>Ga0137452_1000437_pt1 | contig 12487 bp, 10 predicted proteins | sample EasRivERMGT513_2_FD_102312 | JGI IMG/M metagenome (GOLD analysis project Ga0137452, IMG submission 102312) | Soil microbial communities from meander-bound floodplain in the East River, Colorado, USA - East River MetaG ERMGT513_2 | ecosystem: Environmental > Terrestrial > Soil > Floodplain ...
AGAAATATGGCGACATCCTCGCACGCGTGCGTGGGCCTGTGAAATTTGGTGACAAAGTAGGGCTCGTGGACCTTCAGAACTTCCTCGCCAAGAATTCTGCTCTTGGCGATGTCGGCGTTGCTCTCCAAGAAATCACTACCTCCGCGGTGAAGTTGATTAAGATTCGCACAGGCGCTCCCGGCAAGCCTTCGGAAGTCTCTGGCTCGAAGCAATTCTGGTTGTGGCAGATTAAGGCAGAGTACTTCATCTGTATGCCTTACACCACTCAGGAGGCTAAAAATCAGACCATTGATCCTGCTGATCCAAAGCTAGTGAAAATCGCCAAGGTGTTTCCACTCCGAAGATCCACTTGGGACGGTCAGAATTTAGATGGATGGGAGTATGCCTCAATTGAAGGCGATGACGGGACCTACATTAAACGTGTTGGAACTGAGGTCGCCACTGGTAAGAAGATGAAGCAATACGTCGTCGGCATCTACCATCCATACGATCTGATTTACGCGGATAAGCCGGAAGGCGGCACTGGAGTTTTCGACAAGACTTTGGATACGTCGGTTGGGCAGGTGGATTCTCAAACGTGGATCGAAGTCGAGTGGTTGGAGAAGAGTGCTGGTCAATACTGGACCAGGATGAAGGATCAATCGTAGTATGGCTGAGACTGGCGTATTCGACGGCTCTGCTGCTCACACGTTCGTAGGGAACGAAGCGCACGTGCGTAATGATGAGGAGGCACTTGGCTTAGACGGCGATTGGAAGTTTGTCCGGTCAACGTTTCATCAGTTGGGGTTCACACCGTTCTTGCCGGTATCTAACCCGAGTCAGAACCTGAATCGGTATCTCAAGAGTGAATCGCGGCGCACTTTGGGCACCGGTGAATGGGAGCAAACAACTGAAGTAATCGATAGATTCGGAGCGGTCGCAGATGAAATAACGTATCAGTATTTTCCAAGTCCGGAGGCTTTTCAGTTGGCAGTAGATAGCCAGCCCGGGACGGTCACGGAATCAATTCATACAATCATTTCAGAAACTCAGACGCAAGACGTGCTCAGGGACGTAGATTCGCCGCATACAGTTAGACAGACTAGCACCCAAACTCTCAGTGAACTTAACACGCAGGAGTCTTGCGCACTGGATTGCATTGCTAACTTAGCCAAGGTCTCACTAGACGATATTGATTGGGGTGAATTTGCAGCGGTCACTAACCCGTATGGTTTCTTCGGTCCTACGGGTGATCCTCTTGGCGGCACTGGTGGCGAGATGCAATTCGACGGCATCAGCTATTCTCGCAATGGCATTGCTGTGCAGGCGCAACCTCAGTACTTTTTCGATACCACTGGTGACACGTGGTACTACACTGCCATCAAAGTTACTCTGACTGCGCAGGCGCCCATTTGCATTGTCACTACGAAACAAATGTTTCTTGGTGAGGCTAGTGGTTGGAGTGAGGGTGAGGATGTTTTCTGCTTTCCATTTAGCACAGACGAGAACGCCGAAGGAGTCCTTGAAGTCATCACAATTCCACCGTCAGTAGAAAGCGGAAAGGACAGGTACTTCACCTACCCCTACGTAAAAATAAACGGTGGAGCGCCTACTTGCTGCGGGCAGTAATATGGATCCTGATCCCAAATCTTACACTTTCACTTTCGAAGAGCTCATCCACATCCGGGCGATGTCGAAGATGTGTATGAAGATCATGCAAAGGGATATGGATCTTATTTCCACTGGCAAGCAGTGGGAGATTCGCGACGGCAAAAGAGTGAGAAGCCCTAAGTCGAAACACATCATCGGTGGTGAATTCTTCATGAAACTCTCCGCCGATATGTTTGCCAAACTCAAGGAGATTGACCCCTATACTGCCCGCATTGAGCGCATTCAAAAGGAGCGGGAAGGGGAGTTTTATAAGGCCATGTCGCTGCGGTTCCGTAGGCATGTGCTCGTTGACTGGCGCAGAGAAAACCCAACAGCCACCGTCATTGATAGCCATGGGCACTACGGATTTATCGAGCTGACTCGTCTTTTTTTAAAACAAAGCATGTATGACAAACACGCTACTTGGGCCATTCCTGCCGATACGCTCCACGCGGCAGTCCTTCCAGAGTGGAAACTCCGTGGACTTGTCGAGGAGGTTCAGAGACTGGAGCATCGATACGGCGCCTCTACTTTCCGCTTCAAATACTTTGGCGAACTCGAAATGGATGCTGAGCAGATTGACCTACGTTTGTCTGCCATCCAAGACGAACTAAAAGAGCTTAAGGCACGTACGGGGCCGAAGATGGTAAAACTTTCCGATGGCTCTCTATGGGAACAAAACGCTTGGCGTATTGCTAAGGTCCGGGAGATGGAGCGCAGGGTTCTTAAGTTCGAACGCTTTACCCGGTTTGACGGGCTCACACAGAGGAAGGTAATGCCGCGGGAGAAGAACCCGAGGCTACTAGCGATTGCATGAAAGAACTATTATCAGCAATCAGAACGTGCCGGCGACTTAGAAACGTTCCGTTGAATGTGAAACAAGATGGCGATCGATGGTATTACTGCCCCAGCCTGGACCCGACGCAGGTCGCTTATTCCAGAGCTAGATTCACTATCAGTAATTATCCCAGGATTGAAAAGTTATTACAGAGGTGGATATGAACCCCCACATCGCAAAAATAGAAGATGCGCTTAAGGATATCCAATTGGCACTTGGACTATGAAAGACGACTCAATCCAAGTAGCCCCGCTCCAATACTCCGTCCTCATCAACGGTGAACTTCAGGTCTGGACCATTGAGAAGGGCGCCAAGCTGCTCTCGGAGTACCACGTACTCGAGAAGAGTTTGCCTGACTTCCATCGTGTTGCCTCTGGATTCCCTGTCCCGTGGAAAGCCGTCCGACTGTTTTTCGGTATCAATCCGATAGCGCCTGTGCCCGACGTAGAGCAATACGACCAGTCTTACAAACTGTTCGATATCGCAGGGAAACTCGGTATCACTTTGGGCGACGTGCGTAAGGAGATGGATTCCCTCAGAACAGAGTGGGCACTCAGCAAGGACCGGCCAAGGACAGAGGAGCAGACGAAGGCCCTTACGGTGGTGCCCAAGCCTGTAGAGGTCACGCAGGAGGTTCCCGCCAAGCGTGGTCCCGGCCGGCCGAGCAAAGAGGAGCTGCTAACCAGGTCACTGCGCATAGAGAATATCCCAAGGTCTGCGCCCGTCGAAGGCGTCCTCGAATCTGACCATGAGGAGGATCTTGACTCGCCACTAACAAAGGACGAAGAAGCTCTCCTCATCCAGAGGGGCTTTGTCATGGACTACTTCAAGGTCAAAGGTCGCTCAAAAGCCCAGCGCAATACCGAAATGAAATGGCTCGTCCATCGGCTGCAGGAACTCGATAAGGCTTGGGATGAACCAATGGTGCATGACACCCTGCGGGCGGCGCTCATTAACGCACTACTCATCCGGCGCGCGGACGATAAGATGCTAGTGACGGACATTTCAAGCGATGAGTTCGAGGACTTGCAAAATGTAAAGCAACGGTTGGAAAAAATGTATAGTGATCAGTGGTCAGAAGTCGAAGAAATGTGCCCTTACGTCAAGCAGCACGCGGAGCTAGTAAACGTGCGGAGCAACTTCTCGGAAATCATAAAAGCGCACCAGGAATTTCATTCTGAAAAAACTAACAAGGTGGCTTTCGGTCTTCTCACAGCTTACGAATTGCAAGTGGAGTTGAGACAAAGCCAACAGGCAGAAATCAGGCTCCGCGTGGGCTGGCAGTTTGCTATACAAGAAGCCATAGACGGTCTATGGGATCGCGATTGGAAGAGGACCTTAAAAAATAATCATCTGAGGATTATGGATCAAGGACTCCGGGAAGTTGTTACCCGATTGAACGAGGAAACGGCGACGAAATTGCCAGATCTGGAATCTGATGGCCCCGGCGGGGAGTACGAACCCCTGTACGTCGTTTCCGAGGATGAGGTTGTCGTGCCGGAAGACTCCGTGACTATTGAAGATGTCCCGGTGAAAGGGTCGGCCTAAGATCGCCGAGCAACACGAGGCATGTAAAATGTAACTGGGGTTGTAAGTGCTTCTTCAACTGTCCAACCAGAGTGAAGTCTTTGAAAAACAATATTTCTCTTGCCTCCAATAAGGCGGGACCATCCACCGGCAGTATGGGATTCCCCTTTGAATTCAATAAGCTTTGCCCTGCGTGTATTTTCAGACTGCTCTATTATTGTAGCCCACCGGCAGTTGCTTTTTTCGTACCCTTTTTCGTTATCCCGTCGATCTATGGAGTGGTATTTGCTCGGACGACGCCCCATGTCTTCCAGAAAAGCTGTATAGGACTTCTTCCATCGCTCACACATAAAAATACCACGCCCTCCGTACCCGTTCCACCCTGCGTTATTAGGATTTCCACACCGCTGTTTGATTGCCTGCCAAATTCCATATTCTGCTGTCTGGCGACCGGGTCTGCAATCACCGTGCACCGTTGCAGAGGCCCGCACGCTATCGGCTTTAAGACATCCGCACGATTTTGTATTTCCACGTTTAAGGCTGCTGGCCACTACCCACAATTTTTTACCGCAGTCACATTTGCACAACCATATCGACTCCACACATTTTTCGTGGACCCCTATATACGATATGACCGTAAGCCGACCAAATCGTTCACCTCTGATCTCCTGCACATGATGTGTACGCTTCCTCTTTACAAGAGGCATGGATGTGAGAGAGTCCGAAGAGATAGCAGTCGTTTTGTTCATTTGATGATTCGCTGTTTAGCAAAGCCGCCCGCACTAACGGGCGACTTTGCGTTTCGCAAGAGAATCCTATAATATGGGAACTCCTGTATGCAAGTTTTAATCAGCTCCACCCCCAAGCATCTGAAGATCACCAAGACCATGGTGGAGGACTTTGTTATAAATCCGACACTCGCCGCGAAAGTTTTAATGGGAGCTACTCTCGATGCCTTTCAATCCGTCAGGCTCAAAATAAGTTGGTGGACACCTCGAGTACTCGATTCAAGCGGGCTGTCTTGTGGTAAGACCTATAATTTATTTCTGGTCTCCAATCTTCGTTGCTTGCTCTTCCCGGAAGTGAGTGGACAACCCCACGTAGCAGGGTGCTACTACCCCCAATTTGACAGCGCGATGCGTGTATATTGGCCTTACTATCATAGAGTTGCAGCACGTTCAAAACTCTTCCGTGCGCAGTGTGGGAAAAGCAAAATCATCGGTATTGACGGGAAGACTGACGAAGACGGGAAGGCCACTGCAAAAGGTATGTCATGCTGGGTGTTCAATTACAAAAATGGTTCGACGGTCATGCTTCCAGCCGCAAATTTTATCCAGAACGCACGCGGTCAGGCCGGTAAACGGTTTAACTTCTTGGGTATTGATGAGTACGCAAAAATCATGCAGTCGGGCAGCACTGGGATAGAGGACCAACTGATCGGGCGCACTACGCTCGCTTGTTGGAACCAAAACCATCCGCTGTGGGGGAATCATCAAATCTACTTGTCCACGGCGGAAGATTCGATGCACCCAGCCTACGACAAGTACCGTGCGTTCATGAATGAGGTGGAGGCTGGGAACCCCGAATTTGCGGCACTCTCCTACTGTTTCAAAGACCACTCAAACCTGATCTGCGAAACCGGTAAGACTTATACTGAGTCCTATAGAGACGATAGGGTCATGAAGGACATTAAGATGGCCCAACCCCCCGCCGGCTACCGCGAAGAGGCCCTGGGCCTCTGGAGTAAAACTGGCAAGTCGCTTTACACGAAAGACATGATGGAGTCGGCGTACGAGTTGGGGAAAGAACGTAACGTCCAAGTGATGATCAGCCAGCAAGAGGACCGCCATACTGACCCGGAGAAGAAAAAGGAGGTACATTATTTCCTGGGGGCTGATCCCGCTAAAGCCGATACGGCTAAAGCAGACGACGGCGCCCTCGTAGTGTTGAGAGCGGAGCCCCGGGTAGAGATTCCTCAGAACAACCCCCGTGATTGGATTCTGGATTTTGTCTGGGCTTACAAAGTGCGCAAGGCCGATGCAACGCAATGGTCGGCCATTATCCATCGCAAAGAAATGCACTTCGGATTCGACGGCATTATGATGGACCCTGGCGGCGGTGGGAATTGGATACGGCCGGAGTTAGTCAAGGTGAAACAGATCATCCGGGATGTGGAAGTGAAATGTATCCCCATTGCGTGCGCTGAGGACGAAGCGGAGACAATGGTGGCAGGTAAGTTCATCCTTTGCATGTTCAAAGCGACTGACCTCAAGGTGGACGCACTGTGGGGCCATATGGGCGCGCGTCATAGTGACAACCTCAATGACCAGGCGCATACTGAATTTCAAGAGGCTTGGTCGAACAACCTGCTCGGAATGCCAAAGCGATTCAAAGACATGCCGGGGAGTGAGACGGATATGTGGCCGGATGAGAAGAAGTGGGCGAACAGGTTATTGGATTTGATGGCAATTCAGTTGCCAGCGATTACGGTACGGTTGGAACCAGACGGGAAGACGTATTTCAACGGACACCGAGCGAGGGAATTCTCGTCAAAAGGCCGGAAGGACTTCGCTTATGCCGGTCTGATGGCATACACGCGGTTCCTGTGCTGGTTGAAAACGCACGAGGATGGGTTTGGAACGAACAAAGAGGATGAGGACGGGATATGTTAAAACCCAAAGCACTCGATTTATTTTGCTGCGCTGGTGGTGCCAGCATGGGGCTTCATCGTGCTGGCTTCGACGTGACCGGATTGGACATTAATCCGCAGTCTCGGTATCCTTTTGATTTTATCTTGGGCGATGCGCTCACAGCGGACCTATCTGGCTATGACTTTGTATGGGCATCGCCGCCGTGCCAGCGATACACACGGGCTCAGAATGCGTCCAAGAATGCCGCAGCACATCCTGACCTTGTGGCACCCATGCGTGAGAAGTTGGAAGCGTGGGGAGGGCTCTGGATAATGGAAAACGTGGTCGGTGCTCCGCTGATAAACCCGGCAACTCTCTGCGGGTTGGCTCTTGGCCTGAATGTGAAACGTCACCGCCTGTTCGAGAGCAATATGCTTCTCCTCACCCCGTCGTGTCCGAGTCACGATCAGGATTACTATGTGATATTCGGCCACGAAGTCAGAAACCGGCGGCACGGGCCGGCGGCCGGCCGTAAGAACAAAATCGCCGATGGCCGCAAGGCGATGGGTATCACATGGATGACACGCGGCGAACTCAGCGAGGCAATTCCACCGGCGTATTCGGAATTCTTGGGCCGTCAAATCATGCGACAACTCAGGACGGCCGTATGTTAAAGCTCATCGGCTCAACTCTGCTCATGGCGATCTACCTGTTCACGGTGATTCTCATCCTCATCTTTTACGCCTTCAAAATGCTGATCGACGCGATTCTGAGTGAGGTCGTGACGGTGTTTGCGAAACTGAGCAAGAGGTTCGGGATTGCCCCGCCTGATTTGTGAGAGTTCCTGCTTGACGGGAATTCCTTCGGATGATTGTCTCAAAGCGTGAAGTCCGAAAATGAATTTGTCTCGCATGGTACTGACGCCGGCACCCATGCGCTCTCCATTCGGGCTTCACAACTTCTTTGGAGCGACGAAGACCCGGCGATACTTTCTTCAGAAGCACGCTCCGAGAAATTCCCATTTTTGCACTGAGCTGGCGGCTAGTCCCCCTCTCCTTGCTAAGAGGTTCTTTGAGAGTGTGCGTATAGTGGTCCTATGGCATTGCCTGGTGTGTCTTTGTCAGGGCCGGGGCTCATGGGGTGAGCTGCCCGGAAAACCAAACCTCGTCCCGCAAGGGAGTTGTTACAAGAGCAGAAGATGCTTTCATGGTCTTCAGCCGTTTGAAGCGAGTACCACGCGGCAAATCTTGTGATTGAGCGAAAGAACTTGGATGATCCCGTCCTGGAGGGATGCCGGTCGCATTAACAACCCAAGCTCCTATGGAAAGGGAGTAACAAACCCGCACATGAATAGACTCTCAGAGAACTGCGGTAGATCGCTTGCAGTCCAATCGGTGGACTTTGGTATTTCCGAGCGAGGCTATGCAAAGTTAAGGAACTTTGGGATCAAGCATAGGGTACCCGTGGTCCATGCTGGCCAATCGCATTGACAGCACACTCAGTCAGCGTAATGCAACTCATACGAATCTGGTTCGATGGTGGCTCTCTCGGCAATCCCGGCAAAGGCTACGGCTCTTACAAGATTGATGGCGGGCCGCAATTACAGCACGAGGCACGCAGGATACAATTCGGAGACTTCTTAACCAACAATCAGGCTGAATATCTTGCTCTCATTGCAGCCTTGAAATGGTTGCTTCACAATCGACCAGACGGTGACCACAGGCTAGAGATCTGGACCGACTCCATGCTTGTAAAATGCCAAGTACCATTTCCATTTCAGGGTCGAATCGGCGGTCCTAATCCTTCATGGCGTTGCAAGGTGGCGCATTTGCGGGAGCTTCGGGACGAAGTTCGGAATCTTCTTTCGGAATACCGGCATTACGAACTCAAGTGGAATCCGAGGAAAGTGAATGTAGAGCATTTCGGGCATTGACTCCCATTAAACAGGATTCGCCTTTACAAGGGAATCTGAGGTGCCTCGAATGAGTTTCGCCTATGGCCGCACGTAAGAAACCCGTTAAGTCGCTCTTCAAAGATGACACCGAGCGCGGTCGTGCGCTTCACGCAACCACAGCTAACCTTGCTACTGCATTCAAATACACCACACAAGAGGCAGTAGACCGCCCCACAGACCTAAATGAAGCTTATCGACGTGCGCGTTACTGGTTTAAGGAGTCCTCTTTCCTGCGTGGGTTTCTGAAGCTCAAGAAGAGCATTTACAACTACGGAATTGAGATTAAGGCAATTGACCCCGCCCAACAAACTGCTCTGGAGCTTTGGCTGGCTGAGAAAGCTGAGGTAGGGGTAAAGCAATGGATAGATCCCACCACGCGCGAGGTGATTGAGCTTGAGAATAATCAGACAAATCTGGAAGTGGTTTCAAAACTGATAGAGGACTCTTGGACTAGCTTCTTCCTGTTCGATGTAGTGCCGACTATGTGGCAAGACGACCGCCATTTCGCATTCGTATTACCTATCGAAAGGACTGTTTACACTGACACTTTCGGAGTAGAGATTTTGAAATATATCCACGGACTCTCGCGTAAGGACGTGGAACAAATATTTGCGGAAGATCCAGAGCAAAAGAAGAGATTCCTGCTGCCACAAATCATTTTGAATGTGGCATTTCACGAACATTTTAAGGTGTTGAAGCTGGCGGCACTCGGGGATGGGTACGGCTGGCCGTCCATTTACTCGCTGTTTCGGTTACTGGGGGAAGTGGAATCTAAGGAGATTGGTTTCAGCCGTGCATCCTTTCTACTGAGGCTAATGGTACGCCAGCATAAACTTGGGCATGACATTAAGCAAGGACCCCACGCGGGGAAGGCCACTCATATGTGGAATAAGACATGGGGCAATTCGGTCTTACGGCAATTCGAGGACAAGGAGGGGTTTATAGATGTCGCAACACGTCACGATCACTTGATCGAGTATCCTTTTCCAGACCTGAAGCGGTTCGACCGACTCGCATGGGAGGGGACTAACGAAAGGCTGGTGGATTGGGCTGGCCCTATTGGCCGGATGCTCGTGGCGAAGGGCGTGGCGCCGTACCTCGGGGTGCTTCTGAAAGCACTAGCATTGGAGGATCGAGCCAAGATGGGGAACTACCTATCGACTATCATTACGGATGCTTTTCAGCCGCCTACACCAGTGAGGCTTCAATGGAGCAATCTCATTTTCACGGAGTCACGATTGCTGCTCGAAGCGATTCGTTTTGCAGTAACTCAGGGTTTTCTCAGCACAACCACTAGCAAAGAGGAGCTCGGGTTCAATGCTGAGAAAGAGGAGATGCTGAAACTGGATGAAGCAAATGATTCAGAGGCAGGCAAGAAGAATAGACCGATTTGGGATCCATCACACGGAATCTCGCCGGCCCTCGGTGAAACCGCAGCGACTATGGCGAAGGAAGCAGCGGCCGCGAAAGGTGCTGCCGTCGACAGTAAACCCGGTAAACCAGCAGGAACTCAGGACGCGAGTTGATGGCGTAAGTTATTAACATGAAAGCTCGCACTTGGAAATGAACCGTGAAATCAAACGCACTCGAACGCTTCATCGTTGAGAACCTCGGGCCGCAAGAGTCCATCATGGTCAATTGCCTGAACGACCTCCAGAACAATGGAATCATTTCGGACCTGTGCGTGACTGTCGCGGATGTAGCGGAAGTCGACTGTCCCGCTGCGATAGCGTTTCTCAACCAACCATGAAAGGACCAACCATGAAAGAGACCATACTTTTGAAAATCGCGTGGATGCTTCCGCGTTCACTCGTTTATTGGTGCGCTGCACGTGTGGCGGCTTACGCAATCGCTCGATCACACGCAGAAGGGGTGGTGAACGCCCACGGAGTTGTTACTGCTATGGATGCGCTGGAGCGCTGGGCCACGGATAGGTAAATTATGAACAGACGGAATTTTTTAGGCGGATTTCTGGCGGCGATAGGTGTGGCGGCGGCGGCACCGAAAGTGATGAGTACTCCAAGGTGGGGAAAAATTGACCTGCGGTCGGATGCTAAACCGGTCTGGGATGCCAATCATGGAATGAAACCGCCAGCTGATTGCTTCCTACAAAGCAACGGCCAGCAATTGTTTTGGTACAGTTACAAAGACTACGCAACGCTGCCAGACAGTTCTAAGGAAATCATAATGCGGATGTTTGAAATTGCGGAAAGACGAAATGGCCGAACTTAAAGACAGCACAGCCGATTCCCTTGCCCTCGGGCGTGCCGCAGCCGCTCCAGAGGAAGCTGTGCGTCTTGGTGAGTTGAACACCGCCCTCTCGCTCAAGGCGAATGCCGGCGATGTCAGCACTGCTATCGCCGGGGCAACTCACAGCCCTGTCACAACCCCTGCGAATCAGTCCATCGCGCTCGCGGTCTCAGGCGGGCAAGTGCTCACGGGGGAAGTGAGGTTACCGGCAGACGTAGAGACACAGGCCGCTACTGGTGGCCTCGCGGCCGCCTTCCTACATCCTGTTATAGCGGGCTCTGAGCTGAACCTTGGCTACCTCAAAGTGCTCAACGTCGTGGTGAATAAAAGGGATGCCGCAGATGTGCCCAATGGGTTCGGAGTAGAGGACACGGATTACATCGTGAACTACGCCGCTGGCACAATCACGGTGCTTGCAGGCTCCACTCTTATTACAGTCACGGGCGAGGATGTTTATGCGACTTTCGATGCTTCTCAGGTCCTGACAGGTTCTGCGCTAGAAATCACGACCGATGGACTTACCGTGAAGCTTGGCGAGGGACGCAACGAAGCAGCCGTTGGCGACCACGTTCATGTCAATGACCATAGGCCCGTCACCACGGGGGCCAGTGAAACAATAGAATTCACCGTGAGTCCGCTTCAGGTGGTAACTGCGAGGGTCAAGATTGGCGCTGGTTTGGAGACAGACGGCACCACGCTTAAGGCGGACCTCGCAGTAGTTGCGGCGGCCTCGCACACGCATCCCGCCGTGACGGGCTCCGATGCCGGGTTCATGACTCCCGCAATGCTATCGGCCCTCAACACCGCAGAGGCGTTAGAGACAATCACTGTCGCGAATTCGAATTCAATCACCCTGAACAAGGATGTTGGTGGGGAAATCACGGCAAGTATTGTGGAAGGCGTCGGCATCCACGAGGAGGTTGGCGGCATCAGTGTTGATTTCGATGTGGTTGCTGCGAAAGCTCACACACATAAAGTGCCTACTGGCATCTCCGAAGTGACAGTAACTGCAGGCGGGACCGATTACACCGCGGCCACCGCAACTATTTCCGGTGATGGCGATGAGGCTACTTTAGCGGTAACGGTCGCTGGAGGAGTGGTTACTTCCATCGGCGTGGTCAATCCGGGGTATGGTTACACTGGTGCGACTGTCGTTATCGCTGGGGATGGAACTGGGGCAACGGCTTCAGCAACGGTTTGGAATGCACCTGGGTTCGTGCACCCGGCCCAAATCGGTATGCTGGAGTCGCACGAAGACTTGGTTACCGACCATACTCTGCAGATTGAAGCGCTGCAGGCGGTGATTGACAACAACCTGATTCCGGCCGGCAGCACCTTTAATGGCTCTGGCCAGTTCGTTCTCGTGACCACTGCGGGCAGAAGTTACACGTGGAACAAAGACGCCGGAGAAACCTCACTGGTGAACGGCGGCGATACTCTCACCGCAACGGGCACCTTCATTGCCGTGGGGGCGGCAGTCACAATAAACGGGCCGGATTCTACGCCCGTGTATTCCACCGTATTCGATGTTACTGCGGAGGCGAAGGCGGACACAGCGATTCTCCGCGCAGAACTCTCTGCTCCGCTGTTAGCTAATACCGACACAGTGAATTGGACCTGGGGCGACCTTAGTAAAGTGGGCATCACAGTATATGACCC
>Ga0137452_1000438_pt1 | contig 12463 bp, 10 predicted proteins | sample EasRivERMGT513_2_FD_102312 | JGI IMG/M metagenome (GOLD analysis project Ga0137452, IMG submission 102312) | Soil microbial communities from meander-bound floodplain in the East River, Colorado, USA - East River MetaG ERMGT513_2 | ecosystem: Environmental > Terrestrial > Soil > Floodplain ...
GGCGTGGCGGCGGCGCGGCGGCCGGCGTGGCTTCGCGGCGGATGAGGCTCTCCGCGTCGCGCACGGAAAGACCGCGCGCGACGATCTCGCGTGAGATCCGGCGCTGCGCCGCGTCGTCGGTCAGCGAGACGAGCGCGCGGGCGTGTCCCATCGACAACGCGCCTGACGCCACCTCATTGCGGACTTCGACCGGCAGTCGCAGCAGCCGCATGTAATTGGCGACCGTCGCGCGATCTTTTCCGACGGCGGTGGCGATCGTCTCCTGGGACATCTGGTGATCGTCGGTGAGGCGTCGATAGGCCTGCGCCTCTTCCATCGGATTCAGATCGTCGCGCTGGATGTTTTCGATGAGCGCGACCTGCAGCATCTGTCCGTCCGGCACGTCGCGGACGATCGCCGGCACTTTGAGCAGGCCGGCGCGCTGGGCCGCGCGCCATCGGCGTTCGCCGGCGACGATCTCATAGTGATCGCCGGCGCGTCGCACAAGGATCGGCTGAATCACGCCGTTCGCGCGAATCGACTGCGTCAGTTCTTCGAGCCGCTGCTCGTCCATCTGCAGTCGCGGCTGCCGCGGGTTCGGCACGATGAGATCGAGATCGAGCTCGGCGGGTTTGTGCGGATCACGCTCGACGACTTTCAGCGCCGGCGGTGCTTCGGGAATCAGCGCGCGCAATCCGCGGCCGAGAGCGGGACGCTTGTCTGCCATGCCTACTCCTTCACGCCTGCGCGCGATCGCGCGTCATGAACTCGTCCGCGAGGGCGACGTACGCTTCGGCGCCGCGCGATCGGGCGTCATAGAGAATCACGGGGATGCCGTGGCTCGGCGCTTCGCCCAGCCGGATGTTGCGCGGGATCACGGTCTGGTAGACCTGCGGGCCAAAGAACTCGCGAATGTTGCCACTCACCTGCTGGCCGAGGTTCGTGCGGTCGTCGTACATCGTCAGCAGGACGCCTTCGAGCTTGAGATCGGGATTGAGCACGGCGCGGACGCGATCGATCGTGGCCATGAGATCCGCGATGCCTTCGAGCGCGAAGTACTCGCAGTTGAGCGGGATCAGCACGGAGTCGGCGGCGACGAGCGCGTTGAGCGTCAGCAGCCCGAGCGACGGCGGCGTGTCGATGAAGATGAAGTCGTAGTTGGGCCGGAGGGCGTCGACGAGCCTGCGGAGTCTTCGTTCGCGGCCCTCGAGCGTAACGAGCTCGACCTCGGCGCCTGTGAGCTGGCGGTCGGCCGGGACGATCGAAAGTTTTTCGACATCAGTCGTCAACACGAACGCGTTCGGATCGGTCACGTCTCCAGTGAGCGCGTCGTAGATCGTGCCCCCTGAGGCGGCCTGCCCTTTTCGTCCCAGTCCGCTCGTGAGATTGGCTTGCGGATCGAGATCGGCGAGCAGCACGCGCTTCCCCGCCATGGCGAGCGCAGTGGCCAGGTTGATGGCGGTGGTGGTTTTGGCGACGCCGCCTTTTTGATTGGCGACGGCGATAACGCGGCACGCTTTGTTGGTCATATCGCCAATCTGAATTGATCCTGGCCTTCGCTCGGCGGCGGTTAATTCTCGCCCTGGCATCTGCGCCCGTCAACAGCAGTTTCCTTGCGAAGGCGAATAAGTGGGAAAGTCCGTGAACGCTGAGGAGGGTTGTCGGCTCACACGTGGCGTTGGCTGAGATTTCATCAGGCCCGAGAAGTGAGCCGCAACAAAGGCGGAAGCCTGTCAGGCTTCAAGAGCGCTTGCAGGCGCAGTCAGGAAACTCGCGTCGCCTGCATAGCGAAGCTCCCGGCGACACGAGTGAGTTGATTGCCGCGGTGCACATGTTCCACGTGGAACATTTGCCAGGCCTAAGGCTGGCTAGCGATTCGAGCGACCAAGGTCCGATTCAAGCCGGCCCACAGTACGCCCAGGTTCGGAACGGCGCGGCGTTGCGGGCCCCTGGAGATCGCCTAACGACTCGCCAGCGATGGATCCACGGCGCGAGGCGGCTGAGGGACTCAGTCGCCAGTCGCGACTGACGCAGCAGACATCCGCGTCTTTCATCATTGAACGAGGCGCGCCCATCCTAGTCAGAGAGTTTCCAACCGCCGTCTGGAGCTGGAACAAGGTGATCCCGCAGCTCGATCGCGATGTCGTTCGACAATCCGGGTTTGAGTCTTCAGAGAGAGGAGCTGAAGAGGAGCAGCCATCGCAGTGCCGGCGGCTGCTTTGCCGATCGTGACGGGTTCCCTGGATCATCACGACGCATCGCTTGCGAACCGCGGATGTCGTTCCACGTGGAACAGCGTTGTATTTGTTTTCTGGTATGTGACCATATCAGCGCGTCGCCCGAAGAATCGCGAGCTGACTGCCGGCCTCTGGAATCAGATCGACGACGCGCTCCGTCTCCCAGCCAGCCGCGGGCGGGGGAGTCGCTCCCGTCGTGAACCAGAAGACGCGGCCACCCGGACGCAGAAGAGACTTCAGCGCGACCCACAGACTGTCTTCCGCTCGCACAGCACGGAGCGTCGCCAGATCGGCTGCTGCGATATCCAGGGTTCCAACCAACTCTTCCAACCTGCGGTTCTCCACGTCGACGGTCTGCAGCGCCAGGTGCCGGACAGCCTCCCGAAGGAACGCCGCCTTGCGAGCTTTCGACTCGACGAGCAATAGGCGCAGGCCGGGTGAAGCAAGAGACAAAGGCAGGCCAGGCGACCCGCCGCCGGAGCCCACGTCAATCGCGCGCCGGTCCTGCGGCAGAACGTGCCGCGCCGCCACGAGGGGCTCGACAATCAATCGATCGATGGCGTCGTCGGCCGGAGGCTCGAGCGCGTACGCCGCGCGGTTGATGCGTCGATTCCAGCGAGCCAGGATCTCGAGGGATTGGGCCAGAGACGGCGCGATCGCCTGCGCGGTGACGCCGGCGCGCGTGGCGCGCCGTTCAATCTGAGCGATCAGCTCGGCCTGGGACACGCGACCAATGTTCGCCTGAGATGGCGTCGCGCACCAGTGGCAGGGAAGAACTCAGGCTTGCGGACGTTCCTGGCGGCCGCGCGCCAGGCGCGACGCAACGATCGCGATTGCTGCAGGCGTGACGCCCGGGATGCGCGCCGCTTGTCCAATCGTCCCGGGCCGAATACCGCTGAGCCGCTCGACCATTTCGCGCGACAGACCCGGAATGCCGCGGTAGTCGAAGTCTCGGGGAATCTCTCGCGCTTCCTGCGCTCGCGCGCGAGACCACTGACGGTCCTGCTGCCGCAGATAGCCGCCGTACTTGAATTCGGCTTCGAGCGTCGCGCAGTCCGTCTCGCCGCGCAGATCGCAGACTTCGATCGGGACGCCGCCACGCATGAGCTGCTCGAGCCGGACGAGCGGTCGAGAAAGCGCCTGCGCGCCGCTGATGCGCTCGCCGTCGATCTCGACCCGCGCCTCGGAGAGCCGCGCGCGATTCCGCTCCAGCCGACCGCGTCTCGCCTCGAAGATGCTCCAGCGCGCGTCATCGACGAGCCCGACGGTCCGGCCGATCGGCGTGAGCCGGACATCGGCGTTGTCGATTCGCAGGCGGAGACGATGCTCTGCGCGCGACGTGAACATGCGGTACGGCTCGAGGCAGCCGCGCGTGACGAGATCGTCGACCAGAATGCCGATGTACGCCTCGTCACGACCCAGCACGATCGGCGTCTGTCCGCGCGCCGATCGGGCGGCGTTGATGCCGGCGATCAGGCCCTGCGCCGCCGCTTCCTCATATCCGGACGTTCCGTTGATCTGTCCCGCAAGAAACAGCCCCGGCAGCCGCTTCGTCTGCAGCGTGCGATCGAGCTCGGTCGGTTGAATGAAGTCGTACTCGACCGCGTACGCAGGCCTGAGCATCGTCGCGTCTTCGAGACCCGGCAGCGCGCGGACGATCTCGTGCTGAACATCGCGGGGCAGGCTCATCGACAGACCGTTCACGTAGATCTCGTCGACGTCCACGCCTTCCGGTTCGAGAAAAATCTGGTGCCGCTCGCGCTCCGGAAAGCGCATGACCTTGTCCTCGAGCGACGGGCAGTACCGCGGCCCAATCCCGGTAATCTGGCCGTTGAAGAGGGGAGAGCGCCCGATGTGATCGCGCACGATCGCGTGCACGCGTTCCGTGGTGTGCAGCAGATGACACGCGATCTGTTTTCGCTCGAGACGGCCGGTCAGGAACGAAAACGGCACGATCGCGTCGTCGCCAAGAGCTTCTGCGAAACGCGAGAAGTCGATCGACTTCCGATCGAGACGTGGGGGAGTGCCGGTCTTCAACCGGCCCATTTCGAACCCGATCGCGCGGAGCGACTCGGCCAGCTCGTGCGTCGGCGGCTCGCCGGCGCGACCGGAGGGCCGCTGCTCGTCGCCGATGTGCACGAGTCCATTGAGAAACGTGCCCGTCGTCACGACGAGCGATCCGCACGTCACCGCATCGCCCTCTTCGAACGCGAGACCGGTGACGCCGCCGGAGGTGTGCAACACCTTGCCCGCGCGACGGAACAACCAGGTGATGTTTGGCTCGGCCGAAAGGGCAGCCCGAACCCACGCGCCGTACTCGCGCTTGTCGGCTTGTGCCCGCGGCGACCACACCGCAGGGCCACGGCTTCGGTTGAGCAGTTTGAATTGAATGCCGGTGGCATCAGTCGCGAGGCCCATCAGGCCGCCGAGCGCATCGATCTCACGAACGAGATGGCCCTTCGCAGTCCCGCCGATCGCCGGATTGCAGGGCATCAACGCGACCGTGTGTGCCGACAGCGTGCACAGACCGACGCGGCATCCGAGCCGCGCGGCCGCCCAGGCCGCTTCGCACCCGGCGTGGCCCGCACCAATCACGATGACGTCGAAGTCGGGTGCATGCATGACGTCTATTTGCCGACGCAGAACTTCGCGAAGATGTGACGCAGCAGATCGTCGGGAGTGCGCGCACCGGTCAGCTCTTCGAGCGCCTGGCGCGCGGTGCTGAGATCCGCCAGCACGAGTTCTTCCGTCGCCCCGGCCTCGAGCGCGGCCGACGCGCGCGAGATAGCGGCGTGTGCATCTTCGACAAGTGCCAGATGTCGAGCGTTCGAGATCGCCGGCACGTCGCGAAGCTCTTCGCGATCGAGCAGCAACGAGATGATTCGATCGCGCAGCGCGCCGAGACCCTCGCCCGTCAACGCGGAGACGGCGATGGCGTTCTCGCGCTCAGCGCCGAGCGCGTCGAGGTTCCACTGCGCGGGCAGATCGCTTTTGCTGGCGATGACCATGCGCGGTTGCGCGGCTTCCTGAAGGAGCGCCAACTCGGTGTCTGCGAGCGGCGTCGCGCGATCGACCACCACGAGCGTCAGCGCCGCCACGCGCTGCGCTTGACGCGCGCGTTCCACGCCTTCCGCTTCGACGGGATCGCGAGCCTCGCGGAGCCCTGCGGTGTCGACGAGGGTGATCGGCACTCCGCCGATATCGACGCGTTCTGTGAGCACGTCGCGCGTCGTCCCGGGAATGTCCGTCACGATCGCGCGGTCTGCTCCGGCCAGCGCATTGAAAAGGCTCGATTTCCCGGCGTTCGGCGGCCCGGCAATGACCACAATGCGGCCTTCGCGAAGCACGCGTCCGGTCCGGCCGCTCCGCAGGAGCGCCGCGAGCGCGCGGGTGACGTCGTCGATCTCGCGAGCCGTGGCCTGGCGCGTGATGAAGTGAAACCCTTCGTCGGGGAAATCGAGCGACGCCTCGAGACGCGCCGACAGATCGAGCAACATCGCGTCGATCCGGCGAATCGCGGTCGTGAGCGTTCCTTCCAATTGATCCATCGCGGCGCGGGCCTGACGCGGCGTGACGGCATCGACGAGATCTGCGACGGCCTCGGCCTGAATCAGATCAAGGCGTCCATTGAGGTACGCACGCAGCGTGAACTCGCCAGGCTCGGCCAGTCGCGCGCCGTTCGTGCGGGCGAGCTCGACGATGCGCTCGAGCAGGACGGGGCTGCCGTGGCCACTGATCTCGACGACGTCTTCGCCTGTGTATGAGTGCGGGCCTTCAAAGTACGTGATGACGACTTGATCGATCGCGCGCTGTTCGGTGACACCGGGTTCCACAATGCGAGCGAACGTCGCGTGACGCGGCACAAGAGCGTCGCCGCGCCCGACAAGCGCCCCGGCAACTCGGGCAGCCTCGGAGCCCGACAGCCGTACGACGCCAATGCCGCCCCGCCCCATGGGCGTCGCAATGGCGACGATGGTGTCGTCAGTGGCAAACATGAAAGAGCGGCGGGTGTCCCGCCGGATTCACACTTTCCGGGAGATAACTACGGTCTTCAAGAACGCGTCGCCCGTGCTCTCGGACGTCAGCGTCGGATCTTCCGCGACGGTCAGATGCACGATGCGGCGGGCGTACGGATTGAGCGGGCCGAGCTCCTGCAACCGTCCGGTCGCGCGCACCTTCTCCATCATGAACATCGCCATCTGGCGCAGTTCCGCGTCCTTGCCCTTGCGGAATCCCAGCGCGTCGACGACGTAATGACGTTCGCCTCGTGCGTCACGTCCAAAGGCGGTGTTGACGATCACCTGGAGCGCGTCAAGCGTCTCGCCCTTGCGGCGCAGCAACACGTCGGCGCCCTCGCCGCTGAGGTTCAACCGGACGTTGTCCGGCGTCTCCTCGACCTGGGTCTCGAGCGCGAGGCCCATGGCTGAAGTGATCTGTCCGACGAATGCGATGACTTTGGCGTCGAGATCTGCGCTCATGAAATCGTCCTACGGTTTCGGGTTACCGCTGCCTGCGGGCTTCGCGAGCTTGGCCTTCGGCGGTGCGGGTCGCGGTGGCGCGCCAATCATCTTGAGCGTCACAGTCTGCTGGAGAATGCCCATGAGATTGCTCACCAGCCAGTAGAGCACCATGCCGGCCGGGGCCCAGAGGAAGGTAAAGGTAAAGAAGATCGGCATGAACAGAAAGATCTTCTGCTGCAGCGGATCCGTGGTCGGCGACGGCATCATCTTCTGCTGCCAGAACATCGTCGCGCCCATGAGCACCGGCGTGATGTAGAGCGGATCGCGCAGCGCGAGGTCGTGAATCCACCAGTGGAACGGCGCGCCGCGGAGCTCGATCGCGACCGACAGCATGGCGTAGAAGGCCAGCAGGATCGGAAAGGTCAGGAGCATTGGCACGCAGCCGCTCGCAGGGTTGATGCCCTTTGACTTGTACAGCGCCATCATCTCCGGATTCATCTTCTGCCGTTCCGGGTCGGTGAACTTGTACTTGGCGTAGCGATCCTGAATGGCTTTGATCTCCGGCTGCGCCGACTGCATCTTGCGCATCGACACCATGCTGCGGTGCCGCAGCGGGAAGATCAGCAGGTTGATGATGATCGTGAGAATAATGATCGACCATCCGTAATTGCCGACCGATCGATTGATCCATTTCAGCGCCTGCAGCAGCGGCACGACGAGCGGGCGGAAGAAACCGAAGTCGATCGCGAAGACCAGCATCTGGTCGACCTTGCGCAGTTCGTCGAAGTCCTTCGGACCGAGATAGAACGGCAGATTCGCCGCGCCCGGCACGCCCGCGCTGTACGCGATGAACTTCCGGTTCAGCTTCGGGTCGCCAGCGACCGGAAGTGAGTGCGGCCGAAACTCCATCTTGACGACCTGCGTGCCCGGCAGCGCCACGCTGAGGAAATACTGTTCCTCGACGCCGGCAAATCGGAACGCGCCGTCGTGCGACGGTTGTCCTTCGAGCTTGCTCATCGAGAGCCGCTCGACCTTGTCTTTGTCGTTACGGAAGATCAAGGCCTGCGCCTCAACCGTCGTCGAGCCGTCCGGCTTGTAGCCCAGACCCAGGGCCGGGCCGAAGTGGACGGTCACTGGATGGGACGTACCGTTGACATCGACGGATGCGGTGACGTTCACGACGTACGAACGGCCTTCCGGCTGAAAGTGAAACGTCTTTCGAGCGCTGAGTCCGCTGGCGTCGCGATATTCGAAGCTCAGCGTTCCGGCTGAACTGCCGAGCGTCAGGTTCTGCGTGCTCGGCTGAAACAGCGCCGTCGCGAGGACAGCCGAGAGGTCGGGGACGTCGGTGGTGATCGTGAACGGATGTTGCAGCTGCGGCGGCATGTCGATCGGCACGACCTCAAACGGCTTGCCGGTCGCATCGCGATACTTCTTGAGCTGCCAACTCCGCAGTGTCGCACCAGCGGACGAGAAGACCGCGCGAACACTTTCCATGTCGACGACGATCTCGTGCTCGGCGGTGTCGGCGACGAGCGTCTTCACCGGCGCGGCCGGTGTTGGTGCTGTCGTGGCGGGTTTCTGACCCGGCGTCGCCGCTGGCGTCGAGGCCGGCGCCGTCGCGGGCGGCGGGGTCATCTGCGCCTGGGGTGCGGGCTTCGGCGCGAACCTGGGAAGGAGAATCTGGTCGTAGACCGCGAGGACCACGAACATTAGAAGAATTGCGATAAAAACGCGTTTTTCCATGAGATTTCGTCGTGTCAGTTTCCCGCGGGCGGCACCGGATCAAATCCAGGCCGGGCCAGCGGATGACAGCGGGCAACACGTCGGGTGGCGAGCCAGAGACCGCGAAACAGTCCATGCGTCTTGAACGCCTCCACGGCATATTCAGAGCAGGACGGATTGAACCGGCACGCGCCGCCGACCAGCGGCCCGAGCAGTAATTGGTAGGCGCGAACGAGCAGAAGGCCCGTTCTGGTGCCCCAGGTGAGGGTCATGCTGAGTACTTCACTCCTCGCAACTTGCCGAGCGCAGCACGAAAGTCGGCCTCAACTTCCAGGAACGGCACTTCGGTGATCGCCTGCCGCGCAATCACCACCAGATCGAGTGTGCGATAAGCGCTTCCGGGTTCCAATCGCCGAAAGGCCTCGCGAAGCCGTCGTTTTGCCTTGTTCCGCAGCACCGCGCCGCCAACGCGGCGCGAGGCAATGATGCCGAGTCGATCGCGATCCAGAGAATTCGGCGAGCCGATCAGCGTGAGAAACCTGGCAGACACGCGGCGACCGCCGCGCTGCACGTGGTCGAATTGATCCCGCGAGCGCAGCCGAACGGCCCGACGGAACTTCAAAGACATACCACCGCGCCCCGGCTCGACCGGGCGCTACGAGGTCGAAACTGTGAGGCGCTTCCGGCCTTTCGCGCGACGCCGCTTCAAAACGATGCGGCCATTCTTCGTGCGCATCCTGACCAGAAAGCCATGGGTCCGGCGACGGCGGCGGCGATTAGGTTGAAACGTGCGCTTCATGGGACTCCAAGCTTGGTGTCAGGACACACTGCGGAAAACAGGCATCGTAGCGAACGGGTGAAAACCGTGTCAATGTTGAGCGCGTCTCCATGGCTGTGGTAGATTCGCGGCCCCTCGACGGGGACCAAAACTCCCAGGAGTTTTCAACAACTGTGGAAAAATCTGTGGAAATCAGTGCTTTCTTGTGAACGAAGGCGCTAAACCACAGTAAATACAGGGGTTGCACTATGGCTGGACCGACCTGACCCTCGGCTGGAACAGGCGTTTCTCCCGCGTTGTAACGGCAATAGATCAGCTTTTCAGGTTTCGGGCATGACCGGCACGATTTGGGACGAAGTCCTCGGACGCATCGAAACCAAGGTCAATCGCTACACGTACGACTCCTGGTTCAAACAAACCTCTCTGACCTCGGATCGTGGCGACCGCATCGCGATTCGCGTGACGGATCGGCTCGCGATCGAGTGGCTCACCAAACACTACTCGGGAGTAATTACCGAGGCCCTGATTGAAGTCGGCCGGCCGGGCGTGACCGTCGACATGGTGGTGACGGACAACATGGAAACCCCATCCGCCGCCCAGGCCGCGGCCGAATCGGGAGACGGCGATTCGTCGGATCGCGGCGGTTTTCCGGGACTCAGCCCGCGTTATTCGTTTTCCACGTTCATCGTCGGATCCTCGAATCAGTTTGCGCACGCGGCGTGCCGCGCTGTGGCGGAAGCGCCGTCCCGGTCGTACAACCCGTTATTTCTGTACGGCGGCGTCGGACTCGGCAAGACGCATCTGATGCATGCGATCGGGCACTACGTGCTCACGCACAATCGCGATCTGAAGCTGACCTACATCTCCGGCGAGCGGTTCATGAACGAAGTGGTCAACGCGATCCGCTACGACCACATTCTCGAGTTCCGCGAACGCTATCGCGGCGTCGACGTGTTGCTCGTGGACGACATCCAGTTCATCGTCGGCAAGGAGCGCACGCAAACTGAGTTCTTCCACACTTTCAACGCACTGCACGACGCGCAGAAACAGATCGTCCTCAGCAGCGACTGTCCGCCGCATCAAATCAGCGAGCTCGAGGAACGGCTGCGAAACCGCTTCGAATGGGGCCTGATCGCCGATATCCAGCCGCCGGATCTCGAGACGAAAATGGCTATTTTGAAGCGGAAAGCCGAAAGCGAAGGCGTGCCGCTGCCGGATGATGTCGCGCTGTACATTGCCGGCCGAATCAAGTCGAACATCCGCGAATTGGAAGGATCGCTGATCCGTCTGCTGGCTTACGCGTCACTCACGGGACGCGAATTGTCGATGAGCCTGGCGCAGGAAGTGCTCCGCGACGTCCTGCGACACGAGGACAAGGTCGTCACCATCGACATGATTCAGAAGTTCATCGCCGAGTATTACCAGATGAAGCAGGTCGAGTTGAAGTCACGCAACAACTCGAAATCCGTGGCGATGCCCCGTCAGGTCGCGATGTATCTCTGCAAGACGCTCACAACCGCGTCCCTCCCGGAAATCGGCAAGTCGTTTGGCGGCAAACACCACTCCACCGTGATTCACTCGATCAAGAAAATCGAGGCGCTCCGTCAGAACGACACGGCGTTCAACACTCTTCTCAACACCTTGATCGAGTCGTTTCGTTAAGGTTTTTGCGGTTCCCGACGATCGGCCGGGACTTTTCCACAGGGGGTCACTGTTGAGCCCTGTGGGAAAGGCTGAGACCTGCGGATCTCGACAGTTTTCCCGCCCTAATCCTGCGGTTTTGTCCGCAGAAACGTCCACAAGCTAACTTATAGAAAAAGCAGCAGTTATAGGCCTTGTTTACGCGGTCAACAGCCCTTTATTACTGTTATACTTCTTTGTCTTTTTGATCTGTCTGTTCTGTAAGAGAGATCCCGCGGCACGCGGGCCGGAAACGAGGTCGCAGTCCCCATGGAATTTGTGGTCCGCAAGACCGATCTGCTGAAAGAGCTGTCGCTGCTGCAGGGCATCGTCGAGCGGAAAAACACAATTCCGATTCTGGCGAACGTGCTGCTCGATGCGACGAAGGACGGCGTGTCGCTGCTCGCGACAGATCTCGACGTCGGCTTGCGCAGCCGCTGCGAGGCGAAAGTTTCCAAGCCCGGAACGTTGACGCTCCCCGCCAAGAAGCTTTTCGAAATCGTGAGCGCGCTGCCCGACACGGACATTCGCATCGAACAGGACAAGGGCGGTAAGAGCGTCACGGTGGCGGCCGATCGGTTCGAGTCGCGGATGCAGACACTGCCAGCGAGCGAGTTTCCGACGCCGCCACAGGACAGCGGTGCGACCGAGGCCGTGCTTCCAGGCGCCGCGCTGAAGCGGATGATCTCGCACACGCGATTCGCGATTACGAGCGAAGACACCCGGTATTTCCTGAACGGCGCCCAACTGGTGCTGCGGCCGGATTCGATGAGCATGGTCGCGACCGACGGTCACCGGCTGGCGTTCATCAGCGTGCAGGAATCTCCAGGGAAAGGCGTCAAAACGGACGTCCTGCTCCCGAGAAAGACACTGAACGAGGTTGCGCGCCTCATCGATGGCGGCTCGGCCGTCGAGTTCTCACAAGGCGAAAACCATCTGTTCTTCCGCGCAGACGGCCGCTTGCTGATTTCGCGGAAGATCGACGCGAACTTCCCGGCGTACGAACGCGTGATTCCAAAAACAAACGACAAACACATCGAGTTCGATCGCGATCGGCTCGCGTCGGCCGTACGGCGTGTGCGGTTGCTGTCCAACGAGCGTTCGAAAGCCGTGAAGTTTGCTCTCGCCAAGGACCAGGTCGACATCACCTCGAGCACCCCTGAGGTTGGTGAGGCGCACGAGGTCCTGGCCGTGGACTACGGCGGCGGCGCGATGCAGATCTGCTTCAACGCAGACTACGTGGACAACTTCCTGAACGTCGTCGAGACGGAAAACGTCCGGCTCGAATTCAAGGATGAAGTCAGTCAGGCGGTCGTCAAACCGATCGGCGCGGATGGGTACGAGTACGTCTACGTGATCATGCCGATGAGAATCTGAACGTTTTCGGGCCGACGACAAGTTACATGTCAAAGACCGATCTCAAAAACGCAGGCCGCGGGTCATCCGCCGCGGGCACGGCTGTGCCCTCGGGAGCGGACGACTACCGCGCCGACAAAATCAAAGTTCTCGAGGGTCTCGAGGCCGTTCGCAAGCGGCCGGCGATGTACATCGGGTCCACAGGCCCTTCGGGGCTGCACCATCTCGTGTACGAAGTCGTCGACAAC
>Ga0137452_1000444_pt1 | contig 12381 bp, 7 predicted proteins | sample EasRivERMGT513_2_FD_102312 | JGI IMG/M metagenome (GOLD analysis project Ga0137452, IMG submission 102312) | Soil microbial communities from meander-bound floodplain in the East River, Colorado, USA - East River MetaG ERMGT513_2 | ecosystem: Environmental > Terrestrial > Soil > Floodplain ...
CGTCTCGCCGCGTGGCAGGCGGATGGTCACGGGATCGGGAAAGTTGCCGGAGAGCAGCGCCTGCCAGGCCGCCTTGGCGGCGGCGGTGGCGCAGGCGCCCGTCGTCCAGCCGCGGCGCAGCGGCTGGACGACTTCGTGCTGCGCGTCGGCATGGTGCCCCGCGCCATCGCACAGCGTCAGCAACTCATCGGCGACCGGCCGGACGCGCAGATCCACGACTACCTCCGCGCGACGCTCGCCGACCTGCCGAAGGCCGAGGTGTACGGCATCTACATCGCCTACGAAAACATTCCCTGGAACTCGCCCGGCGCGATGCCGTGGGTCGATCGCAAGAGCTGGCCGAAAGCGTCGGACCTCGACTACGACTATCACCAGCCGCAGTGGGACTGGTATCACGGCGCAAAATCGACGGGCCGGTTTCACGTGACCGAGCCGTATTTCGACGACGGCGGCTCGGCGATTACGATGGTCAGCCTGACGGTCCCGGTCCGCACCCTCGACGGGCGCTTCATCGGTGTTGCCGGTGCAGATCTGTCGCTCGATCTGATTCGCGACATCGTCAACGGCGTTCGGCTCTTGTCGAGCGGGGGCGAGCGGGATCAGCCCTCCAGCAGTGAGCACGCTTACCTCGTGAGCCGCGCGGGCAAGATCATCGCGCATCCCGACACGAACTTGATGATCCGGCAGGGCTTCGATGGCACGGCCGCCAGCAGTCTGCCCGACGGCAAAGTCACCACCGATCGATCCGAGGGCGACGGCAGGGTCGTAGTCAACGGAGAGCCGCGCCGGCTGTACTGGTCCACGTCGGCCGTGGCGGGCTGGAAGCTCGTGCTGAACGTTTCGGAGCGCGAGGTCATGCGACCTGTGCAGGCGCTGACCGTGCAGTCCGGCGTCATCGGCGCGGTGGGACTGATCGCAATGATCGGCCTCGTGGCGTGGGTCACGGGCAAACTATCGCAACCGATCGCGAGCCTCACCCAGGCCGCGAGCGATCTGGAGAAAGGTCAGTACTCCGCGACAACGATCGAGCCGCTGCTCTCGCGGGAGGACGAACTGGGCGGCCTCGCGCACAGTTTCAGATCCATGGCCGAGGGCATCAAGACGCGCGAAGCGCAACTGGCCGCATGGAACCAGGACCTCGAGCGCGTCGTGGCGGAGCGAACCGCCGAGTTGGAGCGCGCGGTCGTCGAGGCCGAGCGGGCGTTGGCGAAGCTGAAGCAGGCGCAGGAACAGATCATCACGCACGAGAAGCTGGCATCGCTCGGCGCGCTCACCGCGGGCATCGCGCACGAGATCAAGAACCCGCTCAACTTCATCAACAACTTCGCCGAGCTGTCCGGCGAGCTGGCCGCCGAGCTGCGTGACGGCGTGAAGAAGAACGTCCCGGCCGACGCGGCCGCGGAACTGAATGACGCCGTCGACATGCTCGAGCTCAACGTGCGGAAGATCGCCGAGCATGGCAAGCGCGCGGACGGCATCGTGCGCAACATGCTGCTCCACTCGACCGGAAGCAAGGGCGAGCGCACGCGGCTGGACCTGAACACGCTGGTGCGCGAGAACGTGTCGCTCGCGTACCACGGCATGCGCGCGCAGGACAAATCGTTCAACGTCAAGCTGGATGCGACGTACGATCCGGCGGCTGGTGAGATCGTCGGAGTACCACAGGATCTGAGCCGCGCGTTTCTCAACATCGTGACCAACGCCTGCCACGCGCTGAGGGACAAGGCGCGGCAACAGATCGAGGGATTCGCACCGACGCTGACCGTGCGCACGGCCGCGCGTGGCGATGAGGTGGAGATTCGAATTCGCGACAACGGCCCCGGCATGACGGATGCCGTCAAGGCCAGGATTTTCGAGCCGTTCTTCACCACGAAGCCGGCTGGCTCAGGCACCGGCCTCGGCCTGTCGATGACCTTCGACATCCTGGAGCGCGAGCACCAGGGCAAGATCGCGGTCGAGACTCGCGCAGGCGAGTTCGCCGAGTTCATCATCACGCTGCCGCGCAACCCATCATGACCACGATGCCCCTCAAGATTCTGGCCGTCGACGACGAGCCAGACGTGCCGCTGCTGATCCGGCAGCAGTTCCGGAAGCAGATTCAGGAGAAGGCGGTGGAGTTCCGGTTCGCCGCCAACGGCGTCGAGGCGCTGGCGGCACTCGAAGCCGAACCGGACATCGACATGGTGCTGAGCGACATCAACATGCCGGAGATGGACGGGCTGACGTTGCTCAGCAAGCTGACGGGCCGCGGTCCACTGCCGAAGACCGTGATCGTGTCGGCCTACGGCGACATGGACAACATCCGCGTCGCCATGAATCTCGGCGCGTTCGACTTCGTCACCAAGCCGATCGACTTCAAGGACCTGCGGGTGACGATCGACAAGACGCACGCCGAGTTGAAGACCCTCAAGCAGGCGCTCGCGATTCGCGACGAGCTGGTGAGCCTGCGGCGCGAGCTGGAGATCGCGGCGTCCATTCAGCGAGCGCTCCTGCCGGCCGGCCTCCCGGCCGAGACACGCGGCGCCGTCGACGTGTCCGCGCACATGACGCCGGCCGCCGAGGTCGGCGGCGATCTCTACGATCTCCTGATGACCGGCGACGACGAGCTGTACTTCTGCGTCGGCGATGTCTCAGGCAAGGGCGTGCCCGCCGTGCTGCTGATGCTGGTGACGCAGACGCTCTTGCGAACGGCGGCACAGCGGCCAGGCGCCGATCCCGCAGAGATGCTCACGGCGGTGAATGCGGAACTGCGAGCGAAGAACGAGACGATGATGATGTTCGTCACGCTCGTGTGCGGCTTCCTGCGCCTCAGCACCGGAGAGCTCCGCTACTCCAACGCGGGACACAATCGTCCCATCATCATTCGCGGCGGTGCGCCGGCCCAATGGCTTTCACTCCCATCGGGCCTTGTGCTCGGCGTGATGGATGACGTGCCGTATGAGACCGTGACGACCGCGCTCGCGCCCGGCGACAAGCTGCTCGTGTACACCGACGGCGTCACGGAAGCCCAGGACATCAATTCGAAGCTGTACTCCGACGAGAAGCTGCTCGAAGTCGCCGAGGCGCACCGCTCGGCTGCTGCCGGAGAGATGATCGACGCCGTCGTCAAGAGCGTCAAAGAGCACGTGCAGGACGCGCCGCAGTCGGATGACATCACGGTGGTCGCGATCACGTTACCGGTACGCCGGGTCTAAAGACCCGGCCTCCATCTCGCACAGTACGTAGGCCGGGTCTCTTAGACCCGGCATTTCCCGGCGGACCTGAGAGGTCCGCCCTACGTACTGTCCTTCCAGTCCCTTCGATCGTCGTAGCGGCCGGGCGCCAGGATGTCGTGCGGATCGAGTGCACGTTTCACGGCCTGCAGAAATGCCGCGCGATCGTCGTTCGCTGGAGGCATGGACTCGAGCGACTGAATCCCTAATCGGTACGGGAAGTGCCCGGCGCGGCAGAAGTCCTCGAGCACGTCGTCATGACAGCGCATCGCGCGGTCGTCTTCACCGGGAATGTCGCGGTCGTACGTGATCATGAAAAAGGCATGCACACCACGTGCGGACACGCACGTCATGCCGACATTCGGCTCGAAGCCGTGCTGCGCAATCGTGCGCTCGGCGGCTTCGACCGCGCGCGCGATCTCCGCGCCGTCGAATGGAAATGCCGGACAGATCCAGATGACGCCGCAGCGGTCGCGCTCCGGATTGAGGTCTTCCGGATACGGAACACGCTTCCGCCAGTACATGCTTCGCAGGTTGCCTTCGCCCGGCTGGCCGAGTGACGCGCGTTCCTCGTCGCCGGACTTGCGGAACGTGAGGCCATCGACGCGAGACTCGAGTGCGTGACGAACGACCTCAGCCTCCGCGCGAGCCACGTCCTCGGAAGGTGCATACAGCGCACCCTGCGCGTACCACGGCTCGGCGCCTTTCCGGGCCGCAAGCCGGAGCGGCGTCTCCCCTTTCGTGAGATCGAATGGATAGCGGCCGGCGCGCGACAGCAACTTGTAGCTGTTCCAGAAAACGATCGAGTTGGGTCGCACGACGTCGTGGAGGATCAGCGGTTGGACGGCGTCCAGCGCGGCGGCCAGCTGTTGATAGTCGCGGACCGAAAACTCGATGAATTGATGCACGCGCGGCACCGGCATCAGCCACGCGGTCAGCCGCGTCACGATTCCGAGATTCGACTGCGTGAACAACCCATCAAGGCTGGGCCCGACGCCCCACCGATCCACGGCCGCGGCAGTGGCGCCGGTAAACCGCCCGAATCCGGTTCGGATCACGGCTCCACTCGGCAGGACTACTTCGAGGTCGCAGACATGATCGAGCCGAACGCCATAGGGCCCGTTGCCGTGCCCTCGCTCCACGACGTTGCCGACAATGCTGCCGTCCGCCGGGCCGCCCGTGGGCGCGAGCCACAGCGGTGATTGTTTCGCTTCGAGAAAGTCCGCCGCCTGCCGGAACGTGACGCCGGCTTCGACGGTGAGGTACGCGAGGCGCTCGTTGTACTCGACGATGCGATTGAGCCTGGACAGGTCGAGCACCGCGCAGCCTGACCGCGGTGGCACGCGCGAGCCGAGGCCCCAGTTCTTCCCGCCGCTCACCGGATAGAGGGGGATCCGCCGGCGGTTGGCGATGTCCACGCACGCCTGAACCTCAGCGGTGTTGCCGGGACGGACGACGGCGACCGCCGTGTGACTGGTGGCGAACGTGGCCGTCGCGATGGCGGCGAGCTCTTCGCCGCGGGCGGACACGAAGTCCTGCCCCACCACCGCACTCCACTCCCGAAGCGCTTCGCCGACGGAATCCTGCACCTGTAAACCGGCGCCGGATGCTAGCACCAAAGTGCCTTTGCGGGTTCCGCCCGTCCGCGACGCATATAGCGGCGGGAGGAACACATGTCCGCAGCGAACATCCAGAAGTTCTTCGACAAGGTCGGTCAGGGCGGTGAACTGCGCACGAAGGCCGAGGCGGCCGCCGGCGTGCCATTGCCCCAGCTCGTCACGATGGAGCTGTCACAGGCCGACGCCCCGCTCCGCAAACTCAGCGACTTCGCGACGAAGGAAGGCTATCCGTTCACGCGGGATGAACTGGTCACGACCTTCCAGAAGCAGATGGCCGACCTGAAGAAGCGAGCCGCCAGCGGCGAGCTGACGGACGCCGATCTGGCCACGGTCGCCGGCGGCGGCCCCGCCGGAATGATTGTCGGCGGCATTGCCGGCGCGCTGATCGGCGGCATCGTTGCCGGTCCGGCCGGCGTGGGCGGCGGCGCCACGCTGGGTTCGATTGTCGGCGGCGCCGGCCAGGACCTGGCCGTTCTCAAGTGGGGCAACTGGTAACTCGTCAACACGGCAACTCAATCAGGAGGAAACACACCCATGGCTCCATCAGCAAACATGCAGAGGTTCTTCGAAAAGATCGGTCAGGGCGGCGACGTTCGGCAGCGGGCCGAGGCCGCCGCCGGCGTGCCACTTCACAAGCTCGTCGAGATGGATCTTCAGAGTGCGGACGGCCATCTCACGCGACTCATCAACTTCGCCGCGAAGGAAGGACATTCGTTCACGCGCGATGAGCTGGTCAACGCGTTCCGCCAGCAAGTCGCCGATATCAAGCAGAAAGGCGGCAACGGCGAGCTGAGCGACAGCGATCTGGCCGCGGTGGCTGGAGGCGGACCGGAAGGATGGTTCGTCGGCGCGGTCGTTGGAGGGCTGATCGGCGGAGCGGTTGCGGGCGCCGGCACGCTCGGCTGGGCTGCGGCCGGTGGTGCCGTCGTCGGCGCTCCTCTGGGCGGCGACATCGTGTCGAACTTTCAGGACTTCGCCACGAAAAAGTGGGGCAACTGGTAGCCATGAGACCAGTGGCCTTGCCGGCGGCCGGCGTCTTCGCGTTCGCGATCCTCGTGGTCGCGAGCGCGAACCTCGCGGCGCAAGCGTCCGCGTCGGGCGGGTTGTCCCTGCTCGACGCGGCGCGAACCGCTCTCGCCGAGCAACCACTGATCGGTCTGTCGCGCGAACAGGTGACGATCGCCCGCGGCGTGCTGCAGTCGGCGTCGGGAAGATTCGACGTGGGCTTCACCAGCACGGTCGATCGCACGCGATCGACCACGCCGTTGCGACAGCAGGAGATCGGCACATCGCCGACGAGCACGCTGCTGAACAATCAGACGCGCGTCACGTTTGGCCTGGAGAAACCGCTGCGGTCGGGTCTCCTGATCTCGCCGTTCGTCGAGATCGCCCGCCAGGACGTGAACCTCGATCCGACGGCGACCAACCGGGCAAGCGTGGGCGTCGCGCTGATTCAGCCGCTGGTCCGCGGCCGCGGCGTCGCCATCGTGACCGCGCACGAAACTGCTGCGCGGTACGACGTGGACGCCAGCACTCGTGACCTGCGTCACAACGCATCCACCGCAGTCCTTCACACCGCAGTCGCCTATTGGAACTACGTCGCCGCCGCCCACAACCTCGAGATCGTCGTCGCGGCCGAAGCGCGCGCGCGCCGGCTCGTTTCGGAGGTGCAGACACTGATCGGCGCGGGCAACCGCCCGGCCGCGGACCTCCGCCAGGCGAACGGTAATCTCGCGGAACGCATCGCACAGCGGACCAGCTACGAGCAGGCCCTGTTCGAAGCGCGGCAGTCGCTCGGGCTGGCGATGGGGATCGCGGCGGATCGCATCACTGCGCTGCCCCTGCCCGTCGATCCCTTCCCCGCCATCGCGTCAGTACTTCCGGAAACCGGGGACGCGCGTCTGGTGGCACTCGCGCTCGAGCGTCGAGCAGATCTCGATGCCGTCCGCCAACGCACGCTCAGCACGCAGTCGCTGCAGACGGTCGCGCGTGACGGCCTGCGATCGCAGGTCGATCTCAACGTCCACGTCGGATATGCAGGTCTCGCCGAAGGCGGGTCATTCCCCGGCCTGTTCGCGTCCTTGCAGGAGCGCGTGGCCGGGCCCGACATCGCGGCAACGGTATCGATCGCGAGATCCCACGCCAACAACACGGCGCGCGGGCAACTGGCGCAGGCGGACGCCGCGGTCCGCCAGACCGCACTGCGCATCGACGACCTCACGCGACAGATCCGCTCGGGCGTGGACGTGGCAGGAAACGATCTGGCGCGCAGCGCCCAACGCGTGCGTCTCTTGCGCGACGCGGCGAGCGCCTACGACGCGGCCGTCACCGACGAGCGCGACAAGCTGCAGATCGGCCTCTCGACCATCATCGACCTGATCTCGATCGAAGACCGGCTGACGCGCAGCCTGCTGGATGAGGTCGCGGCCAGGCTCGGCTACGCGACCGCGCTCGCGCGCCTGCGTTTCGAAACCGGCACGTTGATCGACGGCGCCACACCTGATTTTCAGGTGCTTGCGGACGCCTTCATCACCGTGCCATCGGGTGGCGGCCGCTAGCGCGGCCCGCCGGGAGACACGACCGTGGCTGAAAAGAGCGAGATCTTCCGCAAGGTGGCGCTCGAGCGCCTGTCGTCACCTGAACAGCTCGATCAGCTGATGCACGTGACGAGCCCGCGCTCGTGGATCGCGCTCGGCGGCCTCGGCATCCTGCTGGCCGCGGTCGTGGTCTGGAGTCTCGTCGGGACCATCCCCACCAGAATCCAGGCCCAGGGCGTGCTCATCCGGCCTGGCGGCGTCTTCGATGTGTACGCGCCCGGCACCGGCCAGCTCACCGAGCTGCTGGTCACGGAAGGCGACAGCGTCAAGGTGGACCAGATGTTGGGTCGCGTCGCGCAGCCGGAGCTCCAGCGCGAGATCGAAAACGCGCGGGCGCAGCTCGGCGAATTGCAGGCCCGTCACAAAGAACTCACGACATTCGCATCACGCGACCTGTCGCTCCGCTCGGACACGCAGGAGATGCAGGAAGCGAAGTTGAAAGGCACCGTCCAGTTTGCCGAGCAGCGGCTCACGGCGCTCCGCGAGCAGATCGTCGGCGAGGAAGCGCTCCTCGAGCGCGGCCTCATCACCCGGCAGACCGTGCTGCAGACACGGCAGTCGATCTTCGCCACGCAGGAACTGCTCGAAGGCGCGCAGAACGAGCTGCGGCAGCTGCCGATTACGCGGCTCTCGACCCGCACGCAGTCCGAGCAGAGCATCCTGCAGAGCCAGATGAAGATCAACGACATCGAGCGCCAGCTCGACCTCATGACGCGGCAACTCGATCAGTTGTCCGCGGTGCGCTCGCCGTACAGCGGCCGGATCGTCGAGATCAAAAAGGATCGCGGCGACATGGTGGCGATGGGCGCAGCGCTCATCAGCCTCGAGCTGGCGGAGCGCGAGACGCAGGGCCTGCAGGTGATCGCGTACGTGGCGCCCGGCGAGGGCAAGAAAGTCGAACGGCAGATGTCCGTGCAGGTGTCGCCGTCGACTGCCTCGCGCGAGGAGTACGGGTTTCTGGTCGGGAAGGTCAGCTACGTGTCGGAGTTTCCGTCCACGCCGGACGGCATGATGCGCGTGCTGGCCAATCCGACGCTGGTGCAGGGACTGACGTCGGCGGGCCCGCCGTTTGCGACCTACGTGGACCTGGATCCCGATCCGACGTCCGCGAGCGGGTATCGCTGGTCGTCGTTCAAGGGCAAGGCCGTGCCGGTGAACAGCGGCACGATCTGCACGATTCGCATCACGATCCGCGAGCGGCGTCCGATCGAGCTCGTGATTACGATGATTCGGCAGGCGCTGGGGCTCTGACGACCATGAGCACACGCGTGCGGACACCGACCGTTCTCCAGATGGAGGCCGTGGAATGCGGCGCGGCGGCGCTGTCGATCGTGCTGGCGCACTACGGCCGGTTCGTGCCGCTCGAGGAACTGCGCGTCGAATGCGGTGTCTCACGCGACGGCAGCAAAGCCAACAACGTCGTGCGTGCCGCGCGCAAGTTCGGGCTGGCCGCGAAGGGCTACCGCAAGGAGCCGGGCGACCTGCGCAATCTGCAGATGCCCATGATCGTGTTCTGGAACTTCAACCACTTCCTCGTGGTCGAGGGCTTCCGCGGCAAGAAGGTCTACCTCAACGATCCCGCCACCGGTCCGCGCGTGGTCACTGACGAGGAGTTCGACGAGTCGTTCACCGGCGTGGTGCTGGTGTTCGAGCGTGGCCCGGACTTCGTTCCGGGCGGCCAGCGGCCCGGACTCTGGCCGGCACTGCGCCGGCGTCTCGCCGGCTCCGAGACGGCGCTGCTCTTCGCGGTTCTCACCGGACTCTTCCTCGTGATCCCGGGACTTGTGATCCCGGTCTTCACGCGCGTCTTCGTCGACGACATCCTGCTCGGCGGCCTCAGCGACTGGCTGCGTCCGCTGCTCGTCGGGATGGCGGTGGCTGCCCTCGCCCGCGGCATTCTCACGTGGCTGCAGCAGCGCAGCCTCCTGCGACTGCAGACCAAGCTCGCGCTGGCCAGCTCCAGCCGATTCTTCTGGCACGTGCTCCGGCTGCCGATGGAGTTCTACTACCAGCGGTTCCCAGGCGAGATCGGATCGCGCGTACAGATCAATGACAAGGTCGCGGGCCTGCTGTCGGGCCAGTTCGCCGTCACGGTGATCAGCCTGGTCACGATCGTGTTCTACGCGATCGTGATGTTCTCGTACGACGTCGTCCTGACGCTGATCGGCGTGACGTTTTCGGCCGTCAACGTGCTCACGTTGCGGTACGTCTCGCGCAAGCGTGTGGATGAGAACCGGAAGCTGACGCGTGCGCACGGCCAGGTGGTGGGCGTCGCCATGGGCGGCCTCCAGATGATGGAGGACCTCAAGGCCACCGGCTCTGAATCGGATTTCTTCACCGACTGGTCGGGCCGATACGCCAAAGCCTCGAACGCCGGACAGCGCCTCGGCGCCTACACGGCGTACCTCATGTCGGTGCCGCCGTTGCTCAACACCTTGACCACTGCGGCCATCCTCGCCGTCGGCGGGCTGCGCGTCATGGACGGACACATGAGCCTGGGCATGCTCGTCGCGTTTCAGAGCCTGATGGCCAGCTTCACGGGGCCGGTCAATCAGCTCGTGAACCTGGGCAGCTCACTGCAGGAAGTCGAAGGCGACATGACGAGGCTGGACGACGTCATGCGGTACCCGGTGGATCCTCACGTGCCGGTTGCGGACGAATCCGGTCTCGGCAACGTCGTGCAACTGGTGGGACAGGTCGAGCTGCGCAACATCACGTTCGGCTACAGCAAGCTCGAAGCGCCGCTCATCAAGGATTTCAGTCTCACGGTCCGGCCGGGCGAACGCGTTGCGCTCGTCGGCGGCTCCGGCAGCGGCAAGTCGACGGTGTCGCGGCTCGTGGCCGGCCTGTTCCAGCCATGGTCCGGCGAAATCCTGTTCGACGGACACCTGCGTGCCGAGACGCCGCGAACGGTGTTGAACAACTCGATCGCGTTCGTCGATCAGGACGTCAGCATGTTCGGCGGCACCATCCGGGACAACCTCACGATGTGGGACGGCACCGTGCCCGAAGCCAGCGTCGTGCTCGCGGGCCGCGATGCCTGCATCCACGACGACATCGTCGTGCGTCGCGATGGCTATGACGGCACGGTCTCGGAAGCCGGCGCCAACTTCAGCGGCGGGCAGCGGCAGCGCATGGAAATCGCGCGCGCGCTGGTGACCAACCCGACGGTCCTCGTGCTCGACGAAGCCACCAGCGCGCTGGACACGAATACCGAGAAGCTCATCGACGATCACCTGCGCCGCCGGGGATGCACCTGCCTCATCGTGGCGCACCGGCTGAGCACGATCCGCGACGCCGACGAGATCATCGTGCTCGAGGGCGGCTCGGTCGTGCAACGCGGCACGCACGAAGACATGAAAGACGTCGACGGGCCCTACGCCCGTTTGATCCGGAGCTGAACCGTCATGCGCGCCGTACCCGACTGCATCTCGTTATTCGAAGCCGAAGGCACCGAGCTCATCGTCGGCGGCAACTCGCCGGTGCTGCTGTCCGAGCGCGACAGCGTGTGGTTCGTGAAGGCCGGGCGCCTTGAAGTGTTCTCCGTGACGGTCAGCCAGGGACGCCCGGAAGGCACGCGGCATCACTTCTTCACGGCAGTCGACGGCGATGCACTCTTCGGAATGGACATCGATCGGTACGGTGAAGGCCAGGGGTTTCTCGCCGTCGGCACGGTGGGAACGCAACTGCTGAAGCTCGAACGGTCGCGACTGCGGGCGCACCTCGCGAACCCGCTGTTTGCGGCCAGTCTGGCGCCGGTCGTCGACCGGTGGGTGTCCGGCCTCTCGACCGGCATCGCGCGCACGATCGTGCCGCAGCCGCGCGCCGATCTGCAGCTGGAGCCCGGAGACGAGGGTGTGCTCGACGACGCCAGGCGGCTCCGCGCCCGCAAGACGGTCGCGTGGGTCAGTCACACGGAAGGCAATTCGCTCTTCATCGGCATGGAAGACCTGACCGACATGCCGGCGGGCGTGCTGTTCCCGGTGTCGAGCAGCACCTGGCTGCAGGCGTTGGGGCCGGTGAAGTTCTCGAGCGTCGACGCGGCCACAGCCCTTGGGCGCGACGAAGGATGGTCGGGGCTCGAGGCCTTTTACGGCGCGCTGTTCCGCTGTCAGTTCTTCAACACGCGCCTGGCTGCCGCCGACGAGATGAACCGTCTGCGCGAGAAAGCCGACCGCGATCAGCGAATTCGATCGACGTCGCTCTCGACGCTGGCGGACGTGATGGCCAGACGCACCTCGGCGTTTACACAGACGCCGGGCGAGGACGCGTTGCTCGCAGCGTGCATGGTGGTGGGCGAGGCCATGCACCTGACCATCAAAGCGCCGCCGAAGCCGAAAGACGACGAGGCGGGTGGCGATCGGCTCGACGCCATCGTCAGGGCCTCGCGGATGCGCAGCCGTCCCGTGGTGCTGAAGGGCGAATGGTGGATCGAGGAAACGTGGCCGATGGTCGCGTTTGTCGAAGCCGATCAGCGCCCGGTCGCGATCGTGCCGGCGGCACGGGGCCTCGAGATGCACGACCCGGTGGACCGGACACGCGTACGCGTGACCGCCGCCGTGGCGCGCCGACTCGCGCCGCGCGCCCACTCCTTCTATCGCCCGTTTCCCGACCGCAAGCTCAAGCCCCTCGACCTGCTGCGATTTGCCGTCCGCGGCGGCACGTGGGATCTGCTTCGTCCACTCCTTGTCGGCACGGCCGCCGGACTGATTGCGATGTTGCCGCCGTACTTCTCCGGGATGCTCGTGGACTCCGTCATCCCCGAGGCCGCGCGGGCGCAGCTCGTTCAGATCGCGATCGTTCTCGGCATCATGGCGGTCACGACGACCAGCTTCGACATCGTTCGCAACCTCAGCGTGCTGCGCCTCGAGAGCCGCATGGCAAACGCCGTGCAACCGGCGATGTGGGATCGGCTGCTGTCGCTTCCGATCTCCTTCCTCCGCAAGTTTGCAG
>Ga0137452_1000448_pt1 | contig 12289 bp, 9 predicted proteins | sample EasRivERMGT513_2_FD_102312 | JGI IMG/M metagenome (GOLD analysis project Ga0137452, IMG submission 102312) | Soil microbial communities from meander-bound floodplain in the East River, Colorado, USA - East River MetaG ERMGT513_2 | ecosystem: Environmental > Terrestrial > Soil > Floodplain ...
CACATCAATTCGAGTGGGCGTACCTGCTCAACTACGCCGGCGTCGTCATGCTCAAGAGTCCGGTCGCGCACAACAGTTGGGGCGCCACGCTCAGTCGAGAAGGGCGCCTCGACGAGTACATGGCTGGATTCCGCTTCGAGGACACGAAAGCACCACCGGAGGTGCGTGTCCCGCTGTTCGCGTCGCGATGCGTCGTCGTGCCATATGCCGCGCTCGCGCGCTCGCTTCAGGAAGAGTATCCCGAAGCGCACGTACGCTACGCGCCTGCCTGCAGCGGACCCGGAGGGTCCGCCCCGCACAAATCAAAAGACGATAGCAGCGCGGACCTTTTAGGTCCGCGATCCATAAAATTCGGCCTTCTTGATCGAGGCCGCCGCGACGTCGTCGAGCGAGCATTTCAGCGAGCACGCGATGCCGGCGCGAACATCGATTTGCTCAAGAACGATTCCGCCGCCCGCATCCTGACGGAGTGCGACGCCGTGATCGCTCTGACCTGGCCGCCGTTCGAGACGCCGCTCACCCCGGCGCTGGCAGGAATGGCGGCCGGCAAGCCCGTTGTGGCAATGGAGATCGAGGCGACCGCCCACTGGCCGGCTTTGGATCCGCAGACGTGGCGGCCGCGCGGCCTGGCGGCGACAGCAGCGCCCATCGCGGTGACGATCGAGCCGCGGGACGAGGAACATTCGCTGATGCTGGCGATGCGTCGTCTCGCGACGGATCTGCCGCTGCGCGAGCAGCTCGGACACGCGGCGCATACCTGGTGGCAGGCGAACGCCACGCCAGCGCATGCGGCCGCCGCGTGGAATCCGATTCTGGAGGAAGCCGGATCGCTGGCGCCGCCATTGCGACCGTCGGATTGGCCGAAGCATCTGGGCGCCGACGGCACGGAGCTCGCCCGTGCAATCCTCAATGAATTTGGACTGACGAGCGACATCTAATCCTGGGGAGTTGGAAGTTGGGAGTTGGAAATTGGCGTCATCTCCCACTCATAACCAGGCTCGCTCGTGAGTCGGCTGTCTTCGACCGGTAACCCCATGGAGAAGTGATACAGGCTTTGCCAGCCGTGCCCCGACAGTCCAAGCAGCTCGTGCACCGGCTCGTCGTAGTAGCAGCCAATTCCGGTCGCGCGGCCGCCAGCAGCCTCCGCTTCGAGATACAGCACCTGGCCGATCAGGCCGCACTCCCAGAACAACCGGCGGTAGAACCACTCGCCGCGCGTGCGGAGAGGTTCTTCAAAACGTGCGAGCATACTGAGGCTGAAGAAGCCATCCTCGGCAATCTCCTGATCGCAGGAGAGCCGGTTCGCAACGGGTCCAGCGTCAATCGGAACCAGCAAGAACAGGTTCGCGGGGTGTGCGGGTTCGTCGGTGCACGGGATCTGGCTCGTCGGTTCGACAGGTTCCCAAAGGAACTCTCCGCGCATCGCTGATTTCCATTCGCCGAGCACGTTGACGTCTCGCAGGTAGGCGTAGATGCCGGGTGTCATGTCCTTGACGCGATGGACGAAAAGGACGAGATGGACGTGCGGCGACCAGTCGATGACGTCCCACGGCGGGGTGAACGTCTGGAGCCGATTGAGCATCAAGAAAAATGCGTTGCGCTGGAGAACGCCGCGCGGATTGAACGCGAGCGCGCTTCGCCGCCGAAGGATGACTTCGCGCGCGGGTTGCTGGGATCCGGGATGTGGGACGGAACTCTGTAGGGATCCGGGATCGGGGATCCGGGATTCGGACGTTCGAGGTTCATCGGGCGTCGCGTTCTTGATCCCGGATCCCGGACCCCGGATCCCGGGGTAACGCGTTCCCCGAGTGACCTCCTCGATGAGCGGCCATTGGACGTGGTCGGAGCTCAATCGATTGGCGCGACCACGCCACGTGGCGCGCCTCGCCGCATCAACCAGTACGTCCGGATCCGGATCGAGTCCCGAATCCCGAATCCCGAGTCCCGGCTGCGTAGTTACAAGAGCAATGCACTCCGGTTCCTCGCGTTCCGCGCCTTCGTAGTCGGCGTCGCGATCAAGGCCGAGCAGCGTGGCGATCTGCGGGTCCGACCAGGCCGGCAGCAGCTGCATCCGCCAGCCAAGCATCGCAGCGGCAAACCGGAGCGCGCCAATCGCATGCCCGGTGTCGTGCTGGCAGTAGCGAAACGCGCGCTCGCCGTATTTCCACGCTTCGCGCCAGGTGATGGAGGTGAGGGCGACCAGGAAATATTCCGCGGACCCGGAGGGTCGCGAATCGAAGACACACCGTTCTTCCAGTGCATGCTCCCGTGGCGCGTAGTGACACACGCGGCCGTCGCGAACAATCCATGCTTCGGTGGGATGCAGGTTACCACTCGAGGGGTTGACGCGAAGCGCCCATCGGGACTGTCCGTACTGCTTCCAGGCAGACAAACCCATCGAGCAGCGAAGAAACTCGCCTACCGAGCCGTCGTCAATCGCCTGCGGCACGAGGCCGCTTGCTTGGTCGAAGCGCTGCGAAGGCGGGTCATAGAGAGCCGTGTAGGGAACGGTGGTCGCAAGCGAGGCACGTGGAAGCTCGCGTACGACCGCGCCGTCGTAGCGTCGAAATGGATTCGGCTGCGTCGCCCAATCGAGGTACCCGAGCGACGGCGCGAAGCGACTGAAATGGTGTTTCGTCGAGTCGTGGTAACGGATTGCGATCAACCCGGATTACGACAACTGCTTGATGCGCTTGTCAATTTCCGCGACCGCCTGCGTCAGCTGCTGCTTGCGCCCCTGGTGGGACGTCAGCTCGAGCTGCCGCTGCATCTCGACGCGCGCCAGCTTCAGCGACTCGACCTGGCGGGCGCGCTCCGGATCAGTGCCCTTGCCCGCCTGGCGTGCCTTTTTCTTTTCTTCTTCGCGTTCTTCCATCCGCTCGGCGAGGCGGGATTCCGCGTCGACGAGCCCTTCTCCGGCGTCACCCATGTTTGTCCCTGCTTCGCGGTCTGTTCAATTGGGAGGGAACCCACATTATACGCAATGCCGCACGGCGAATTGCGAATTCCGAACGACCGTTCCGCACGTATTGGTTGGCGACTTGGTTGGCGACGCTCTCGCCGATCGATTCCTGATCCCAAGTCCGGATCCCGAATCCCGGCGATGTGACTAATATCGGGATCGTGGGACGAATGGAGGTCCTGGACCTGTTTGATCCGGCGGTCCGCGAATGGTTCAGCGGGGCCTTCGACGCGCCCACGCGATCCCAGCAGCTCGGGTGGCCGGCGATTGCACGCGGCGAGTCGACGCTCATCCTCGCGCCGACCGGCAGCGGCAAGACGCTCGCGGCATTTCTCTGGTGTCTCAACCGCCTCATGTTCGAGCCGCCGCCACCCGCGAAGGAGCGGTGCCGGGTGCTCTATGTCTCGCCACTCAAGGCGCTAGCCGTCGACGTCGAGCGGAACCTTCGCGCGCCGCTCGCGGGCATTGCCAACGTCGCGCGCGCACGCGGCGTCCCTGTCACCGTGCCGGAGATCGCCATACGGACCGGCGACACGCCTGCGATCGAGCGCGCGCGATTCGGTCGCGAAGCGGCCGATATTCTCATCACCACTCCGGAATCGCTGTTCCTGCTGCTCACGTCGAACGCGCGCGAGCGGCTGGCTTCTGTCGATACCGTCATCATCGACGAGATTCACGCGCTCGTCCCCGGCAAACGCGGTGCGCACCTGGCGCTGTCGCTGGAGCGCTTGGAGGAGCTCCGAAGGGTAGGGTTACAGCGCGTCGGCCTGTCCGCGACACAGCGTCCGCTCGACGAGGTCGCCCGCTTTCTCGGCGGTGCGGTGCCGCGCGCGACGCGCAAGTCACGTTCCTCGACGAGGCGATCATCGTCGCGCAAACGCGACGTGCAGGCCGTCGAGGAAATCGAGAGCGAACTGCACGAGGAATTCGCCGGCGATGACAGCAGTCCGACTTACCGTGCGGTCACCATCGTCAACGCCTCCGACCGCAAACAGCTGAAGGTCCGCATCGAGGTGCCGGTCGAAGACATGGCGAAGCTGGCGCGGCCGATTGACGTGCCGAGCGGGCCGGCGTCGCAAGGGACCGTTCGAGTCTCGATCTGGAGCTCCATACACCCGCGGCTGCTCGAGCTGATTCATGCGCACCGCTCGACGCTGCTCTTCGTCAACAACCGCCGCCTGGCCGAGCGCCTGGCAGGAGCGATCAACGAGCTTGCCGGCGAGCCGCTGGTGCGCTCGCACCATGGCTCGCTCGCGCGCGCCACGCGCAGCGAGGTCGAAGACCTCCTCAAGGCCGGTCAAATCAAGGCGCTCGTCGCCACCTCGTCGCTCGAGCTCGGTATCGACATGGGCGCCATCGATCTTGTCATCCAGATCGAGGCGCCGCCCTCGGTCGCCAGCGGCCTTCAGCGCATCGGACGAGCCGGTCACCAGGCGGGCGCGGTCAGCGAAGGAATCATCTTTCCAAAATTCAGGGGCGACCTCGTCGCCTGCGCGACCGTCGCGCGCGCCATGCACGATGGCCTCGTCGAGTCCACGCGGTATCCGCACAATCCGCTCGACGTCCTCGCGCAGCAGATCGTCGCAATGGCCGCCATGGACACGTGGGACGAAGATGCCCTTTTCGCGCGCATCAGATGCGCGGCACCCTACGCGGACCTCAGCCTGCGGATGTTCGAAGGGGTGCTCGACATGTTGTCCGGACGATACCCGTCCGACGAGTTCGCCGAGCTGCGGCCGCGCATCACGTGGGACCGCGTCCGCGGCACGATCGCGGGCCGCGAAGGCGCGAAGCGCGTGGCGATCGCGAACGCCGGCACCATTCCGGACCGAGGTCTCTACGGTGTCTTCCTCGCCGGCGCCGATCGACCCGTGCGCGTCGGCGAGCTGGACGAGGAAATGGTCTTCGAAACCCAGGTTGGCGAAACCTTTACGCTTGGCGCGTCAACCTGGCGGATCGAGGAGATCACGCACGACCGCGTGCTTGTGTCGCCCGCACCGGGCGAGCCGGGCAAGATGCCGTTCTGGCACGGCGATCAGCAGGGCCGTCCCGTCGAACTGGGATACGCGATCGGCAAGCTCGTTCGCGATCTGCGCGCTACGCCGCGTCCGGCCGCGATCGATCGCCTGGTCCGTCAGCACGATCTCGACGCCGTGGCCGCCGAAAACCTGCTCCGCTACCTGGACGATCAGGCCGCATCCGGCGCGGTCCCCGACGACCGGACCATTGTCATCGAGCGCTGCCTCGATGAGCTCGGCGATTGGCGCGTATGCCTGCTGTCGCCGCTCGGCAGCCGGATTCACGCACCATGGGCAATGGCCGTCACCGCGCACATCCGCAATCGCACCGGCATGGACGTCGAGGTGATGTGGGGCGACGAGGGTTTCGTGGTCCGGTTTCCCGAGATCGAGGCCCCCCCGGATCCCGCGTTACTACTGCCAGACATGGACGAGATCGAGGCGCTCGTGCTGAGGCAGCTGGGATCGACGTCGCTGTTCGCAGCACGATTCCGCGAGACCGCCGCCCGCGCCCTGCTGTTGCCGCGCCGGCGGCCCGGCATGCGCACCCCGCTGTGGCAGCAGCGCAAGCGCGCCTCCGATCTGCTGGCGGTCGCCTCGCGCTTCGGCTCGTTTCCTGCCCTGCTCGAAACCTATCGCGAAGTGTTGCGCGATCACTTCGACATGCCCGCGCTCGTCGAGACGCTCAAGAAGATCAGCGGGCGCACGCTTCAAGTGGCGACGATCGATTCGCGCGTTCCCTCTCCGTTTGCCGCTTCACTGCTATTCAGCTACGTCGCCAATTACATCTATGACGGCGATGCACCCCTAGCCGAGCGCCGCGCGCAAGCGCTGTCAGTGGACCAGGCGCAGTTGCGCGAGCTGCTGGGTGACGCAGAGCTGCGCGAACTGCTCGACGCCGACGCGACCGTCGCGCTCGAACGGCAGCTGCAGCACCTCGACGAGAAGTACAAGGCCCGAACCAGGGACGGCCTGCACGATCTGCTGCTGCGAATCGGCGATCTGACGATGGAGGAGGTCGAAGCGAGAAGTGTCGTGCCGGACACCGTCACGGCCGTTCACCAGCTCGAGCATGACTGGCGAGTGGTGTCGCTGCCAATCGCCGGAGAGCACCGGTACGTCGCGGTCGAGGACGTCGCGCGCTACCGCGACGCGCTCGGCGTTCGCTTGCCACCAGGGCTGCCTGAGTCCCTCCTGGAGCCTGTTCGCGACGCCGCAGGCGATCTCGCGCTGCGCTATGCGCGTTCGCACGGACCGTTCACCGCGCGGGAGGTCGCCGCGCGGTACGGTCTGGGCGTCAGCGTGGCGAGGGCGCTCGTGCTCCAGCTCACCGCTGCCGGCAAATTGATGGAAGGCGAGTTCAGACCGGGTGGCCGTGAGCGCGAATGGATCGATCCCGATGTACTGCGGAGCCTTCGACGGCGATCGCTCGCCAGTCTACGGCACGAGATCGAGCCGGTCGATGCCGATGCGCTGGGCCGGTTTCTCGTGTCGTGGCATGGGGTCGGCAGCGGCCGGCGTGGGTTGGAGGCGGTGCTCGATGCGATTGAGCAGCTCCAGGGAGCGCCTGTGCCGGCGTCCGTGCTCGAACGAGAAGTCCTACCCGCGCGCGTCGATGACTACACACCCGGAATGCTCGATACGCTCATGAGCGCGGGTGAGGTCGTGTGGGTCGGCGTCGAGCCGCTGGGTGAACACGACGGCCGCGTCGCGTTGTACTTGACCGATCATTTGCAGCGCCTTCGGCCGCCGGTGGCGGCCAAACCCGACGTCGAAGGGCGCGCGGCCGAGATCCTCGAGTACCTGCAGGAGCACGGCGCCTCGTTCTTCACCGCGGTTTACGACGGTACGGGAGGAGGGTTTCCGACAGAGACCGTCGACGCGTTGTGGGATCTCGTCTGGCAGGGTTTCGTTACCAACGACACAATGCAGCCGCTACGGGCGTACGCCAGGACCGAGGAGACGCGCGGCGCAAAGAAACGAGCGCGCGGAGCGCCGTTCCGCTCCCGCCGTCTCGTGCCACCGCGCGCCGAAGGACGATGGTCCCGGGTCGGCGCCAGCCGCGCCACCAAGTCGTCGGGGACGGAATGGGGCGCCGCAATGGCTCGGCAACTCCTCTCCCGCCACGGTATCGTCACACGTGAAACGGTAGCGGCTGAATCTGTCACCGGGGGGTTCTCGGCGGTCTACACCGTGCTGAAGGCGATGGAAGACGCCGGGAGAATTCGCCGTGGATATTTCGTGGCCGGTCTTGGTGCCGCGCAGTTTGCAATGCCTGCCGCGCTGGATCTGCTCCGGTCGATGCGTGATGTTCCGGAAACGCCGCGAACGGCGGTGGTCGCCGCGACTGATCCGGCAAATCCGTACGGCGCGAGTGTGAAGTGGCCGGCGCTGGCTGACCCCACCGCGGCAGGCCGCGGTCCGACGAGAGCTGCCGGCGCCCTGGTGGTGCTTGTCGACGGACATGCGGCGGCCTATCTGCGCCGCGGCGAGCGCGAGCTGCTGCTCTTTCTGCCGGAGTCGGAACCCTCGCGGTCGCGCGTCGGCCGGGAGGCCGCGCGCATGCTGCTCCATCTCGCCGCCACACGCGAAGGACGGCGTGGAATGCTGATCGCTGAGATCAACGGAGTGCCTGCACCGACACACCCTGCGGCATACCTCTTCATCGAAGAGGGATTCGCCGCGACCGCGATGGGGTTGCAGGCGCGAACGGAACGGCTGCGCCCCCGAGGGTACGGATCGCTCGATCCAACTGGCATCGGCATTGCGGCCACGAACCATGGAGGTGGAGCCATGACTCAGCAGCGCCGCAACATGTCGGAAGAAACGCTCGAGAACACGCGGCCGAGGGCAAACGAGGATAGCGAGCTCGAGCACAATCGCGTGCGGTCGACCAACGATCGCGACCAGGAAATGGAACGCGAAGGGATCGAATCGACGCGCAATCGCGGCTATGACGGAGCTGTACGCGGCGAAGACCTGGGCGATGTCGACGACCGCGACATCGATCCCGACAGCGCCACGTCTGAAAACGACCGGGAGGACATGGACGAGTAGCAAAATCCCAAATCCCAAATCCCAAAACCCAAATCCAAACTCAAGAGCGCTTAGCGTTGGGATTTGGAGTTTGGGATTTGGGATTTGGGATTTACATCAGCTTCCCGACAGGTCCCAGGTCGAGATTGAGATCCTCGGGCCGCACGCCGAACTTCGCACCGATTTCGACGACCGTTTCTTCGAGCTTCATCAGCGCGCGGCCGATCTCCTCGGTCTGTTGATCGGTGATGGTGCCCGCCTCCATGCGGCGGATCGCCTGACGCTCCAGCACCCGTCGGATGAATTCGACCAGCGTCAACACCAGCTGCGCGACGGATCGCTGCACATCATCAGGATCCGCGTTCCACCGCAGCGGGGAGGATCGTCCAGCCGAGCGCTCGAGCTCGCGGCGCAGATCGTCGATCTTCGACACTTCGGTAACCGTCAGCGCGCCGCGCTTGGCGACGACCTTCGACTTACGCACGGGCTTCTTCGAGCGCCGACGGCGCGGGGAGATTGTGCTTTTGGCCACGCGTGTCCTCGTCACCAATTCTCTGCGAACGCGTACGGGGGAAACGGACCGGTGACCAGGACCCGAAGACCAGCGCGCGTAGATGCGCGTTCGACTGCGGAACGATAGGCGCTAACCGAGCCGCGCGGGATCAGGTGATTCACGGTGGCCACGCCTGCCCGCTTCTCGACACGCTCATCCTTGACCCAGCGCTTCACCGCCGCGCGAATCGGCGCGAAGCCGGGAATCTCACGCGCCCGTGCAGCGGTTATTGCGCGCTGCCGCAAATACTGCGTACCTTGAGCCGACCGATCACCGGGGTCTGACCGCAGTAATGGGTTGTAACCAGGGTCTGACCCGGACTTACCCAGCACCACGCGGATCGTCATCTGGCTGCGGCCTCGAACCGCGCGCAGCCGGCGCCGCAGCGTGTCCTGCCGCGACTGCAAAACAAACGTCACCTCGTCGAGGTCAGCCATACCGGTGCCGAACCGGACAGGGAGGATCGCCGGCGTCTGCGCCGCGGCCTTTTCGATCACGATCGCATACCGCCGGAGGTTCGTCATTGTCGGCTTGGGCGCCCGCCGCAGTTCGCCGACCAGCGCCGAGATTCCGCCGGTCCTGACCGTGCGAACGCGCTCTCCGGTCATTCCACTGGCGATGACCCTGGATGACGAGGATGCGATCAGCGCGTAGACGCAGACCATCACGCGCGCGCCCGGCGGCGAGCGTCGCGCAACGCGCGCCGCGCTCGATGGCGCTTTATGAACTCCGTATCCTCGCCAGGCAGGACGCGATCGGCTGCCGACAGCAGGAGCGAGAGCCGCGCGTACACCAGATCGACCTGCGCCAGGCCGATCGTGATGTCTCCGCTCAGAACGACCCCCTTGTTCAGCAGGTTGTCGACGATGTCGAGGAGCGAGGCATCCTCCGGTCCGAGAATCCGCTCCTTCTCTGTCGGTTCTGTCGGACCTGACGGTCTGCCTCTACGCCTGCTGGGGCTCATTTCGCATGCCGCGCCGAAGCGCGTCCGCGCGAAGGCGGGGCCTGGCTCGCCGAAGCGCTTTTGCGCGAAGGCGGCTCGATGAAGTTATAGGGTGGCCAGGGACCGGTGAGCAAAACCGCCACGCCGTATCCATGGAGGGGCCGTGAGTGCTTGCGCAACGAAGCACGGAACGCCGCTGCCTGTGCCGCGGGGACGAGAAAGGCGGCATCGAGCAGCAGCCGCGATCCCGGCGCCGCACGCTCGAGGCTCGTCCGCCGCAGCGCTTCGGTGGCTTCTCGCGAAATTGCCTTGTACAGGCGGCCTGCCTCCACGCGCGCCTCGGCGAGCTGCGCCCGGTTCAGATCGAGGATGTCTCGCTTCCGCGCGAGATATGCAGCGCCCTCGGGTTCTCGCGGACGCTTACGATCGATTTTGTCGCGCGCGGCCTTCTCGTTCCACGTGAGCCGGAGGCCCCACTCGACCTTGCGATCGATCCGCTTGAGGATGCGGGCGATCCTGCGCCGGTCGGCGCGCACGTGCTCCACGACGCGCGCATCGGAGGTGAACATCGTGAAGAGTTGCATCGGAAGCACCGCCGGCGCAGAGAGGAATCGCTCGATGACTCGCTCGTGCGCAACGGCGCGCTCGCCGACCCAGTCGAGATTCTGCAGGCCGCGGACAAGCGCGCCCTCGCTGTAGTCCGCCTCGCGAACGGTCTCCACAATTGCCCACAGCTGGTCGTCGACCTCGATCGCGCGCAGGTCGCTGCCACCCGGCATTCCGTCGGGAATGTCGCGCACGACCGGCCGCCTGGCGCCGCGCACCAGGCAGAAGACATAACTGAGCGTGACGCTCACGACTTGCGGATCTTACCCGCCTTCGCTCGCGTGTTTGCTGAAGAGGTGCGACGACGAGTCTGCGCCTTGGGCGCGCGCGGCGACGCGGTTGCGCGGCGACGGCTGGGAACGAGGCTCCTGCGGCGCCGTTTGGTGGCGGGCCGAGGAAGCGCGGGCGCTTTCAGCGTTTCGGCATGAATCGGTTCGACGTCGAGCACCGACAGGGTGCGCCCGGTCCGGGATCCAACGATGCCGCCGCGCGCAGGCTCGGTTTCGACGACCGTGGTGTGAGGAGCGCTCTCAGGCTGGTGGAAATCTCCGGACACGGTCGCTTCTATCTGAAAGCGGCTGTCTGCGGTGCTTTCGATCGGCTCGCCATCGCCGAACGCGAGCGGCCCCAGTCCTCCTTCGCGGCGCTCCTTGATCTCGCGTATGCGGGCCAGGAGATCGCGCTCGATCTCGGCGTAGTCCTCGTCCGTGATCTCCCCCGTCTCGCGCTGCATCTCGGCCGCGAGCAGCTGCTCGCGGAGCGCCGTGTCGTCGTTCCTCTCGGCCTCGGCCGCCGTGAGGACGGTCTTCAGCGTCCACGAAATGCCCGAAATCATCAGCGAGTCCAAGAAGAACATTTCAAATCGCGTTCCGTTTTGATTTGGGATTTGGGACTTGGGATTTGGGGTTTTTCAATGCTGCCCCGATCTCTCGAGCTTCAGGCGGATATTGACGAAGTTATACGGCGGCCAGGGTCCGGTGTACTTGAAGGTGAGCTTGTCGAAGCGCGACGCGATTTCCTTGATCCGCTTGTCGAAGGCCGGTTCCTGGTCGCGCTGCACGAGGAACGCGGCATTCATGATCATCTTGTCGCCGATCGCGCGGTTGACACGCGACGCCACCGACACATCGCGCAGCCCCTGGAAGAACTCGGCGACGTAACGCTCGGATCGCTGTTGCAGCGCACCGTCGATCAGGCGGCCGTATTGCATCCGCGCAAAATAGGTCGACCCCTTCTGGGAAGAGATCTCCGTCTTCAGCCGGTGGATGTCCTCGTCCTCCTGCTCGATCGTGCGCACGATCTCATCGCGGTCCCACAGCACCTTCAGACCGAACTCGAGCTTGTCCTGCATCTTCGACAGCACGTCGGCGAAGGCGTCGTACGCCGACCGCAGCAGCTCGACGATGTCCTCGCGTGTCTTGAAGATCGTGCCGAACGACATCGGAATGACCGTGTGATCGCGCATGACCGTCTCGTTCACGCGCTCGTGCGCGAGGACGTTCTCGCGGGTGGAATCGAGCGGGGCGAGCGGAATATCGGAGATGACGGCCGCCATGTCCTTGAAGTTGATCGTGGAGACCTCGGGCCACTGCTCGTCCATGCCGATCGCGCCGAACTTCAACGGCTGGCTCGCCCGGATGATGCAGTACACGTAGCGGCCACGTCCTGCCGCGCGATCGACGTCCGGCAAGGTGGGCTTCGGCGCACGCTCGACCACGCGTTCGATGCGCGTCTCGGTTCCACGCACCTCGGTCTGACGGGTCACGCGCGTCATCGCCGCGCCCTGGCGGTCCTTTTTTCCTGCGGTTCGGGCCGCCGGTGCCTTGTGGCCGCCGCGTTTCGCCGCACGCGACACCGCGATCGGGCGCGCCTTCGCGGAGGCGGCGCGGCCGGATTTGCGAGTGGACGACCGCTTCGGGGCCTTCGGGGCCTTCGCCATGAATGGTCCTCTTCCTTTATGACTTCTTCACCGCGCTCAACATGCGCCGGACCTCGACGACGAGGTCATCCGGGAGACAGGGTTTGGTCACGAATGAATCGCAGCCAGCCCTTTTCGCACCCTCCGACGCGCCCGCGAGCGCGTGGCCCGTCAGCGCCACGACGGGGATGTGCTTCGTGCGGTCGTCGGCCTTCAGGAGCCTGGTCGCTTCCCACCCGTCCATGCCGGGCAG
>Ga0137452_1000452_pt1 | contig 12240 bp, 10 predicted proteins | sample EasRivERMGT513_2_FD_102312 | JGI IMG/M metagenome (GOLD analysis project Ga0137452, IMG submission 102312) | Soil microbial communities from meander-bound floodplain in the East River, Colorado, USA - East River MetaG ERMGT513_2 | ecosystem: Environmental > Terrestrial > Soil > Floodplain ...
AGGTCCGCCTCTACAAAGCCGGACGTAGAGGCGGACCTTTAGGTCCGCCTGCCAAATTCAACGGGGCTGATCCGCCCGGCACGGCGTGGGATCCCATCCCGACGCATTGTCGGGAACCTTCTTGAAATGGTTGGTCGTCGCGTACGGTCCGGTCAGATACTGCGGATCCGTGATGATCGACGTGACGACGAGCCACGAATCGCCGTTGGGCTCCCTGAAGGTATCGAAGTATTCCTGCAGCACGGTGTTTTCGCTGTACGGGACGCCGTTCTTGCGCAGGTACCCCGGACGCATTCTGGTCGTCGTCACGCTCAGATTGCCAGCCGGCCCCGGCGTCCTGGCGCCACGTCCTAGCGCTGCACCTGCCCAGGCTGCGGCGGAGTACCCCTGCCAGTCAGCCTGCGTCGTCGTTGCGGATGCCGGCGCAGGGGCGGCACCGAAGTGAAGAAGCCGGGTCTGCGTCCCGGAGTCGGTCTCGATTTTCAGGGTGTTGTCGTCCGCCCACGTGATGTGGAGCCGCCCCGGCACGCGCATGATCGCGGCCGCGCCATAGGAACGGCAGGCGTTACCCGACGCCTGGTCCTGCGCCGGATCCCACATGCCGGCAACGCGGCGCGCCTCGGCGTTTACAGGCAGCATCGAGAAGTCGCCCTTGGGTGGCATCTCCATCCGCAGATGCCAATGTTCGGTCACCACCGCGACCCAATACCCCGTGAGATCTTTCGGCGCGGCCGCGCGCGCGGTCGGTGGCGGTCCCCCAGGGCGCCCCCCGGGTGCCTGGGCGTCAGCGACGTGTGGCGACGCAAGGCCGACCAGCAGCGCGAGCACCGCCAGGCAGATCCACCTGGTGCGCTGAAGCATCTACTGAACCCTGCCCTTCCACTCCCATCCATCGCTGGGCCGCTTCACGGTCGTAATGAGCAAGCGAGGGGCTGCCGGATCGCGCGCCGGCTCGCCGGTGACGACGATCTTGTCACCCGGCTTGAGCGACGTCCTCGTGATCTGCGCCTGGGACAACTGGCCTGTCGAACCCCATTCGAGGGCCCAGCTCTTTGTCGTCCCATCCTTATCCGTGACATCAATCTTCATGAACGAATGAGGATTCCGCCACACGAACTGCGTGACGACTCCCGCGAGCTCGACCTTCTGGGTGGAATCGTACTCGGCTGAGAACGAGTGATGCGCGAACACTCGACCGGCTCCCGCCAGCAGGACCACACCGGCGAATAGCGCCACGATTCTCCGTTTCATAACACGTCTCCTTTTCGAGCTACTTGCTGAGGCTTTGGTACGCCGCCTCTACGAACATGTCGGTCGTCCAGGCTCCCGTCTGTTTGCCATACCGCGCATCGTATTCGCGCGTCGGCCTTCCAGCCTTCACCTGCGCCAATGTCATCTTCTGGCGGATCATGTCCTGAATGCGGTCGCGAATGATGCTGACCATGTCGCGGTAGTACACAACGTCGGCGTGGTCGGAGATGCGTCCGTGACCCGGGACCACCAGTGTGCCGCCTGCCGCGTTTGCCTCAGGAACCGTGATGTCGATCAGTCGATTCAGGCTGTCCACGATCGCTTGAATGCTCCCACCGGCCTTGAGATCGATCAGTGGGTACCCAGTGAGGTCGAACAAATCGCCGGTGCTGACGACGTCGGATTTCCGGAACAGCACGATGCTGTTCCCGTCCGTGTTCGCCGTCAGGCGCACGATCACCACGGGTTCATCGTTGAAAAAGAGCCGCTTTTGAGGCGTCGAGTATGTGTTGTCCGGCCACGCCCCTTCCGGCCTCGGCGGCGTTTGCCCGGTCGCCGCTGCCATCCTGTGGAACACGGGGAGGGATGAGATGACAGACGCCCGATGCGTATCGAGTGCGCCCTGCGGGCCAGCCGCGTAGTTGGGCTCGCGAAACGGAACAATCTCACCCGTCGCGGCGATCTTCTCGTTTCCCCCGGTGTGATCCTCCCGTTCGGTTGTGTTGACGATGTACCTGAGCGGCTTCCCGTGTGAGAGGGTCGCTATGGCCGCGATCACCTTGTCGCTCATCGAGGCGGTCCCGGTGTCGACGATCAGGACGCCTTGCTCGCCGGCCTGCACGGTGATGTTGCCGCCGGCTCCTGCCAGCATGTACACCTTGCCCTGGACCGGAAGAATTTCAATCTGCCCGGCGGCGGGCGCGGTCAACTTCGGCGGCCAGACGGCCTGGGCGGCGCGATTCTGATCGGCCTGCGTGTAGACGTGCCCCGCCCCAAGGAATCCGAGACACGCGACGGCCGCTATCCACACGGAGATCCCGGGAGGCGCAGTCGGCGGGCGCTTCCGATCCCCGATCCCTGATCCCTGATCCCTCATCATGGCTGCTGCTCCGCGCCTCCAGCATAGACCTTGGCCGGTTTGGGCATCGCTTTCATCTTCACGATGTACTCGGGATACGTCGTGGCTGCACCGCCAAGCCGTGGTTCATATGGAGTGCCGAATCGATCGGTCAGATCCTTGTTGAATGCGGGCAACGGACTCTTGCCAGGCAGGAAATGCGGCACCGTGCCCCGCGCAATTGCGGTTTCTGTCGCCTCCTCGCACGGATACGGATCCATCCGAAGCGAGGGATCGTTGACCCACATCATGGTGCTCCGGGCATACGGTTCGGTCATAAAGACGGAGTCGTAAAGAATGGAGGTCGCCTGCAGGTAATCGCCCATCCGTCTCCACCGCGTGCGCACGATCGCGCGATCGCTGCGCATCAGTCCATTGCGCCGGATGTAGGCCTCCTTGAGATGAGTGGTCGTCACGACGAGCACGTCGCCGTCCCACTCGCCGGTCGAAAAGCCGCTCCACGTGTGGAGGGCATTCTCCGGAGGATGCGGGCGGCCGTCCATCCAGATCGTCGTTTCCTGCTCCTGTTGATTGAGGTGCCCGCGATAGGCGATGACTTTCTGAGTGGCCTGGTCAATGTCTGCCCAGAAGCGCAGTGCCGAGAGCGGGCCTTCGAGCGAGTAGTCCCAGGCGTGCGGGCGGCACGCCCATTCGGTGACGTCGAAGTCCTCTGGCGACCAGCTCTGGACCCGCCACCGGTCTGCATCCGTAACGGGCACACCCGCGATGTCACCCACCATCCCGCTGCCGTCCTGGTTGCGCGGGAGGGGGCGCCATACACCCATGAAATCCATCTGAGCCAGCGCCGGATGACTCCAGAGCGTAACCAGCAGGATGAGAAGCGGCACACGGGCTCGCTTCTGCAACAGACCGAGGCGCCCGAAATGCATATCGCTCGCTCCTCTAAGTGCCGGCGATTCTACCTTCGGCCGCACCCCCGGTCCACTCCCAACCCCACTAGGCCTCGTGCCTCGGGAGTTGGGAGTTGGTCGTTTGGGAGTTTCGAAAGCCTAGGCGAGTGCCGCGTTCGTCTTGATGACGCGCGCGACGATTTCCTTGAACTCCTCGGCCGTCAGCAGATCCTTCTTCTCGAACGACTTCGCCTTCACCGCCAGCAGAAGCGCCATCCGCTCTTCGTCCGTGATCTTGATGCCGGTCTTTTCGGCCCACTCGTCAATCGACGGTGGTCCGCTGTTCTTGCCGAGCACGATGTTCACCGGCTTCTGCCCGACCAGATCCGGCACGAACGGCACGTACTCGAGCGGGTGCTCCTTCCGGCACATGCGGACCCAGCCGGCGATGATCCCCGACTCGACTTCGTACAGCTTGTCGCCCACGATCGGACGGTTGGGCGGCTGCGTGACCTTCGCCAGATCCATGACGAACTTGGAGACCTCGACGAACTTCTCCGTCTTGATCCCGAGGTCGACGTCGTGGAGGGCGAGCAGCGAAAGGACGACGTCTTCCATCGGCACGTTGCCGGCACGCTCGCCGAGGCCGGTGATCGTGGTGTGCGCGACCGATGACCCTGCGGCCAGGGCCGCCACGGTGTTCGCGACGCCGAGGCCGAAGTCCTGGTGACAGTGGATCTCGACCGGTTTCTTCAGGCGATCGATCACCTTGCCGACGACGTAGTGCACGGCTTCCGGCGTGCAGACGCCCAGCGTGTCCGCGATCGTCAGCGCATCCATGTGCCCTTCGGTGGCGACCTGCGAAACGATGTCGAGGAAGCGATTGAGCTCGGTGCGCGTTGCGTCGATCGTGAAAAAGACCGTGTAGAGGCCCGCTTCCCGTGCCGCGATCGTCGTGTCGATGGACGACTTCATGGCGCGCTCGAACGACCAGCCGTAGGCGTTCTTGATCATGTGGTCGCTGGCGGGAATCTCGACGACCACGCCCTTGACCCCGCAGGCCTTGACGACCTTGATCTCTTCCGGGATGCAGCGCGCGAACGCGAAGATCTCGGCCTTCAGTCCCAGGCTGGCGATGTCCGAGATGGCTGCCTTGTCCTGCTCGGAGACGGCGGGCATGCCGGCCTCGATCCGGTGGACCCCCATCGCGTCGAGCCTCTTCGCAATCGCGACCTTTTCCTCGCGCCGGAAGACCACGGCGGTCTGCTGCTCGCCGTCGCGCAGCGTGACATCGTGGATCTTGATGTTTTTGGCGAACTTGAAGTCTTTCCGCACTTCCGGCAGGTGGTTCCAGGGGCTCGTGTACCACTTGTCCGTCTTCCAAGGTTCCTGCATGTTGCCTCCGAGCAAATTGTGAGCTTAGCAGCCGATCATCATACACGCCCCATCGTGGAAATGCGATACTGATTGGTTTGGGAAGTGCTTTCTACGGTGCACTTTGCGAGGAATCCAACCACGAAACATTTTTCAACCACGAAGGACGCGAAGAACACGAAGAAATTCTGACCTTCGCGGCCTTCGAATCTTCGTGGTTATAGCTCTCGTGGTTTCATAGGACTAGATGCCCACGATCAGATTCAAGCTGAACGGCAAGGAGACAGAGACCTCGTACGAGCCTGGAATGCATCTACTGGAGGTGCTGCGCGAAGGATGCGGCGTCGTTTCCCCGAAGAACGGCTGCGCGCCAGAAGGCGCCTGTGGCTGCTGCCTCGTCGTAATAGACGGTCGGCCGGCGCTCTCCTGCCTCAGGAAGCCGGAGCAGATGGCTGGCCATGACATTACGACCCTCGAAGGTCTGCCCGAGCTGACGCGCCAGACCATTGCCAAGGCGTTCGTGCTAGAGGGCGGCGTTCAATGCGGCTTCTGCATCCCAGGCATCGTCGTCCGCGCATCGCACCTGATCGAGCAGGGGAAGACCGACGACCGCGACGCGATCGCAAAGGCACTCGACGGCCACGTCTGCCGCTGCACTGGGTACGGACGGATCATCGACGCGATTCAGACCGCCGGTGAGGCGATGAGGAATGGCGGGACGCTGCCGCGGCAGGAACCCCGGCGCCACTCGTTTTTCGGAGAAGAGTTCGGCCTGTCGCGCAATCCCGCGTTCAGGAGGGGACAGTGCGACGCGGACGGAGCTGCGAGCAACACCCACGGAATCGGATGCTCCACCGCGCGCGTCGGCGGCCTCCAGCAGACGTTGGGCGAGAAGCCGTTCGTAGACGACATGCGCGCGCCGGGAATGCTGCACGGCGCGATGGTCCTCTCAGAGCATCCGCGCGCGAAGGTGCTGGCCATCCACACCGAGGCGGCGGCGACCAGTCCTGGCGTCGAGCGCATCTTCACTGCGCGTGACGTACCCGGCGAGCGAGGCACGGGCCTCAATGTTCCCGATCTTCCGCTTTTTGTCGCTGTCGGCGAGACCACCTGCTGCGTCGGCGACTTCATGGCGATGGTCGTGGCCGACACGCAGTTTCATGCGCGCCAGGCCGCCGCGAAGATCAAGGTCGACTACGAAGTTCTCGAGCCGATCACCGACCCGTTCAAGGCGCTCGAGCCCGGCGCGCCGCAGGTTCACTCTGCGGACACGCTGCGTCCCAGCCCGAATCTGATCGACACCATCAAGTTCGGCCGTGGCGACGTCGAGGCGGCATTTGCCACCGCGGCGCACGTGATCGAAGGGTCGTTTGCCACGCAGGCCGTTGAGCCTGCGTTCCTGGAGCCTGAAGCGTGCCTTGCCTACCCGCAAGGCAAAGGCATCAAGGTCCATAGCGACAGTCAGGGCTCCGTGTTCGACCACAAGCAGATCATGAAGGTCTTGAGTCTGCCCGAGGAAGACGTGGAGATCGCCCTTGCGGCGAGCGGGGGCGCTTTCGGTGCGAAAGAGGAGCTGTCGATTCAGGCACAGACGGCAATGGCGGCCTTCCTCCTCGGCAAGCCCGTCAAGACGGTCCTGACGCGCGAACAGTCGACCCAGCACCACGTCAAGCGTCACCCGATGTACTTGAAGTTCAAGGTCGCCGCCGATGCACAAGGACATCTGCTGGCCGTTCGCGCGCGCATTGTCGGCGATGCGGGCGGTTATGCCGGGACGAGCGGCAAATGCCTGCTCCGCGCCGCGTGCCATTCGTGCGGCCCGTACAGGGTGCCGAACGTCGACGTCGAGTCGCGCGCCGTCTACACGAACAATCCGACGAGCGGCGCGATGCGCGGGTTCGGCAGCAATCAGGCCCAGTTCGCCATGGAAGGCATGATTGACATCCTCGCCGACAAGATCGGCGTGGATAACTGGGACATCCGCGAACGGAACATCCTCAACCCCGGCGACGCGTTCGCCACGGGTCAGATCATGCGCGAGAGCGTCCGCGGCATGCGGGAATCGCTCGAGGCTGTGAAGGAGATTTATAAGACCGCGAAATACAAGGGCATCGGATGTGGAATCAAGAGCACCGGCCTCGGGAACGGCACGACCGAGCTCGGCTACATCACCATCCGCGTCCTTGACCATGGACGGTTGGAGGTCCTCAACGGCTACACGGAGATGGGGCAAGGTATCTACACGGCGACGATGCAGGCTGTCTCCGAAGAGACCGGGTTGCCCGAGAGCATCATGACCGTCAGGTGGGACGAGGATCATGGCACCAAGTGCGGTGAGACGTGGGCCTCTCGGGGCACGACGTTGAGCTGCGCGGCGGCGCAGCAGGCAGCACGTAAGCTCGCCGAGGACTTGAAAACGTCGTCGCTGCAGGATTTGGTCGGGCGCGAGTACACGGGCGAGGTCATTTACAGCTTCACGACGAAGCCCGGCACTCCGGAGGCGGCGACCAACCCCACGACGCACCTGACCTTCAGCTACTCGACGCAGGTTGTGATCCTCGACGAGGACGGCCGGCTCGCGCGCGTCGTCGCGGCGCACGACGTCGGTCGCGCCATCAACCCGCGCCTCTGTGCGGAGCAGATGGAGGGCGGCGTGCACATGGGGCTCGGCTATGCCCTGTCCGAGAACTTCACCTCGAAGGGCGGTCGGCCCGACTCGCTGAAGATGCGCGATTTCGGTCTCGTGGCGGCCCGGCAGATGCCGAAAGTTGACATCATCCTGATTGAAGTCCCCGATGAAATCGGTGGCTATGGTGCGAAGGGGGTGGGCGAAATTGGTTGCGTGGCCACCGCCGGCGCCGTTGCCGACGCTCTGTTTTCGTATGACGGCATCCGCCGCTTCCGGCTGCCAATGGATGATTCGCCGGCAGCCGCACCGTCTGTGCCGAAGTCCCGGCGCAAATCTGTAAATCCCGGAAAAACCGAGTCGGAGTCAGGTGACGCTCCGACTCACATCAGGCTCCGGACGTGAGTCGGGGCGCCACCTGACTCCGACTCGGCCCTGTTGAGGCGGGTACGTCCGGCGTGGTAACCTCGCAACCCAAACGCATGAAAGCATTTGAGTTCGTTGCCGCGAGGGATTCCCAGCACGCAGTGCAGCTGCTCGCCGAGCACGCGCCCTCCGTCAGGGTGATCGCAGGCGGCACCGATCTGCTGGCCGATCTCAAGTTCTCTTCCCATGTGCCGGGCGTGGTCGTCGATATCTCGCGTGCCCACGATCTGAGAACGCTCGCGATCACGGATGAAGGGCTCAGCATCGGAACGCTGGTGACGCACACAGAGATCATGCGCTCACCCATCATCCGCGAGATGTTTCCGGCGCTGGTCGATGCGGCGCACACGATTGGCGCGGTTCAGACACGGAATCTCGGCACGCTGGGCGGCAACCTGGTGACCGCCGTGCCGTCCATGGACAGCGGTCCGACATTGGTCGCGCTCGACGCGAGGGTTACCGTCGCCGGGCCCTCCGGCCGCCGGCAGATGCCATTGACCGAGTTCTTCGTCGGGCCTCGCAAGACGATTCTGAAGCCCGATGAACTGCTGGTCGAGATCCTCATCCCGAAAGAGAACCTCGGTAAGCCAACGCATTTCCTGAAGTTCGGCTTACGAAAGGGACAGGCGCTCGCATTGGTCAATGTGGCGGCCAGCTTTTGGGTCGACTGGGACAACAACGTCTTCGTCGCGCCGCGGATCGCGCTCGGCGCGGTTGCGCCGAAGGTGATTAACGCTCCGGCAGCCGAAGCGTACTTGGAAGGTCGCGAGATCACGCCAGACGCCATGGCCGAGGCCGGCCGCCTCGCCGTCGGCGATGCGAAGCCGATCAACGATTTCCGCGCCTCCGCCGGCTATCGGCGGGACATGATCGCCGTGCTCACCAAACGCGCATTGGAAGGCGCGTATGCACTGGCCCAATCGAAGCGCAAGAAGACATAGGAAGCGAGAGGCGAGTCCCATGGTCACCGTCACAATCAACGTCAACGGCGAGAGGCGCACGGCATCTGTGGCGCCCGAGACGACGCTGCTCAAGCTGTTGCGTGAAACGTTCAATCTGACGGGCGCCAAGCTCGGATGCGACGTCGGCGATTGTGGCGCGTGCACCGTCATCGTCGACGGCAAGCTGGTCAACTCGTGTCTGATGCTCGCCGGCCAGGTCGACGGCCTCGACGTGCTGACCATCGAGGGCCTCGCCACCACGGATCGGCTGCATCCGATTCAGAAGGTGTTCGAGGAGAAAGGTTCGCTGCAGTGCGGGTTCTGCGGGCCAGGCGTCATCATGTCGACCAAGGCCCTGCTCGACCAGAACCCGAACCCGACGCTGTACGAGATTCGCGACGCGCTCGCCGGAAATCTGTGTCGCTGCACCGGTTATACCAAGATGATCGAGGCGGTCCAGGCCATCGCTCGCGAAGGGCCCCTCGAACGCGCAACAGCGAAGTCCGCGTAGCCAAGGTTAGAGGACAGGCAGACCCATGGACACGAAAACAAAAGTCGCAGAAAAAGAATCGTCACTGCTGGACGCCGAAGAGTTGATGCGGGCGCCCGCGGGCGCACCCCTCGTAACCTTTCCTCTCGAAGTCCGGGTCACTGAGGCCGGTCGCCAGACTCCCGCCGTCGGTCAGCGTGCCATCCGGCCCGACGCCCGTCTGCATGGACTTGGCCAGACCAAGTACATCGACGATTTCTATCTGCCGGGAATGCTGTACGCCAAGATCAAACGAGCGGGCGTCGCCTCCGCTCGGATCATCAGCGTCGACACGAAGGAAGCCGAGGCCATGCCGGGCGTCATGGCGGTGATCACCGGTCGCGATATTCCCGTCAATTCGTTCGGACCGTCGTTGAAGGACCAGCCGGTGCTCGCCGATGAACGCGTGTTTTACGCCGGCGACGGGGTTGCCGCCGTGGCAGCGGTGACGGAGCAGATCGCCGCCGAGGCGCTCGACAAGATCAAAGTCGAGTACGAAGAGTTGACGCCGGTCCTGGATCCGCTCGAGTCATTGAAACTGGAGACACCCGGAGTACACGCGCCGAGCGCCAACATTTACGGCCACAAGATCATCAAGAAGGGCGACATCGAAAAGGGATTTGCGGAGTCCTACCGCATTTTCGAGGGCACCTTCCGTACGCAGATGGTCGAGCACGTCCCATTGGAGCCCCATGCGTCGGTTGCCACCTGGGACGCCAACGGCCGTCTCACCGTCTATTCAACACTCGGACGGATCACGCTCGGCCGCGCGGACATCGCGCGCACGGTCGGTATCCCGATGAGCCGCGTCCGCGTCGTCGCGACAATCGTCGGCGGCAATTTCGGCGGCAAGAACGAGATCACCACCGAGCCGGTGGTCGCGCTGCTATCGAAAAAGACCGGCCGCCCGGTCAAGTGCACCTTCACGCGCCCCGAGGAGTTCCTCTCGTCGACGACGCGACATCCGCTCATCATGGACTACAAGACCGGCGTCACCAAAGAGGGCAGGATCCTGGCGCGCCAGATTCGCCTGGTCCTCGACGGCGGCGCCTACTGCTCGTGGAGCGAGACGACGCTCGGCAAGGCATGCATTCTGTCGGCAGGCCCGTACGTCATCGACAACCTCTATGCGGAAGCGTTCGTGGTGTACACCAACAAGACCATGACGGGCGCGATGCGCGGATTCGGCGCTCCGCAGGTGTGCTTCGCCTACGAATCGCATTTGGACGACATCGCCAAAGCGCTGAACATCGACCCGCTCGAGATTCGTATGCTCAACGCGCTCAAGGAAGGTTCGCTGAGCCCGACCGGTCAGACGTTGCACAGCGTGGCCGTGAGGGAGTCACTGATGCAGGCCGCACAGCGCTTCGGCTGGAACGAAAAGAGTAACGGGCACGGAGCGCAGGCATGAAGCGGCGGGGACGCGGCATCGCCTGCATGTGGTATCCGATTGGCTTCACCGTTGCGGCCAATCCGAGCGCCGCGGTGGTAAAGGTCAACGAGGATGGCACCGCGACCCTGCTCACGGGCACGGTGGAGACAGGCCAGGGATCGCTCACCATCCTGGCCCAGATCGTGGCCCAGGAACTTGGAATCGCCACCGAGGATGTCCACGTGGTGTCGGCCGACACCGACACGACCCCGATGGACACCGGCGCGATCGCGAGCCGCACTACGTACGTGACCGGCAACGCGGCCCGGCTTGCGGCTGAAAAAGCCAAGTTGATGATGTTCGATGTCGCGGCGCCCTTACTGAAGGTGAAACCCAATCAGCTCGAGGCCAAGGACCACAGGATCTTCGTCAAGGGGTACCCGCAGCGCAACATGCACATCGGTGACGTCGCCAACCACGCGCGCGTCGTCACCGGCGAGCCGCCGATCGGCAGCGGCTATTTCAATCCCGCGACCGTGGCCCTCGATCCCGAAACGGGACAGGGCAAGCCGTTCGCCACCTACGTCTACGCCACCCAGATCGCCGAAGTGGACGTCGATGATGAGACTGGCGAAGTGGAAGTGCTCCGCGTCGTCGCGTCGCACGACTGCGGCACGCCCATCAACCCGATGCTCGTTGAAGGCCAGGTCGAAGGCGGCATCTCGATGGGGGTCGGTTTCGCGCTGCAGGAAGAGATGCTGTTCGACGCCAAGGGCCGCAATATCAATCCCAACCTCACAAACTACATCATGCCGACGTCTCTCGACATGCCGGACATCCAGGTCGACATCGTGGACAACTACGACGAGACCGGGCCGTTCGGTGCCAAAGGCGTCGGCGAGCCGACGTGCGTCTCGACGGCGGCGGCAATCCTGAACGCGATTCACGATGCGGTCGGCGTGCGCGTGACTTCGTTGCCCGCCACCGCTGAGAAGGTGTACGCCGCCATCAAGGCGAAGCGCGCCCAGGAATCGAAACAGATTGCAGCTGCCGGTTGAAGCCCCTTTTCTATTGACGAATTTACGAATTTACGAATTTATGGATTGGAATTGGTCATTTCAATTCGCCAAATCAATTCGTCAATTCGTCAATTCGTAAATTTCCCAATTTGCTTGGATGGTGCGAGATGAGTGATTTCGTGAGATGGAACGACCAGAAGATCGACCCTGCTTCGGGAATGGACATCAGCTTCCTCGGGAAGCCCCACCAGGGGGATCCACGCCGCCTGTACAGCCAGACCGGAGCTGACTGGCAGCACCGCGTCGACTTCGATCGCCTCCGCCGCGAGCGGCTCGAGAAACTGCAGGCGGAGATGAAGGTCGAGCATATCGGCGCGCTGGTGCTGTTTGCGGGCGCCAACATCCGTTACGCCACCGCGTCGTACCAGGGAAACTGGAAATACAACATCAACATCCGCTACGCCGTGGTGCCGGCAGAAGGAAAGCCCACGCTGTTCGAGACGGCGGGCTCGGACCTGCAGTGCGCGAAGATCGACCTGCCGTGGATGGCCGGCCGCATCCGCCCCGCCATCACGTGGCAGTGGGCGGAGGGCGCGGTGCCGTACATGGCGGGCCGCATGGCCGACAGCGTCATGGAAGTGCTCAAGGAGCACAAGGTCGAGAAGGAGAAGATCGGCATCGACAACCTCGACATGCCGGCCTTCGAGGCCTTCCAGAAGCTCGGGCTCAACGTC
>Ga0137452_1000454_pt1 | contig 12202 bp, 14 predicted proteins | sample EasRivERMGT513_2_FD_102312 | JGI IMG/M metagenome (GOLD analysis project Ga0137452, IMG submission 102312) | Soil microbial communities from meander-bound floodplain in the East River, Colorado, USA - East River MetaG ERMGT513_2 | ecosystem: Environmental > Terrestrial > Soil > Floodplain ...
AGTGTCTCACTGTCAATTGTCTTCCAATAAAGGACTTACGATTCTTAAACATCGCTTCTCGTTCTTCCATTGAAACTTTCATACTACATTCGAAAGTCTGCTCTGAGGTATTATTCTTACAAACCCATACAACTTTTCCAGCCATTTTACCTCTACCGTCGCGAGCGTCAGTAACTAAAAACTCTGAATCTTGGAATTTCTTAACCTTTAAAAGTTCTCTAGAGCGATAACCCCATAAGTATTTCCCCTCATGAAGTCGAATAATAGCCCCCTCATATCCTTCCTGAACAAAGACGTCATGAACGTCCCACATTTCTTTTTCAGAGGTAACATCTATAGTTGGGACTATCTTAATAAGACCGCCAGTCCAGGCGGCTCGTTCGTATCCTTTTAAAAGCTTACGACGATTTTCCCAGTTGAGATCGTCAAATCCTGTCGACACTGGAATATCGTAGATGTGGTACTCGATCGTTTCGCTTTCAGGCTTAAATGACTTGCCCTTGGGGTCAGCAGACTTGGTGAGGGACGTAATTCTCTGGCAGGATTCGCCATGAATATAAAGTTCTCCATCTAATACACTATCCTTTGGGAGCCAATCTAAAGATGCCACAATATGTGGTATGTTCCAAGGCTTTCCTCCTCTGGAAGTGAGAGAGATTTCGTCTCCGTCCCAAGAGGCTAAAGCACGACAGTTATGAACAACGGTATTATTGGCAACATAATTATGATTTTTTTCTACTTCGATGTCATATTTCGTTGCTTTTGGCATTCTATGTGAACGCCTTACCTTAAAATCTATCCACTTAAACTCATCTTTTGCTTTATTGATATAATTATTCGTACTAAAATAGAACTTATATTCTGCTCCATGACATTGCTTATTACGTAACTTATTTAAAATAAACAGAGTATCTTTTGTATCAAATGTTAAAAACTGTCCCGAGCACTTACTATTATTAACTCTTTTATCAGTATAGATATTTGGTATACAGTTCCATACTATGTCAAAGTATTTTACAAACTCTTGGATCTGTTCTTTAGAATGTCCATGCGTACTGATCGACAAGATCGGCGTGTCCCGGTTATTATTATTGTATGACAAACTACCGTCGTCACCAATCCATAATGATATGGCTTCTGGTGTTAGAAGCTTTTTCAAAGTCTTATATAAAACAAGTTTTCTTTTACCACACAAATCCGAATGTCCGGTAAAGTACCATAGTTTTATAGGAAAATTAGAATTTGTTAATGCGTCAGATACAAAACGAAAGCCTTGACTACCATACCCCGTGATAATTTCTGATACATTTCCTTTAATGTCTAAAGTCGTAATTTTGAAATTAAAATATGCCTTATTTGTATGTTGAAATACTACTCTATATGATTGTCCAGTCCCACGTTTTTCTATTACTATCATACTATCGCCAAGCAGCGTTCCAGCTATCAGGCTATTAAGATAGTCTGAATGTGTTTTAGTCTGAATCTTATCTTTCCCAGGTGCTAAATCTATAGCCTTTTTCCAGCCATTTTGTGTGAAAAATTTATGATCGCTTGTACATTTAATATGTTTGCCATAAACTGGCACGATCTCTAACCATTCCTTATAATCTAATTCTCCATTATTAAACCAATTAATAACTGGCTGATATTCAAATATACCACTTTGTTCATTAAGTGACAAAACATTTACTGGGAGTTTATTTTCAACAATTTCTTCTATTGTTAATTTTCCTTTATCGGTATCTATTAAAGTATTACGAAATAAACATCCATCTAATTTTGGCTGCACTGACGCGGGAAATTTAACCTTTCCGGGTTTAAAGTCATGTGCAAGCATAGGAAGATATAGGGACTCTTTGGCCCCTTCTGGCGTCTCAGAATACTTCCTTTCAACCTTATAAGTCCAAAGCGACTTGGCTTCTAACTTAGCCTGTTCCTCTGGAGAAGTCTCATTGCTACGCCCAACGTTCTTACCTTCGGCAGTTTTACGTGATATTTGCATGACACCATGTACTTGCCCGTATTCGGTCACAATAACCGGACCTTCTGTCCAGACGGTCCACTGTCTGAGATCGCCGGACTTGGCTTTATGATATAATGTCGGCAACATATTTATTTTTCCAAGGATGTTTTGCCATTCTTTCATATTTGCATCGTCTACAGTGACGATAGCCATGTTTATCTAACCATGTATTCTTTTCGTCAAATATATGCCCATTATTACAATGAGTTTTTCGTAAATTTTGTGCGGGAGGACTATTGCCACGCAAGACATTTTCTGTGTTTGGAACTGGCTCAAGATGTAATATATTAACGCAATTTCTATTTTTACATAAATGGTCTATTACTAACTCTTTTTTGAGAACGCCATTGAAATATTCCCAAGCATAACGATGTGCTCGGCGTCGTTTATTATTGATAGATATGACGCCATAACCTTCTCTAGAAGTTTTTCCTGTCCAAATCCAGCATGGCGTTTCATTAAAACTATGTTCTGATATCATGACTCGACGCATGATTTTGTCTATATTACTTTTTACTCTTGGATTTTTTAAGCCAAGCCGAATAGACGCCTGTTGTACCGAGGAAAGCGAACGATTTAATATCCTGGCTATTTCTGCATGAGTAAATTTTCCACACAGATTTTGTAATATTTCTTTCTCATCTTCTGACCACTTATTATCACCCATCTTGACGCTTTCGCTTTCTAGATAAATATAGTGTTGCACCACCAGTTAATAATAAATAAATACTAATGGGCTCGGGCACTGGAGCCTGAAAGCAATTGCCGTCGTCCCCGCCCTCTATAGGCTCTGTTTGGCCCGGAGCCTCCAAGGCTTGGGGATGAACACGACCCTCTTTGTAACAGCCCCCCAGGAAAAGAAGTGCTAGAGCAATTCCACTTTTCTGGTATAGTTTATTGTCCAAGTTCGCGTCTCCTGATCGAATGATGCAATTGGCTTGTCTGTAATACCACACTCTAGAAAATAGATACATCTACTTTCACTTTTAAGAAACACAGAAACGATGCAGTTGTCACCCTTTTCTCCCGTGCATTCTACCCTGTCGCCAACTAGATAGCCTTTGCTTCCTAGTTCGTGATCCTTAAATTCCATCACGTCTTCTTCAGAGATTTTTTCCGAATAGACATAATGCTGCTGTTCCTCAATCTGAGGCAGCGGTTCTAATTTCTGAATGCCCACTATAGGCTTTACTTCATGCTGTGTGTGGCCGCGTGAAACCATAAACATCATAGTAGGAATTACCAGAATTGCAAGTGCGAAAAGCGTTCCTCTAACAATACGCATCTTTGTAAGTCCTTATAAGGAATTTACTGGCCCAATTATGATCGGGATTGGGCGGCACCAATTTATCATCTAGCGAATGAAACATCTTTTCAAAATGCTCGTACGTAATAAGCAGATTATTAAGAGGAACTTCGCCCATCTTGATAAGAAGAAGTGTGACCGCCATATCCCTGTCTTCAACGAAGATATCAAGCCTGCCAGTTTTCTTAAGATTGATAGCCTGCCACATCGCCCGCAAGCCATGTGCCCCAAGCTTAAGATCGTAGCCAACCGCATTATCTGCATTCCCTTTTCCATGTCCTTTTAAGAGTCTCTTCTGTTGTCCATCAAAGAACCCCAATAAGCCTTTGAATAGTCTCTGAGAGATTAGGCGGTGTCGATTCTCTATTAGTTCCTGCCCAATAGGACTAATATATTGCTGATGTTCTATCCGGGCGAATAGCACCTCTAGCTCTGTGCTTCTACCCTTTAGAGCTTCCTTCAAGAATTCTTTCAATGTGATGAATCGAGTATCTACACCATCTTTAATGTGTTGACTACCAACCATGTTGTCGAGCCCGAGTACGGCCTCGACGGGAGGCAGCACAATTTCAAAATAGTCTTTATCAGAGGTTGGCAATGCCAATCCCTGTGCGTGGCTCCCTCGAAAGCATTTGTATATGATATTAGACATACAACTTGTTTTTATTTATGTAGTCAGAAACTCCGGGCGGTAATTTACTGTGATCGCCCGTTCGGGCCTGCGTGCTACTATATTCGTCGCCGCGTTGTACATATTCAACTTTTAGGCTTGACGACATGGGATGGATAGCTGTCTTGCCACGTTGATTAACAATAAAGTTCATCAGTAGTATATTTGGATGAATGGCTTCGCCCAAACTTTTATCGGCTAATGTAATTCCGTGCTCCACAACGGCGTTAAATGTATCCATACCCATAACATATGGCGACTTTATCTTATACTTTTTGTATAGCATTTCTTGGAATGCAATAAACGTTTCTTGCCCTGTTGTTACAAGTACGCCTTTCCCCGCAATATTCAGCATGTTAATACGATGCACCAAGTCGGTGTAGTTACTGGCTGGCTTGCGAAAGTTAGTCATAGATAATTCAAACAATGCATCTTTTCCAATTTCTAAATGAGATTGGGTAACTGGATTAAAAGAGCCACGATAGATTGCCTTTGCATTGCGAATCATATCTGTGGCCCTCTGCATGTGCCCTTTAGAATCAAAGTAAAGAGGATTAGTCTGACTTAGATAAGTTTTAAGCTTCTCTTCTGTAGATAGGCCGGGCCAACGAATAACATCAATCTCTGTGCCCCAACGATCTCCTTCCGGGCTTTTGTTTAACAATGCGTCTTGCAAGATATTTAGAGTTTGACGCCTAGCCCAACTAATAGCACCTCTTCGGTTAACGCCGGGCCGCATATAAAAATGCACAATAAAGATATTGGCATCTGTCATGATGCACATCCATGCGTGCGTTTGGCCTCCGGTTTTGCTCTTTGTGTGCGTACCCGTCACGGCTACTGAAAATAGCTTCTTCCCGCTACGCGGGAAGCCACTAGCTTTGGCCTGATTAAAAATGGCCTGAGCCATTCTAATGGACATATCCTCTGAAACGGCCCGATCACGAATTTTGGGTTGAAACGCCTGATTATACGGTGTCATCCCCATAAGTAGAAAATCTGATGCACCCGCGTAGGATAGAATCTCTGCCTGGAGTGGCACTCCGATGCCAACCTCAGAAATGACACCCTCATAACCGGACTGGAATAGGTCTTTCACCAATTATCTCCGGCAAGTAGATCCCTACGAAGATTAATAATGTCTGGAGAGAGCACTTCGTGAGGTCTAGTCCTATGAAAGAAGCGTTCACGAATATTGGTACGAACCTCGGCGGGTGATGTCAGAACGCCCGGCTTAAACGCATCGTCTAGCGAATTGGCCCGACGGCCATCGAAATAGGGGACAAGCCAGTGCTGTCCAGAAAGATGGTTGGCGGCATTATTAGCAAACTGAGTTGGATAGACCGTTGGACGATCCGGTAGTCTGTCATTATAAATAACGGCGACTTCCCCCGGAATACTTGACTTTGCGGGAGTATCAGACTTCTTTACTGTTGGTCTAGCATTAACGCCTACAGCAGCTAGCTTCATAGAAAGTCCAGTGTGGTCGCGGGCAATACTATTACGTAGGTGTCCGCCGACCCCGAATGCACCTGAGCCAAAAGGACTCCATCCGTTCTCAAGACACGTATTAATAATACCAATCATTGATTCCCAATCCATTGAATCGCCCTGAATCCAGCGAATTCGGGTGGAAATCTTTAGACCATCACTTTCAGCGAACACGCCGTACTTTTCGCATGTCTTAAGGATGTGCAATACACATTCGACAGGATCACCAGAATCGGGACGAAGAACCATAACGTTCTTACTATTAGCCCATCCATCTAAAACCTTACTATTTGCGATCATATTTACAAGACTATCTACCGTCTTATTAAAATCATAGGTATCGCTAACGTGAGCGGTTATACCAGTCTCACGCCCAATATCAAACAGTGCTTCATGAGCCTCGCACTCGCAACTAAATCCTGTAACCGTATGATGAGCTAGAGCATGAATCGAACAACCGCCAGAAGACTGATTACTATTCTTCCAGAACTGATAGGCCCCCGCAACTGTATCGGTGCCCGGCATTACTAGAAGATGGGCAAGTCCTAGAACTTCACTCTCCTGAGCACATGATCCGGCACGATCACCGAAGTCGTGGCACATTATTGAGCAAGCAAATTCGACTTGAGCATCGCTCCACGAAGGATGGGCTTTGCGGCAGCGTTCCTTAAGATATTCAAACCACCATTTTAGCGTGGTTACACGCTCCATAGAAGACCAAACGTGGAGCAGTTTGCTCTCGAACCAAACACCTAGGCCACCATATCCAACTGCCGTAGTCACCTGAATAACGGGTTCGTACGGGAAGGCAACAGTACCATCGGCGAATGCCTCAATCTTAATGGGGATAATGCCGTGATTTTCATTCACGATACGTTCCCACATGGCACGGTCCCACAGATACGGTGTTCCACCGGCATGGAAAGTTTTGAGGAAGGCGTCGGCCTCTTCGATTTCTTCCATTGTTATCGGCGTTGCAAATAGATCCCGCAGGATTCTAGAAAGCCCGGTAAAAACTAGCCGATCATCCTTGGCAAAACTGTGCCACTTATCCATACCTCGTCGCGGCACAACATGAAATACTGACCGCTCTTTTTCTTCTTCAGAGATATGAACGGAGCCAATGGTATAGGCGTCAGCGACTAGTGGACGCGGAACCTTTGGCGTACCAGACAAATACTCTTTAATAGTTAGCATTCATTAATCCTTTAGCCTCCCACCTGAGAAGGTGAGTCAATAATCTTACCCGTGTTGTTAAGTATATTCAATAAAATTCGTGTAGTATGAAAATCCCGAGAGGGCATCTTTGCCCCTGCGTTATATAGCAGATAGAGTTCAACCTGATTTGTTGGTAAAATAGTTCCAGTAGGTGTGGCGTGTGGAGTAGTTCTGCGGTTAGCCTGTGTGATGGGTTTACCACGAAAATCCTTAATCATGTCCCAATTGTCTTTTGTGGAATCTGGATAGTCATTAGAGATATTGCCCTCAAAGAAAAGTTCTGCATTATCCTTGGCATCATCACTAATGTTAATTGCTGCCCCTGTAGTATCGGGCCCCTTCTTATACACGTTGTTGCGGAAGTTAGCTTGAATTCCCGGACTCTTTAACTCCGTCCCGACGTTGCCATAATTGTAGATTAGACAATTGTACATATCAAAGAATGGAATACCAACAACCTGGGGACTTCTCTCCATACTTGAGGCAATAATACTCTTAATAAGCGATATATTGTAGGAGCCATATCGAAAAAGCGGTCCCCTGCTGTGGGCCCCCTCTGGATGGAAGCTTTTATTCAGGGCTTCCGCAAAGATACAATGAGAATATGTCGCATTATTTGCTTTGTAGTCTTGAGATAATAGTTCGTCCACAGACCAATTAAAATCGCAGTGATCGAAATAAATATTTTTTACTTCGCCAATGTGCTTGGGATTTCCCACTTTACAGGCGTCTCTATTATCCCATCCATCTTTCGGAGGTACTGTATCTCCAGTTCTTATACGTATATGTCTTAGTAATGCTTCGTATGTTTCTACTCTTAATTCTTCGCCGCGTAGCGTTACTGGAGAGGGGGCACTGATTGCTTCTAATGTAAAGTATGGATTCTTGACGGTGAGCGGGGTAGTATGCCAAATATCTCCGCCGACCTTAAAATGGATCGAACGAGGATATGGTTGATTAAGAGCCATTCTTAAACTACCATCACCATCTTCATATAAGTTGGTGACATCAAGATCACGACCACCTTTACCTGCTACTGTATCTGATGCAAATCCTTCTGCTCCTGGGAAAATTACCATGTTAGTTCGATATCGAAATGAATAATAGTGCTGCCGTATGGACCGGGTTCAACAATTGGAAAGTCATTGCACGTTTTGGCAAATATATGTGTACCGGCATAAGGGCCACTATCAATTATAACCTTAACAGCACAGACAGCACCAGTGGGAGAATTACAAACAACGCTGTTGGGGGCCTGTTGAATTGCACAATTATTCTGACCATAAATTGTAACGGTAATTCCCCAATAAGACTGAAGGATCATGCGACTGAGAGGTTCGTCAAAATTTTCGAATCTCCTTGCGGCAATTTCTTCGGCAATAAGCTGACCCAGTGCGGCTTCGTTACTTGTTACCTGTACGATGGGCCGCATAGCCTTTATTTCCTTTGTTGCGGGCAGGATCATGGCCGCAGTCATAAACAAAATAAGCCCAAAGATTCCAATAATTACTGATTTCATTTCCAATTCCTCCAAATTTGTGTACCGTCAAAGACAGTCCATGTAATGTTATTTGGGTCGATATTGGGACAAGCAACGACATTAACGAATGCAGATGGATATCTCGGCATTTTGTCGACGTTACCACCCCAACGATTTATTTGAAACTTGGCTATTTCACCATGATGCCAGTGGCCGTGAAAATACCAATCGGGCTGATGTTTCTGTACTATCAAGCTTAATGCAGCCCTATCACTTGCACCAGGGCTTCCTTCAAATATTGGAAGTTTCCACTTGGGGGGAATTCTAAATACGTCCGCCCGTTCGTGGCAAAACATCGTATGGATTGGTCCACCATCCCAAGCTAGAGCATATTCTACTTGTGCCCTTGTAATACTTTCTTGGGGCCACCAATTAATACCGATAGTACGATCTTTGAGGTCGGGCGATGTTGCCCCACCAAAGAACATAGCTCGGCGACCGTTAAACGTTTTAGTGTCGCCTCGCTGTACCCATTCTAATTTGGGATTAATGTCGCCTTTAGCTAAGGCATCGAAGTTCTCATGGTTTCCGTCCACAACTAAGATGGGGAGATTGAAACTGGGCTTCCATCGAGAAGGCCCTTGTGGCGTGGGCCAACCGTCCCCAAGGTCGCCAAGCTGCACCACCACCGTTGCAGTAGGGTGCTCTGTCAGTGCGGCCAGGACGCTCGTGTTAGCGGCGTCAAAGTTGCCATGCACGTCACCGATTATGATGATTTTCATATTAGTTTTGTGGGTCACGCGATGGGAATCGAACCCATATTCCCGAATTCACAGTCCGGTGTTCTACCATTGAACTACGCATAACATATCTCACTTTTTCGACTTTTTACTCGGCATAGCCATTAGCTTTTAACCATTGCCGAAACGCCTGCTCTCTGGTTAGATGACGCTCAATATCACTTTTTAGCATTCTAAAGCGTTTTCCTGTTTTCTGAGAGAAATTTTCAAGAGTTAATCCCTCAATAAGTTTCGTGCTACGCTTAACCCCCTTCGATTCAAGCAACTCTAGGAATGCCAGTTCCCTCGTAATTCCCCTCATGGACTGATCTTGGTCGATCCTAAAACGCTGCCCCATTTCCGCTTCGTAGTTTTCTAGGGTCAACTTATCCCACCCACACTTAGGAGTAATAATCTTACCGCTCAGGGTTTGAGGCTTATTATCTTTAACGATCTCATAGTCCTGCTTGATGAAATCTGGCAGTATACTACGAATATAATCGTCGCTAGGCTCTGTAGCCGAAACGGCACCAATTAAATCCCACAGAATAGTAGAACCATCAACCTTGTGGCGTAACTTGACAGACATCGGTTTGATCCTTTTCTGGAGCGGCGGGAATGGCCGCCTCTTTTTTAAACCGCTCCAGTATAGCACAAGCGTCTGGCGGAAGCAAGTCAATAATATTGAGAACTGTTTTCCCGAGCCAGCCGTTCCAGTTTCGTCTATTTGGGCTATGTTTTGTAGTACAATCCCCTATAAGAAAGGCTAGACCGCCTTCTAGAACTATTAAATTGCCTACTTTGCATGCACCTTGATCGAACGCTTCTTTAAGAGTCATAGATTAAAAGTATGTTTGATATGGTCTGCGATTTGTTTAAATGTAGCACCTCTATTATCATTCATAGTTACTAGATCGCTTTCTACATCAACGGGAAGTCCAACTAGATCATTGATCGTATCCGGTAGCGAAGCGTCATGACTTTTGCCTTTATAAGAGAAATCTATAACGTTATCATTATTTTTATTTGCTTCGACCCCAATATCTTCTTTAACAAGAACTCTACAGAGCACTCCTAAACAGCAATGAAATGATTGCCCCTTTTTTACTTTACACAAAGTTCCCGTAGTCTGGTGATACTTACCACTTCGTAGAGCAGTAACCCACTTACGTAGCAATTTCTTGTTTGGCTTCATACATAACTTCTATTTTACGCTAGTAGCGTGTGTTCGACTTCACCCATAACAGCAACAGCAGTTTCGACCTCGGGTCTATGGTCGTCAAGATTCATGAGGCGAACTTTTGCTTGATGCAGTTTAACTTTTAGGCCACCAGCTTCCATGTTATGATGCACCCAAGCTTCTGCAAGCTTATGGAACAGGGACGTTTGCCAAAATGGCGGAAAGAATAATCCCTCGGCAAATCCGTGAGGCCAAAATCCGCTTTTGTTTAGTTCGTCAAAAGCCTTTAGATGATTTGGGTTACGGGGATCAAAGAAATTTACTATGTTTTGTTTCTCTTCATTTAGAGGCATAGGAATTCTACTTTTAATGGTTCCCTAGCTAGGATTTACACCTAGATTACAGATCCCGATGACCTGCGTGTTAGAATTGACACTACCAGGGAATATTAGTGGTGATTGCGGAGGCAGGATAGGCCACTTTTCTAAGCCGCGTCATGAGTATTCGATAATCTCTGGTGGAGATTAGTGTATTTGCATGGTGGACCCATCCGGTACTGCCCCGGAAACTTAACTTTGCAAAAGTTATGTGTTACTTTTAGCACCATGAGCCCTTCGGAGAAATATTATGTCCCGTACAATCGAACGTAACTGTCAGTTTTGCCAAAAATCTTTTCAGGCCCCTGCCAAAGAAGTCGCTAGAGGAAATGGTCGATTTTGTTCAAAGTTTTGCGGACGCCATGTTAAAAGACCAAAACCTGATAATTCTGTTTGTGCGTTTTGTAACAAGCCATTCTATCGACAAATAAGTTCGTTCGTTAATTCTAGAAGCGGCCTCAGATTTTGTTGTAGAGAACATAAAGACCTTGCACAACGAATTGGGGGTATAGAAGCCATTCAACCAGATCATTATGGAATCGGACAACATGCTGATTATCGTAAATTAGCTCTTGCGTCTTTACCACAAGCTTGTAATCGTTGCGGTTACGATAAATATGTCATCGTTCATCATAAAGATCGAAATCGCAAGAACAATTGTATTGAAAATTTAGAGGTAATTTGTCCTAACTGTCACGCCCTAGAGCATTGGAAGGATTAAATCATCCCCCAGGAAGGATTCGAACGTTCGTTACCGGCACCCGATTAACCGTGTCTTTGCGGCCCTTAAATGTTAAGGATTATCGGACCCTAACTTTGTTTATAGCCCCGCTGCCTTCCTTTCTTACGAAAGGCGATCAGTATAATTGTTTAATGGTACTCCCGGCCCGGCCGATTCATTATGCCATAGAACTTAAGAAAGTCAAGTCTTTTTTATTATTTTTAGCAGCAGCACTCATCTTCACTGTCGCCACAATCGGAACAGAACCGGAAGTCTACTGGCTCTACAGTCTCTTCGTTAGGCGTAACGTCCCCGAACGTCTCCCCGTCGAGCGGAGGGCTCTGCCGAGGAACCTCGGCGACCACCTTGTATTTCCATGCACGAAGCTTTTGAAAGTTACAATCCTCGGGAACACAAACAGCGTCCGCAGGATTTACTTTAACGAGAACGATACGATCATCGCCAACAGCAAAGCCGTAGGCGTATTCATAAGAGCCAATATGAAGACCCTTTGAACAGCCAACACGGAAGTCGTCGTCGACCGTGTTACGAAGCACTTCACAGGTTTTACCAACACGATTGTCGAACGTATTAGTATGCTTATCCTTCCAATCGTTCGTAATAGCCTTATAACCAATAAAACATCCGTCATCAGTAATGGGCATATGTCCGTGCTCAAGGAACGTATAAAGTTCCTGCACTGAACGTGAAGACGGATTGGCCTGGAGATTCTCAAGAAATTTCACAAGAGGCTTGAATGGCAATCCTTCACGCACGAACTTAAGGATACGTACCACGACAATACCACCAACAGGAGTCCCCCGAAAGAGAACCTGTCCGCCATCTACGATAATGTTCTTTGATAGCTTCTGAATTGACTGTTTAATGGCGGTGTTATTAGATAGCTTTGCAGCGATATTAAATTTGCGACCCTTAATAGCCGTCACAATCTTGTGA
>Ga0137452_1000455_pt1 | contig 12198 bp, 7 predicted proteins | sample EasRivERMGT513_2_FD_102312 | JGI IMG/M metagenome (GOLD analysis project Ga0137452, IMG submission 102312) | Soil microbial communities from meander-bound floodplain in the East River, Colorado, USA - East River MetaG ERMGT513_2 | ecosystem: Environmental > Terrestrial > Soil > Floodplain ...
GGAGATCGCCCATTCATTCGAGGAGGCCGCGAAATCTTACATGCACAATCCGACCGCCCTCCACCTTCGCGCGATGAACATGCTGTACGAAGGGCTGAAGGAAAAGGGCGCGCTCATGCTCATACCGAGCAGCGCCGTCGAGTCGATGGGCATGGGTGGCCTGATGGGCGCCGCGGCACTTCAGCAATCCACGCTGACCGGCGGCGCAAGTGGTGGGGATCTCAAGAAGGAGGGCTAGAGAGAGATGATCCCAATCGGACAAAATGGAGGGCCCCGTGGACGCCTCTGCTTTCAACCCTTCGTTCGCAACGGCGGTAGAAACGGCGGACGCCGTGCGCGGGAAACACATCTCGGCGAGCGAGCTCCTGGACATGACGTTTCAGCGGATCGATCGCCACAACCCGACGCTGAATGCGATCGTCTGGGAGAATCGAGAAGAAGCCGTCGCGCGCGCGAAGCACGCGGACGATGCTCTCGCGAAGGGGAATGCCCCCGGCGTACTCCACGGCGTGCCTGTCACGATCAAGGAGTCGTTTGCCTATCGAGGATCCCCCAGCACCTGGGGTCTGCCGTCGCTCAACGGTGCGAACAGTCCTCGAACGGCTGTCGCGGTCGAGCGTCTGGAATCTGCAGGCGCCATCGTCGTCGGTAAGACCAACGTGCCAGTCATGCTTGGTGATTGGCAAAGCTACAACTCGATCTATGGGACCACGAACAATCCGTGGGACCTGACGCGAACGCCGGGTGGATCGACCGGAGGCGGCGCCGCGGCGGTGGCCGCCGGCCTTGGCTGCCTGACCATCGGCAGCGACCTCAGTGGCTCGATTCGGATTCCCGCGCACTTCTGTGGCGTGTATGGCCATAAGCCGTCCCTCGAACTCGTCAGCCTCGCGGGATTTCAGCCGGGTCCCTGGGACGGCTCTCCGGGCTATCCGATGGATCTTTCCGTCGCCGGCCCGCTGGCCCGCAGTGCGCGCGACCTGGCGTTGGCCCTCAACGCGCTCGGTGGCGCACACGGCGATGATGCGAAGGCCTGGACATGGCGAATGCCTGCACCCCGTCACACACGTCTCGATGATTTTCGGATTGGTTACGTCCTCGATGATGCGATCACGCCGGTCGCATCCGACATCGGCGCGGTATACGAGAAGACGCTTTCAGCGCTGAGCAATGCAGGCGCACAAATGGAGCGTGGGTGGCCCCCCGGGCTCGATCCTCAGGCGCAGATGAACACGTTCGCGTACCTCCTGTTTGCGTTCGTCACCGCCGACATGAACGATGACGCACGCAAGCAATCCCGCACACGCTTCGAGAGCAACCCGCAGGACATCGCTGCCGCAGCAGCAGCGGCGCCGCATGCACGTTGGCTGCACGAGACACGGCGCCGCCTCGCCGTTCGAGCGCTCTGGCAGAAGTATTTTGAGAGCCATGACGTGTTCCTTCTTCCAACCACCTTCACGGCAGCATTCCCGCACGATCACAGCGAGCCGATCGACCGCCGTGTCGTGGACACTCCCGAGGGGAAACGGCCATACGCTCGAGACATGGCGTACTGGATCAGTTTTGCGACGCTGGCGGGAGTGCCGGCCACCGTGGCGCCAGTTGGGCGGACAGGTGCGGGTCTCCCTGTCGGCCTCCAAATCGTCGCGCCAATGTGGGAAGACGGAACCGGAATCGAGTTTGCCGCGCTGTTGTCAGACAGGGTCGGAGGATTCACTGCACCGCCTGCGTTCGCTGCCGCTAACGGCGCTTGACAGGGCGGCGGCGCGGCGGCACCCGGTCGGCTGCCTCTGCGGGAGGAAAAGCCGTCTGGTGTTGCGGCGCTTTGGGAAAGTCGAAGTTCTGAACCGGCGGGTCAACTGAGGGGGCGAACAGCTGTTTCTCGGGCGGCAGGATTTCTCCGGGTGTGTCGTCGCTGACCGGCTCTGCCGCTCCCTCAGCGAGCAGATAACAGCCAAGCAGGGTTCTCACCTCATAAACTCGTCCACGCTGGAAACGGTCGAGGTGTATTCCGTCGATGCTTCCACCCAGCGTGCGTGTAATGCGTAGACGCACTTTTTCCACGTTGGGGGGGAGGTGCGTCGCCTAGAGGCAACTCTCGTTCCATCATTAAACCCCTAAATACTCCTTGAGCTTTGCCCTCGGACGTCAGGTTCGCGACCGCCCCTTGCAGCCCCGCCATCCTGTCGCGTTCGTTCCCGGTGCTGCGCGAGTGAACCCGCAGGAGTCGCCGAGCTGGGCCTTACTGGAGAGTTACCTGGTCGTCGGAGCAGCGTCACGTGCGCCGCATATGGTGGGAGTCCTGGGAGGATTTCACATGCTGTCGCTGCTCCATGCACGTCTTCGCGTCCCCCTTGACGATCTCCAACTGGCCGCGGACACCGACGTCAATCTGGTGATTACCACTGGCTCGTCTGCTGATGCGCTGAGAATTGCCACGACGGTGCATCGAAGGAGCCGCCGCTCTCAGCAGCCCCTCGTAACGTTGCGATTCGGAGCGACGACACTGAAGTCTGGCTGGGATCTCGCGTGGGCGGCAGCGTGTACGGGTACACTGTTGATCGTGGATACGGAGCGGGCGTCGCTCTGCGCACAAGAGTGGCTGTCGGCCCGACTCCGAGCAGAGTGCACGAGCGATGCTCGAAGGGTGCGCGTGTTTGCCGCCGCCGAAGGCACATTGCACGCGCGCGTTCAGCGGGGTGAATTCACAGAGAGCCTGTACTACCAGCTCAATGTCATTCACCTGCGCGCGACGTCCTGGTCTGCGGCGTGGCTCCCCCGCCTCAGTGCGCACGAGCAGCAGGTGCTCGGTGCGTGATCCATTGCTGGGCGGGCGGTTCGTCTGGCGGATAGGCCAAGAGCTCCCAGAGCTGCAGCCGGACGCCGACGCCATGTGAACCGATACGGCACCCGATCGGTTTCCACTCGATGATTCGTGTGTGCGCGAGCCCGGTCCACGGTGCACACGCGACGTAGACCTCGCACCCGCAGAGCAGCGTGACCGTATACGACATGCACGCCGACCATATGAAGGCCGTGTGTCAACCACATGTCCTCGGCGTGAAATCCGGTGATCACAGGCGTTCGCGAGGCCGGCTGCCTCGATCCCCCGACAACACGCGTCACATATGTAACGGCTTCGCGGATCGTCCGTTGCATCGCAATTCCACATTGATATGACGCTACTCGCATCATGCAGCCCTCAGCTCTTCCTGGCCCGGAACCTCAACGCTTTGCGGTCCCAATGGAGTGGAGTACGGGACGGTGAGATCGAGAGCGTTCACCAGGCGCGCGTGGCGACAAGGCGAATCCGCGCGGCCCTTCCGCTTCTCGTACAGACTACGCAGGCAGATCGTCGCCTTTTCAAATACATTGGCCGTCGACTAGGGCGAGTGCGTGAGCTGGATGTCGCCCAGGGACTGCTTGCCGAGGTGGAACGACAACTCCCCAGCTCTGCCTGCGGCATCGCAACTCTGCGGCGAGATATCCGCGCGAAACAGGATCGGGCGCGCGTGAAAATGCTGAAGGATCTTGACCGAATCGACCTGCGAGCGGAGGCCGAGCACATCCGTCACGCGAGCCTCGCCCGACACCTCGCCGCGTACTGGCGGGACATCCCCTCGGAGATTCGACGCGAGGTGGTCTCGGCATCGGACGCCGTCGCATTGGCAATCGCGCACGCAGCCGGTGTATACATGCCGAACCGCCTCCACTCGGTGCGTATCGCGGCGAAGAAGCTCCGCTACAGTGTTGAGATAGCCGACGACACAGGTGTGGTGGCGGCGACACAGATCGTTCCGCGTTTGAAAAAGGCGCAGGAAACCCTCGGGCGGCTGCACGATCTCCAAGTCCTCCTGGCCCACGTTCGAAAGTACCGCTCGACAAAAGGCGCCGAACCGGTGAACGACGAACTTGGGGTACTCGAGGCGGTGCTCTGGGCCGAGTGTCAGGCGCTCCACGGCAAATACCTTGTCAAACGCGAGCGCATGCTGGCGCTCTGTGCTGTGTGTCGCCATGCGGCAAGACCGCATCGCGTGGCTCACGCGGCGAAGATGACCGTCCGGTCTCTGTCAGCCCTCGCTCTCGCGGCCGCCCCAATCGTCGTATGGCACGAAACTGGAGCACCTGCCGCTGAGCCGGAAGAAACCCGGAAGGCCGGCTAGTCGCACGTCGCACGAACATAGCATCAGAGTTTGCTTTCTCGACACGCCCGCATCAATCCGTCGCCACATCCGCGCCCTAGCATTCTTCGATTCACCGAGCTGACTGCGACCGGTCGGCTTCACCTGAATCGGAGGCGTCATGATGCGCAGGTACGTCCCAACCCTCACGCTCTTTGTCCTGATGAGCGCGCCCCTGGGGCTCGCGAATGCAAACCAGAACGACAGCAACGATCGGAGCACCAGTAGCCTCCGTCACGACGGAGCGCCGGTGAATGTGCAGGTTGGCCCGCGTCCTTTCTTTCTGGTCAACGACATGAAAGAGAGCGCACTGAAGCGGGAGCTTCTTCGCTGCTCGGAAGGGCCCTTCAGAACAACCGACTTCTCCATCGGCCACCGCGGAGCGGCCCTGCAGTTTCCCGAACACACCAGAGAATCGTACGAAGCTGCCGCGCGCATGGGTGCGGGCATTGTGGAATGCGATGTGACCTTTACCAAGGATAAGCAGCTGGTCTGCCGGCACTCGCAGGCCGACCTGCACACCACTACGAACATCCTCGTGACGCCGCTCGCGAGCAAGTGCTTCAAGCCGTTCTCCCCCGCGATTCTTGGGCCTGGCGGTGCGGTCGTCACGCCAGCGTCGGCCGAGTGCCGCACGAGCGACATCACGCTCGCCGAGTTCAAGACGCTCACGGGGAAGATGGACGCCTTCAACCCTGCGGCACAAACGCCTCAGGCGTTCCTGGGTGGAACGCCGAACTTCCGCACGGACATCTATGCGGGTCCTTCGAGTGGCCATCTCCTCAGCCACAAGGAGAGCATTGAGTTGTTCAAGACGCTCGGGGTAAAGATGACGCCGGAGCTCAAGACTCCGAGTGTGGCAATGCCGTTCAACGGGTTCACCCAGGAAGCGTTCGCCCAGAAGATGGTCGACGAGTACAAAGCGGCGGGAATCTCACCGCGGCGTGTATTCGCCCAGTCATTCGATAAGCGCGACATCTTGTACTGGATCGCCAACGAGCCGGAGTTCGGCCGACAGGCGGTGTATCTTGACGACGCCGAGGTGCCTGGGGATCTACCCGGTTTCCCGGAGCTGGTGAGCTACAAGCAGGCGGGTATCAACATCGTCGGACCGCCTACGTTTGCGCTGCTCACCGTCGACGGCACAAACAGAATCGTCCCGTCCGAATATGCGAAGCATGCCAGAGCTGCCGGCCTCGACATCATTACTTGGACGCTGGAACGATCGGGCGTCCTGGCAGATGGCAACAATGGGTTCTACTACCAGACTTTCGACTCGGCGATCACGCGAGACGGCGATGTCATGCGGGTACTCGACGTGCTCGCCAAACAAGTCGGCATCCGCGGCATCTTCTCAGATTGGGCAGCGACGGTGACGTACTACGCCAGCTGCATGGGACTGAAGTAGGGCAACGACATTTCGCGAGCGGAGCAGCGTCCCGCTATTGGGCGCGGCTTCGCTGGCGAAGACACGGAGACGCGGGGATCAGGCTATCGCGGAAGCCGGGAGACTACCATGACGACCCGCGTCACAGCCGCTCGCCGTCCGCCGGTCCCGGTGAGAATCGCGGTCACCTGGTAGTTGCCGCGCGGGACGTCCCGGAACTCGAAGTCCCAGACTCGCCGGGCGTCGTGTCCTTCGAGTTGAATCTGACTGCTTCTGAGATACCTGTCTGATTCCGCGGTGATTTCGAGCGAGCGGTTCCTATCGTCGGCTTCGACGACGGCGACGACTCGGACAATCGCAGGTTCGGCCGCAACGGCGGGCGAGACTCGTACGCTGAGGGGCTCGCCTCCGTCGAGCGGCATGACCGTCCCGACCAGGCAGCCGCACAGAAATACCGCTGTCGTCGCACGCTTGCCCATTGCATGTACTCCCCGAGTGGTGGGTGATGCAATGCTTATCGACTCCTCTCTTACACGGCTTTAGCAGCAGTCCGGGGGATGTTGAAACCGCGGGCGCCGCGACAACGCCCAACGTGCGCGGTGGTCTGCGTTAACTACACAATGCCCTGGCAACGCGTCGCCATAGTAGCGCTCGAGCGAGCGACGCGCGCCTACGGTGGACCTACCGCGGAGTCTGTCGCAGCTGGCAATAGCGCAGGTCCGCCACGTTGATTCGACCATCTCCGTTGCCATCTCGCGGATCACTAGCTTGGGCGACCTGGCCCAAGGCCGCACGGATGAGCAGGAGGTCACTCATATCGACATCAAGATCCCCGTCGACGTCACACGGCAGCGGTATGAACGTGATGCGTGCCACCTGCGGCTCGTGGTCGCTGGCCTGGTCGGCGAACTCGGAGTTGACGTGTACGACGTCGTAGAAACGGGGACGCGTGTCGAACAGGTTGTTGCTGAACAGAATGTGATCCAGCGTCTGCGAGTTGCCTTCGAATACGTAGCTGTAGCGCTCGTTCGCCGGCAAGGTGTCCATCAAGTCGTGCAGGATCGTGCCCTTGAGAATCGTGACCGTGTCGGAGAACTCGAAGTCGTTGATGTCACCCATGACGACAACATCCGCTGTCGGATCCGCAGCGACAATCGCATTGATGAAGTCGTGTTCGATCTGCGCCTGCTGGTGTCGTTGCGCTTCGCTGCTGCGCACGGGCGGTTGGATGTGACCGAACAACGGATCATCACCGCCCTTGGAGTTGAAATGATTGGCGATCACGAACAGGTGATAACCGCGGAACATGAACTCGCCCGCCAGCGGCTTGCGGCTGGCGTTGAACGCCGCGTTCGTCGGTTCGATTCGACCCGGACTAAAAAGCAGTTGCGTGCTGGGGCCGCTGCCGACGACGGCATTGGGTGTCGTTGAACCACCGCCCGCGCGATCGATGAAACTCAGGCCGCGGTCGGTGCGGAAGAGGAACCCCTGCCGGATGTTGCCGCCTGGCGCGCCGCCATCCTGATTGTTGACCGGGTCGATCTGGCGGTAGTCATAGGCCGGACCGCCCGCCGCCTGGATTGCGGAGATCAACAGGCTCCAGGTCACGGAGGCATCCACGATGCCGTTGTTCGTTGTGCCGCTGTTGTCCTGAATTTCCTCGATGGCCAGCACGTCCGGCGCCTTCAAGTTCGTGACAATCAGGCCAGCCAACCTCGCGAACTTTGCGGGTGGGTCGCCGGGTGCGAGGTTCTCGACGTTGAACGTCGCGACGGCCAACTCATTCGCCCCGATGGGCGTCGTCACCTCCGGCTGCAGGTGGTTGTCCGATAGAGGCGGAAGCGAGATCACCTGCAGCTTGAAGTTGCTGAAGCTGTAGTCGATAACGCCGACGGTGATGCCCGGGTACGAATCGCCGACGTTCACCGCCGGAAGCGTCGGACCACCGGCAATCAAGTCGTTGAGGATGATGCGTTCAGGGTTGAAGTCGGCTGACTGGATGACGATACCGCCGCGCACGGTCCGCAGGCCGGCATTGGCACCGTTGTCGACCACCACCGGGATCTCGCGGTTGCTCCCGAAGTCGCTTGTCGGCCCGACAGCCACAGCGTCGTTCACCTGCACGAGCATGCCTTCGAGGCTTTCGTAGAAGTCAATGCCATCAGTGGCTGGATCGAAGACGCCGTTCGTATCCACATCAGTCGCGTCGTCTTCGATCACCGTTGACGGAGGTGTACGTCCGCCGATACCGATCACCACGGGAGCGGGAAGAGGGTTGCCGTGGGACAGAGTGTTGATGGTGAGCGGACCAACCAATTCGGTGATCGTGAGGCTCGCGGCCGCCGCACGGAATTCACTGACCCTGCCGCTAACCTGCACGGCATCGCCGACGCTCACCAGGCCGGCGGGGTTGGAACTCGTGAAGACGAAGAGGCCTTCAGACGTGACGTCATTCGCATCCGGGTTGAGGTCCTGAATGTAGAAGCCAGCCATGCGGAGTGCCGTGACGATTGATGAAACCGTTGTCAGCGTCTGACCGTTTCTCGGCGAGAGATGGCTGGAACCCTGAATATCGTGAATGGGAACCGCCGGCGCGGGGGCGTCGACCGTTCTGAAGCTCGTGACGTAGTCGGCCGCCATCGTGTCCGGCGGGTCGTTCGTGTCCTGGTCGCTGACCTGGGACGCGAGCACAGTGAGCGTGCAGGTCTCGCTATGGGCGAAGTCGGTGTTCGGGTTGACGACGAAGGCCGTCGGCCCGCCGGTCACCGCGGTGTCTGCGACGTTGCGGAGCCCAGAGATGGGGCACGCAAGCGTGAACCAGTTGCCGCTCAGGTCGACCGGCTCGCTGAAGGTGACGGTGATGTTATCGGTAAGCGGGACGCCGGTTGCGCCAGACGTCGGGTTGGTGCCACTGACAGTGGGAGCACTATCGCCTGCGGCGCCGGACGGCGTCAGCGAGAAGTCGTCGACGGCCAGGCCGTCGTCGCTGCTGGCAATGTCGAAGTCGGTCCAGCGGATCCAGACCGTCGCGCCGTTCGGGATCGCCAAACCACTGATCGAGTCGCTGATCGCGGTGCGGTTGCCGACGAGGTTGCCGTTCAGAAGGCCGGCGGCGGTGAGGATGTTCGGGCTGTTGAAGTCGAGCGTGTTGACGTCGGTCCAGGTCCCCGTGGTGAGGCTCGTGGCGTTGGTGCTGTACTGAAAGTCGAGCCGGTCGGCCGCGTTCCGGTTGGCCACTCCGGCGCGCCACATCTCACCCGTGTACGAAAGTGCCAGCGAGGTGATGGTGGCACCGGTACTGTTCGTGAATTGCGCTCCGATGATCGGAACCAGAGTTCCACTGCGCAAGCCGCCGAACGCGCGCTCGGGGTCGCCAGCGGGAGTGCCAAAGCTGTAGGTGTCACCGGCGTTACTGGAGCCGGTGCCTGCCGTATACAACGTGTTGGCGTTCGTGCTCGATTCCGAAAAATCCCACCCCAGCGGCACCGTGCTCGACGTTCCGCTGCTCGCCAAGGTATTGAAATCCTGCGTGTATGCCGTCCCAAGCGCGGTCAGGCTGATGGTGCCCGCATCCCAGAACGACGCGCGGCCAGCGACGCCAGATGCCCGCCCCGTCGCGGTCACGAGGAACTTGCTGCCGAGTGAATCGTCGGGATCGACGAACCACGTTGCCGTCACGTTGCCGGCCTCGTCTGACCCAGCGTAAAAGGGTTCGTGACCGCTGCCGTCCGTATGGCCGTCCGCGTGGGTCACCTGCAACGTCACGACCTCGTTCGGCGCGAAGCCGCGGCCGCTGATGATGGCGGTCTCGCCAGGCTGGTAATCGCCCCTGTCCGGCGCGATCGCTGCGACCCGCAGAAAACCTGCAGGTGCGATCGCGCCCGACGCGTCGCCCGCAACGGTCACCACGAAGTGGGGCCCCGACGTGTCCCCTGCATTCGGAGTCCAAACGGCCTGGAACGTGCCATCAGGCTGCACGGCAGCCGCCGATGCCTCGTGGCCCATGCCGGGTTCGGCGGTACCGTCCGCATGGAGCACCCGCACGGTCACGGTCTCGCCGGGCGAGAAGTCCCGCCCGGTGATGGTCACAGTGTCCCCCGCGACATACGCGCCGATGTCAGTCGCCACCATAGGCGTTCGGACGAACACCGGCGAGTGGCTCGCGGCGGACCCTGCACCCACCGCGTTGATCACGAATCGTCGTCCCACCGTATCGCCAGCGTCGATGGCCCACGTTGCCGACACGTTGCCGGCGCCGTCGGCGGTCACGGTCCATGGCTCGTGGCCCATCCCCGGTTCGACCGTACCGTCCTCGTGCGTCGCCGTCAGCGTGACTGATTCGTCAGGCGCGAATCCCTGCCCGTTGATGGCAACCTCGTCGCCGGCCGCATAGGCAGCGCGATCCGTCTGGACCGACGGTGTGTACTGGGCAAGCGCTACGTCGGAGCGCGTGGAGTACGCGAGCGCCAGGACGACGGCCAGCGCGCCCAGCGTCGGCGTGCGGCGCACGAAGAGCGCTCGAATCATCGGACGGAGTGAACGTGAGCGCAGCTGGGGGTGGGCCATTGTGAAGGGAGCTCCGCGATAATGGTCAAATGTGGCACCGTACGACGGCGACCGAGCGGATACGGTAACACCTATGCAAACCTTCTGTATCGAGGCTTGTCGTTGGAATCATTTCTCCGATCGCATCGAGTAAGTAACCGGTTTTGGACTCTTGAGCCGCGAGGGTTCGTGCACCAACGCAACGCCGAAATCAGACTAGCGGCCGACGGACGCATGCGTTAGGCTTGCGAAATACGGCGCAGCCCAAGAGGGTTCGATCGCCAACCGCGCATCAGCGCTGATCATCCGAAAGAGAACACATCATGAACTTGCACGAAGCCGAGTCCGCCGCGCAAAAGGCAGATGCGCTGGCGCAAGCTGCCGAGCGCACATCCAAGGACGCCGCGCAGAAGGTCAAAGGGGCGAAAAAGGAGGCGCGGCTCGCGAAATTGAAGCTCAAACAGGCGAAGAAGGAATCCAAACAGGCTGCGAAAGCCGCCCGCGTCGCGCGCGGTGCCGCAAAGGATGCGCGCCGGGCGTCTGCCAAGGCCGCCGCACGCGCCGCCAAAACTCAGGCGAAGGCCGCCAAGGCCCCGAAAAAAGTCGAGGCGCGTAACGGCAACGAAGCCGCCACGCCGAAAAAGGCCCAGAAGGCACTCCGCAGGTCGCGTCCCAAAGCAGCGGCCAGCGCGACGAGATCCGGTGCCAGCAAGGCCCCGGTCGTGAAGTCAGCGTCCAGTAAGGCAACGCGGGCACCGGCTGCGAAGAGGACCTCGGCGTCCAGAACACCGGCGGTGCGCCCGGCTGCCGCGGCTGCCGCACCGGCCATCGATCGGCCAGACGCAGACTTCGATGTCGAGTGGACCGACGCCGACTTGAAGGAGATCGACTCGCTCTCCTGACCGCTCGTCCGCGCTGTTCGCCCGAGGTCGAGCTATGGTGCCGGAACAGCGGCACGATTCGCTGTGACGATCTGCGGCTGATACGCGAAGACTTCGAGGGTGCGGGGGCTCACGAGAACTTTCAACCAGTGCACGTCGTTGTTGCCATTCGCCTGATTGTCACCAAACGTCTCGATGCGTGTGAAGTTCTCCAGCCGGCGCCCCAGGTCGTCCTGAAACGGCTTGTCGATGCGGAAGTAGTGCGAGTCGCCGTGCACGTACGCGACCGGTCTCCGGAACGCGATCACTTGAGCGCGCAGCGCGCTGAGGAATTCCTCGAAGCCGTCAGGTTGCCCGTCCGTCTGGAAGAGGGTCCTCGGGTTGCGCAACGGCGCGCGCGTGCCATCGGTCAGATCCCATCCGGGATTGGCCTGCGCGATCACCATAACCCCAGCCGAGCGCCGGTCCATCGCTTCTGCAAAGGCGTCTTGCATCCAGATGATGTTTGCCTGGTTGCGCGCCGAATACTCGGCGAAATCCGGAGCGACGTCGCAGAGGTTGTTGCACGACCCTGGGATGTTCAGCGTCACGTAGGTGACACCGCCAACGGTCCATCGGCGATTCTCGACGCACGGTACCAGACCGCTGACGCCGCGGCAAAGCGCCGCGTCCTGCACATCCTGACGCATGCGATGCTGCCCAAACGAGAACGGTGTGCTGAAAAACAGCGCGCGCTCATGATCGAGACGCTCGAGCGACGAGAACCCACCATTGGCCGGTCGGTCGCAGTCGGTCCAATCATTGTCGCCGGGTGTGAACATGGCCGGCGCTTTCAGCGCCCTGAGGTATCCGAGGGCCTGGACATACATCGCGTCGCTGCACGTGGTTGGAGTGGTGGAGCCGGGTACGCCGCTGCCGACCTTGAGATCACCGTCGTGAACCGTGAACTCCAGGTCCTGTCTGTTCATATCGGCGATGAGGTTCGGCACCCCCGTCGTGGCCTGTAAATCGGAATAAGGCAGATCGCCCCAGAGGCCAATCGCGTAAGTGCCCCGTCCGTCTCGGTCGTCGTCGTGATCGTTGTCACCGAAATCCTTGCTCGTCGCGACGGTGGTGGTAATTCCCGCGAGCGTCAGCACAGCAATAATTGATAAGAGCACCGTTCGTGTCGCCCGGGATCTTCTTGTGCGGTGTTCGACCTGAC
>Ga0137452_1000457_pt1 | contig 12185 bp, 8 predicted proteins | sample EasRivERMGT513_2_FD_102312 | JGI IMG/M metagenome (GOLD analysis project Ga0137452, IMG submission 102312) | Soil microbial communities from meander-bound floodplain in the East River, Colorado, USA - East River MetaG ERMGT513_2 | ecosystem: Environmental > Terrestrial > Soil > Floodplain ...
CGTGGTGCCTATGGTAATACAGTAGAAATAGATCACGGGTATGGAATCAGAACGCGGTACGGGCACTTGTCCAAGATCTCAGTCCCTATCGGCTATCAGCTGGTACGGGGCGCGGTCATCGGAAAGGTGGGCTCCACCGGTCGCAGCACCGGACCGCATGTCCACTACGAGGTTTGGTACGACAACGCTGTGAGAGATCCAGGCAAATTCATCAAGGCGGGGCGAAATGTTCGTAAAGAGTAGCAAGGAACCTGAGCAACCAATGAGCCAACCTCAGACGCAACAGCCTCAAGCCGCCGCTCCAGCAGCGGCAGGGTCGGCAACACAGCCAAAGCGTCCGGGCTTGCGCAACGGCACGCCGTCGATCATCAGCGCCGACCTCATCGTCAGGGGCGCGCTGTTTTCGGCAGGTGACGTGCAGATCGACGGTCGAGTCGATGGCGACATCCGCGCCGGCGGCCTCATCGTGGGCGAGAAGGCGGTCATCGTCGGCGACGTGTACGGCGAAGAGATTGTCGTACGCGGCCGCGTCGAAGGCGGCATCAGCGCGCGCAAGGTCTCGCTGTCTTCGACCTGCCACGTTGAAGGCAACATCCTGCACGAAGCTTTGTCGGTCGAGATCGGTGCGTATTTCGAAGGGAATTGCCGTCACTCGGACAATCCCTTGGCGAATGCGCCTGAGAACGTCGCGGCGATCGAGCGCAGGCCCGGAGCGACTGCTACGCCGTCGGCACCGCGTCCCGCGGCAGCACCTACTCCGGCTCCGGCTCCCAAGCCGGCCGTGGTGGGCTAGACCCGCGCTAAGCGTGACGTCGAGTAGGCCGCAACGCTTGCGGCCTACTCTAAATCCGTGACTTCCGCGTCTGAGCCGCCGATCTTTTGCGCCAGCGACGCCGCCATGAAGGCGTCGAGATCGCCATCCAGAACATCCTGAGGCACGCGCGATTCCACGCCCGTGCGCAGGTCCTTCACCAGCTGATAGGGCTGAAGGACGTAGGACCGGATCTGGTGGCCCCACCCAATATCGGACTTCGCGGCATTCTCGGCTTCAGCCGCTTCTTCCCGCTTGCGCATTTCCGCCTCGTAGAGGCGCGCGCGCAGCATCGCCCAGGCTTGCGAGCGGTTCTTGTGCTGCGAACGATCGTTCTGGCACTGCACGGCAATGCCTGTTGGCAAGTGTGTGATCCGAACCGCCGATTCAGTCTTGTTCACGTGCTGGCCGCCCGCCCCTGACGCGCGATAGACGTCGATGCGCACGTCTTTCTCTGAAATATCGATCTCGATCTCGTCGTCGATCACGGGAAAGGCGCCGACGGACGCAAAACTGGTGTGGCGGCGCGCATTGGAATCGAAAGGCGAAATGCGAACCAGGCGGTGAACGCCGGATTCGGTCTTGAGCCAGCCGAAGGCGTTATCGCCCTTCACCAGGATGGTCGCCGACTTGATGCCGGCCTCCTCGCCGTCACTCTCTTCCAGGAGCTCCCATTTGTAGCCCTTCTTCTCGGCCCAGCGCGTGTACATCCTAAGCAGCATCGAAGCCCAATCCTGGGATTCGGTGCCGCCGGCGCCGGCATGGATCTCGAGATAGGCGTCGTTTGGATCGGCTTCGCCCGACAGCATCGATTCCAGCTTCATGCCTTCGGCGTGCGCATGAATCACCGAGAGTGAATTTTCGGCTTCGGCGATCAGCGCCTTGTCGTTCTCGGCCTCAGCGAGCTCAAGGAGGCCCGCCGCGTCGTTGAATTCGGCTTCCAGCACCTTGTAGGCTGAAAGCGACTTGTCGAGCCGATTGCGTTCGCGCATCAGCGATTGAGCGCGCTGTGCGTCTGACCAGAAATCGCGGGCTTCAGCTTTGGCGTTCAGTTCGTCCAGCCGGCGGACCGCGTTGTCCCAGTCAAAGATGCCTCCTCAGCAGGCCAAGCGCCTGCTTGATCTCACCGATGGTTCGTTCGGTTTCTGCGCGCATCTTTTGAATCCGAGCTGATCGCGCCGGTATATAGGCGGCGTACGAGTCGCGGTAAAGGGCGGACGATTCAGCGCAAGGGTCTAGCGCGTCCGCGAATTTTCTGTCGCGGCCTGTTCAATCTCGCCAGCCAACGCTGTCCAATCCTGCGCAATGCGCAAGTACGAGGCCGCCAAGTGCGGTGGTGCGCTGTTCGCCAGAACGCGCGCTTCTTCGGCCAGCAACCGGCAGCGCATCGCCCTGTCTTCGGGCGCCAAGCTTATCCACTCCTCGGCTTTGAAGCGGTACTCCATCGTCCCCTCACGACTTCGTGCCTGTGCGCAGCGGACTATAGCCGGTCGTTGAACCGGCTCGTCCCGGGGCAGATTGACGCTCTCGCGAGGTTAATAGAGGCCGCCGGTGCCACTACCGATCGTTGTCGTGATGGGCGTACCCGATGAATTTGTCGTGCCAGGCGCGCCACCGGTCTGCACGGTGAACGACCGCTGCGCGCCCGGATCATCGAGATCCGACAGAGCGAAACCGGAACCTGGTTCCGTCCCAGGCTTGAAGGCTTCGAGGATGGAGCCAGGCGTTCCCTCGACGACAGGCGTTCCCGACCGCGCATCCGTCGCGGCCAGCACGATACCCTGCGGTATGCGGAAGGGCGTAGCGGGTTTATCGGCCAGCGCCTCGCGCATGAACTCCCGGAAGATGGGTGCTGCGGCGAGCGCGCCCTGCTCGCCCTGACCGAGTGAGCGGAAATCGTCATGACCGACATACACACCGACGGCCAGATCGGGAGAAAATCCGATGAACCAGGCGTCGCGATAATCCGAGGACGTTCCCGTCTTCCCGGCGAGCGGCTTGCCCACCTGGCGGATGGTGACGCCTGTACCGCGCTGCACGACGCCTTCCAGGATGGAGACCATCTGATAGGCCGAGCGCGCATCGAGGACCTGGGGCTTGTCCTCTTCGAGCAGCGGCTCCTCCTGGCCCTTCCATTCGGCCTGGCTGCACTCTTTGCATTCGCGCTTGTCGAAGCGGTAGACCGTCTTGCCGAAGCGATCCTGCACCCGGTCGATCAGTGTGGGCTCGAGCTTGCGTCCGCCGTTGACGAATTCCGCATAACCGGTCGTCATCTTCAGCAGCGTGGTCACCTCAGCGCCGAGCGAGTTTGCAAGGAAGCGCGGCAGCTTCTCGTAAACGCCCATCCGCTCCACCGTCTGGGCAATCGGCTCCATGCCGATCGTATGCGCGAGACGCGCCGTCATCACGTTGCGCGAAAGCTCGACTCCGCGGCGGAGCGTGGTCAGTCCGAGATATTCGCCGGCCTCATAATTGTCGGGAGTCCAGAGCGGCAGGAACGGGCCCTGTTCCACCGCGAAGGGCGCGTCGAGCACCTTCGTCGTCGGGCTGTAGCCGTTTTCGAGCGCGGTCGCATAGACGAACGGCTTGAACGTCGAACCCGGTTGCCGCATCGCCTGCATCGCGCGATCGAACTGGCTCGAGCCGTAAGAGAACCCGCCTGAAAGTGCGACCACGTGGCCTGTGAAGGGATCGATCGCGACGATGGCACCGTTCACGGAGGGAACCTGTCGGATACCGAAGGTCCCTTCCGCACCACCCTCGCCCGCCAGCGCCTCGACATAAACGACGTCGCCCACTTTGACGACGTCGGCCGGACGCTTCACCTCAGGTCCAAGCCGGTTGTTGATGCTCGGCCGCGCCCACGCGAGTCCGGAGAGCAGGATAAGGCCCTTGTCGCCTTCGCGAAGCGTGATCTCGGCCTCGTTCTTGTTCGTGTAACCGGTGACGATCGCAACGCGCCATGATGGGACGCCGGATCTGTTGGGCACAGCCTTCAATTCGGTCGCCCAATCGCCCTTCATATCGATCTTCTTCAGCGGGCCACGCCAGCCGTGCCGGTGATCGTAAGCGATGAGACCACGGCGCAGGTTACGCACCGCGATGTCCTGAAGACGCGTGTCGAGTGTTGAGCGGACCTGCAGTCCGCCGTCGTACAGGGCCTTCTCGCCATACTGGTTGTAGAGAATGCGGCGAACTTCCTCGACGAAGTAGTCGACGTCAGCAACCACCGCGCCAAACGGACGATTGGAAGCGACGAGTTGTTCGGCTTCGGCGGTCTTCGCATCTGCCGCCGTGATGTAGCCATTGTCCTGCATCTCACCGAGCACGTAGTTGCGGCGCGCGACCGCGGCCTCGAGATGCCGGCGCGGATGATAGTTCGCGGGCGCCTTCGGCAGCGCGGCCAGGAACGCTGCCTGGGCCAGCGTCACCTCATCGAGCGACTTGCCGAAATAGACGGTCGCCGCTGCCGCGACACCGTACGAATTCTCACCGAGGAATATCTCATTCAGATAGAGCTCGAGGATCTTGTCCTTCGAGAACGTGCTGTCGATGCGCATCGCCAGCACCATCTCGCGTATCTTGCGCGTGAATGTGCGCTCGCTCGACAGCAGGAAGTTCCGAGCGACCTGCTGCGTGATCGTGGAGGCGCCCTGGGCACGCTGGTCGGGGTTCATCACATCGGTGACAACCGCGCGGAGGATACCCAGAACGTCGATGCCGGGATGGTTGTAGAAATTCTTATCTTCGGCCGACAAGAACGCCTGCTTCACCTGGTCCGGAATCTGCTCGATGGGGACGAACAGGCGGCGCTCGCGCGCGTACTCGCCGATCAACGTGCCGCTGCCGCCATACACGCGGGTCGTGATGGGCGGCTCATAGTGCGCCAGCGTGTCGTAGCCGGGGAGGTCCTGCGTGACCCAGTAAACGAAACCGGCCGTCGCCAGCGCGCCGGTCAGCGTCACCGCGGCCACGGTGCCGAGCACCACGTTGCGGATCGTTTTCATCGAAATCTTGTTCACCGACACCTCAACTTTCCACCGCGGTGGGAGGAAGTCCATACCATCCCCAATATGGCAGGAGAAAGGCTACCGTCCGACTTTCAAAAACGGGTGAAAATTGTCTCATTTTATACCACTTAGGGGGACCGCAGCCTGACGGCCGGGAAGCCCGGCTTCCGCGGAAAAATGTCCATCGATCGCCGTCACCAAAGACGCAGCGACCTTCGTGCGCCATGCCGGCTTCATCATCTCGGCCTCGTCTTCCCGATTGGTGAGATAACCAAGCTCGATCAGCACAGCCGGAATATCGGGTGCCTTGAGCACGGCAAATCCCGCCGAGCGGTGTGGCGATGTCGGCCGGAGCACGGTTGCAGGTGACATCGCTGTCAGCGCGCGCTCGGCAAACCGGACCGAACGGTTCATCGTATCGCGTTGCGCAAGGTCGATAAGAATCGAGGCGACTGGACTGTTCTCACCCGTCAGGTCGACACCGGCAATCACGTCCGACATGTTTTCCTTCTCGGCGAGCGTCGCGGCTTCGCGATCCGACGCAGCTTCCGACAGCGTGTAGACCGAAGCCCCTCTGATGTCCGGATGATCGTTCGAATCAGCGTGAAGCGAAACGAACAGATCGGCATGTGCCGCCCTCGCGATCGACACGCGCTCGCGAAGCGGAATGAAAACGTCGTTGTCGCGCGTAAGTTGCACGCGATAGCGTCCCGTCGCCTCCAGCGCCTTGCGCAATTCGCGCGCGACATTGAGGACAAGATCCTTCTCTCGCATCCCCGTTCGACCATGAGTGCCGGGATCGATCCCGCCATGTCCGGCATCGACGACCACGAGTCGCTTCTCGGCGTCTTCCCGTTTGGGAGCGGATGCAGCAGGCGGCGTGGCCGAGGCCGTTCCGAAGGTCGAGCCGGTTGGCCATCCCGCGGCCGCAACGAAGGCCTCGCGCGTCGTCGGAGTCAGATCGATCATCAGTCGGAAACTGAAACCCTGCTCCGGCGGCACCAATTGCGGCGCTTCGACCTTCACGGGTGTGTTCAAGTCGACCACGAAGCGGAAATTGCCGCGGCGAAACTGGCCGAAACGGTAGCTCTTCACGGCCCGGCGTCCCGAGGGTCGAGCGTCATCACCCGCCCGCCAGAGGACGTCCGGCATGTCGATCACCACCCGATTGGGATTCGTGAGCGTGTAGACACGGGCATCCACGGGGTCGCTTAGCTCAAGGGCAAAACGCGTCTGCTGCGCGGTCTCGGTCAGCTTCAAGCCGATCACGACGGGTACGGACGATTGCGCGCCTTTCAGCACCTGCTCGGCGAGCAGCTTGCCGATAGGGTCGTCGCGACCAGAAGCGGGCGCGGCGGCAGCCGTCCACGCGAAGCCAAGGCTCAGCGCGAGGCAAAGAGCCAAGCGGTTGATTACGCTAATCGTTTCCCCCCTTGCTGGGAGCACATCCCCCTCCGAGTCAAACGTGAATTGTGAGCCTAACCGGTGCTTTGGTCAATTTCGGGCCCAAGCGCTTAATACTTCGTTAGCAAATCCGGCCCAATCCTAGTTTCCGGCAGGTGGCGAAGCCCCTTGCCGTATGGGCAAAGCGCCAATACAAAGGGTTGTTCGCCTCGTCGCGACCGGTCGAAAGCGGCCGGGATCCCGAGCGGACAAGAAAGTTTCCCACCCGATGACCTATGTGCATCGGGGCCTAAGGGCCGGGAGACGCTAAGAAATTCTGCGGTTCCGCTCGCGGGACCTCAGGCAACGAAATACCGCCGGTGAAGCGACCCGCGTCCATCGCACCGCATCCTCCGGTTCATTGAGACATGGCAGGCAACCGCACGTTACTCACAGTCCTGAGCCCTTCCCAAGGGTCTGGGCGCGTGCGCCGGCTTCTGAGTGCCAATTGGTTTCCCCCATTACCCCTGACACGCCGCGATCCATTTTCCGGCCCACCCCGCGCCTCGAGCGCGTGCGAGATGAGGTCGAGAGGAGTCGCGCGCACGGAGAATATTGATGTCAAAGCGCATGCTTATCGATGCGAGCCACCCCGAAGAAACCCGGGTGGTCGTTCTCGACGGTAACCGAGTCGAAGAGTTCGATTTCGAAGCCGCCACCAAGCGGCCCCTCAAGGGCAATATCTACCTGGCCAAGGTGACGCGCGTAGAGCCGTCGTTGCAGGCCGCTTTTGTCGAGTACGGTGGAAATCGCCAAGGATTTCTCGCGTTCTCGGAAATCCACCCGGACTACTACCAGATACCGGTCGCCGACCGGATAGCGCTGCTTGCAGCCCAGACCGAACGCGCCATGGCGATGGCCGAGGAAGAGGACATAGACCTCGTTCCACCGAAGAAATCGGCACGAACGGACGAGGAGTTCGAGGTTGTCGAGCAAAACGAAGACAACGAGAGCAGATCCGCTCCGACCGAAGGTTCATCGCCTGATGAAGGCGAGACAGCCGAGGCGTCATCGGATGAGCATCCCGAGGCTTCTGAATCGGATGAAGACGAGGATGGACACGACGAGGACGTCGCCGAGTCCGCCGAAGCTGAAGCCGCGCAGGGCGAAGAGCCGGTTGCCGAGGCCGAGGTCCGGAGCGCGGAACACCACGCGGCCGCGACGGAGCCCGAAACGGTTGTCCGCGCAGAGTCGACGGGCGCACCGCAACCCGAACGCAGACGCGACCAGCGTGAGCAGAGAGATCGTCCAAGACCACCACGCCGCCGGCAATACAAGATCCAGGAAGTGATCAAGCGCCGTCAGATCATGCTCGTCCAAGTCGTCAAGGAAGAGCGCGGCAACAAAGGCGCATCGCTCACGACATTCCTCTCGCTTGCCGGACGGTACTGCGTGCTGATGCCGAACACACCGCGCGGCGGCGGCATCTCACGCAAGATCACCAATGCGGTCGACCGCAAGCGGCTGAAGGCGGCCGCGCAGTCGTTGGAACTGCCCGAGGGCATGGGTCTCATCATCCGCACCGCGGGCGCCAATCGCACCAAGCTCGAGATCAAGCGCGACTACGAATATCTGCTGCGGCTGTGGGATACGGTGCGTGAACTGACGCTGAAGTCGAACGCGCCCGCCCTCGTCTATGAGGAAGGCAGCCTCATCAAACGCGCGATCCGCGACCTCTACAACAAGGACACGTCCGAAATCTTGGTCGATGGCGAAGCGGGCTATCGCGACGCCAAGGACTTCATGCGCATGCTGATGCCGAGCCATGCGAAGAACGTGAAGCCCTACAAGGAAGCGCTGCCCCTGTTTCAGCGCTACCAGGTCGAGTCGCAGCTCGATGCGATGTTCAGTCCGCTCGTAACGCTTAGATCCGGCGGATACGTCGTCATCAACCAGACCGAGGCGCTCGTCTCCATCGACGTCAATTCGGGCAAGGCAACGCGCGAGCACTCGATCGAGGAAACCGCCTACAAGACCAATCTCGAAGCCGCGGATGAAATCGCGCGCCAATTGCGCCTGCGCGATCTGGCCGGTCTCATCGTGATCGACTTCATCGACATGGAGGACCCTCGAAACGACCGCAATGTCGAGAAACGTCTCCACAATGCGGTGCGCGGCGACCGGGCCCGTATCCAGATCGGCAAGATCAGTCAGTTCGGCTTGCTGGAGATGTCGCGTCAGCGCCTGCGTGCGGGTGTTGTCGCCGGCTCGACCGTGACCTGCCCGCATTGCAACGGCCAGGGCATCATCCGCTCGGTGGAATCCGCAGCCTTGCGTTTGCTGCGCGCTCTGGACGAGGAAGGGCAGCGTGCCCCATCGGCGAATCTGACGGTCAAGGCGCCGCCGGACGTTACGATTTATACGCTCAATCAGAAGCGTCCCGAGGTCGCCCGCATCGAAGAGGCTTACAATCTCGGCATCGTGTTCGAACCGACGCAAAGCATGATGGGCGGAAGCTTCGAGATCGATCGGACCGGCGCGCGGGCGGCGCCGGCGCGTCCGAAGACCAGCGCGATTTCCGTCGAAGGGGGATTCCAGGACACGCGGCCCCATATTGCAGAGCCCGAGGGCGCCGAAGCGGAAGAAGCGGAAGAAGAAGCCGAAGTGGCGGCAACGCCAGCGCAGGAACCTCAGGCCCCGCGGGCTCAAGGTCAGATCGCGGCGTCTGATGGCGAGGGCCAAGGTGGGCGGCGCCGTCGCCGGCGCAGGCGTCGCGGAGGGCGCAACCGAAACGGTCAGCCGCATCCCTCACACGACGGACAACAACCGCAACAACAACGTCCACTGGAGCCTCAGCATCTCGAAGCCGAGCAGAGGACGGACGACGACGACGATGACGGAGATGCCGAGGAACCCTCGGCCGCCACGGCGACGTCGCCGGAGCCCGCTCGCACGGAAGCCTCGTCCGCTCCCCATCAGGAGGGGGGCGGAGGACGGCGGCGGAGGCGCAGACGCGGCCGCCGCGGCAGGCGTCCCGATGGCGATCAATCGAACGGGACGTATCGTCAACCTGCGACGCACGGCGAATACCAATCGGCGCCCGGCGAACAGCCTCGCCACGAGACGCACACTCAGGATTCGGAGACCGCAGCGATCGAGCCTAATGCTCCCTCGTCGCCCCAATGGTCGCTGAGCGAACAGCGCAGCGAGACGCGAGTCCTCGCAAGCGACCCGGAGCCATCAACTCCGCGAGAGGAGTTCACGCCTTCGAAGCATCCGGAACCAGCTGCCGCCCTTGAGGCCGAGCCCGAAGCGGGCGAACCTCGCGAGGCGCGCAAGGGCTGGTGGCAGCGACGCTTCAAGATATGAGCTCGATCGTATGAAGCAGACGCCGCAAGGATGGTCGGGAAACTCTGCGCACGAATTCGATAGCGCTGCTGCCGACGTCTATCTTGGGAAGTACATCCTCATCGGCGTGACCTATGTGGGCTCCGCCGGCCAGGTTGAGGACAGCGTGCAGATGCATGGCGTGGTGGAGAGCGCATCCCGGGATGGAATTAAGGTTTCATTGAAGGGCGAACGCGAGGGGCAGTCATGGACCATGCCCGCCGATCCGAGCGCCATTTCTCCGGCACAGCCAGGGCGTTACGAACTGCCGGAAACCGGCGAGATCGTCGAGAATCCCGATTTCATCTGCACTTGGATGGTGCAAAAACCGCAGGCGTCATAGACGTTCGGTTCATTACAAGATGGCGATCGGCATTGACCATGGTAGGCTCCAATCCTACGGTCGCTGGTTGGCGGGGTAGATAGTCGAAAACGGAGCATGGCGTGAGATTCGTCCCCCCACTTCTCCGGCCAGTCCTCGGCGCCATGCTCGCCGCGCTCGCCATTTTCTGGATCGCCACCGCACCGCCTGCGCATGCGCAAGGTGCGCCGTCGCTGATCCGCGACACCGAGGTCGAGCGCGTGGTGCGCGTCTATCTCGATCCGCTGCTGCAAGCCGCGGGGTTGTCGCCGGAAGCGGTCCGCCTCTTCATCGTCAACGATTCGTCGATCAACGCCTTCGTCGCCGAAGGCCAGAACATGTTTATTCACACCGGCCTCATCATGGCACTCGATACGCCGAATGAGCTCTCGGGCGTGCTCGCGCATGAAACCGGACATCTCGCCGACGGCCATCTCGTCCGCATGCAGGCGGGCGTTCGCGCAGCTTCGGTTCCGCTGATCTTGTCCATGGTGATTGGCGTTGCGGCAATCGCGGCCGGTGCGGGTGACGCGGGTTCGGCGATCCTGATGGGCGGCCAGCAGATCGCGCAGCGCACCTTCCTCGCTTTTTCCCGAACCCAGGAATCCGCGGCCGACCAGGCCGGCATCCGCTACCTCGCTGCGACGAAGCAATCCGGCCGCGGCATGGTGAGCGTCTTCAAGCGCTTCGAGAACCAGGAGATCCTTACCGATCAGCGCCGCGATCCTTTCGCACAGTCTCATCCTGTCGCCGGCGATCGCATGTCCGCGCTCTCATCGCTGGTCGAGGCGTCGCCTTATCGGGACATCAAGGACAGCCCGGATTCGCAATACGCCTACGACATGCTGAGAGCGAAGCTCAGAGGCTATATCGAGCGGCCCGAAGTGACGCTGCGCAGGTACCCAACATCCGAACTGTCCAAGCCCGCTCGGTATGCGCGCGCGATGGCCTATTTCCGTCAGCCCGAAATGCAGAAGGCGTTGGCCGAGATGGAGGGCCTGCTCAAGGAAGAGCCGGAGAATCCGTACTTCCTGGAGATGTACGGGCAGATCAAGGTCGAGATGGGCAAAGTGGAAGAAGGCATAACGCCATATTCGCAGGCGGTGAAAATTCTTCCCGATGCGCCGCTGCTCCGCGTGGCGCTCGGCGCTGCGATGCTGGGTACCGAGAATCCCCGCTACACCGAGCAAGCCGTGAAGGAGCTGCAGGCCTCCATCGATCTCGAGGGCGACAATGCATTCGCGTGGTATGAGCTCGCTCAGGCTTACGCACGCATGGGCCAGACCTCGAAGGCGGAGCTCGCGACCGCGGAGCGCTATTTCGCGCTTTATTCGTTCCCGCAAGCGCAACAGTTCGCCGGGCGCGCACTGCGTCAGCTGCCGCAAGGTTCAACCGATTGGCAGCGCGCAAACGACATCATCTCCATCTCGATGTCTCAGCAAAAAGAGCAAAGAGGGCGTTAAACCTCATGGATTGGAAGTCAACACTGAAACTGGCCGCGGGTGGCGCGGCTCTCTTTGCGCTCGGAGCGGTTACAACCGCCGTCGCCATCGGGCGGCTCCCGGTCTCCGTCGGCGTATGGGCCAACCGCGAGCAGATTGAGCAGGTTGTTCAGGAATACCTGCTTCGCAATCCCGACATCATCGTCCAGATGACTAACCGTCTGGATCAGCAGCAAATGGTGTCCGAACAAAAGGCGCGCGACGATGCGTTGTTCGATGTCGGCGGCGTAAGAGCCCTTGTCGATCCGAAGGTCGCTTTCGTGGTGGGGCCGGCGGATGCGAAGGTGACGGTTGCCGAATTCTTCGATTATCGCTGCCCGCACTGCAAAGTATCGCTCGCGGCAGTGAAAAGTTTGATCGACAGCGGCATGAAGGTTCGCGTCGCGCTCATCGAGCGCCCGATCCTGACGCCGGATTCGCATATGGCCGCACTTGCTGCGGTCGCGGCCCGCAAGCAGGAAGGCAAATACCTGCCGTTCCATCTGGCGCTGATGGAAACCTCGGGCGAGCTGCCGAAGGAGCGCATTCTGGATATCGCGAAGTCGGTTGGGCTCGATACCGCTCGGCTCGAACGCGACATGGCCGATCCCTCGGTCGTCGAGTCGATCAACGCGTCGACCGCGCTGGCCAACCAGCTCAAGTTCAACGGTACGCCAACCTTCGTCATCAACGATCGGATCATCATGGGCGAGCTCCGCGGCGATGAGCTCCAATCGATGGTCAGAGCCCTC
>Ga0137452_1000458_pt1 | contig 12162 bp, 5 predicted proteins | sample EasRivERMGT513_2_FD_102312 | JGI IMG/M metagenome (GOLD analysis project Ga0137452, IMG submission 102312) | Soil microbial communities from meander-bound floodplain in the East River, Colorado, USA - East River MetaG ERMGT513_2 | ecosystem: Environmental > Terrestrial > Soil > Floodplain ...
ATTCATGTTCTTCAGCTACGACTTCTATGACCTGGTCAACGACAAGAAGAAACGCGATAAAGCCGCGGACGAACTCGTGGGTGGATTGCGCGAGAAACTTGAGGAACGCAAGAAACAACTCGATAGTAAGTAGTCCAAACGAAAAGCTTGATTTCCAATGGTAGACGATCATTTGCCGCGAAGAAGATGGGAGATCATCATGTGACGCAAGGGGACTTGCTGGCCAGCGCTGATTGGTGTCGGACGCTCTCTCTTGCAGGGTCCAGTCTTGGGCAGGAGCGGACGCCTAATGAGGTTCGCCTTGTGGGGGGCGGTCCGCAGTTGGCGCAGATCTCCGCGCGGTTAGTGTGCTCGAACTGGAACTCTCCTTGGGAACGGCTTGTACACAGACGGGCGTGGGCTGCGTAGTTCTCTGGACTCGGGTTTGGTCGACGTCCGTGCTTGACTTGCTGCGCCCGGCAATTGCATGATTTGCCGCAACGCCCGCTGCGAAGCGCCCGGAGATCGTCGATCCGGCCGCCGAAGGCGCGCCGGCAATCCGGACCGAGCGCAACCGGGCGCACGCAGCGCCGATACGGCATCGCTGCAGCGTTGCATCGGCGTAGATCGCCGACAACGGATGGATTGAATTTACTATCACTCATTCCAAGGGGGACAGATGGCAACTCCTGCGAGCAACGATCAGCCCGGGCAGCCGCCCGAAATTAGTGAGATCGCGAAGCTGGTATTAGGCATCTCCGGGATTGGGATCCTCCTGATTGCTGCGGTGGCATTGGGCGGTGCTGCTCTCAGCGGCGCAGCGCAGTTCAAGGACACCAGCCAGTTGGTCTTCAACTCCCTGCTGCCACTCCTGGGTACATGGGTCGGTACGGTGCTCGCCTATTACTTCTCGAGAAAGAACTTCGAGAGCGCGAGCCAAAGCGTCGAACGGATGGTGACATTGACGACGGAGCAGCGGCTGGGCCAGTTGTTAGTTCAGAAGGAGATGCTTGGTCCCGGCCAGATCACCGTCCACCAGATTCCAGCTGGCAAGACCCCCAAGGATGTGCCGCTCAAGGATCTTCGCATGAAGCTCGGCGACAAGATCACGCGTATTCCGGTCGTCGACTCCAACGGCGTCGTCCTCTACATCGTTCATCAAAGCGGGCTCTTCAAGTTCATCGCCGAGAAGGCACTCGCAGGCGGTGCGGGCATCGAGAAGCTGACTTTGCAGGAGCTGGTCGATGACGCGGAACTGAAGAACTGGGTCACCAACATCGTCTATATCCCAGAAGGTGCTTCGGTTGCCGATGCGAAGAAGAAGATGGATGAGCAAAAGGGCTGCCAGGACCTGATCGTCACGAAGACCGGCAGCAATACGGAGCCGATGCTCGGCTGGATGACGAACGTGGACATCGGCCGGCTCTCCAAGGCGTGAATCGAAGGGGTGAACGGCCCCGCGGAGCAGGACATGGGCGAAACCGTCGCCATTCTCGGGGCCGGAGCGACGAAGTCGTTCGGTGGGCCTTTGACGAACGAGATCCTGCGCGACGTCTTCCTGAATAAAGCGGACTTTCCCAGCCGCGTGGCGCTCGACGAACTCGAGCAATTTCTCCAGCAGAATTTCCACGTGCCGCCCGGCGCCTCGAAGCACGACTATCCGGGGCTTCCGCTGCTCATGAGCCTCATCGACACCAGCATAGTACGGAGGCAGGCGTTTCATCCGGCATGGGATCTTGAAGCGGTCACGCGGGTGCGGCGTGCCATGGAGCTTGCGATCTTCGACCTGCTGGAATACCGCCTCGAAAAGGCTCCGACCAACAATCACTACGACATGCTGAGGCACCTTTATCCTGAGCCGCAGGAGCCGCGCGTCATTTCGATGAACTACGACGTGCTTGCCGACGCGGCCATCATGTTCTACGGGCAGGGACGCGTGCCGCCGGGCGCCGCGAGAGAATGGAAGTTTCCGGACTACGGGTGCGACATCAGCACGGATGTCTATCGGAATCATCTTGAGCGGTTCGGGACCCTGCTCAAGCTGCACGGCTCGTTGAGTTGGCTGTACTGCGGGACTTGCCACCGGCTCGAGATCGGCGCCTCGGAAGCGAGGCCGTACGTCAAGGCACTGGAATCACTGGTAGGGGCCGGGCACGGACTGGAGAGCTTTTATCGCGGAGCCGGGAGCAAGTGTCAGACGTGCGGCACCGATTTGCGAGCGCTTCTGATCGCCCCGAGCCACCTGAAGGACTATCGAAATCCGCATGTCGCCAACGTCTGGTATCGCGCGGAGCGGCTGCTGCGGACCGCCGGTCGCGCGGTCTTCGTCGGATACAGCCTTCCGGAGGACGACGTCGAAGTCGTCTACCTGTTGAAGCGAGGACTGTCACATCTATCTCCGGCCGACATCACCGTTGTCGAGTTCGATGAGAAGAATCCGGGCATCGCGCTGAAGGACCATCCCGTGGGGCGCAGATACCGCAGCCTGTTCGGCGACCAGATCGTGTGGTCGGCCCATGGACTCGACGGCTGGCTCAAGACGGTCGCGCACTGAATGATGGCCATGGTCCAGTCAACATCTCTCGATCTGTTCGTCAGCCACAGCTCGGTCGACGCCGACCTCGTCGCACCTCTGGTGGACCTGATTCAGGATGCACTAGGTCTCGAGCCTGACCGGATCCGCGCAACCAGCATAGACGGGTACCGCCTAGCCGCCGGGATTCCGTTCGAGGAGGCGTTACGCCAGGAAACTCACGGCGCACGCGCCTTCCTCGGCGTCATTTCTCCTGCCAGCCTCGACTCCACATACGTGGCCTTTGAACTTGGATCGCGATGGGGAGCGAACCGCCACCTCGTCCCCCTGCTGACTCCCGAGGTTACTGCGAGTGCCCTCCAAGGGCCCCTTGCCACTCTCAACGCTATGAGGCTCGACGATCGGGCACAAATGCAGCAACTCATTGCGGATTTGGCCACTGAGCTCGACCTCAAAGCCCGGCCCCCCCACCAGTACTCCCGTCAATTGGAGCAACTTCTCACTGCTGCCGCACGCCGCCGACAGTCCTCCTCACTAAAGGATGCTCGCCCGGACGCTGGCGGAGCAAAGGATTCCGACGTGGACTACGCCTTGCTCGTCGAGAGGTTCGACGTACTGATGGATCTGCAGGGGCGCCTCATGGAGCAAGACTCTATCGAGCCGGGAGACCGAGAGAAGTTAGAGAATGTGCAGGACTCCATCAAGGATTGGATCCGGCAGCATCGACTCAAGGCCGATCCCGAGATCGCAAAGGACGCTGACCGGCTTCTGGGCATGCTTCGCGAAGAGCTTCGCGCTCACTCCTCACCCAATAAGGTTGAGGTCGACTTTCCTGAGAGCCCCAGAGCCGTCTTCGAGCGACTTGTTGAACGAGTACGATCCGAGCGGCGACGTGTCTAGCCTTTCCTATCCTCCGACGTGAACCCTCAGGGACAGCAACTGTCTTGAAATGGGGGCTCGTTAAGCGGCCAGTTGCGGTTGATGATGCCACGGCTTGTCGTTCTTAAGCATCGCGTTGAGGATGACCAATAGCTTTCGCATGCAGGCGGCCAGGGCGACCTTCTTGAGTTTGCCAGCCGCCACGAGCTTTTGGTAGAAGGCATGAATCACCGGATCACCATTTCCGGCAAGTGAAATCCGCCGGCCCAGATTTGAGATTCCGAAAGTTCAGAGTCGTCTGTCCTTAGGCGTCCCGGTGCGCCAGGCTCGACACGGCGTTCGAGCTTCGCCGCGATCTGTGCCTTAAAACGCCCGCTTACGAGCGCGAAGCCACCGTTCGAGCACCTCTGAGATAGTGGATACCCCTCGCCACCGAGCGAAGTCCTCCTCCCGGTCCCACGAACTGTCCTCGCCATCAAGCGCCGCGCGGGCCAGCTGGTATTGCGGGGAGACGTAGTCGCGATCCTGATGCGGCCATCTTGACACTGTTCGACGCGCCGGCTCATCATTCTTTCCACATCGAAACGACTCCGTGCGGGCTCCGGGCTCACGCCGGAGACACAGAGGGCCTGTCGGTGACGAAGCTATGGCGGACAGAGATTCCTGGCGGGGTGGCGGAATCTCCCTATCGGCTCGGCGTGCTGCTCGACGATGGGATCCCAGGCGCACCCGAAGCGGACGTCACGGCCGCCTGGTTGACGGATCACAGGAAGCATTTCCGGCTCGATAAGATCGTCGAGCTGGCCGCGGTCGGAAACGAAGTGCGCGCGCAGTCGATCGGTGCGGCGGGCGAGCGCGCCGCACCGATGGAGTCACGGATCGCTGCCGCCGCTATCCTGGCTTGGCAACGCGCGCGCCGGCTGCCTCCAGGAACCCGTTTCCGCGTGGTGCTCGATGGTTCCCCGATCGCGCCGGCCGGTCGCCTGGCTGGCCTCGAGGCGCGGCCGGTCAGGCTCATGTTGCCGGCTGCGCTGGCGACGGTGATCGTCGAGAAAAACCGCCCGACCCGGGATGCCCTGGTGCAATCGCTGCGGTCATCGATGGGGGTGATTCCCTTTGTCGGTGCCGGCCTGTCCGCCGACTTCAACTTCCCGCAATGGGGCGAACTCCTGAGGCGGCTCGCGCGGCCGAACCAGAAGGCGCAGGTCGATACGCTCGTTCGTCGCGGCGATTTCGAGCGCGCCGCGGAGCTGCTGTACGACCGCGGCCGCGCCGCTGACCGATTGCAGACCGGTATTTCGGAGAGCTTTCACCGACCAATCGCGGAAGCCGAGCTGGCGGGGAAGGCGGTGGCGCTGCTGCCGTATCTGACCGCCGGGCCGGTCATCACGACCAACTACGATCGGGTGCTGGAACGGGCGTTCGAGATCGCGGGCCGCGGCTTCACCGGATCGATCGTCGGTGCCGAGCCCGACGAGATCGTTCCGGCAATCCAAAGGAATGAACGCGTCCTGTTCAAGATCCACGGTGATTGCCAGACGCGCCGCGGCCTGACCCTTACCCTCGGCAGCTACGAGTTTGCGTACGGGCAGCGCGACCGCAGGGCCGGCCGGGAGACGCGCGACAAGCTGCAGGGCATGCTGCCCGTCCTGTTGACGAATCGTCCCTTCCTGTTCCTCGGCTGTAGCCTGGACACGGATCGTACGCTGGAGATCGTGAAGGAGGTCTACGACAAGCACGCCCGCATCGGTCACCACGCGATCCTCGCCGCCGACTACGATGCCGACGAGTTCGAACGGCGCGAGGAGGCGCTGGCCAAAATCGGCATCCGTGTCCTGTGGTATGCCCCCGGGCAATTCGGCGACATCCGGACGCTGCTGCGCGGGTTGCTCGAGGCAATCTCCATCGAGGCCGTGCAGTTCGCCGACGGCGCGGCGCCGCCCCGGACTCGCGCGGGTGAGCCCGCGCCGCCGGCGGGGACCGGCGAGCCGTCACCGTCGGCGCGGCTGGAGCTTCCGCCGGCGCTGCGTGAGCGGATTCGAAGCGGACGCGTCATCTATTTCCTGGGCGCGGCCGCCTCCGGCAATCTCCTCGGCGGCCCGTTCTATGAGAACCTTGCACGGAACAACAACGTTCCATCGTTCGTGCGCTCGCGCTCGGACGTCGCACAGCACATCGTCGACCGCAACGGTCGGGCGACGCTCGTGAGCGAACTCGTGGACGTGATCCGCACGGAGTTTCCCGCGCCATCCGCGATTCATCGACGGTTCGCCGCGCTGGCCGGCCGGATGGAGCGCCTGAAGCGAGAGGGGACGCGGCTGATCCTGATGACGAGCAACTATGATCAGGGGCTGGAATGGGCGTTCGAGGAGCAGGGGACGAAGCATCACCTGTTCGTGTACCAGTCGCATGGGCCGTACGAAGGCCGATTCGTCCACCGGACGGCGGCCGGCGGTGTGAGGATCGTCGTCAGACCCGAGAACCTGCACGAGCTGGACGATCTCGAGCCCGTCGTCGTGAAGATGAACGGGGGTCCCCGGCTGGCGCCCAACCTGCCTGATTCATTCGCGGTCGCGACCCGGGACTTCTATCGACTGGCCGCCCGGATTCCCCGGGCGTTTCCGGCCTTTCTCGTGAAGGAGCTACAGGCACGCTCACTGCTGTTCCTCGCGCACGGGCTCAAGGAGCCCGACATCGAGGAAGTAATTCGCTTCCGCCACGAGCAGCAGGACGGTGGGCGATCGTGGGCGCTCAAGTGGCGGCCGAACGAGACCGGCCCCGATCACGCGGTCAGCCGGTACTGGGAACAGCTCGGTGTCGATCTGTTGTGGGGGCAGATCGAGGGCTGCGTCGCCGGAATCGAGGCGGCCGTTGGAGACTGAGGCCGTTCAGCCTCCGTCGGCGTTGGCGATGACGCGGGCCACGAGGAGATGGCGAGCAGCTCGGGGACGCCGGTAAGCCCGCGCAGCTCGTCGCGGGTCTTGCGGCAAAGCCTCCTTAGATACCCAGCGGCTCGGCCCCCTCCCACTACCCGCTGCCCCGGTCCCGCCGCCGCCCCCCTCCGCCCGTTTATAGACGGCGAGTCCGCGCCATCTCTTGCCGGCGCGAACTCCCGCCGGGGATTGCGGTGCCGCCGCTCGCCTTTGCCCCCTCCAGCGCGTCGCCCGGGTCCGCTGCGGGGCTCCCGGGGGGAGGCGGACGGGCGAAAGCCGCTCTTGGGCGCGGCTTATCCGCAAAGTCTATGAGGCAAATCCGCTGAAGTTTCCCAAGTGCCAAGGGTATTATGCGCTGCGATTTGGTTACGCCGGGACCCATCCTGACTAAGTGAGGAAATTCGGGCTGCAAATTCGGCCATCCTGCGCGCAGAATCCATGCGTGCAGGATCTCTACGCGACCTGAACCGGCGTGAAACCGCCGCAACTGCCAAAGAACAGAAGATGAGCTTGATCGATTTACCTATCCGTTAATCGTACCCGCAGTCGTCGCAATAGATTCGGGCAAATACTTCCGCCGTTTGAATCCGGGGTAATGGCGACACTCCAAGCGCCTACGGCCAGGCCCAGGTCTCGCGCACGTCCATCGCTCGTGAGGCGAGGGACGCGAAGCGCGCAACCGGGATCCGCCGCGGCCACGCGGCGGCGTCCGCGACGACAAATTCGAAGATCCGCTCCAGGTCGGCGGCCTTAAGCTCCCTCAGCCGCGTGGTGGTCTCGCGCCGGTCGTCTGCCGAAGGACCGGTGACAGGGTGCGCGATTCCATGCGCCGGCTCCGCGGCTACGGGCTGCCCCTCGCTCCCCGCGTTGTCGAACGCCGCGCGGGCGAAATCGCGCGGGACGTAGTCGAAGAACGGCGACGCGGACAGGCCAGCGACGGCCTCGAGCGCCCGGGCGCGCTGTGCGCCGCGCAGCGATGGTGCGAGCGCCGCGAGGGCATCGGCCCGCGGCGAGCGGCCGTGTAGGCACCCGGGTTCGAACGTGAGCGCCGCCTTCAGTGCGCGATCGAGCCGCGCGCCCGCGAGCCGCGGGACTATGGCGATGAACGCGGTCCGCCGCGGCGTCTGGAGGAAGAACGGCGCGCGTTCGGGCAGCGCGAGGACCGCGTCGAGGAGTTCGTCGAGCCGCGACTCCGGCGATGCGAAGATGAGCGGCACTAGCCCCGCGGCGCGACACCACGCGTCTTCCATCGCGAGGACCGCGTCCAGCGCCTTCGCGTGGTTCGCGCCTCGCAGGATCGGCGCAAGGTCCGAGATCGCCGAGTACTGAAACAGCTCTCTCCCAATCGCGAGTGCAGACGCGAGCGCGCGCGCGACTAGCAGCTCTCGATCCGGATCCGGTATGGGCGCGAGGAGGACGGCCAGCGCCGCGTAGTAAGCGGTGTTTCGGCTCGCAGGCGGCGGCGCCTCCATCGCGCGCGCGAGCTGCCCGGCGTCGAGGGCGGGTGCCAGCGCGGCGAGGGACTCGGACCGCCCAGTCTCGTCGTCGACCTCCAGAGCACGTGCGAAGAGTTCTTCAAGCAGAGGTGTGGAAGTCGTGCGGGCGAGCGCGGCGATCGCTCGGCCCCGCGCCAGGTCATTATCGAAGGTCGTGACGAACTCGCGCAACCGTGGGAGCTCCTGTATCGGCAGGCTCCGGGCGAGGGCGACGAACGGGTCCAACCGAAGCCAGTCCGATTCGATAGTCTGCAGGATCCCGCACGCGCGCTTGAGCTGTTCCTCGCGGACATGCGGCACAAGAGCGAGAAGCGCGAAGCCGCGCTGCCACGCCGAGAGCGATTCCGCGAACGTAAGCGCGTTGTCGACGATGCTGGCGTCTGGCTCGCGAAGGCCCGCGGCCGCGATCAGCGCCCCGGCCCCGGGCTGATCCTCGAACTGCGTGCGTCCTTCGAGCGCGATCCGGTCGGCGGCGGACTCGAGCGGCGCGAGCAGCGCGAGCCGGCGCGCGCAGACAGCGGGCTGCGGCAGACGGAGTGCCGCATTCAGGGCGGCACGAAGGAGCGCGCCACGCTTCTCCGCGGGTAGGTGCGGCGCGAGGTCTCGCACGTAGGCGGCCCAGATGTCGTGGGTCAGCTCGGTCGCGGCGAACAGCCGCGCCGCGCGCGCGACGAGCACGTCGGCGTCCTCCCTGGTGAGGCGCGGAAGCAGCGGGATCACGGCCTCGAGGAAGGGGCTCTGCACGAGGTTGCCGTCACGGTCCTTGAGATTCTCGATGAGAGGCAGAAGCTCCGTCACGAAGCCTGCGGACACCACACCCGCCAATTGCCCAATCGCTCGAGCACGATCGAAATCACCGGGTATCCCCGCCGCGGCCTCGAGCGCAAGATGCTCGACATGAACGCGCTCGTCGTCGCCGAGCACGATTTGCAGGAGGGCACAGGCGTGACTCACGCGTGACGCAGCGTCCGAAACGCGCTGCGCTCGGCGGATCGCTTCGCTCGCCGCCAACTCGCCGAGCTGTACCGCCCGAGCGGCGAGCCCTGGTGCCTGCTCCGCGGCACGGCTGTGCGCGCCGGCGCGGACCAGCCCTAGCTCGAGGCAGTCGGCAAGCGCACTCTCCTCGGCAGGCACCTTGCGCGCAACAACGTCGAACGCCACGTCGAGGTCGGCAAGGACCCCTGCGTACGCCCCATCGGCCCCTTCGACGCGGGCGCGCAGCCAGCGGTCTTCCGCGAAGAGCGCGGTGAGGGCTGCGCCGTCGTCAAGCTCCCCGAGGTGGTACGCGAGACCAGCGTGGAGGTAACCGTCGTCCGGCGCGCTCGCCCAGTCGTCCCCCGTGCGGTCGTTCGCGTACTCCTGGACGAGTGCACGGTGGACTTCGAGGCGTCGATCCCCGAGCTTCTCCTCGATGAGCATACCAATCATGTTGTGCAGCACGAAACCGGGCCTGGGCTCGCGGCGCCGCTCGACCAGGGCGCGCTCCGACAGAACCCGCAGGAGAGCGTTCGCCCGGTTGGGTGTGAGTTTCCCGCGAGCGCGCCACAGGCGCACCGCGGCAACGTCGGGCACGACCTCGCCGCGACGGAAGATCCCAAGCTCGATGAAGTGCTCGAGCGCGCCTTTCTGCTTGCCGAGGTGGCGGAGGCTCAGTTCGAAGCAGAGTGCGAGGCTCTCCTCCGCGCTGTTCGGATCCCACGCTGCGTCGAGATCGCCGAGCTGGCGGAAGTCCGCGATCCACTCGGCTGGTTCGTTAAACGCGAGTTGCGCCCCCGCGAGGCGAATGGCCAAGGGTAGGTACCCTAGCCGCTTGACGATAGCATCGCGGACCTCGGAGGCAGTGGCGGTCCCGGCTACACCAGACCAGCAATCGAGCAGCACCCGCGCCTGTCCGCGGTCCATCCGTGGCATTTCTACCACGTCGGCCCCGACCATCCGGGCGACGCCGGACTCGAGCGTCAGGAGGGTGCGGCACGCCGGTCCCCCCACGTTGAATGCGTCGAAGTGCTGCATCTCCCAGACGTCGTCCACGACGAGCAAGCAAGCCCTGTGCGAAAGCAGACGCGCGAGCGTCTCCTTAAGCGAGTCGACGCTCGCGTCGGGTCGCGCGACATGCTCGTCGAGTTGCCCGATCCACTCGCGCAGGCGGGCGGGCAGATCGGGCGATTGACCGAGCGTGATCCAGAGGATACCTCCGGGGAATGCGGCCTGGACCTGCGGGTCATCGCAGAGCGCCCGCGCGATGACGCTCTTGCCCAACCCGCCCATGCCGTGCAGCGCGACGGGCGTCGATCGCGCGCCAGGCACCGGTGTTGAACCGACGCCAAATAACGCCTCACGAACAGTACCGAGAACTTCCGGGCGCGGCACGAAATGCGGCGGAAGCGATACGTGGCGGTAGAAATCGACGTGCACCGAAGGCGGCGCCGCGACGTGGACGAAGTGCTCGGCGAGGATGGTGTCCAGGTCAAAGAAGAGCTTCTTATCGAGTTCTTCCAGCGACGAGAAAGGCCGGTAGAGTCCCGCGAACGCGGCATTCTTGCCCTCGAACTGCTGGAAGAACGCGCCCACGTCGGGCATCTGCGAGGTATCAGCTTTCTCGGGTGCCGGACGGGTGCATCGATACAAGAGCATCAGCGGCCGCCCGGTCCGCCCCTGCTGCTCGTAGGCCGTCACGAACTCGTACTCGGTGCCCGAGCGGAACTCGCGGCCGATCCGCGCGTCGACGACCGGCGTACCCATACGCGTCCACAGCATGCAGACGAAGATATCCGCTCGGCTCGCTTCCATCATGTAGCGGTCGACAATTCGTTGCGGGGGGTCGCCGACGACCGGCGGCACCTCCTCTTCGTAGATCAGCGGCTTGAGCACGAACCGGTCGCGCAAGCTCGCAATGCTGTTGAGCCGCGCGATTACCCCAACCGCGGCGCGGCGCTCTGCGCCGACGTCGCCGGGCGAGGAGACGAAGATGTCGATCTTTGTCAGTTGCTTGGAGCGGCCGGATTCCAACATCGAGTCTGTCACTACCAGAACAAAAACTTGGTCAAATTATTATCTCTTTGAGAAGATCCCTTTGGTTGCCAAATTCTTATGCTCAGTCTATCGAGTAGACTCCCATGGGAAAACCATCTACGCCGCTGCGGGCGATGATGGTGGAGATTGCCTGTCTTTGGCTGCGCTTCCGACGCCAAAGCGGTCTCGCCACGAGGTTAACCAGACGAGATTCGCCGGCGGGGGGCCTGCGCATGCGCTGCAAGGTCCCAATCTCGGATCGGACCACGCTAAGTATATGCAGTTGCAGGATTTTCCGTCCGGGGGGTCGTGTTTTCTGACCTTAGAGCGCAGTTTTCGGTGCCAAACGTGTTGGTATAAGCGCCTCGCGGCTCGCGCAGTACGCACGTCCCGTCGGCAGCGCGAGTAAGGTGCTAGAGCTGGCCGGGCAGAGAGTGACGGTTGGCGCGGGGCATGGGGGCGCTCCCTAGGAGCGTCGATATTGCCCCAGATAACGTGCGTCCTAGCCTCTCCGCCGACGTTGTTTGCCGATCTACATCGCCGATTCAGAACGTTGCGCTGGTCCGACCCGGTTTTAAAAAGGGGCGGGGATTTGCTCCGCCCCATGATTTGCTATGTGGCCGGCGCCAGCCGCAGTTGCTGGACACAGCCCACCCAACTAACTGATGCAAGCGATTGTTATTTGTTCACCCAGAACCTGAACGTCCCGCGGGCAAGATCTACTGGAGGTGATCCCGTAGCTTTAAAGCGCCCTGAGAACCATAGTTACACTCGTCTTCGCGTCGTCGGCGACGCGCGCTGCGTATTCCCGGCCCCGGATAGTACCTCCCAGCTCTGCGAAAGCGAATCAATCTGGCACTCGGGGTTGGCGGCCGACCCCAGCAGTGTGCCGTCGTCGAAGTAGACGCGGCGGTACCACTCGCTATCCCAGCCGGCCCCAGGTGCCGGCTTGCCGTCACATGCGGAAAACGAGGTCGAGCTTCCAGCCATCGATCTCCGGCTTTCCCTTGCTGTAGTCGATCCACATCCTGTTATAGCTCCCTTGCAGGGAAAAATGGCGGCTCAACTCAAACCGTACACCGACCGCCGCCGTGTAGCTAAAGGCCGTTTGCGTTTTCGTGGACGTATAGGTGTCGCAGACCTGCCCGTACCATGGGTCCCACCAGCACGTAGTCCCGCCCTGTCCGGTGGGAATGTTGGTGTCTATGAAAGTGCTGCCGATCCCGCCCGACACGAATGGCGTGAATCCCGACGGCATGAAATAGTAGGTCGCATTGAACGCCAACGTGGAACTGTCCAGCGTGCCGTTGGCTTTCCGGGTCGTCCCGTC
>Ga0137452_1000460_pt1 | contig 12143 bp, 15 predicted proteins | sample EasRivERMGT513_2_FD_102312 | JGI IMG/M metagenome (GOLD analysis project Ga0137452, IMG submission 102312) | Soil microbial communities from meander-bound floodplain in the East River, Colorado, USA - East River MetaG ERMGT513_2 | ecosystem: Environmental > Terrestrial > Soil > Floodplain ...
CAGACACAAAGGTCGAGGCCAGCAACACAGCGAGGATGAAAAGCTTCTTAGTCATGATCGCAGGATCATAATTCACAGACGGAACTCTGGACAACCTCGGAACCTGGATAGTAAGTTGAATCCCCGAAAGCAAGCCACGGAGTCATTATGTACAAAATCGTTGCGGCCGGACTGCTGTCACTGTTGTTCCAAACGGCGTCGCCTGTCGAGACGCGTATCGTGGAGTATCTCAGAAAGAACGTCAAACCGGGACAGCCGGTTGTCGTTTCCGATCTGTACAACAACGTCTTCAAGACTCCGGAAGAAAAGAAGGTCCTCGAACGTCTCTACAACACCTTCTTCAAAATTCCGATGTTCATCGTGCAATACAACACTGCAACCCGGAAGAATCCAACGCTCAGGGAGATATCCGAACAATTCCATTTCACGGTTCCGGGCGAAGCCGATGTCATTCTGCGGATCATGGAATCTGATCCGCGGGTTCCCAAATTCATCACACGCGATCCGAAAACGGGCGAGATAACAAAAGTCGACATCGAACGGATCAAGGCGAGTCCGCAATTCAGCCGCGTCGTGGAACGATCGATCGCCGGATTCGAAGGCAAGGAAGCGCCGCCGTTTTCGATCGACACTTATGACGGGAAGCCTGTAACGTCCGCGCAATATCGCGGCCAGCCTCACCTGGTGTATTTCTGGTTCACCAACTGTCCGCCCTGCGTGAAGACATCACCGATTCTGGCCGAGTTGTACAAGAAATACTCTGCCAGGGGCTTCAAGGTGGTCGGGGCGAATGCGGACAAAGTTCTGGAATTGCCTTACAACGACAAGGTGCGCGCGGATTACGCCAGGCAGTATGGATTCAACTTTACCCTCGCTCACATGAACGCGGCGATGCAGCAGAATTACGGCGCGATCAGCGTGTTCCCAACGATGTTCTTTGTGGACAAAACCGGAACCGTGGTCAAACACTACGTCAACTTCCAGGAGAAGGCGACGCTCGATTCGGCCATTCAGCTGACATTGAGCAAATAGCGCAACGCCGGCTCGAGTTCTCTGTGCTTGAACACGAAGCGCGTCCCGAGCAGCTTTGCCGGTTCCACGCGGGTGCTCGCGAGCAGCAGTTCATCCGCCATTTCACCCAGCGCAAGACGCGCGGCGAATGCCGGCATCGGTAAAATGGTCGGTCTGCGAAGGACGCGGCCAAGGATTCTTGTGAATTCCAGATTGGTCACGGGCGAAGGCGAAACCAGATTCACAGGACCATGCAACGCCGCTGCCTGAATGCAATGAAGGATCGCCGCGCAAACGTCGTCGATTGAGATCCAGCTCCAGTACTGCTCGCCCGAACCGACTATTCCGCCAATCCCGAGTTTGAACGGAAGTAGCATTTTCGCCATGGCGCCGCCGGCTCGACTGAGCACGAGGCCGGTCCGACTGTGCACGACGCGAATTCCCTTTCGCGTTGCGGCATCGGTTGCTGCTTCCCACTGGCGGCACACGTCTGCGAGGAAACCGTTGCCAGGAGAGCTCTCTTCGCGCAGCGTTTCGTTACCCCGGTCGCCGTAATAGCCGATCGCCGATGCGCTGACAAGAACGTCCGGCGGACGGTCCAGCCCGCTGATCGTTTCGGCGATCAGTCTGGTACCCTTCACGCGGCTTTCGAGAATGCGCTGCTTCTGAGCGGAGGTCCACCGGCTTGCGATGTTTTCGCCCGCAAGATGGACGACTGCCTGGACACCCGAAAACGCTGCAGGATCCGCCGTACGATTCTCCGGATCCCACTGGCCGGGCCGTTTCAGACAGACGGCTTCGTGTCCGCTGCTCTTCAATAAGGACACGAAGGCCGATCCTATGAGTCCGCTTGAACCGGTCACGGCGATTTTCATGCTGTGATTTTACTATTTCTTTTCGACGAAGCCCCTCAAGGTCTTGTGCATCTTGTAGTACTTGCCGGCATCATTCAGATCGGGCTTTCCGTGGGCGGTATGGCAATATACGCAGGCTTTTTTCTCTTTGGTAGTGTATTCGGGAGTCCCGGTCGCCAACGGAACGAAAAGCAAAGCAATCGGACCGACTATGGCTAGAACCCTCAAAACATTCTTCACTCTGGATCTCCAAGCGCTTTCTGATGTTACGATAACGACACCCATGACGCGCACAATTTTTAGACTTGTTGTGGCCGCCTTTGTAAGCGTGGCGCTGGTTTCAGCCCAGGTCCCCGATTACACGTTAAAGGTGGATGTGCCGTATGTGTCTGTCGATGTGACAGTTCAGGATGCCGGCGGAAACACCATCAATGACCTGTCCGCGGAGTCATTTACGGTGCACGAAAACGGAGTCCGCCAGGAAATCGTGCATTTTCTTCCAGTTGCTACGCCATACAACGTTCTGTTGCTGTTCGATCGCAGTGGAAGCACACAAGGCAAATGGGTACTCATGCAGCGAGCTGTCGCCGGCTTCATCGCGAACCTGCGACCGCAGGACCGGGTGGCGATCGCGACATTCGATTACGAACTCGAAGTGCAATTGCCCTGGACCAACGATCGGCAGAAAGGGCTTCTGGTATTGCCCGAACTCCTCCGTCCAAACCGCGCGGGAGGTACAGAGTTCTATCGATCCGTCGAGCAGGTACTGAAACGCGAATTCCGAAAAACGACGGGAAGACGCGCGCTGGTCGTACTGACGGATGGGCGGGACACGTCGCTGTATCTCGATATCATGAAAAAGAACCGTCTGCTCGATCCGAAGCAGGACCGGCCTTATCAGAACGCGTTGAAAGCGGCGCGGGCTCAAGGCATACCCGTGTATTTCGTCGCGTTCAATACCGACCAGAATTTCGATCCCAATCTTGTCGGCGGCGACGAATTCCGCAGTCTCCGGGTGGTTTTCGGGAATTCGGACAAGCCGGACATGCCGGATCGTTATTTGAGCGGCGTACGCACGAGGATGGAGGAACTGGCGGACGTCAGCGGCGGGCGAGTTCTTTTCCCCGACCGAATCGAAGACATCGTGCCGCTGTATCAGCAGATCGGCGCAGAACTCCGGACGTCGTACACCCTTGGATATGTTTCTTCAAATCCATCTATAGGTGATTCGTTCCGGCGGATTGAGATTCGGGGAAGGCGGGAAGGTTTGCGGCTGACGCAGTCACGTAACGGGTACTACGCAAAACGATAAAGGGAGCCAGGATTGTCCTGGCTCCCGCTCACAGTAAGGTGAGTTCGCAAACGGAGACTAATTCGTTGTGCGAGTCCCCGTCGATCGCAGCACCTTGACTTCAACTCTGCGATTTTGGGAACGGCCCTGAGAGGTCTTGTTATCGGCCACGGGGTTGTCTTCTCCCAAGCCGACAATCGAGATCCGATAAAGCGGAACACTCTTGCTTACGAGATGTCTCTCGACACTTTGAGCGCGGCGCTGGCTCAATCCGACGTTGTATTGCTCGGAACCGCGACTGTCGGTGAATCCCTGTATCTCGATCATGTAGCCGGTCTTCAAACCGTTCACGGTATTCGCGATGCGGTCCAGCGTGGCCTTGTTCGCGTCGTTGAGATTCGACGAATTCACTGTGAATGTGACCGACTGCTTCTCGCTTTCCGCGTACGTGTCATTGATATTGATACTGTTGACCCGGGTCTCCAGGGTATTTATGCGGTTGTTCGCGGTCTGGACACCTTGATTGGCGGTATCCGCCTTTCGGTCGGCAGCCTGGGCAGCTGTGGTCGCCCCGTCTGCCGTTTTTTGCGCTGCAGCGGCTTTCTGGTCGGCAGCTCCTGCGGCTGTAATGCCTTGTTGTGCGCGCCGATCAACTGCGTCAATGCGCTCAGCGTTTTCTTTCGCGGCGTTGGCTGCTTCCTGAATTGACGGCTCGAGTGATTGTGTTTGAAGCCGTACATACTTCCGGCTCGCGCATCCAGACAACGTCAGGATTCCTGTCAGGATGACAAAGCTCAGAACTGAGAATCGTCGAATTGGACTAACCATGAACTTCCCCCTTGTTAAATCTGTGAGCCTAAAGTCAACGTTCGCGACTACTAAACCGATATATTCTATTCAACTTTAGTAGCGCGGATGCAACACTTTCGAGAATCGGTCGTGTTTGGTTCAACCGTCTCGAGTAGCGCCCACCTGTCCAGCATCGTCTCAAAGACGGTCAACGTTGAGCATTCTAATTACCAAGGACTCTCAGCGGGAACCCAAGGATTTCCGGCGGGTGGGATGGCAGGCATGTGCCACAGGATGGCAAAAGCAGGGAAACTTTGGTCGATATCAACAAATTAGGGCAGCCATGACGGCTGCCCAATCAGCGTGTCATATGAAAGCGCGTTAGCGGCCGCGGTTGACAGCTTTCTTCAACTCGGCGCCCGGAACGAACTTCGTAACTTTCTTGGCAGGAATCTTCAGAGGAGCGCCGGTCTGGGGATTGCGGCCGGTTCTCGCCTTGCGCGAACTGACGGAAAACGTTCCGAAGCCAACGAGCGTCACTTTGCTTCCCTTTTTCAGCGTCGACACAACACCATCGAGCGCGGAATTGAGCGCGTTACTCGCCTGCACTTTGGAAATCTTCGCATCCTTCGCGACCTTATCTATCAACTCGCCCTTGTTCATTTGTGCTCCCTCCATCAATCGGTCAAATCGGTGAGATCAGTCAAATCGTTGAAGATTTGTCTTTTCGTTTTCTGCAGGAACGGTGCGGTTTATATCGCACGGTATAGAGAGAGTCAAGCGACTGTTGCAAATTGAAAAAAAGCGGAAACGCACGGCTGACGCGGCATTCAGACAATTGCCCGCGAGAAAACTTGACAAACGATTTGCGTGTTATCCAGGTCGAGACATGGCGCATCGAGTGACATTAATTCCCGGCGACGGCATCGGCCCTGAAGTCTCCGCGGCAGTCGTTCGCATCATTGAAGCCGCACAGGTTCAGCACGTCTGAATTCGCCGATGCAGTTATCGCGCGCCTGTAATGGTCAAAGAATGTGGCGCCCGCCGTCGACGTGGATGACTTCGCCGGTGATGTAGTCGTTCTCGATCAGAAACACCGCGGCATTCACCACATCCTGAGCACTTCCCGCGCGTTTCAAGAGTGTCCGTTCTACAGCCGCTTGCTTCTGCTCTTCCGTGTAGTTTTCTGGAAACAGAACCGGTCCTGGAGCGATCGCGTTCACCTGGATCTGCGGAGCGTATGCTTTGGCGAGACCACGGCTCACAGCCAGCAAAGCGGCTTTCGACACGCTGTAAGGAAGATAGGCAGGCCAGACGATTTCTCCCGCAACGTCCGCGATATTAATGATCTTGCCGGCACCTCTGGAACGCATGAGACGCGCCGATCGCTGCGCCAGGAAAAACGGCGCCTTGGCATTCACGTCCATCTGCGCATCCCAGTGTTCCGGCGTCGCGTCATCAGCCGTGGCGGCCGCAAAAACAGATGCGCTGTTGATCAGAATGTCCAGGCCGCCGAACCGCTCGGTGAGTTCATGAAACATCCTGTCGACGGCTGCCGCATCGGTGAGTTCGGCCTGAAAGATGGCGCCGCGTTCGCCGGCGACCTGCTTTGCCTCGGTTGAACTGGATCTGTAATGGACCGCGATCTGCGCGCCCCTGCGCGCAAGCTCAACCGCGATCTCACGGCCAACCCGTTTTGCCGATCCCGTGATTAATGCTACCTTCCCGTTTATGTCCATAAACAAGGTTGCCATTATAACCGGCGCGAGCAGAGGCATCGGGCGCGCCATTGCCCTTAAGCTCCACGACGAGGGCGTGAGCGTTGCATTGTGCGCGCGTTCTCCCATTCAGGATTTTCCGCAGGAACGGTCCCTCGCAGTGACGATGGACGTTCGTGATCAAGAGAGCGTCGATGCAGGTATCCGCCGCATCGTGGATCGATTCGGAAAAATCGATGTCGTGGTCAACAATGCGGGTATATCGGGCGTGACACCCGTGGATGCTGCCGACACGAGCGCATGGCTCGACATCGTGCCGACAAACGTTGTCGGGACGTATTACGTCACGCGCGCTGCAACTCCGCATTTGCCGAACGGCGGGCGTGTGATCATGATCTCTTCCGTACTTGGCAAGTTCGGCGTACCGGGCTATACGGCTTACTGCACCGCAAAGACCGGCCTCATCGGCTTCACACGTTCCCTGGCGCTGGAGCTCGCGCCGCGCAAGATCACCGTAAATGCGATATGCCCGGGTTGGACCGATACCGAGATGGCGCGCGACGGCATGCGCGACATCGCCGCAGCGGCGGGCATTTCCGTCGAGCAGTTCAGAAAAGAGGCCCTGTCCAGAGTCCCGCTCGGCGAGATGGTCGACCCTTCGGAAGTGGCGGCCCTCGTTGCATTCCTTTGCGCGCCCACGGGCGACAAGATCACGGGGCAGGCTCTCAGCATTTGCGCCGGTTCGACGCAGGCTTAGCGCGAGACGTCCAGCTTCGCGACCGCGTACCACTTGCTGCGGCGGGTTAATAACATCGAAAGGACGCCGACCAGTGTCGTGAACCGATGGCTCTGTGGCGGCCCGCCACGAACAGATCCAAGCCGGCTGCCATCGGATCGAGTAAGGTATCGGTCTGCCGCTTCGCGACTGAAAAAAGTCACGACCTCGCGAAGTTCGAAACCGCATTCCCTGAAAAACTCACTCTCGCGCATATCCGGCACGCCGAAAATCCATGGCTCACCCCACCTGGTCGAGTAGTTATGCTGCGAGAGGTGCGGGAATCGTTGAAGCATTTCGATCATTGCCAGTCCCGCGAAATCCATGACGAGCGAACTTCCGCGGCCCGAATGAAGAGCGATCGTTCGAAGGGTCTCGCGGACAGCGTCCTCCGTCAGATACATGCTTACACCTTCCCAGACGAAGAACGTCCTTGCCGCAGGATCGTAGGCTGCATCGCGCAGAACGTCGCGAAGCACATCTTTTTTAAAATCGGCCTCTGCGAAGCAAACATGAGAGGGAATCGGAATCGAAGCGTCGGCGAGCCGTTGCTTCTTGATCTCCTGCGTGGACCGGTAATCCACTTCGAAGACCCGTTTGCCTTTCAAGAAATCGGCAAAACGGTATGGACGAGTATCGAAGCCTGCACCCAGGATCACCACCTGTGTGGCGCCCTCTTGCAACGCACTTCGGAAATGCTCGTCGATAAAACGAGTGCGTATAAGCACGAGGTTCGACATGCCCGCGACTTCAGGGTTTTGCCGGCTTTTGAGATAGTCCTCGCGAATGGCATGCGAAATGGGATGCTCGCGAATCGATTGAAGATCGGCGTCGCTGATCAACCGACCGGCCAGGAAATCCGGATTTCGCACTGCCGGATCCGCGTCCCGGGCGCCGAACGCCCGGAGCGCAGCCACGAGAATCGACGTGCGTGACGGCTGGCCAGGCTCCATTTAACTCCCGACTTCGGGTCCCGTCGTCCCCTCGTACTCGTACACGCCTCTGCCGCTTTTCTTTCCGAGACGGCCGGCTTTGACATACTTCACGAGCAAAGGGCACGGGCGGTATTTCTCGCCGAGTGTCTGATGAAGAAAGTCGAGAATGCTCAGACGAGTGTCGAGCCCGACGAGATCGATCATTTCGAACGGGCCCATGGGATGGTTGAGTCCAAGCTTCAGCGCCTTGTCGATGTCGCGCGCAGTCGCGATGCCTTCCTGCAACATATAGAACGCTTCATTACCGATAAGCGCGTTGATGCGTGAGGTCACGAAGCCCGGCGACTCCTTCACTTCCACCGTCTCTTTCCCCATCCGTTTGGAAACCGACTCGGCAACGCGAAATGTCTCGTCGCTGGTCTCCAGACCTCGAACGATTTCGACGAGCTTCATTTTATGAACCGGATTAAAAAAGTGCATTCCGATGAATTGACGCGCGCGCTTCGTGGCGCCCGCCATTTCGGTAATGCTCAATGCAGAGGTATTCGAGGCGAAGACAACATGGTCCGCGCAAAACTTGTCCAGGGTGGCAAACAGATGCAGCTTCACATCGATCTTTTCCGGAACAGCTTCGATGATGAGGTCCGCCTTGCCGGCCGCACGTTCCAGATTCGTGTCGAGAGCGATCCGAGACAGTATCTCTTCCATCTCGTTCTTCGCCACCTTGCCGAGCTCCACTCCCTTTTCCAGATCGCGGCGAATATGACTCAAAGTCTTCTGGAGAAGGTCGGCCGACACATCATTGAGGACCGTCGAGTAGCCGCCCGTTGCGGCGACGTGCGCAATGCCGCGGCCCATGATGCCGGCTCCGATTACGGCGATCGTTTGCGCATCCTTTTTATTCGACATGCGGGAAGGATAGACTACCGCATTAATGAAAGCAGTCGTTTTCCGCCGGCATGGCGGGCCCGAAGTTCTCGAGTACGCGGATGCCCCGACACCGGAGCCGTACCGCGGCGAAGTGCTCATCAATGTCAAGGCGACGTCCATTAACCACATCGACATCTTTCTTCGGCGCGGCATGCCGGGTATCAAGGTCCCGTTCCCGAAGATCGCCGGCTGTGACGCCGCGGGCATTATTCACGCGATTGGTCCCGATGTTTCCGGTCTGCAGGTCGGGCAGCGCGTGACCATCAATCCGGGCATCAGTTGCGGGCATTGTGAATTCTGCGCGGCGGGATTCGGGAGCCAGTGCGTTTCGTACGAGATGATCGGCGAGAGCCGGGACGGCGCTTACGCAGAATTCATCAGTGTTCCCGCCCACATCGTCTTGCCGATTCCGGACTCAATCCCGTTCGCAGAAGCCGCTGCGGCCCCCCTGGTCTTCCTGACAGCGTGGAGCATGATGGTCGGCAAGGGCAAAATTCGGCCAGGCGAGGACGTGCTGATCCTCGGTGCGGGCGGGGGCGTGGGCACGGCCGCAATTCAGATTGCGAAGCTGGTTGGATGCCGCGTATTCGCGACGGCGAGCAGCGATGAAAAGCTGCAGCGTGCAAAGGAGCTTGGCGCGGATTTCCTGATCGACTACACCAAAGAGGAATTCGACAGGAAAATCCGCGAACTCACCGGAAAGCGTGGCGTTGATGTGGTCATCGACTACATCGGTGCCGACACATGGGTCCGCAGTCTGCGATCCGCGCGGCGCGGCGGGCGAGTCCTCACGTGCGGCGCCACTACCGGCTTTGCGCCTCAAACAGATCTGCGGCAGATTTTCTTCAGGCAGGTTCAGGTGATCGGATCCACGATGGGAAGCCACCGTGAGTTTCTGGACGTCATGAAGTGCATCTTCCGCGGACAGTTGAAACCTGTCATCGATCGAGTGCTGCCGCTGACGGAGGCGCGGAAGGGGCACGAGCTCATCGAGCAGCGCGCCGTGTTCGGCAAAATCGTCCTTACACCGAGTTGATCCGCTCAGGATGCGAGTAGATATTCATGGAACGGCCGCGGAGGAATCCGATGGCCGTCATACCGAATTCATTCGCTAATTCGATCGCCAGGCTCGAGGCTGCCGAGATCGAGGCGACGATGGGTATCCCCGCCACGACCGATTTCTGTGCGATCTCGAAACCGAGGCGGCCGCTGACCATTAGGATTGTTTCCGAAAGCGGCAAACCGCCGCTGAGCGACGCGCCGAGAACTTTGTCGACAGCGTTATGCCGGCCGATATCCTCGCGAAGGACGAGCAGACTTCCCTTCGCGTCAAACAAACCCACGGCGTGAATCCCGCCGGTACGATCGAAATTCGCTTGCGCCTGACGCAGCCGCGACGGAAGCGTGAACAGCAATTCGCCGGGTACGGCGAGCGAACTCGTGACAGGACGGCATTCCTGATGAATGGCTTCGAGTGTTGCTTTGCCGCATAGACCGCAACTGGAATTCGACCAGAGGCGCCGCGACGACTCCAGCTTGCGCTTCGAATCGACCAGCACCACGTTCACGATGTTCTTCAGCTCCGGTTGTTCTTCGTCGGCACAGTAGGCAATGGTTCCGATTTCGTCGCGCGAATGAATGATTCCCTCAGTCCAGAGGAGGCCGACCGCCAGATCAAAGTCGTCGCCCGGCGTTCTCATCGTCACCGTCACACTTTCGCCATTGACACGAATCTCCAGCGGTTCTTCGATCACGACATCGTCATCAACCTGCTGCGGCCGCGTCTCATCGACCTTCACAACGGGCACACGTCTCGAATCACGCATTGACGTGGATTATACGTGAGCTTCATGGGTTAACATTGACGGCCGGACCATCATCAAGGAGATGCAATGTCAAAGGCGAAGAGTGACGAGCTCAAGGTCGGACAAAAGGCGCCCGATTTTACTGTTCTCAACGACAAAGGCGAGAAGGTGAAGCTTTCCGACCTGAAAGGGAAAAAAGTGGTTCTTTATTTTTATCCGAAAGACGACACGCCGGGTTGCACGACCGAGGCATGCGCCTTTCGCGACGGCATCGACGAGATCAAAAAGAAGGGCGCGACGGTCATCGGCGTCAGCACCGACTCGGTCGAGTCCCATCAGAAATTCAAAAAGAAGTTCGATTTGAATTTCCCGCTGCTGGCCGACACCGATAAAAAAATCGTCGAAGCCTACGGGACATGGAAAGAGAAGTCGATGTACGGGCGCAAATACATGGGCATCGAGCGGACCACGTTCCTCATCGACGCACAGGGCAAGATCTCACACATCTTTCCCAAGGTGAAAGTGAGTGAGCACTATGACGAGGTGCTTGAAGCTCTGAACAGCTAACGATTCTTCCAGGACGGGGGACGTTTCTCCAGAAACGCATTCATGCCTTCCACCATGTCCTCCGTCCGCGTCAAATTCCTCACGTACAGTTCGTGCGCGCGCTCGAGCGCTTTTTCGAAGTGGCGTCCTGCGCCTTCGCGAAGCGCGCGTTTGGTCAAACCGAGAACGGTGGAGCTTTTCGTGAGGAGCTTGTCGACGTAGCTATCGACCGTCTCCGAAAGGCTGTCGCGAGGCACGACCCTGTTGATGATGCCGAGCCGCGCCGCCTCTTTCGCCGGCACCGGTTCGCCGAGCAGCACCATCTCCGAAGCCTTGTGAAAGCCGATTGCATCCGGCAGATAGGCGACGGCAACCGGCGGATAACAACCAAGCGAGATTTCGGGTTGCCCGATCTGCGTGTCGTCGGCGGCAATGATGAGATCGCACATCATCGCAAGTTCGGCGCCGCCACCCAGCGTATGACCATGTATCGCGGCAATGCTCACGCAATCGGACTTTCGGATACGCAGGATCATGCGATGAAAATTCTCGAGCATCGTCTCGATTTTGCCTGGTGCATGATCAGCGACATCGACACCTGCCGAGAATGCCTGATCGCCTTTTCCGGAAATGACCGCCACTTGTGCCTTGAGGTCCTCGACCTCCGACCATGCGGCATTCAATTCGTCGAGCATCTCGAGATTGATGATGTTCAGGGGTGGACGACTAAGGACGATGCTGGCAACACGCGGACCGGGATGGAACTGAATCGTCGAGAATCTCATGGCCTATCGGCGCTGGCCGGGCGGTTGCTGTTGTTGCGGCTGCTGAGGACCGCCGAAGCCGAAGGGACTCTGGATCGGAGGTTGTTGTTGGCCGCCGAGAGGCCCGAACGCGGAGTTCGACGGTGCTCCTCCGAATGGGCTTGCCGGCGGCGCATTCTGAAATGGGTTGTTTTGCTGTCCGCCACCTTGATTGAACGGAGAGTTCTGCTGCTGCCCGGGTTGCTGTTGGCCCGGCTGTCCTGGTTGCCCCGGCTGGCCCGGCAGCCCGGGCTGACCGCCGCGTCCTGGCTGGCCCTGCTGGCCAAGAATCGCTATGAACTCCCACTCATCATATTTCTGCCGCGTGTTGTACACCTTGAGGGATTCCTTTTCGTTGTTTGACGCAACGCCAATGATTCCACCCGCGGCAAAAGTCGGACCGCCGGCATTTCCACCGCCGACATTACCACCGCCGACATTTCCACCGCCCCCTCCGAAACCGCGTTGCGGTTGCTGCCCCTGTTGCGGCTGGGTCTGCTGGGTCTGTTGGTTCTGCTGGTTCTGCTGGCCGGTAGCTGGAAAACCGGGTTGTTGCTGCTGACCTCCGACGGATGGAAATCCCCGCTGCTGCGACTGCTGGGTCTGTCGGCCCTGTTGCTGCTGCGGGTTTTGTTGCTGCTGCGGAGGCTGGCCGAACGTCTGAGTATTCCCGAACAGCGGCTGCG
>Ga0137452_1000461_pt1 | contig 12097 bp, 6 predicted proteins | sample EasRivERMGT513_2_FD_102312 | JGI IMG/M metagenome (GOLD analysis project Ga0137452, IMG submission 102312) | Soil microbial communities from meander-bound floodplain in the East River, Colorado, USA - East River MetaG ERMGT513_2 | ecosystem: Environmental > Terrestrial > Soil > Floodplain ...
GGCGGTCATAGACCGCCCCTACAGTTTAAAATCAGAATTCAAACCGCATTCCCAATTGGAACTGACGTGTCGCGGAACTCTTGGTGTCGATATTGCCGAAGGGCACGGTTGCATTGATGTCCAGACTCGGGTCTGCAGGTTCCGGGTGGTTCAATATATTTGTCGCATCCAAACGGAATTGGAGGCGCTTGGATTCGCTGATCCGGAATGCCTTGCTAATCGTCGCATCGAGACCCCACGACCCCGGGAGCTCAATGGTGTTCTGCCCGAGATTGCCCCGGGTTCCCGGTTGCGCATTCTGCAGCACGATATTGTTGGAAGAATCCGCGATAGCACTGAGGGTGCAAATGGATCGCAGCGTGGTCGCGATGCTGCCACACTGCGGATCCGTCACTCTCTTGTACGCGTCGCCGAAATAGTTACCGGCGATCGCGCCATCCTTCCACTCGACCTTGCCCTTCTGGTTGAACGCTCCGACAACATCCGGAACGCCGTTGCCATAAAGCATGTTCTGAGCGGAGATATTCGACGCGGCACCGCTTCCCACATTGAAAATCCAGCTCATCTGCCATTGCTCGACGATCCTGGCCAGAACGCCCGACGAACTGCCAAACAACAGCTTCTGGGGACCGATCGGCAATGCGAATGTCCCGTTCGTGCGCACATCATGACGGCGGTCACCCACCTGAATCGTGTAGTCGGCTTTTCGATCGAAAGGTACGGTGGCTCCGCCGCCGACACCGAGAAGTTTGCTCCAGGTGTAGGAAGTCTGAAGGGTGATGCCGGCCGTTGGGCGCAAAGTGCCCTGCAACTGCAGCGAATGATAGTTCGTGTTACTCGAATTCGTTTGCAGGGTGACGTTGTTGAACTGTGGATTGGTCTTGATGAAGTTTTCCGGGAAATCGTTGAACCGAAGCACGGCGCCGGCTACGTTTACCGGAATATCAGGCAGATTGGAGTTGATTCCACCGGATTTGCTGTAGTTCAGCGAACTCAGTGTATTGGCGAGCGCGACATAATTGCCGTTCGCCAGGTTATTGCGCAGCGAGCTGGCCGTTGCTGCGCGCAAGTGTTGCGCTCCTGTCTGGGGAACGCCGTTGAATACACTCCCTACCGCTCCGAAACCTGTGCCGGCGATGTTGATGCCCTGGAACAGCCGGTCCAGGAGGGCGGATTCGTCTCCGCTGCGCACCGCGTCGAAGGCTTCCTTCAGTCCATTGAAGAGGAAATTGGGAGAGTTGATTGGAATGGTTCCGTAAAGCTTTCGACTTGTCGTCCCGATATAGCGAACGTCCACTGTCAGGTTCGATCCGACGTTGCGTGTCACGGCCAGCGTCAGGTTTTGAACGTAAGGCGTGACCATCTTTGAGTCAAAAGCCGTGAGGCTCACGGTGCGGTCCGTAATCAGGATCGGCTCCATGGGCTTCACGGAAACAGGAACCGGCACAATTCGTGCGAGATCCGTCAGATCGAGGTACTCCAGTTCGCCTGGACCTCCGTTGATGACGGCCTGATAGGAACTTCCCGGAGGATTGGCAAGAGGTTCATTCAGCGTCTGGAAGCGGCCGCCTCCTCCGGGCAGAAAGCTCAACTGATAGCCGCCGCGCACCGTCGTCTGGCCGGCTCCGAACCATGGGACCTGCCAGGCAAATCCGATTGCGGGACCAATGTTGTTCCAATCCTTTGGCCACACAGTCACGTCCGCTTTGCTGGAGCCGGGTCCGACGAACTCCAACTGAGTGACGTCGGCTCGCTTGCCAGGCTTCATCCAATCGCTGAAGTTGCGTCCGGAGATACCGAACAAAGCATCACCGCCTCCTACTGGAGACGACGTCAGACCGTTGGCGACCCAGGGCACGCCGTAATAATCCCAGCGCACGCCCAGGTTCAGCGTCAGGTCACGATGTATTTTCCAATCATCCTTGAAGAAGAAAGAAAACTCGTTCTGACGCAACTCGCGTGTGCGCTGCGTCGAAACCTTGTAATCGTCGAATTTGTCGAGGCGGTCCGCGGAACCGACGTAGTAAAGCTGGTTCACCTGTCTGAGGGAACCCGTGAGGAACGTCAGCAGGCTGCGCATTGCGTAATTGTTTCCTGTCGTGCTCGTCCCCTGAAGACCGGGCATATTGACGCTCGTAATGCCCTGAATGGGAGCCAGCGGCGTCTCACCGCCGTGAGCGCGCGGGAAAGCGCTCCAGTCGTTGCCGGCAACGTCTTCGGATATTTTGGAAGCGGCGAACCGCACCTCGGCGCCGCCCTTGAACGAGTGCGTGCCTCTGGTCCAACTCATCGTGTCCGCGTACGTATAGAACGGAGAATTTTCAGTGATGTTGCCATTGAAGCGGACCGCGCCTTGTTCGCTCCCCATATTCGGCTGACCACCGTAAGTGCCGAAACCGACCGGTCCATTAGGGGAAATGCCCAACTGCGGCAGGACGGGGTAGCCCTGGATATTAGGCACGTATGCGCGCGCTTCATCGCCTTCGGGGCCGACGAGATTCAATCCCGGTGTGGTGTTGGTGCCCGTCCGGCGCATGCCGAAGCGGGCTTCATTGAGCAGCGTCGGCGAAAGCGTCGACGTGAAATTCATCGTCAATACTTGGGGAATCCGGCGCGCGGCGCCCGGATAGCGGACGGGCCAGGCGCCCGAAGCGTAGTCGGATCGATTCTTCTCATAGCTCCATCCGGCATTGATCTTGTGGTTCGTGGTGAAGTTGTGGTCGATCTTGATATTGAGTTGCTTCCGGATAACAGCCTGTCCGATACCGAATCGGTTCGTGCCGCCTCGGGTGCTCTTCACCCAACGCGATCCTGCCGCATTGAGTCCGTCGCCGACTTCGTAGTTATTTATCTCGGGCATGATGCCCAGTACCTTCGTCACATAGCCCGTCGGATCCACTCGGTTTCGATTGGTATCCCAAGGTGAGCCCGTAATAATCGCGTCCGAACAATCGGGCCGTGTCGGTGTGTTTTGAAGGCGTCCAAAGACGCTGGCGTAGCGAAGAATGCCGTTGTGCGGCGTGGCGTCCGGATTTGTCTTCGGCGCGACGAGATTGCCGGCTTGATCAACGACGGCTATCCTCGGCGTAGCGCCACCCGTGGGCACCTGGAATGCATTGCCGTTGCTCCAATTGTCGTAATAGCGAAAGATGCCATTGCGCGCGCATGGTGTGAGAACCGTGGGGTTTTCGAGATTACGTCCCGCCGGCAGCAGTCCATCCCACAGCGCGAAGAAAAACGTTCTATTTTTTACGATCGGCCCGCCGACGCTGCCCGTGTACTCATTCAGGTTCGTCCAGTTTCGAGTGAGGGGCTGGCCGCTCACCCGGTTGTTGGCCCACGTGTTCGGATCGAGCGCGCTGTTCCGAACGTTCCAAACTGCGGCGCCACGAAAGCGGTTGGTGCCGGAGCGCGTTTGTACTTGAATTTGGGCATTCCCGCGTCCGTTTTCAGCGTCGACCGGCGCAAGGATCATTCGGACTTCGCCGACAAGATCCGGATTCAGGACCGTCGCGCCCTGTATACCGGTAGGCCATCGTCCCGCGGCGCTGGCATCGACGCCATCACGCTGGATCTGAACATTGGCGGCACTGACGCCGGCCAGCTTACTGTCGTTTGCGTTGTTGACCAGGTCGTCCGCGAGATTCAGGCCCGGCAGAGTGCGGACGAGCCCGAGCGCATCGTTGCCCATCACGCCTACCACGGGAAGGTCGCGAACCGCCTGTTCAGGAAGCACTGTGCCGACGGACGATGTGGACTCCAGCAGGAGCCGGTCCGCGGACACGCTGACTTCGACAGTCGTATTCAGCGATGCAATTTCCAGCGTGAAGTTCAAACGAACCTGTGCAGCATTCCCGAGACGGACATCCGTGAAAGTGCGCGTCTGAAAGCCGGGCAGCTCCGCGCTCACCGAGTAAACGCCCGGCAGCAGGCTGGGAATGTTGTACGTTCCGGTTTCGTTCGTCAGGCCCGTGGCGACCACGCCCGTGGCGGCATTCGTCGCGGTGACGTTGACGCCCGGTATCAGCGCTTTCGCACTGTCCGAAACGGTTCCGCTGAGTGTCGCGTTGCTCGATTGGCTGAACGCTTGTGTCGACAGGCTCGTGCAAAGCAGAGCCGCTGCGAGGACCAGCATTTTCCGCATCGTGTTCTCCTTAGCCCATTTCATCGAGGGCCGACGATCCACCTTCGTATTGTGTTTGGAAAGCGGCCTCATAGAATCACCGCGGGTATGTCGTGTCAATTGAAAATTGTGCTCGCGGAATTGGTCGATCCAGTATCGTGGGCGGTCTATAGAAGGTGTGAACGAATTGAAATTAGGCGTTAGCCCCCTCCTTGCATCGCCGCAAGGGGTGGCCGCGCGAGTAAGAAAATATCGCGAAGCATCCGCTGTATGTTCTCGTCGTTTCGCTTGAGGTCTCGAAATCTTTTTTACACAAGTCGGGCAAGCGAGGGTATGTGTGAGCGGCAAGTGACCGCCGAGGCAGATGAACACGCAGCAATCGATTTTTTGCACATAACGGGATTGAGAAGAAATCGCGAATGTGCGAGTCCGCGGCCTGTGGGTGGCGAATTAGAAAATCACCCGAATTCCGGCCGTTAAGCACCGTTTGAAGAATCGCTCGTGCGCGACATCTTCATTCTTTTCATTCATGTGATCGTGCTTTCGTCCGGCTTTCGAGACCGGGCGGCCTGCGGTCCGTAGTTGCCGAGTCGGTGTTAATTCTACAGTTGCCGGAACCGAACGGAGGGATGTCACCGGTAGGATTCGAGTCGTATCCGTGGCGTAAGCACTGTCGTGGGCTTTAATCACACACCAATCGCAGCGTGATTCTGGAATTCGCCACACACAGGTGCGACGGGCATGCGTCGAACAGATACGGTTAACCAATCATGGATAGCGAACACGTTCCAGTGCCGCGCCTGCTGAAAGTCGTCGCGCCCTCTTTTCTACGCTGTCCGCGACGAGGGCCCGTCAGGGTAAAAAGCAGCATTTCTGAGGGTTCCCCTTGGCCGTGCATCAGTCGTACTGGCAGACCGTGCGTCGTGACAAAGACGGCAGGATGATAGCGGCCGCGATGGGGCGCTCCGAAGACCGCCTCGTCAAGCGCAACGGAAAGTGGCTGATTCAGTCGCCCAAGTTGACCGTCTTCACCGACTGAGTCGTGTTTAGAAGACATCATTCGATGCGGAGCCTAGAAGTGCAGCTTCAGCACCAGTTCGTAAACGCGCGGGTCAAACGCGCGCGTAATTGTCCCAAACGCGGCGTTGCCGAAGCTTGTATTGGGCGCCATCAACGATGGCGTGTTGGTGACATTAAACGCTTCGGCGCGAACCTCGGTCCGAACGCGCTCCGTTATCGAGAACGTCTTGCCAACCATCACATCGAGGGATCGGTACGCCGGCCCCACGACCGGATTTCGCGATGAATTGCCGATCGTGAACTGTCCGGCCTGGGAAAATGCAGCGGTATTGAACCATCGAGCAGTGCCGCGTTCGCCCGAAGGAAGTTCGGGCTCGCCCACTTTGTTTGGCCGCTGGATACCAAATCCCGCGAAGGCATTGAAGTTCGTCGCCTGCGTCACAGCAAGCGGACTGCCCGACTGCACGCGAAGCATCCCGGCCAGTTGCCACCCGCCGGCAAGCGCGTTCCGCCAGCCGGTCAAACCCCACCGGCGCCCGGCGCCAACAGGAATCTCCCAGACATAGGATCCGGAAAACACATGTGGGATGTTTCCAGTCGACTCATCCTTTTCCAATCGCCGGTTGTAGCTGTCCGCCGCCTGAAACACGGCCGCAGGTCCCGTAAGAATGGCGGCGTCAAAGACCGCGCCGGCATCGTCGATGAGCTTCGCGAAGGTGTAGGCCCCCGTGATGCTCAGACCGTTCGAGAAACGCCGTTCCAGTCGCGTCTGCATTGAGTGATACGTCGAATGACCGACGTTGTTGCGGTAAAAGGCCACCGTTGTGAAACGTGGAAATGGCCGAAGCAACTGCTGGCGGGCGATCGTGGGACCGCCGAGCTGCGAGGATTCCGGAATCTGCCCGAAGAACGGATTGGGCACCTGCTGGGTCAACGTGGCGCCCAATGCAAGCTGTTCCGGCGTGAGCTGGTTCATATTGACGTCCGGCACACCAAGGTTTGTGAGCTTGGATCCCAGATAACCGAACTCCGTACTCCAGTTCTGGCTGAACGTCTTCTGAAAGGAAAGGTTCCATTGCTGCGCGTAGCCGCTCTTTTGGTCGCGTTCGACAGCGAACACGCCTTGCCCCAAACCGCTGTCCGGATTCGGCTCTGAAACCCGCAGAGACGGGCCGCGAGAAAGCACAAATGCAGGATTGATGTTGTCCAGAGATCGCTGTCCGGCAATTTGAATATAGGGGAAGAATGGCGTGGTGAACGGTGTCGTGATGCCGGCCTGTTCGATCCAGGTTATCCCGTAGCCGGAGCGCACGCTGAAACTGTCGGTGATCCGGAATGCAAGTCCGACTCTCGGCGCCAAGTTGAGCTTTTCCAGATTCCTCGCTGTCCGCGGCGTGCCGTTCTTGCCGAGAAAGTCGAGTTCTTGCGTTTGCAGGTTGAACAAGGCCGACTGGTCGTCGATAACAGTCGATGGAAAGTTGAGCGTGTACCGGACACCCAGATTGAGAGTCAGCCTTCTCGTCGCTTTGAAATCGTCCTGAAAAAAGAACTCTCCGATCTTGGCGCGAGGCCGCAGGGTATCGTGCTGCACGTCGATTGAGAATGTTTGTACCTGGCCAAGGAGAAACGACGCGAACGCATTACCGGTACCTGCCACGGGCGTCCCGGTTGCTGACAGATTGCTCGTCAGGATATTCGAAAATTGAAAATTGCCTGTTGGACTAGGCGGTTGCAGGATGCCGAGATGCTCGAATCGCCAATCGGTGCCGAGTTTCATACTGTGACGCCCGCGCAGCCAGGAAAGGTTGTTCACCAACTGAGTCACAGAGGTCGTAAATGATGCGTTACCGTTCACAGGAGGGCCCAACTGCTGGAAGCCGACAACATCGTATGTCGGCAACACATCGGAAAACGCGGATACCGGGATGTTCGGAATTCCAGAGACCTGGGACGCCGGTTGCCCGGTTTGAAGCGATGACCTGTTGAATCCTCGTCGCGTATATCCGAATCGAAGCTGATTCACCTTATTTCCCGACACGGTCCAGCTGTGCTCCAGAGCAACGCTGTCCGCACGAGTCAGAGTCTCGCCGATAACGCCGGCCGTTATGGCGCCGCTTCCATCCGGCAGCGGCGTGCTTGGGAGAGAGTCGTCTCGCAGATACTCGTACCGTCCAAAAACACGCTGCCGGGAATTCAGGTTGTGGTCCAGACGAAAGCCGAATTGATCCTGATTGGTGGTTTCGTTTGCCGTGCGAGTGTAGTTGTTGGAAGTTGCTTCCTGCCCATTGGCCAAAAAGACATTCGGAAGCGGGTAACGATCCAGAACGGCTCGAACCGAAGGATCGAATCGATCCGCTGGAATGGTGTCGTTCAGAAAGCGGTCTCTCACGTAGCCTGCATTGGTCTGGCGGGTCGTCCCCGGATCGTAAATCGCAGTGCTGAAGATGCCGCGCCGCTGCAGCGATGTAGGCACTGTACTGGGGCGAGGTGTGCCTGTCTGCAGCCTGGCGCCCTGGTAGTCCGCGAAGAAAAACGTTCGGTTGCGCTGGATCGGCCCGCCGAACACGAATCCATACTGGTTGCGTCGAAAACGAGGCCTGGGTCCCGTCGTTGCAAACAGGTTGCGCGCGTTGAGCGCTTCGTTCCGGAAAAACTCGAACAGGCTGCCGTGAAATTCGTTTGAACCGGATTTGTGATTGACCATGATCACGCCTCCGTTCGACCGGCCATACTCGGCGGAATAACTGTTGGTCTCCACGCGAAACTCTTCGATCGCGTCCACTACCGGAAAATAAGCAACCTGTCCGGGTTCGGGTTGAAGAACGCTGATGCCGTCGTAGATGTATTCACTGACGCGCGGCCTGCTGCCGTTAATGCGGGGCAAGGTCGAAGCCGGAGGCAACATGACGCCTGGAGAGAGCGCGATGAGGGGAATGAAATTCCTTCCGTCAAGCGGCAGCGTCACGACCTTCTTCTGCTCCACGACAAAACTTACGGTTCCGCGGCTCGCTTGCAGCAGAGGTGTTGCGGAGGTTACTTCCACGGATTGCTCCACGCCTCCAATCTGCAACCCCAGATCGAGGGAGACCTGGTCTCCGACTCGCAATGTCACGCCGCCGCGGTTCAGCGCGGCAAATCCCGACTTCGTGACGCTGATGGTGTAAGTACCTGGCAGAAGGGCGAAGAAATGGTAGCGTCCATCGGGACCGCTCGAAACAGACTGTTCAGCGTCCGTACTCATATTGAGCAAACGGACGTCGGCTCCCGCTATCGGAAGGCTCGCGGGGTCGAGAACAAGCCCTGAGAGTTCGGCCTTTGTCGACTGGGCGTTGAGTTGTACACCAACGGAAACGAGCACGAGCGCCATCAGAACCTTACGTGCCGCCATTCGCATCCATCTCCTCAGTCTTTTTGTGTCCTTTAACAGCGACAATGTCGTGTACAGTAACATACTCGTCAAGCCGGAGTATCTATGGAGGTGAGGAAGTAGTGGGGCGCGTACAGAACAATCTTGCTGCTATTCGGAAAGCTCGCGGGATCGGCGCGGCAGAGCTGGCGAAGAAAGTGAACGTCACGCGCCAGACGGTTTACGCGATTGAGGCCGGAAACTACATACCGAATACGGAAGTTACCCTCCAGCTTGCGCGAGTGCTCGAGGTGACGGTCGAGGAATTGTTTTCGCTCCCGGCCGAGCAGCGGGAGGACACCGCTACGGTCACCGCCGAATACCTGGGACAACAGTCGCCCGCAAGCGGGCAAGCCGTTCGAGTCTGCAGGGTTGGTACAAAGTGGGTCAGCGTACCGGTCGACGCCCGCCCCTACCATCTCCCCGAAGCGGACGCCATCGTCGCCGGTGCCGCATCTCGAAACCAGAAACCAAAACTTCATCTCTTTTCCGAAGAGGAGACGCTGCGAAACAAAATTATTCTGGCGGGTTGCGATCCGGCGACAAGCCTGCTCGCACGCATGGTCGAACGATTGAGTGGCATCGAGATCGTTCACGCGCCGGCCTCGAGTCAGCTCGCGCTCGATTGGCTGAAGGAAGGCAAGGTGCACATCGCCGGATCGCATCTTCAGGACCCGGATAGTTCCGAGTTCAATCTTCCATTCATTCGCCGTCGATTCCCCAATCGCGACATGGCTGTGGTGACGTTCGCGCGTTGGGAAGAGGGACTTGTCGTGGCGCCCGGTAATCCGAAGAACATCCGGGGTGCGGAGGATCTCCATCGGAAGAACGTCACCCTGATGAATCGCGAGCCGGGCTCAGGAAGCCGGGCGCTTCTGGATTCTTTGATCGAGCAGGTATCCGTGGCCGCGAAAGAAATTCGTGGTTATGGCCATGTCGCGTTCGGCCACTTGTCGGCGGCGCACGCTGTACTTTCAGGCGAGGCGGACTGTTGCATCGCGACGCGGTCTGCTGCCCAGACGTTTGGACTCGATTTCGTTCCCCTGCGCAGCGAGCAATACGATTTTGTGCTTCACCGGGAAACGTTTCGGCTGGCTGCGGTCGAGTCTCTCTTCGACGCGCTTCAACGTGCGTCGCTTCGACGAAAGCTGGAAACCCTGGCCGGCTACGATACATCCCAGACGGGAGTCGTCCGTGCATAACGCCCGCGCCATGTGGTGCCTGGCGGCAGTCGCCGTATTGGCATCATGCGGCGGGCGACAAACCGAACAAGTGGTGCACGTTGCCGTTGCGGCCAACTTCACAGAGGCCGCAAAGGAGATTGCTCAGATCTTCGAGCAACAGGAGGGAACTCGCGCGGTTCTCAGCTTTGGTTCAACGGGACAATTATTCACTCAAATAACCCAGGACGCTCCGTTCGAAGTGTTTCTGGCGGCCGACGAAGAGACGCCCCGGAAGTTGGTCACCGCCGGCCTGGGGCTGGCTGATAGCGTGTTCACCTACGCCGTAGGGAAGGTCGTTCTTTTCAGCACAACCCTCGATCTCACAAATGGCGAGGCGGTATTGCGGGCAGGAAATTTCGAGAAGATCGCGATCGCGAATCCCTCGACGGCTCCATATGGAGCGGCAGCAATGAAGACCATGAAGTCGCTTGCGCTCACTGCGCACCTGGCCGGAAAGATTGTGCAGGGTAACAACATCACCCAGACATTTCAGTTCGTCGAGACGGGAAACGCGGAACTCGGTTTTGTCGCTCTGTCTCAAGTTCTCGGCAGGGATCCAAAATCGATTTGGACTGTTCCCCAATCGCTGTACTCTCCGATACGCCAGGATGCCGTGCTGCTGACGAGGGGTTCTGAAAACAACGCGGCGCGTGCATTCATTTCCTTTTTGAAAAGCCCGGAAACCATCAAGATCATTGAAAGGTATGGCTATGTCGGAACCCCATAGTCGGATTCAGCGGCATGTTCGTGTCTGGTGAAGTTGGGTCGGCGATTCGCCTGACCCTGCTGCTGGCGTCGATCACCACTATTGTGCTTCTCCTTGTTGGCACACCATTATCGTGGTGGCTTGCCCGGTCAAGGAGGCCATGGAAAGAGGCCATCGCAACTATCGTCTCTCTGCCGCTTGTCTTGCCGCCAACAGTACTTGGTTTTTATCTCCTGCTCGCACTCGGCCCCAACGGTCCCGGGGGCTGGGTTGCAGGCTTCTTCGGCAGACGGTCGCTCGCGTTTACCTTCCTCGGCCTTGTGATCGGTTCCGTTTTTTATTCGATGCCGTTCGTCGTTCAGCCCATCCGGAATGCCTTTGAGGCGATTGGCGAACGGCCGCTTGAGGTTGCCGCCACTCTTCGCGCGAATCCGTGGGACACATTCTGGAGCGTTGCCATGCCTCTGGCTCGTCCCGGACTAATAACAGGAGCAGTCCTGGGATTCGCTCACACTGTCGGAGAATTTGGTGTGGTGCTGATGATCGGAGGCAACATACCGGGCCAAACGAAGGTGCTCTCGATCGCCATCTACGATTACGTCGAATCTTCCGAATGGTCGCAAGCGCATGTCCTGTCGGCCGGTATGCTGCTGTTCTCCTTCGCCGTCATCCTTTCTGTAACGCTGATCGAGAAACGCCTGAGACGTCCCGCGGCATGACATCGCGTTCGCCAATCATCGACGTGAGATTCAAAGGGTCTATCGGGAATTTTGAATTGAATGTGAGTTTCGAGGTTCCGATGCGCGGAATTACCGCGATCTTCGGTCCGTCCGGCTCGGGGAAGACAACCATTCTGCGTTGCATCGCAGGCCTCGCGCAGATACCGGGCCATCTGGCAGTCGGAGACGAAGTCTGGCAGAGTGAGACGACCTTCCTGGCGGCGTACAGCCGTTCAATCGGCTATGTTTTCCAGGAGGCGAGCCTCTTTTCCCATCTCTCCGTGCGAAACAATCTTGTTTACGGGCGGCAACGCGCATTGAAGGCCGGCGCTTCAGAGGAGATCCGATTCGACGACGTGGTCCTGCTGATGGGGCTCGGGGCACTGCTCGAACGCGCGACGTCCTCCTTGTCCGGAGGCGAACGTCAACGCGTGGCAATCGGCCGCGCGCTTCTTTCCCAGCCTCGCTTACTGTTGATGGACGAACCTCTCGCCGCGCTCGACCGCAAAAGCAAGGAAGAGATTCTGCCCTTCTTCGAGGCACTGCACGAAACTCTCTCGATACCAATTCTCTACGTCAGCCACGACATTTCCGAAGTGGAGCGCCTGGCCGACGTCCTGGTTCTCCTGGACCATGGCCGTGTGATCGCTGCCGGCCGTGCGCCTGATGTCCTCACCGAAGCAACCCTGCCGGTCGCAAGCCGTCCCGAAGCGGCGACCGTCGTTGAAGCTTTCGTCAAAGGGTTCGATTCACGATATGGGCTGACTGAGCTGGAACTGGACAACCAAACGCTCCTCGTTCCTGGACGGTTGGCTGAAACGGGAAAAGCTCACCGTGTCCGCATCGCCGCCGTTGATGTGAGTTTGGCTGTGGACAGGCCGTCTCGAACGAGCATTCTCA
>Ga0137452_1000462_pt1 | contig 12084 bp, 13 predicted proteins | sample EasRivERMGT513_2_FD_102312 | JGI IMG/M metagenome (GOLD analysis project Ga0137452, IMG submission 102312) | Soil microbial communities from meander-bound floodplain in the East River, Colorado, USA - East River MetaG ERMGT513_2 | ecosystem: Environmental > Terrestrial > Soil > Floodplain ...
CGCAATAACGACGCGGCGGAGAACGCTGCCGTTTGCGCCGTGTTCGGCGAGCGGCTCACGTGCAGCGCGACCAAGGGTTGGACCGGCCACACGCTGGGAGCCGCGGGTGCCGTGGAAGCGGTGCTCACCCTGCTCGCCTTGCGCGACGGATTTCTCCCAGGTACGGCCAACACCCGGCGCACCGACCCGCAATTCGGCATCCGGCTGGCACTCGAGACTGTGCCGCAACCGCTGCGCCACACCATGTCGAACTCCTTCGGCTTCGGCGGCAGCAACTGCAGCCTGCTGTTCGGACGCGTCTGATGCGGGTCCAGCTGGCCGCGCAGGGAGTGCTCGGGGAAGGCCTGCCCGACTGGCGCGTCGCGCGCGCCGTGCTCGCCGGCACCGCGCCTTATGTGCCCGCCGCGGCGCCGGAACCGGCGCCGGCGCTGCTGCCCGCCACCGAACACCGCCGCGCCTCCGCGTCGGTGCGCTGGGCACTCGCGGTGGGCGAACAGGCGCTGCGCGCCTGCGGGCGCGACAGCGCGGGCCTCGCCACCGTGTTCGTGTCCTGCGGCGGCGACGGCGCAATCACCCACCAGATCTGCGAGGCACTGGCGCTGCCCCCGCACGCCGTGTCGCCGACCCGTTTCCACAATTCGGTGCACAACGCGCCGGCCGGCTACTGGAGCATCGCGGCACATTCGCATGCGCCTTCCACGAGCCTGAGCGGCTACCACGGCGCCTTCGCCATCGGGCTGCTCGAAGCCGCGACGCAGGCGACGGTGCAGGCGCGCAGCGTGCTGCTGATCGCCTACGACCTGCCTTATCCCCCGCCGCTGCACGCGCTGTGGCCCGTGGCGCAGCCGTTCGCGGCATCGCTGCTGCTCGATCCGCCGCCCGCGACGGGTGCGGCGCTGCACCTCGAACTGCGCGCAGGCGCGGCGAAAGAGGGCTGGCCCGAGGCGTTGCCGGCGGAACTGCGCAGTAATCCGGCCGCGCGCGCGCTCGAGCTGTTCGCCGCGGCCGCGCGCGGTGGTGCCACGCGCGTCGAACTGCCCTACAGCGGGTCCAGCCACCTTGTGGTCGAGGTGCGCCCCTGATGCCCCCGAATATCGCCGGGCTGGTGCCGCATCGTGGACCGATGTGCCTGCTGCAAGAGGTCGTGCAAAGCGATGCGCACGGCATCGTGTGCGGCGCAGTGAGCCATCGCGCCGCGGACAACCCACTGCGCTGCGACGGTACGCTGCCCGCAGTGGCAGGCATCGAATATGCCGCCCAGGCGCTCGCCGCGCATTGCGCGCTGCTCGCGCGCGATGCGCCGGGCGAGCCCGTACGCGGCCTGCTCGCGGGCGTGCGCGAGGTTACGCTGCACGTGGCACGCCTGGACGACATCGCGGGACCGCTCACCGTGCGCGCCAAGCGGCTAGTGGCGAACGGCCCGCGCCTGCTGTACGAATTCGCGGTCCAGTCCGGGGAGCGCGAGCTGCTGAGCGGGCGCTTGGCGGTGGTGCTGCAGCCGGGAGCGCCCGCATGAAGCGCGTGCTGGTGAGCGGCGGCAGCAGCGAGATCGGCGCCGCGATCTGCCGCCAGCTCGCGCGCTCGGACTGGCAGGTCATCGTGCATGCGCATACCCACGCGGAGCGCGCGGCCGCGCTGGCGGAAGAGATCGGCGGCCGCAGCCTGTGCTTCGACCTGCGCGACGCCACGGCGACCGCAGCCGCGCTCGACGGGCTACTGGCGCAGGGTACGATCCAGGGCGTGGTGCACAGCGCAGGCACCCACGACGACGCGCCGCTTGCCGGCATGAGCGCGCGTCAATGGCACGGCGTGATCGACGTATCGCTGCACGGCTTCTACCACCTTCTGCAACCGCTGCTGCTGCCGATGCTGCGCACGCGCTGGGGCCGCATCGTGAGCCTGTCGTCGGTGTCGGCGATGCTCGGCAACCGCGGCCAGGTGAACTACGCGGCGGCCAAGGCCGCGCTGCACGGCGCGACGCGCGCGCTGGCGCTCGAGCTCGCGTCGCGCGGCGTGACGGTGAACGCCGTCGCGCCGGGGATCATCGCCACGCCGACGAGCGCCGGCGCCTTCGGGCCGGAGCAGATCGCGCAGCTGGTGCCGCTCAGCCGTGCCGGCGCGCCCGAGGAGGTGGCAGACCTGGTCGGGTTCCTGATGTCGGAGAAAGCCGGCTACATCACCGGCCAGGTGATCCCCGTCAACGGCGGCATGACATGAGCCAGCCCGCCCTTGCGGCGGTCGTCATCCCCGCCTACAACGAGGCGGCGACCATCCGCGACGTGGTGCTGCGCGCACTGCAGCAGCTGCCGCTGGTGATCGTCGTGGACGACGGATCAACGGACGGCACTTCGCGCCAGCTCGACGGACTGGGCGCGGTCGTGCTGCGCCACGATGCCAACCTCGGCAAGGCGGCCAGCCTGCACCGCGGCGCGAGCGTCGCCATCGAGCGCGGCGCCGGCGCCATCGTCACGCTGGACGGCGACGGCCAGCACTGCCCGGAAGACATCCCGATGCTGCTGCAGGCCTGGCACGGCGAGCCCGGCCGCCTCGTGATCGGCTCCCGCCTTCATGCACGGGACAAGATTCCGCCCGTGCGCTACTGGGCGAATCGCGTTGGAAACTCCTGCATCGGCCTCGTCGCCGGCGGCCCGATCGCCGACAGCCAGTCGGGATTCCGCGTGTACCCGGCGCGCATATTCGGCGAGGCGCGACTGCGCTACGATCGTGCCCATTCCTTCGTCTTCGAAAGCGAAGTCCTGATCGAGGCTGCCCGGCTGGGCATCCGGGTCGTGTGCGTGCCGGTGCAGGTGATCTACAGCGACCGGGCGCGCGCCAGCCATTTCCGGCCGGTGGCCGACTTCGTGCGCATCGCGCGCATGTTGATCTGGCGCCTGTTGAGGCAGGGCCTCGCTCAGCGCGCTGCGGCCTTGCGCCGCGCGTAGGCCGCCGCCGACCCGGTGCCCTTGTAGGGGTTGCGCCCGGTGCGGAACTCGATGCTGAGCGGGGTTCCGTGCAGCTCGAAGGCGTTGCGGAAGTAGCCTTCCAGGTAGCGCCGGTAGCTGTCGGGCACGTCGTCGAGCGAATTGCCGTGGATGATGACGCGCGGCGGATTGTGCCCGCCCTGGTGCGCGTAGCGCAGCTTGGGCCGCCGCATGCCCTTGCGCGGCGGCGACTGGCGCTCCACCGCGGCGATCAGGGCGCGCGTCAGCTTCGGCGTGGAGAGCTTCGCCATGGCGGCGGCGTAGGCACCGTCCACCGAGCGCATCAGATCGCCCATGCCCTTGCCGCTCTTTGCGGAAATGAAATGCGTGTCGGCGAAGCCGAGGAACCCCAGCTTCCAGGACAGGTCGTGCTTGATGCGCTCGCGCGCCGCCTTGTCCGCGGCGTCCCACTTGTTCACCGCGATGACCACCGCCCGGCCTCGCTCCAGGATGTAGCCGGCGACGTGCGCGTCCTGCTCCGAGACGCCGTCGGCCGCGTCGAGCACCAGCACCGCGACGTTGGACTGCTCGATCGCCTGCAGCGTCTTGACGATGGAGAACTTCTCCACCGTCTCACCCTGCTTGCCGCGCTTGCGCAGGCCGGCGGTGTCAATGAGCACGTAGCGCCGCCCGTTGCGCTCGAACGGCACTTCGATCGCATCGCGCGTGGTGCCGGGCTCGCCAAAGGCGATGACGCGCTCCTCGCCGACCAGCGCGTTGACCAGCGTGGACTTGCCGACGTTCGGGCGCCCGACGATCGCCACGCGCGGCTGCTTTTCGCGCTCCAGGGCTTCCGCCTCGGTGGATTGCGGGAACTGCGCCAGCACGCCCTCGATCAGATCCCCGACGCCCTCGCCGTGCGACGCCGAGATCGGGTTGGGCGCGCCCAGGCCGAGCGCGTGGAACTCGGCTACCGCCGTGTCGCTCGCCATGCCCTCGCACTTGTTCACCACCAGCCAGACGCGCGACTTGAGCTTGCGCAGGCGGCGCGCGATCTCGCGATCGTCGTCGTGCAGGCCGCCGCGGCCGTCGGTGAGGAAGATCACGGCATCGGCCTCGGCGATCGCCTGCTCGGCCTGGCGCGCCATCTCCACGAAGATGCCCTCGCGCGCGCCGGGCTCGAGGCCGCCGGTATCGATAACGATGAACGGCCGCACGCCGACGCGGCCCTCGCCGTAATGCCGGTCGCGTGTCACACCGGGAACGTCCACCACGATCGCGTTGCGCCGGCGCGTGACCCGGTTGAACAGCGTGGACTTGCCGACATTGGGGCGGCCGACGATGGCGATGACGGGCTTCACGGCGGCCTGCCCGGGCTACAGCGCCAGCGCGTACAGGCCGCCGCCCTGGGTCTGCACGAGAAAGCCCTCGGGCAGACGCAGCGGCGCGGCGCGCACCGGGCTGCCGTCGGTGGAGGCGCGTGCGGAGAACTCACCGGTCTCCCGCGCGAGCACGTGCACGTAGCCTTCCAGGTCGCCGGCCACGACTTCCGCGCCGAGCGGCAGCGGCAGTGACAGCTGGCGGTTGGCCAGCCGGTCCTGCTTCCACAGGCTGCGGCCGCTCGAGCGGTCGAGCGCGTGCACCGCGCCGCGATCGTCGCTCACGAAGGCGTACCGCGCGTCGACGCTGGCGCCGGTGACGGTGGACATGTCACGCGCCCAGATCTGATTGCCGTTCTGCACGTCGAAGCAGGCGATGCGCCCCTGGAAGGACGCCGCGCACACCTCGCGCCCGACCACCGCCGGGTCGCCCACCACGTCGGTGACGCGCTCGAGCTCGGTGGCCCCCTTGGGCAGCGCGACCGTCGCTTCCCAGCGCACACCGCCGTTGGCGAGCCCGAGCGCCACCAGCTTGCCGCCGGAAAATCCCGCGTACACCGAACCCTGCAGGACGCTCAGGCCCGCGGGGGTGCGCACCATCAGCGGGGCGGAAGCGCGCTGGTACACCCAGCGGCGCTTACCGTCCTCGGCGTCGAACGCGAAGATGCGGCTGTCGGCGCTGCGCACCAGCACCAGGCTGCCGGCGACGCGCGGCGACGCGAGGACTTCGCTCGACACGCGTGCCCGCCAGCGCAGCTTGCCGGTCTCCGCGTCGAGGGCGAGCACGTCGCCTTCCTCCGTCGCCACCGCCACCGTGCGCGAGTCGGCGCCGGCGCCGGCGGACAGTTGCACGTCGAGCTCGGCATGCCAGCGCTCCTTGCCGTCCGCCGCATCCAGCCGCCGCACCGCGCCGTCGCGCGCTGCGACCACCACGCCGTCGCCGACCAGCGCCGGGCTGAAAACGAAAGAGCCCGCAGTGCCGACGCGCGCGGACCACAGCAGGCGCACCTCCCGCGGCTGCTTCAGCACGGGCAGGTCTGCCGGCTTTGGCCCGGAGCTCGAGGCGCACGCGGCGAGGCCCAGGAGGGCGCCCGCGGCCAGCGCCACGCGCAACTCCATGCTCAATTCCCCAGTGCGTCGAGGCGCATCTGCACGCTCTCGCGCACGACGCCGCTCGCGCCATTCGCCTTCTCCAGCGCGAGCCGGTAGGCGGCTTTGGCCTCCGCGGGCTGGTTCTTGGCGAGCAGCAGGTCGCCGCGCAGCGCGGCAAACTGTGCCGCGTATGCTTCGAGCGGCTGCGCCTCGATGAGCTTGAGCGCCTCGTCATAGGCTTTTTCGTCGAGCAGCACCGCGGCGAGACGCAGCCGCGCCAGGTCGCGGAAGTCCTGCGAGGGCGCGCGCTCCACCACCCATTGCAGCTGCGCCTTCGCGCTCTTCAGCTCGCCGCGGTCGGCATGGAAGCGGGCGGCCACCAGCGCCCCCATCGAGGCATACAGGGTGCGCGTATACCCCTCGGTGAGCGCGCCGCCCGCATCGCGCAGCGCCTTCGCGTCGCCCGCACGCGCCGCCTTGGTGAGCGTCTCGTACAGGGCGCTCGCCTGCGCGGCCTGGTTGCGCTCGTACCAGCGCCAGCCGCCCCAGCCGGCCACTGCGAGGGAAGCGGCGACGATCGTGAGCAGCACCAGGTTGCCGTACTGCTTCCACCATGCCTTGAGCTCGGCGAGCTGCTCCTGCTCTTCCAGGTCGAGGTTCTGCAATGCCATGTCTAGGATCCCTTCAGGATTTCGGTCATGCGCTGCGCCAGCTCGGTGCGGCCGACGCGCTGCTGCGGGCGGGCGTCGCGCAGAGGCTTCACCGTGACGGCCTGCGCCGCGATTTCATCTTCGCCGACGATCAGCGCCAGCAGCGCGCCGCTGGCGTCGGCTTTCTTCATCTGTGACTTGAAATTGCCGCCGCCCGCGTGCAGCACCACCGCGTGGCCTGCCGAGCGCAGTTCCTCGCCCAGCGCGAACGCGTAGGCCGCCGTGCCCGCGCCCTGGAACGCCAGGTAGGCGTCGGGCCGGGGCACCGGCACGGGCCGTCCCGCGTCGCGCAATAGCGCCACCAGCCGCTCGACGCCGGCCGCGAAGCCGACGCCGGCCGTGGGCTTGCCGCCGAGCTGCGCGAACAGGCCGTCGTAGCGCCCGCCGCCGCACACCGTCCCTTGCGCGCCGAGCCGGTCGCTGATCCACTCGAACACGGTCAGGTTGTAGTAGTCGAGCCCACGCACCAGCTTCGGGTTGATCTGGAAGGACACCCCCGCCGCGGCCAGCAGCTGCTGCAGTCCCTCGAAATGCGCGCGCGATTCGTCGCCGAGGTAGCCGAGCATGCTCGGCGCTTTGGCCACCACGTCTTGCACCATCGGGTTCTTCGAGTCGAGCACGCGCAGCGGATTGCTGTGCAGGCGGCGCCTGGCGTCGTCGTCGAGCCGCGCCTCGTGCGCCTGCAGATGGTGCACCAGGTCGGCGCGGTAGCGCGCGCGTTCCTGCGGCGAGCCGATGCAATTGAGTTCCAGCCGGATGCCCGCCAAGCCGAGCTCGCGCCACAGCGCCGCGCACATCACGATCAGTTCGGCGTCCACGTCCGGCCCGGCGTAGCCGAGCGCCTCGGCGCCGAACTGATAGAACTCGCGATAGCGTCCCTTCTGCGGCCGCTCGTGGCGGTACATGGGCCCTGCGTACCAGAGGCGCTTCGGCCCGTCGTACACCAGGCTGTGCTCGATCGCCGCGCGCACTGTGGAAGCGGTTGCCTCCGGACGCAGCGTCAGGCTCTCGTTGTTGAGCGCATCGGTGAAGGTGTACATCTCCTTCTCGACGATGTCGGTCGCTGCGCCGATGGCGCGCCGGAACAGCCCCGTGTGCTCGAGCAGCGGCGTGCGGATCGGGCGGTAGCCGTAGCGCGCGAACCAGCCGGCGACGACGCCGTCGAGCCACAGCCGCAACTCGGCCTCCTCGGGCAAAACGTCGTTCATGCCGCGCACGGCTTGGATGGCGTCGCTCACGGCTCAGGCGGCCTTGATCGGGATCTGCTTGGCGCGCGCGCGGGCAGCGCCGGGACCGTAGTTCGTGCGCACGTAGTCCTCGACCAGCGCCTGGAACTCCTCGGCGATGCGCTCGCCCTTCAGCGTCACGGTCTTCGCGCCGTCCACGTACACCGGCGCCACCGGCAATTCGTTGGTGCCCGGCAGGCTGATGCCGATGTCGGCATGCTTGGATTCGCCCGGGCCGTTGACCACGCAGCCCATCACTGCCACGCGCATCTCCTCGACACCGGGATAGCGCTCGCGCCAGACCGGCATCTGCGCGCGCAGGTAGGCCTGGATCCTGGAGGCGAGTTCCTGGAACACCGTGCTGGTGGTACGCCCGCAGCCCGGACAGGCGGCGACCATCGGGGTGAACGAGCGGATGCCCATGGTCTGCAGTATTTCCTGCGCCACCACCACCTCGCGCGTGCGATCGCCGCCCGGCTCGGGGGTGAGCGAGACGCGGATCGTGTCGCCGATGCCCTCCTGCAGCAGCACCGCCATTGCCGCGCTCGAGGCGACGATGCCCTTGGTGCCCATGCCGGCCTCGGTGAGGCCGAGGTGCAGCGCGTAACGGCAGCGCCTCGCGAGCTGGCGGTACACCGCGATCAGGTCCTGCACGCCGCTCATCTTGCAGGAGATGACGATGCGCTCCGCGGGCAGGCCCCAGGCTTCGGCCTGCTGCGCCGATTCGAGCGCCGAAAGAATGACCGCCTCGCGCATGACCTCCGTCGCATCGAGCGGCTCGGCGCGGTGCGCATTCTCATCCATCAGGCGCGCGAGCAGCGCCTGGTCGAGGCTGCCCCAGTTCACGCCAATGCGCACCGGTTTGCCGTAGCGGATTGCGGCCTCGATCATGGTGGCGAACTGCTCGTCGCGCTTCGCCCCTTTGCCGACGTTGCCGGGATTGATGCGGTACTTGGCCAGCGCCCGCGCGCAGTGCGGGAACTGGGTCAGCAGCTTGTGGCCGTTGTAGTGGAAATCGCCGATCAGCGGCACATCGCAGCCCATCGCGTCGAGCCGCGCGCGGATGCCGGCGACCTGCGCCGCCGCCTCCGGCGAGTTCACAGTGATACGCACCAGCTCCGAGCCGGCGCGCCACAGCTCCGCCACCTGGCGCGCGGTGCCCTCGGCGTCCGCGGTGTCCGTGTTGGTCATCGACTGCACGACCACCGGCGCGCCGCCGCCGATGGCGACGGGCCCGACCATGACGCGGCTTGAGGCTCTGCGCTCGCCCATGTCTACTTGAGCGTGAAGCGCGCGACTTCGACCTTGACGTGCGGCAGAATGTCGACGGGCTTGTCGTTGTAGGAAAGGCGCACCTGCTGCGCGTTGCCGATCACCACCTCAAACGGCGGCACGCCGCTCACCACGCGCTCGGTACCGCCCGCGTGCAGCTGCGCCACCAGCAGCTTGCCGGTGCCGCTGCGGATCTCGACCCAGGATTCGCCGTCGAACTGCAGGACGATGCGGCCTTGGCCGGCCGCCGCCGGTTCATCGGCCGAGCGCGCCGCCGCCGGCACCTGCACCTGCTTCGCGGGGCCCTGTGTCGCCTGGACGCGCGCCGCCTGGACCCGCGGCGACGGGGCAGCGCTCGCCACCGTCACGCGAGGCGGCTCGGTAATAGCGGCGCGCGGCGGCTCGGCGGGCTGCTGCGCGGCGGAGACGAACGCCATGCGCGGCGCGCTGGCGCGCTCCTGACGCCATTCCAGCGCCACGACCACCACCACGGCGAGCAGCGCTAGCGACAAGGCGACGTAGGCGAGGTTCGAGCGTCGCGTGCCGTCGGAGAACGGCACCGGCTGGCGGAAACGCTGCGCCAGCCGCTCCGCGTCCTGCGGCGCCGCGTGCGCGCCGACCTGAGCCAGCAGGGGTTCCGGGTCGAGGTGCAGCAGTCGTGCGTAGCTGCGCACCATGCCGCGCACGAAAGTGCCGCCGGGCAGGCGCTGCAGCTCGCCGGCTTCCAGCGCCTGCAGCTGGCGCGGCGCGAACTTCAGCTGGCGCGCCGCATCCTCGAGCGAAAGGCCCGCCGCCTCGCGTGCCTGCGTCAGCGCCGCAAAACCGGGCTCAGTCATAGGCGCCGCGCTGCAGGGCCTGCGCCTCCGTCGACTGGGGGAAGCGGCGGCGCAACTGGTTAGCGTAGGAAAGCTCGTTGTTGCGCTGCCCGAAACGGCGCTCGATGCGCAGCGCTAGCCACAGCGACTCGGGCGTCGCGTCCACGATCTTGGCGTGCCGCGCCACCAGCTTGCGCGCCTCCTCCAGGTTGCCCTGGCGATAGCGCAGCTGCGCCAGTTGCATCAGCGCGGCGGGCTGGCTCGGGTCGATGGCAAGCGCGCGCTGCAGGTATCCGTCCGCCTCCCGCAGATTGCCGCGACGCAACTCGCAGGTGCCTGCGGCGGACCAGCTGCGTGCCGGTGTCGCATACAGCGGGTTGCGCAGGGCGCGCATGAAGTAGGGGGTCGACTCGCCTTCGCGGTTGGTCTGGCAGAGGAACCAGCCGTAATTGTGGTTGATGTCCGGGTCGTCCGGCGCCAGGCTGAGCGCGCGCTGGAAACTCGTTTGCGCCAGGCCGTTCTCCTTCAACTCCATGTACACCAGCCCGAACATGCCGTGCGCCGTGGCGTAATCGTGGTCGGCGGCCACCGCCGAGCGCAGCTCCTCGAGCGCGATGTTCATGTTGCCGCGCGCGTAATACAGCGCCGCCAGCTCGGTGCGAATGCGCGCGCGGTTGCGCGGGTCCGTCGTGTTGCCGGTAATGGTGCCCGAATCGACCTTCGGGCCTTCGGGCTCCGGCGCGGCGGCGCAGCCGGCGAGCAGCACGGCAGCGAGGCACAACGCCCGCCTCATGCGCGCACCTCCGCAATGCGCACCGTCTTCCCGCCGCGCGTGCGGCGCGTGCGGTCCGCGACCTCGCCGGCCAGCTGGCCGCAGGCCGCGTCGATGGCGTCGCCGCGCGTCTTGCGCGTTGTCACCGTGATGCCCTTCCTCTGCAGGATCTCGACGAAACGCCGGATGCGCTCGGGCGGCGAGCGGCGGAACTCGGTCTGCGGGAAGGGATTGAACGGGATCAGGTTGAACTTGCAGCTGACGCGCGCGGCGATGCCGGCGAGCTCCTCGGCGTGCGAGTCGGAGTCGTTCACGCCGTCGAGCATCACGTACTCGAACGTGATGAAGTCGCGCGGGGCCTTCTCCAGGTAGCGCTTGCAGGCCTTGAGCAGCTCACGGATCGGGTACTTGCGGTTCACCGGCACCAGCTGGTCGCGCAGCGCGTCGTTGGGCGCGTGCAGCGACACGGCGAGCGCCACCGGGCACTCGTCGCGCAGCCGATCCATGCCGGGGACCACGCCGGAGGTGGATACCGTCACGCGCCGGCGCGACAGGCCGTAGGCATTGTCGTCGAGCATCAGGCGCAACGCCGGGATCACGTTGTCCAGGTTGAGCATCGGCTCGCCCATGCCCATCAGCACCACGTTGGTGACCGGCCGCTCGCCGCCGAGCAGCCGGTTCGCCAGCCACAACTGGCCCACGATCTCGGCCGTGCTCAGGTTGCGGTTGAAACCCTGCTTGCCGGTCGAGCAGAAAGCGCAATCCAGCGTGCAGCCCGCCTGGCTCGACACGCACAGCGTGCCGCGCGCGGTCTCCGGAATGAACACGGCGTCCACGGCGTTTGCGCCGTCGACCTTGAGCAGCCACTTGCGCGTGCCGTCCTCGGCCACATGGTCGCCGACGATCTGCGGCGCGCGCACCGCAGCCGCGGCCACGAGCTTGGCGCGCAGGTCCTTGGCGAGGTCGCTCATGCGTGAGAAATCGGGCTCGCGGCGCTGGTGCACCCATTGCATCACCTGGCGCGCGCGGAAGGGCTTCTCGCCCAACGTCTGGAAGAACGCGGCGAGGCCGGCGGCGTCCAGGCCGAGAAGGTTGGTCTTCATGTCAGCGCGAGAACACCTCGCACGCCGGGAAGAAATACGCGATCTCGGTGCGCGCCGTCTCCGCGCCATCCGAGCCGTGCACCGCGTTGGCGTCGATCGAATCGGCGAAATCCGCGCGGATGGTGCCCTTGGCGGCCTTCTTCGGGTCGGTGGCGCCCATCAACTCGCGGTTCTTCGCGATCGCGTCCCTGCCTTCCAGCACCTGCACGAGCACGGGGCCGGAGATCATGAACTCGACGAGGTCCTTGAAGAACGGGCGCTCGCGGTGCACCGCGTAGAACCCTTCGGCCTCGGCGCGCGACAGGTGCATCATGCGTGCTGCGACGACGCGCAGCCCCGCGCTCTCAAAGCGCGCGATGATCTGGCCGATCGCGTTCTTCTTCACTGCGTCTGGCTTGATGATGGACAAGGTGCGCTCGACCGCCATTCCCGAATCTCCGTGGATGCTGGAAAAAGTCAGCCGGGGATTCTAGCATGGGCGGCCTGCGACCTGCGTAAAAACAATGGCTTACGCCGAGGCTGGGCGCCACGCCGGCACGATGCCGGGCGCGCGGCTTCCCGCCCGCCACGCCGCGTCGACACCGAGCCCCGCTACCCAGACCAGTTCGCTTCCGCAGAACAACATCGGCAGCCGTTCCCTCTGCCACGGCGGCACGCCGGCCTCCTGGAACAGGTTCTTCAGGCTGCGCCGCGGACGCCGCGAATCGGGCCGCAGGCGCTCGCCGCCGCGCCGCAGGCGCACGCTGAGCTTGCGGCCGTCGACGAGCGCCGCGGCGATGCCGCGGCCGCGCGCG
>Ga0137452_1000464_pt1 | contig 12055 bp, 13 predicted proteins | sample EasRivERMGT513_2_FD_102312 | JGI IMG/M metagenome (GOLD analysis project Ga0137452, IMG submission 102312) | Soil microbial communities from meander-bound floodplain in the East River, Colorado, USA - East River MetaG ERMGT513_2 | ecosystem: Environmental > Terrestrial > Soil > Floodplain ...
GCTCCAGAACTTCCGACGCATCCTGGTGCGTCACGATCACGACGTGCTCAACTACCTCGGCTTCGTTCAACTCGGTTGCATCCTCATCCTGTTACGCCGGTGTTTGTGAGACCACTTCTAGTCAGGTAGGCGCGCACATAACCGTCGACGCTGGTGCCGGTGAGGAGGTCGTCAATCCCGTCCCCGTTCAAGTCTGCCACCGCCATCTCCCGAGGGCTTCGGGGATTTGAGAAGGCGTGACTTCGAGAGAAGTGCCCTTCATGGTCATTCAGGAACACCGTTATGGAGTCACTGCCTGCAACGAGGAGATCTGGTGAGTGGTCCTGATTCCAGTCGTAGGCGATTGGCCGCCGTGCTGGTCCCGCAACCGTGTAGTAGGTGGGGGTACGAAACACGGGCGCCGCGTGTGTGGCCGGCGCGGCCATGACTAGATTCATGACAGCCCATGTAGCCATCTGAACTCTCGCACAGCTCATACAGGATGGGTGCTCATATGACGTACGCCATCCTTACGTCTAGGGCTTCGCGGCCGTGTACGCAACCCGTCCGCCGAGGATGGTCCAGGCCACGCGGGCGTCGAGGATCTCGGCCTCGGGACAGGTGAGGATGTCCTTCGTCAGCACGGTGACGTCGGCCAGCTTGCCGACGGCGAGTGTGCCCTTGATGTCCTCCTCGAACGCGCCGTAGGCGCCGTTCCGCGTGTACGAGGCGAGCGCCTCCTCGCGGGTCATCTTCTGATCACCGTAGAACACCGATCCGTCGGATGTGCGGCGGCTCACCGATGCGTAGAAGCAGGCGATGGGATCCACGTCCTCCACGGGCGCATCGGTGCCGTTTATGATCACGACCCCGGCGTTCATCAGGCTCCGCCAGAGATAGGCTCCAGAGGCGGCACGCTGGTCGCCGAGACGGGGTGGCACCCAGGGCGCATCGGAGGTGCAGTGAATGCCCTGCATCGACGCAATGACACCGAGTGTTGCGAAGCGGGGCACATCGTCGGGATGCAGGTGCTGGGCGTGCTCGATCCGCCAGCGTCGCTCGGGGCCCTTGTGGATGGCGGCGGTGTCCGTGCTGGCCGGGGCAGCCCCACCACGGAACGCGGCTTCATAGAGATCGAGCGTCTCGCGATTGGCGCGGTCACCGATCGCGTGCACACAGAGCTGCATGTCGTGTTCGAGCGCGAGCCGGGCCAGGACGCGCACCGTGTCGACCGGTGTGGTGTTGAGCCCGGTGTGTCCCGGGAGATCGTCGTAGGGCTCGAGCAGCCAGGCGCCGCGTGGGCCGAGCGCGCCGTCGATCGCCACCTTGATCGCCCGCACGGTGAGGAAGCCACCGCCGCGTCCGACCTCGCGGTAGCGGCCGAGGTTCCGCGCCAGCGCCGCCGTGCTGTCGCGCGCCATCACCCACAGGCGAACGGGCAGGGCGTGCGCGTCGGCCATCTCGCGCATCACATCGAGAGTCTGGAAGGGTGACCCCGCGTCCTCGAAGGTCGTGATGCCCCTGGCCAGGCACTCGGAGCCCGCGGTTTCGATGTCGAGCCTGAGGTCTGCCTTCTGCTGCGCTTCGGTAAGGCCAGCCCGCTGTTTGTCGTAGGCCGCGCTCACGAGTCGCTGTGCCGTCTCGCGCAGAACGCCGGTGGGCCGTTTGGACGCGTCGTGGAGGATCTCACCGCCGACCGGATCGGGCGTTCGTTCGTTGATTCCCGCCAGCGAGAGCGCGCGTGCATTCGCGATGGCGGCGTGGCCGCTCGCGTGGGTGAGCAGCACCGGATGGTCGGGAGAAACGCGGCTCAGCGCTTCGTGCACCGGGAACCCCTCGACCACGGGCACGGGCGCCGCATTCCACTTCTCCTGGTGCCAGCCGCGGCCGAGGATCCACTGGCCCTTCGGCGCGGTGCGCGCGGCCTCCGCCACCATGTCGACGATGTCCTGCCAGTTGTGCGCACGCTCGAGCCGGAGTTGACGCACCCGCCGGCCGAGCGACGTGTAGTGGCCGTGGCCTTCGATGAACCCCGGGATCGCCAGCTTGCCGCCGAGATCGAGCACCCGCGTTTTCGGTCCGGCGTAGGCCTGCATCTCGCGGCTCGAGCCGATGGCGAGGATGCGATCCCCGCGGATCGCGATCGCCTCGGCCTGCGGGCGATCGGGATCCATGGTCACGACCTTGCCGTTCGTCAGGACGAGGTCCGCGGTGTTCTGCGCGGCCGCCGGCGAGGCTGCCGCCAAAACCGTCGCCATGGAAAGGAGGATGCCCGCGCCGAGTCTCATCGCGTGGGCATCTTACCGCGCCGGCTCACGGCGCGTCTGCGGCTTTCGGCTTCAGCCGTTCGTCAGCGTCCCCACGAGCCCCAAGGCCGGGGCATGAGGCCGCGACTCGAAGCGCGTCCGCAGGTCGGTGAAGTAGACCACCGCGAGGAGCATGCCGCCGACGATCGAGCTCATGGTCTGGACGATGGCGCCGGCCGAGGTCATCACCGAGACGCCGGCCGGGAGCCCCACCAGCAGGTTGAGGGCCCACGACACCGCGTAGAGCTCACGGGCGTAGCGCCAGTAGAAGCAGAGGCCGACCCACGCGGTGATCGTGCCGAGCACGGACAGCGCCCAGGTCGAGGCCACGGCCAGCCCGCGCATGCCGTCCGGAGAGAACCCGCCCCAGACGTACTCCTGGAGGTCGTTCGGGAGCAGCCACGAGAACCCGATCTCGACCCCGATCGTCGACATGGACAGCACGACGTCGAGGAGCACCAGCGTCACCATGATCCGTTCGAGCTTCATGACGTCCTCCTCCTACTTCAGCCGGACGCTGGCGTCGCCGACGCCGACGTGTGCGTCCACGGTGTGCGGTCCCGCGCCGGCGCTCCAGCGCGCGGTGCGGCCGATGAATCCGCTGTCGTTGGTCTTCCCGGGCGCGTCGATGCTGGCGTCGCCGACGCCGGCGGTCGCCTTGGCTTCCGCGTAGTGCTCGGCCGCGAGCCGCACCGCCATCTCCCCGACGCCGAGGTCGAGGTTGAGAGGGCCGGTCATGTCGCGCACATCGAGGGTGCCCACGCCCATTTCCACCCGGGTCGCGAGCGCGCGCGGCACCAGCAGCAGCGCGGTCACTTCCATCTTGTGCGAATCGCTCTTCGGGATGCCTTCGAACTTGAGCTTGAGCCGGCCGTCCGAGACGTCGTGATCGATCGAGACCCTCGACGCCCAGTCCTGGCAGTCCTCGAGCGAGCCGCGGCGGCAGCGCACCTGCACGGTGACGCGCACGTCTCTGCCGTCGTCGCCTTCGATCGACAACTGGCCGACGCTGAAGGCCACGAGCAGCTTGGACGCACCGTCGAGCGTGTACGTCTTGGGCGCCGCCTCGAGCTTGTGGGTGCCGGCGTGGGCCGGAACCGCGAGCGCCAGGATCAGCAGGGTGGCAGCCGCAGGACGCATGGCGTTCACGCCGACTGGCTGGCCATCGGATCCATCGGCGCGGACGGGATGGGGGCGGGCGCTGCCGGTGACGCGCTCGGTCCCTGTCCGAAGCGCGACAGGATCAGGGCGCCGAGGCCGACCGTGGTGAGCCCGGTGATCAGCAGGAAGCCGAGCAGCGTGAAGAACAGCGCGAAGGTGCGCACTGCGCCCTCGGGCTGGAAGAGCACCGCACCCAGCACGAAGAACCCGGCGACGAACAGCGTGCCGACGGCGACCGGGGCCATGTAGTTCCCGCCTTCGAGCGGACGGCGCAGCAGCCGGCAGCCGAGCACGTAGGAGGCCGCGAGGTAGCCGGCGAATGCCGACGGGAAGTAGGCGAGCGAGAGCCCGATCCCGATCGGGATCCCGATGAAGGTGATCGAGAGCAGCACCACCGCGATCACGAGCAGCGGCGCCGAAGCCAGGCCGAGCAGGAACGCGCCGGCGGTGCGCCGCGAAGAGGTGAGCGAGATCCGCACCATGCGGTCGTGGAAGAGCGCCTGCAGGATCCACGCGAAGATCAGCCCGAACACCCAGCAGATGAGAATGGTGAGGATGATCATCGGCAGCGCCGGCAGCGAGGGCGCCCACGAGAAGATGCCGATCGACACGCTCTCGCCGCTCACGGTCGCCCCGGGAGGCTGGATGAGCGCGCCACCGACCGCCACCGCGTCACCGCCGACCTGGGCATGGGGGCCGAGCGTCACCGAGCCGAACACCGCGACTACGTCGCCCGTGACCTCGCCGTCCACTTCCACCGAGCCGAACACCGCGACCGCGTCGCCGTCGATCCGCTCGTTCGAATCCACCTTGGCGTCGGCGAACACGCGGACGATGTTCGAGCCTTCCTCGTCCACGATCACCACCGGGCCGCGGATGGTCACGCGGTCCTTCCTCGAGACACGAACGTCTCTGTCCTCGTCCACGTGGACGTCGCCCTTCTCCACGACCTCGACCCCGTGCGATCCGACCGAGACCTTCGCATCGTGGTCGCTGACGTGAACACCGCCCGAGCCGACCGAAACCCGCTTCACGAACCGGAGCGTGTCCTCCGTCGAGGAAGCCTTGGTGGACGAAGCCTTGCTCGCCGCGAGCGAAGGGGATGCGATCAGCGCTGCAGTGAATACCGCGAGTACAGCTCCAGTCAGCCGGCGCATCTCAGAACCCCACCAGGGCGACATGATCGGATCTCCGGGATGAAGGACGTTCCCGCGTGTGCATCCACCACAGGACGACGATGCAGGCCGCGAGCGCACCGGCGAGCGAGGTCTGGATCACCGGGGTCGTGAGCAGGGCGCCCAGCGCGCGCGTGAGCGGCGCGAGGCGGTCGCCGGCGGTCGCCGTCCACCGCCAGCTCTCGGCGAAGGTCAGCACCAGCGCGTTCAGGGCGTCGAAGGCGAGCAGCGAGAGCTGCACGGCGCTCCGCGAAGCCCACCCGAACGCGGCGTTCACGAGCGCGCGGGAGGTCGGGTTCGAGCCAATGGCCACGGCGCCGGCCACGCTCACGGCGAGCGAAGCGGCGTAGCCCCAGCCGATCGCCGCCGCCCAGCGGCGGCGCGGCCGCGGCAGCACGTTGGCGAGGATGCGTGCGGTGAGTCCCCGGGGCGGGGCGTCGAGCGGCAGCCGCTCGAGCGCGAAGACGACGCGGCGGAGGAGCGCGATCTCGCGGGCGCAGTGCTCACAGCTCGCGAGGTGGGATTCGATCTCGATCGCCCGCGCGCCTTCGGTGAAACCGTCGAGATGATCCTGGAGCAGGGCGGAATCCGGACAGCGCGGGCTCATGCGCCGCCTCCGATGCGGCCCTTGAGCAGGGCGCGCGCGCGGTGGATGCGCGCCTTCACGGTGCCGAGCGGAAGCTCGAGCGCGGTGGCGATCTCCTCGTAGGAGAAATCCTGCTGGTGACGGAGCATCACGACGATCCGGTAATGCGGAGGCAGGCTGTCGATCAAAGTGCGCACGTGCTGTTCTTCCTCGTCGTGAACGGACAGGTCCTCGGGACCGGGTCCGGCGTCTGCGATGTCGAGTGTCCGCTCCTCGTCGGAACCGGGGTCCCGCTGCACCATCGGCAGCGTCGGGATCCGCTTCCTCCTGATGTGGTCAATGCACAACCGCGACACGATCGTCAGCACCCACGCCGCGAACGGCCGGCTCGGGTCGTACCGGTCGATGGCCCGGAAGACCCGGACGAACGTCTCCTGGGTCAGGTCCTCGGCGTCCTCGGCGCTCCTCATCATCCGGAGCGCCACGCTGTAGACCCGTGCCTGGTATCGATGGATCAGCTCCCGATAGGCCCGCTGGTCCCCGGCCCGGCACCTCCCTACAACCTCGGCGTCGTCATCGCTCACGGCGCCGCCACTGTTCTGCCCTACGGCCGGCCGCGAGCCAAGGTTTCATGGGACGGGACGATAGGCGGCGCCCGCAAATGGGGTCAAGAACATGTCCCGCCGCAACTTGTAGTGGCTCAGGGCCTTGACCCTTTCGGGCCGGCCCTGTAGCCTGCCGGCCTCCATGTACGCGATCGCCGAGCTCCGCGCCCGCGAGGTCCTCGACTCCCGGGGGAACCCCACCCTCGAGGTGGACTGCATCCTCGAAGATGGGAGCCTGGGCCGGGCGGCCGTGCCCTCGGGCGCTTCGACCGGCGAGCACGAGGCCCTGGAGCTGCGCGACGGAGACTCCACGCGCTACCGCGGCAAGGGGGTGCGCAAGGCCGTCGCTCACGTGCACGAGAAGATCGCACCGCGGCTGCTCGGTCGCGACGCGCGCGACCAGATCGGCGCCGACCGTCTCATGCTCGAACTCGACGGCACGCCCAACAAGTCCGCGCTGGGTGCGAACGCCATCCTCGGCGTGTCGCTCGCGATCGCCAAGGCCGCGGCGGTGGCGTCGCAGGCTCCGCTCTACCGCTACCTCGGCGGCGTCCATGCGCGCACCCTGCCGGTACCGATGATGAACGTCATCAACGGCGGCCAGCACGCGGACAACACGATCGACATGCAGGAGTTCATGATCGTGCCGGTCGGCGCACCGTCGTTCCGCGAGGCGCTGCGCTGGGGGGTCGAGGTGTTCCACGCGCTCGCCGGCGTGCTCAAGGGACGCAAGCTCTCGACCGCGGTGGGCGACGAGGGCGGCTTCGCACCCAACCTCGCGACCAACGAGGATGCGCTCAAAGTGCTGGTCGAGGCGATCCAGAAGGCCGGCTTCAGGCCCGGCGAGCAGATGGCGCTGGCGCTCGACGTCGCCGCGAGCGAGCTGCACGACGGCCGCGTCTACACCTTCGAGGGCGAGGGTGGACGGAAACTCACGAGCGCCCAGATGGTCGACCTCTACGCCGATCTTTCCGCGCGCTACCCGATCGTTTCGATCGAAGACGGGCTCGACGAAGACGACTGGGACGGCTGGGCGGAGCTGACGCGGCGTCTCGGAGGACGACTCCAGCTCGTCGGCGACGATCTCTTCGTGACCAACGTGACCCGCCTCGAGCGCGGCATCGCGGCCGGCATCGGCAACTCGATCCTGGTCAAGGTGAACCAGATCGGCTCGCTCACCGAGACGCTCGCCACCATCGAGATGGCGCGGAACGCCGGCTACACGGCGGTGATCTCGCACCGCTCGGGCGAGACCGAGGACGTGACCATCGCCGATCTCGCCGTCGCGACCAACGCCGGCCAGATCAAGACCGGCTCGCTCAGCCGCTCCGACCGGGTCGCCAAGTACAACCAGCTGCTCCGCATCGAAGAGGAACTGGGACCGAGCGCGTATTACCCCGGCGCCCGCGCGTTCGCACGCGCCACGCCGGCCGAAGTCGCGAGAGCCTGACCCGACCGAGGGTCCGCCGGGCGCACGAGGCGCCTGTGCGAGGGAAAGGACAGGGACGTGGAGAAGGATATCTCCCGGAGGCTCAGCCGCTACCGTCTCTCCCGCTACGGCACACCCGATGACTGGTTCCGGCGCCTGCGCTGGCTCCTGGGTGGCGCCGCCGTGTGGGCGCTGTGGGCGGGACTTCTGAGCGATCACAGCATGTACCGGCTGTGGCGGCTCGAACGCGAGCAGCAGCGCTCGGCCGACGAGCTCGAGCGCACGAAGCACGCGGCCGTCGAGCTGAACACCGAGATCGAGGATCCGAAGCTCCGGCGCCAGCGCGCGGAGTCCCAGGCACGCAGCCAGGGGATGGCCCGGCCCGGCGAGATCATCTACCGCATCAGCGATACGCCGGTGGACACTACCGGGCGCTGAGCGCTTGGTTGTGGAGCGAAGAATGTTGGTGGGCATCCCGAAGGCCGTTGCGAGCGGGCCGGCCCACGAAATCTCAATGACTTAGCCGGTCGTTTCCGGTCACCAACATTCTTCACTCCACAACCTTTAGAACCCGAGAGCGACTCCGAAGCGCAGGCCCAGTCCGCCCATGTCGAGCTCCATCGCGTTGCCGTCCGGGGCCAGGAACGGCTGTCCGGTGTTGATCTCCTGGAGGTTGCTGATCACCGCGCTACGGTACAGGCCGCTGATCATCACCGACCAGCGCGATGCGAAGAACATGTGGCCGCCGACCTCGACGTAGTACCCGGGCGCATCCTGAGTGCCCGTGAGGTCGATGAAAGCCACCTCGGGCGGGACGCCCTCGATGCCGACGATCGTCTGCTGGAACTTGGCGCGGTTGTGGACCGAGCTCGTGAATCCGGCCCCGAAGTAGGTCCGTGCCTGGAAGTCGCCCTGGTTGTAGGGCGTCAGGTAGTAGGCGGCGCCGATGTTGATGGGAACCGTGATCACCTCGCCGAAGAGCTGGATCGACGAATCGATCGCCGGCAGGTACTCGCGTGAAGTGGTCGAGCGGAGCTGACCGACGCCGGCGCTGACGGCGATGTTCTGACGGACGAAGTAGCGGAGCTGCGCTTCGAACAGCCAGCCGAAGTCGATCGTGTCCAGGCCCTGGAGGCCGCGCGGCTCGAGCGCCGTCTCGTTGATGTTATTGATGAGGTCGTTGTAGCCCCCCGCCTTGATGGAGGTCGGAATCGCGGAGAGCACCAGACTGAACTTCTTCACCGTGGCCGCGGCATGCGCCTCGACCGTGAGGCCGGTCGCGCAGAGCAGCGCGAGGACTGCGGCCTGGAACTGCCTTCGTGCGGGAAACAACGCCTGGAACCTCCGCCTGATCACGTGGAGCCCGGTACGTGGGGTGGGAAGCCGGCAGAATAGTGCGGCACGTCAGGGCCACGCAAACCCAAAGTGAGTCCCGCGGGTTTGACAGGGCTGGCCTCGGGACCCTACTGTGCGGGTCGTTGCGGGGTGGAGCAGCCTGGTAGCTCGTCGGGCTCATAACCCGAAGGTCGCTGGTTCAAATCCAGCCCCCGCTACCAAATTCAAAGCCCCGGAGGCTGCCCTCCGGGGCTGATTCATTTGGGGATGGCTCGACAGGCTCGCCTTTCCGATTCTCGGCGCTCTCCCTCGTCCGACCACCCGGCGCCTAGAACGAACGCGTGATCGCGTCGGCCGTGAGAATCGCGAAGAGCAGGAAGAGGTACATGATCGAGTAGCGGAAGAGCCCGACCGCCTCGGGCACCGCGCGCGTTCGCCGGAGCCGGTGCGCCATCCACAGGAAGCGCGCGCCCAGCAGGGCGGCCGACCCCAGGTAGAGCGGGCCCACCACGCCGAAGAGCCCGAGCGAGAGCGTCGTCAGCACCAGCACCCACGAATAAATCACGATCTGGCGCCGCGTCTCCTCCTCGCCGTGCGTCACGGGCAGCATCGGAATGTTGGCGCGCAGGTAGTCCTCGCTCCGGTAGAGCGCGAGCGCCCAGAAGTGGGGTGGTGTCCACAGGAAGATGATGCCAGCGAGGATCACCGCCGGCCACGACAGCGTGCCGGTGGCCGCGGCCCACGCGATGAGCGGCGCCGACGCTCCGGCTCCGCCGCCGATCACGATGTTCTGCGGCGTCCGGCGCTTGAGCCACGCGGTGTAGAACCAGGCGTAGTAGAAGATGGACGTCACCGCGAGCACGGTGGCGAGCGGCGTCGTGAACGCGAGCAGCACGACGACCGACAGAAGCCCGAGCGCCACACCGAGCACCACGGCGTGGGACGGCGGGATGAGCCCGGAAGGCAGCGGGCGCGCCGCTGTCCGCCGCATCAGCGCGTCGATGTCGCGGTCGAGGTAGTGGTTGAAACAGGCCGCCGACGCCGCGGCCAGCGCGGTGCCGATGAGGGTCGAAAGCAGCAGGCGCGGCGCGGGGAATCCACCGATCGCGAGCAGCAGTCCCGGCAGTCCGGTGAAGATGACGAGCGCCACGATGCGCGGCTTGGTCAGCTCGAGGTAGCCGAGCGCGAGGCGCGCGATCGAAGGACGGGCGGCCGAGAGCGAAACGGTCATCGTGTGGCGGCCTCCGGGCTCCCGATCATGCCTTCCATCATTTCGCGGCTTCGCTGCGGAGCTTCGACCGCACGTGCCGCGCGCAGCGCTCCCGCCACCAGCAGCGCGAGCAGCAGGGTGGCGATTGCCAGGTGCGCGGCCGAGATCCACACCGGAAGCGACATCAGCACGTTCATGATACCGAGTCCGACCTGGACGACCACCAGCATGAGCGCCGCCCGCCCGGTCTCGCGGAGCGCCGGGTCGGCCGCGCGCCGGGTGCGGAGGAACGTGAGCGCGAGCAGGACGAGCAGCGTGTAGGCGCCGAAGCGGTGCGTCATGTGGAGGCCCACGAGGCCGGTCATGGCGGGCAGCCATTCGCCGCGGCAGGTCGGGAAATCCGGACAGGCGAGCCCGGCGTGGCTGGTCGACACCGCGGCGCCCAGCACCGCCTGCACCCAGGTCGCGAGCGTGGCCGTTCCGAGCCACCAGGCGATGCCGGCATCGTCACGCGGAACCGCCGGAGCGTCCTCGGAGGATCGGGCGCCGGCGATCATCGCCAGCGAGAGCACGGTGACGAAGAGCAGCAGCGCGACCGCGAGATGGCTGCTCACCACCGAAGGATGGAGCAGCTTCCAGACGGTGAGCGCGCCGAGCAGAACCTGCGCGAAGAGGAGGCCGACCGCGAGCAGCGCGAGCCCGCCCAGCGCGGCGCGCGTTTCGCGATGCGCCGCGACCCACGCGACGGTCGCGAACAGCAGCAGGCTCACGGCGAGCGCGAAGAGCCGGTGCGTCCACTCGATCAGCAGGTGGAACTCGAACCGCGGGATCAGCCGTCCTTCGCAGAGCGGCCAGTCGGGACACGCGAGCCCCGAGCCGGTCGTGCGCACGACCGACCCGATGATGATCAGGGCGAACATCGTAACGGTTGTCGCGAGCCCGAGGCGCGACGCGATTCGGAAGCTGCGGGAGCCGGTCATCATCTCCGGGAGCGATCCGGCCGGATCGCGCTGCGGCACGTGAGGACGAAGGTGCTTGGAACGGCCAAGGAAGCTAGCATAACGGCCCCATGCGGACCACGAACGGGACGACGGCCGTGATCGAAGCGACGAGCGAGGACCGCGCCTACTGCCGGCGCGTGCTGCCGCGGGTCTCGCGCACGTTCGCGCTCACGTTGCGCATGCTTTCGGGACCGATGCGCGAGGCGGCGTCCAACGCCTACCTGCTCTGCCGCGCGGCCGATGCGCTCGAGGACTCCTGGCCGGGAACGCCCGCCGAAATGGGCGCGCGCTTCGATGGTTTTCTCGCGGCGCTCGACGGCGATTTCACGGCAGGCGCCGCGCTCGCCCGCGCGGCCCATGCGGTGAACGCGGCCGACGACGGCCCGGAAGGCGTGGCGGCCATCGAGCTCGAGCTGCTGTCGCGTCTGCCGTCGGTGCTCGCGGTGCACGGAGCGCTCCGCGAGGACGTGCGCGTCATCGTCGCCGACGGCGTGCGGATCCTGGCCACCGGGATGAAGCGCTACGCGACACGCGCGGCCGCGCGTCCCGTCCCGGCCCCCTACCTCGACAGCGAAACCGAGCTGCACGACTACTGCTACGTGGTGGCCGGCTGTGTCGGCGAGATGCTCACGCGGCTGTTCGGCGCGCTCACCGGCCGCAACGGCGATCGCGACCAGGCGCAGCGGCTCGAGTTGTCGCCGGTGGTCGGCGAGGCGCTCCAGCTCACCAACGTGCTGCTCGACTGGCCCGTCGATGTGAGGCGCGGGCGCTGCCACGTGCCGGCGTCATGGCTCACCGAGGTCGGGGCGAGTCCGGAATCGCTCATCTCGGATACTCGCGCGGCCCGCGAGCTCGGCGCGCGTCTCGAAGCGCTCGCGCGCGCGGCGCTCGAGCGCGTGCCGGAATACCTCGAGCTGATTCCGCCGCGCTACCTGCGCTACCGGCTCTTCTGCCTGGTTCCCGCGCTGTGGGCCGCGGCGTCGCTGCGTCACGCGCGGCGCGACCCCCATTTCCCCTGGGGGCCGCGCCGGCCGCGTCTGCCGCGTCCCGAGCTGCGCGACATCATGCTGCGCTCGCTGTTCGCAGCACCTTCGCCGGCGGCGACGCGCCGGCTCTACGCGCGCTGCATCGCCGGGGCCTGAACTCCTAGGAGCCTGTCCGAGTAATCATCAAACCTCTGGCTTCGCAGCGCGGGGCGTGGATACTGCGAGGCATGAAGACCTTCCGGCCGTATCAGCCCGACCAGTTGCTGCTGTTGCCGCCGTCGA
>Ga0137452_1000467_pt1 | contig 12022 bp, 6 predicted proteins | sample EasRivERMGT513_2_FD_102312 | JGI IMG/M metagenome (GOLD analysis project Ga0137452, IMG submission 102312) | Soil microbial communities from meander-bound floodplain in the East River, Colorado, USA - East River MetaG ERMGT513_2 | ecosystem: Environmental > Terrestrial > Soil > Floodplain ...
CGCCGCGATCGCGCCGTTCCTGGCGATGAGTTTCCTGCTGGGCGGTATCGACCTCGTCACGATCATGATCGCGCTGGTCGTGCTGTTCATGGGATCGGTGTGGGCCGGCGCGCTCTGCCTGTGCCTGTCGGCGATGTTCAAGTCGCGGGCGATGTCGGGGCTGATCTTCGGCGTCGTCGGCCTCCTCGTGATTTTTCTGCTGATTCTCGGGGCCAACCTGTTCACGATCGTGAGCCGCGGCCTCGGGTTGCCGTCGGTGTTCGGCCTTGGCCCCACCGGGTCTGCGAAGTTCAAGGAATTCGCGATCATGACCACGTTCTGGCTGACGAGCCTGGTCAACCTGGTCCTGCTCGCCGAAGACCGGCTGTCCCTGGCGACGGAAGACACCGTCACGCCGTTGCGGATCGGGTTGTTCGTGCAGTTTCTGCTGATGATGATCTGGACGCTGCTGTTCTACAACAGCACGTATCGCGGGGACGTGCCTGAAGTGATCGGCGTGATTGGCAGTGTGTATCTGGCGGCGGTCGCGACGTTCGTCGTGACCGAAGAGATGTCGGTGCCGCGCCGCGTGCTGCAGCGCATGAGGACGGCTGCGCCCTGGCGCTGGCTGCTCATCATGTTCGGCCCCGGCGCCGGACGAGGCGCGGCGTTCATCCTCGCGCAGATGCTCATGCTCTTGAGCACCATCGCCGTCTTCCAGCCAACGGGAGACGTGCAGCGTGTCTTCTTTGCCGCCTGCGGGTACATCTGTTTCTTTACCGGCGTGCCGGCGGTGGCGTTCTGGCGGATTGCTCCCGCGCGCGTCACGCCGGTGAAACTGCGTGTCGCAGTGCTCGTCACGTTCGCGGCATCGCTGGTGTTGCCGGACATCATTCACTACGCGATCTACCGGCCGGAGATTCTGGACATCAGCTACTCCCTGAGACATCTGCTCAATCCGATGATGACGCTGGCCAACTGGGATGTCGTGGAGGCGCACGGCATCACGTCGATTCCGTTGGTCATCGGCATGGTCGGGGTCCTGGCGTACGTCCAGCTGTTCCGGTTGGGCGCGCGGGCCACCGGAGACACGGAGCCGATCGATCCGCGTCCCGTGCCTGTCGCGGGAGAAGCCGGCCGTGGCGGCGTCCTCTATTGATTGGGCCGCGGTTCGCGCCGCGGCATCCGTCCGGCTCGCGATGCCCCGCACCCCGCTGCGCGGCCGCGCCGGTGAGCGGCTCGGTTCCGGGACCGGCGCCTCGCTCGAGTTCGAAGACTACCGTCCATACACGCCGGGCGACGACCTTCGTCATGTCGACTGGGCGGCGTACGCGCGTTCCGAGATGCTCTCGGTCCGTTTGTACCGCGAGGAAGTCGCACCGCGTCTCGACCTCGTAATCGATCTCAGCCGCTCGATGGCCGTGACGGACGAAAAGCTTCGCGCACATGGCGAGTTGTCCGGATTGCTGGCCTGCGCCTGCACGTCGACGGTGGCTGATACGCGGGTCATCACGACGTCCGCGGCCCAGCCGCACCCGCTGCAGATTCCTGAAGACATCGAGCGCGTCTTCACCTGCGACGCGAAACTGTCCGGTCTCGAGGAAGGCCACCTGCCGTTCCGGCGGCGGTCGGTGCGCATCGTCGTCAGTGATTTTCTGTTTCCGCACGACGCCGATGCGCTCATCTCGCGGCTCGCGCGTGAAAGCGCGTGGCTCGCGATCATCCAGCTGACGTTGGCGGAGGAAGCCGAACCGTCGCCGGAGGGCGGCCGCCGGCTGGTGGACGTCGAAGGGCACGGCGAGCTCGACGTCGTGATCGACGACGCGCTGATTCGCGATTATCGGGAGCGCTTCTCGCGCTTGCGGCTCGGCCTCTCGCGTGCGGCTCGCCGCGTTGGCGCGCCCTTCGCCTACGTCACGGCCGGCACGCCGGTGCGGGACGTCGCGCGAGCGCTGGCGGCGGCCGGCGTCGTGGAGGCCGCATGATCTTCGCGACGCCGCTGGGATTGCTGGCGCTGCTGGCCATTCCCGGCATCGTGGCGATTCATCTCTTCCGGCGCCGCTTTCCCGTGCGGCCCGTCGCCGGTTTGTTTCTCTGGAACATCCTTCGCAAGTCGCCGGAGGGCGGCGGCAAGATCACCAGGCTGCCGATCACGACGAGCCTGCTGCTCGAGTGTCTGGCCGCGCTCGCGCTGGCGTTGATCCTCGCGGGCGCGCGGATCTCGCCGGCCGGCATCAGCCAGCATCTCGTCGTGCTGCTCGATGACTCCGCGTCGATGGCCGCGTCAAACGCCAACGGCGAAAGCACGAGGGATCGCGCGGTGCGCCGCGTGCTCACCGAGATCGAGCGTCTGCCGTCAGGTGCGCGCGTCACGCTCATTCAGAGCGGAGAGCGTCCGTCGATTCTCGCCGGTCCGGCGGCGCTCGCGCTCGAAGCCCGCACGGCGCTGGCGGCGTGGCGGCCGGAGGCACAGCATCACTCGATGGCCCTCGGCATTCGCCTCGCCCGCGAGCTGGCCGGACAGACCGGCAAGGTCATGGTCGTGAGCGATAGCGCGTCGGCTGCACGCGGAGAGTCGCAATTCGAAAACGGGCTGTGGGTGTCCGTGGGGCAGGCCGTGGCCAACGTCGGCATCACGGCAGCGCAGCGCACCGCGGCGATCGACGACACCCGCGGCGCGGTGTCGCTGACGGTCTCGAGCAATTCCACCGAGCGGGCGCGACGCCGGCTGACGATCTCTGCCGGCGAGAAGGAAGTGCTCGCGCGTGATCTTGATGTTCCGCCCGGCACGTCGTCGTTGACGGTACCGCTTCCCACAGGGCTTCAGTCCGTGCGCGTCGGACTGGCCACCGACGCGCTGCAGCGGGATGACGCCGTGATGCTGGCCGAGCCGCATCCGCAAATGGTGGCGGTGGAGAATCATCTGCCCGATGGGCGCGGCCGGACGGCGTTGATCAAGGCGCTGAGCGTGCTCTCCGGCGTGAGAGCTGCGGAGTCCGGACATCTCGCATTTATCGACGCCGCCGAGCTCGATCGGCCGCACCCGACCGACGTGTGGCGCGCGGGCTTCGGCCGTCCGCCGGCCGCCTGGGTGGCCCCCGGCGATCCGAAAGATCTGATCGGTCCGTTCGTCCTCGAGAAACGCCATCCGCTGTTGCTCGGCATGACGCTCGACGGCGTCGTGTGGAGCGGAGCGGTGCCGCTCGTGGCCGATGCCGTGCGGCCCGTCGTGTCGAGCGGCGATCAGATGCTCATCGGCCTGCCGGCCGGCCCCACGAGGACCGGCACCGCGATGCTGTTCAACCTCGATCTCGCTCGCACCAATCTGATTCGTTCGCCTGACTGGCCGATCCTGATCTCGAACCTCGTCGAAATGCGCCGGCAGAGCCTGCCGGGCCCGGAGCGCTGGAACTACCGCAGCGGCGAATGGGTGCGCGTCCGCCTGGATCGCGATCCGAAGGGCAAGTTGCACTATCGCTGTGGAGCGGTCGAGCGCGCGCTGCCATCGGGCCGCCAGCTCGAGTTCATCGCGCCGTCGCCCGGCGGACTGCTGCAGATTCTCGAGGACGATCAGGTGCTGTTCGAAATCGGCGTCAACTTTCTCGACGAGATCGAGACGGACCTTGCCAATCAGTCCATGGCCGACGCCGGTGCGCTCGCCGACGTCAGCGGCATGCGTGCGGAGAACGGCGCGTCGTCGGATCCGCTGTTCTGGGTGCTGCTGGCCGTTGGCGGCCTCGCGATGATGCTCAACTGGTGTCTGTTCACGACGGGGCGCAACGTGCGCCTCTTCCGGCGCCCATCCTGGTCCTGACGTGACGCTCCTGTTTCCCGCCCTCCTGCTGCTGATTGTTCCGCTGCTCGTCGTCTATTTCTGGCGCGGCCGGTCGTCGGGAATTGGCGGGATCGTGCGCATCGTCGTGCTTCTCGCGCTGGCGCTGCTCGCGTCGGTGCCGCTCGCACGTCTTGGCGGCAAGGGTGTGGACGTGGTGGTCGTCGCGGATCTGTCGCGGTCGATGCCCGCGGACAGCCGGACGCGCACGCTGGAAATCCTGAAGCTTCTCGAGCAGCATCGCGCGACCGGCGATCGCGTCGGCATCGTGACGTTCGGTCGAGAGGCGCGGATCGAGCGGCTGCCCGAGGAGTTCACCGCCGCGGCGGATTTCGTGCAGGACGTCGATCGCGACGGCAGCGATCTGGGCGGCGCCATCTCGCTGGCAGCGAGCCTGATTCCGCGCGCCCGGCCCGGCCGCATCATCGTGCTGTCGGACGGCGAGTCGAACGGCACGCCCGTGATGGCGGCGGCCCACGACGCGGCGACGCGTGGTCTGCCCATCGACTTCCGCGCCTTCAACCGTGGAGACGCGGCCGACATCGCCGTCGAGTCGCTCGACCCGCCTGGTGTCGTCGACGAGCGCGAGCCGTTTCAATTCACGGCGTCTGTCCGGAGCGATCGCACCGTCGAGAGCGAGGCTGTGTTGTTTCGCGACGGCGTCGAAGTCGCGCGGACGACGAAGACGTTTCAGCCCGGCGCGACACAGCTGACGTTTCGCGACGTCATCGATCGGCCGGGCGTCGCGCGTTATCGCCTGGAACTGGCGGCGGCGAACGACCGCGTGCCGGAGAACAACCTCGGCGAAGGCGCCGTGCGCGTCCAGGCGCCGGCGACGCTCCTGCTCGTCAACGCCACTGGCGGCCCGGACAACTTGAGCCGCGCGATGTCGGCGGGCAAGCTGCGCGTGGTGACGACTACACCTGCAGCCATGCCGAAGGATCTCGCGGGCTTCACGTCGTACCGCGGCGTGATTCTCGAGAACGTGCCGGCCAGTCTTGTCGGCCCGCAAACGCTCGAGGCGCTCACGCACTACACGGCCGATCTGGGCGGTGGGTTGCTGCTGACGGGGGGCACTGGCTCATTTGGCGTGGGCGGCTACTTCAAATCCGCCATCGACGCGTACCTGCCGGTCTCGATGGAATTGCAGAACGAGCATCGGAAGTTGTCGCTCGCGATGGTCGTCGCGCTGGATCGGTCCGGCAGTATGGCCGTGCCCACGGGAGACGGCCGCACGAAGATGGACCTCGCGAATCTGGGCACGTGCGCCGCGATTGAGACCCTGGGGCCGTTCGACGAAGTGGGCGTGATGGCCATCGACAGCTCGCCGCACATCGTCAGCCCGCTGACATCAGCCAGCGAGAAGACAAAGATCTGCGACGAAGTTCGCCGCATTCAGTCCATGGGCGGCGGCATCTTCACGTACACGGCGCTGGTGACGGCAGCCACGATGATCCAGGAGTCGAACAAGGGGACCCGGCACATCGTGTTGTTCGCCGATGCGGCAGACGCCGAAGAGCCCGGCGATTATCAGCGGCTGCTGGCGAAACTGACGTCGATCAGCATCACCGTCAGCGTCATCGGTCTCGGCAAGGAGACGGATTCCGACGCGGAGTTTCTCAAGGACATCGCGGCGCGCGGACAAGGGCGCATCCAGTTCACCGAGAGCGCCGACGATCTGCCGCGGCTGTTCGCGCAGGAAGCCATCACGGTGGCGCGCTCGAGTTTCATCACGGAGCCCACGCCGGCGCGCGCACTTGCCGACATGGTGCTGATGGGCGAATTGCCTGGAGCGCCGTTCCCGGGCCTCGACGGCTTCAACCTCACGTACCTTCGGCCCGGCGCGACCATGGGCGTCGTGACGACCGACGACTACAAGGCGCCGGTGCTGGCGTTCTGGCATCGTGGCCTCGGCCGCATCGCGTCGCTCACGGCTGAAGTGGACGGGCAGTACTCGCGACGCCTGAACGCGTGGAACGGATTTCAGGGTTTTGCAGTCGGCCTCGGCCGCTGGCTGCTGGGCGGTGATCCACCGGCGTCGGTGCAGGCCGGCATCGAGCGGCAGGGTGGGCAGGGCATCGTGCGCGTCGATCTCGATCCCGCTCGTACGCGCGGCGGAGCCGCCGACATCCGCACTGCGTCGACGACGATCGTGGCGCCGGGGTCGACCGATCCCGCGAAGCGCCTCGACCTGGCCTGGGTCGGTGAGGACACGCTCGAGGCACGCTTTCCGATGCACAAGCCCGGCGTGTATCTCGGCGCCGTCCGGCTCGGCAACGGCGACGTGTTGCCGCTCGCGCCAATCACGCTGCCGTACTCTCCGGAATTCGAGCCGCGGCCCGATCCGAAAGAAGGTCAGACGCTGCTGAGTCAGGTGGCGAAGGTCACGGGCGGCATCGAACGCACGACGTGGGACGACGTGTTCGACGCGAGCCGGCTTCGCAACCGCCAGATTCGCGAGCTCGTCATTCCGCTCGCGCTGCTCCTGCTTGTCTTGCACGTGGCTGAGATCGGCGGGCGGCGACTACTTCTCTTCGCGGCCGCGCAGGGTTGGCTGCGCACGGTGTCGATGCCGCGGCTGCGATGGCCATCGCGCCGGCCCGTGCCCGCGAGTGCGGGGGTGCCTGCTGCTTCGCCGCAGCCCGCTGCTGCGGCGTCGTCAGCATCGATGGCCGCGGCCGAGGCGCCGCGCCCGAAGCCGCCGAAGCCGAAGACCTCGGCGCTCGAGCGCGCGAAAGGCAAAGCGCGTGACCGAATGGGGCGGTGATTACAAAGCAGAGACATGGAGGCCATGGAGGACAACCGCTTCGGTTATGGAGCACATGGAGACGCTCGGTTTAGGGGAAAACCAAAACCAAACCAAATGGTTTCTCCATGTTCTCTACGGGCCAGGCGTTTCCTCCATGTCCTCGATGGTTCGCTTTTGTGACCACCGTGCCCGATCGAATGGGACGGTGATCAGCGCAACTTCGCGCCCACCATCAGACTGAACGTCCGCGCTTTCAAGTCCGGCGTGTTCGGCGCGAGCGTTCGAAGGCCGATGTTTTCCCGCGCCTCGATCGTCAGCCACCGAACGTCGATGCCGGCGCCGAGCGCAAAGTTCGGGTCCACTAGATTGATGCGGCTGAGCTTCTGCTGCGCCGTCCGCAGGTTGATGTCCAGCGCTGGCCCCGCGAGCCCATAGACCGCGATGCGCTTCGTGTCCGAGCCGGCCACCTTCACTTTGAGCAGGATCGGTATCTCGAGCATGTTCAACACGGCGCTGGATCCGAGGTTGGCAGCGCCCTTTCTCGCGTAGAGCAGCTCGGTAACCATCGAGAGCCTGCCCCGGCGGAATGTGTCGAAGGACACGCCGCCGACGGCGCCCTTACGGTCGACCCAGTTGAACTGCCCCTGATCGAGGCTGGCGAACATTGGCGCCGCCTTGACCCCGATGCTGAGAGCGCGCGAGGCCTGACTATCGATTTGCTGAGCGAACGCCGCGATCGGCGTGAGGACGGCGAGCCCGAAAACGAACAGGCGAAACACGCGCTGAGGCATGAAGCCCTCCTTGGAAGTGTCGTCCTTGGAAGACGCCCCGCGTGTGGCGCAAGTTTACCGGGCAGGACAACCGCTCAGCTCATAGAGCCCCATGGAGAAGTGCGGTTTAGAGGAAACCAAACCAAGCCAAGCCAAAGGTTTTTGTCTCCATGTTTCTGCTTTTGTTCGTCATTGCTTCCGCTTGAGTTCCTCAGCCAGTAACTCGTACTGATCCGTCGCGAGCAGGTCGACGCCCGCGTCGATGGCCGCGCGCCAGCGAGCGCGAACGGCGTCGAGTGAACCGAAGTTGTACCCGGCGCTCCACCCGAGTCCGTCAGCGGGCGCGTGGCCGTTCAGGGTGTAGAACCGAATGCCCAGGTTCATCGCATGGGCACGGTCCACGATCGCCTTCAGTCGAGCCGCGTCGCGCGGCGTCCAGTCTGCCGCCTTTCCCTGGCCGCCCTGTTCGACGACCGCCCACGGGAAGTTCACCCAGCGGCGATAGTTGGTGGCGCGCGCGGGAATCAGCACCTCGGGCGGTGTTTCGACGGCCGCGGCTGCTTGTGCGTCGCGATCGGCCGAAGCGGAAGCCGGCGCCCGGCCGGCTGGAGTCGTAGCAAACACCCGCAACCGGCCGCCCACCGGCACGCGGTTGTAGAAGACCTCTTCCTGGCCGCTCTCGGTCAGCACCATGAGCGGCCCCAGCTTCAACGGCATCACCGTGCGCTCGTCCTCGCCGCGTTCCGCGGTGGTCAACCAGGCCTCGTATCGGCCAAGTAACTCCCAGATGTTCTGCAGGTGCGCCGTTTCGTTGTTCCTGATGTTGAAGTGCAGGAACACGACGGGCCACGTGTCGCGCCGGTTCGCCGCAATCGCCCGTTCGATGACTGGCCGGACGCGCGCGAAAAAGTAGTCCTCGAGGGTCGGTTCCCTCCCGGTCAGTGTGCCGCCGTGCGACAGCACTGTGCGGCCGCCGTGTGTGGCGGGATCGACGAACCATCCGAGATCCTGCTCTATCGCGATTGGCTGCACGCCCGTGCCCATGGCGCGATCGAGACGGTCGGTCCACAGGCCTTCTTCAGGAAAGCAATTGTGCGCGTGCAGCACCACGCGTCCGAGCGGCGGGCTGACGCGCCCCTGCGTGCGCAGAGCCGGCGCGAGCACCGTGACGAACAGCGTGAGCGCCACGGTCGCGCGAGCGAACGACGCGATTCTCATCATCGCCATACAGCGGGGAGTAGAGCAGAGGCGCGTGAAAAACGCACGACATTCAATTGACTTCCGCGTAACAGCCGCCCGCGACGCACAACGTGTCACCAAAGTTGCGCGAGCTTTACCGCTGCGTTGCGCCGGGCGCGGATACTCGCGATCGCTCGTCACGAGAGGTATGAACATGATCACAACCCCGATTGACCGTCTCCGTGCTGCGATATTCGCCGGCGTCGTTGCCGTACTTGTCGGATTCGCCGTGCCCGCCATTCAAGCACAGACCGATGCCGGCTCGCTGCGAGTGCTCGTCCTCGACGGGACCAACGCCGTCGTTCCCGGCGTGACCGTGACGCTCAAGAACGATGCGACAAGCGCAGCACGAACGGCGGTCTCCGACGCCGAGGGCTACGTCAGCTTCACCCCGCTGTCACGGGGCACCTACAGTCTGGCTGCCGCGCTCCCGGGCTTTCGCGGCCGCGAGATCAAGGGCCTGACCGTGGATGTCAACGAACGGAAGTTCGTGCGCATGACGATGGAGCTGGCGAGCGTCACCGAAGTCGTCCAGGTGACCGCCAACGAGCGGACGTCACAGACCGAGGAGGGATCGCTCGGCCAGGTGATCCGCGGCAGCGTGGCCACGCAGCTCCCGCTCGTGGGCCGCCGGTACACGGAACTCGCGCTGCTCGTGCCAGGCGCGACGCCCAGCACGGTCACGCTCGACACGCGTGGACCGGGTTGGTTCATCGTGAACGGCAACACACAGACCCAGAACAACTTCATGGTCGACGGGTTCGACAACAACCAGGGCACGCAGAACGCCCAGTCGCTCTCGTCGCAGGTGGTGCAGCCCAATCCTGACGCCATCGAGCAGTTCAAGGTGCAGACCAACAGCTTCTCGGCCGAGTTCGGCCGTTCGGCCGGCGCCGTCGTGAACGTGTCGATCAAGTCCGGCGGCAACGCACCGCACGGCTCAACGTGGTTCTACAACCGCGACGCCTCGCTCGCGGCGATCTCGTGGAACGCCAAAACCAACGGTCTCGCCAAGGACGATCTGAGATGGAATCAGGGCGGCGCGACATTCGGCGGGCCGATTCAGCGCAACCGGCTCTTCTATTTCGGTTCGTACGAAGGCTTCAAACGCCACTTCTCGTCGTCGGGAACCGCCACCGTGCCCACGGAGGCGGAGCGCAACGGCGTGTTCGCGGTCACGGTCAGAGATCCGCAGACGGGTCTGCCGTTTGACAGCAACACGATCCCGAAGGATCGGTGGGATCCACTGGCGGCCAAGATCATCAATGAGTACAGCAAGCCGAATCGTCCGGGCACCACCGCGAGTTCGGGGCTGGTCGCCAGCAACTACGCGTTTCAGGCGGCAGGCCGTGAAAATACCCACAAGGCGGATGTCCGCGCGGACTTCGTCGGACGCGCCAGCGATCGCGTGTTCGTTCGCTACAGCCTGCTCCAGCAGGACATCTATCGCGATCAGATTCTGTCCGGCGTCGCGGAATCCGGCGGCAGCAATCAGGGCGAGCAGTACAACCGCAATCACAGCTTCGGCACGAGCTGGACCCGCACGATCGGATCCAGGTTCGTCAACGAACTGCGCGTCGGCTACAACAAGACCGACGCCCGCTTCGCGCACGCCACCGCGCGCGGGATGAAGGCCGACGAGTTCGGCTTCGTCGGACTGCCACCCGAACAGCTCACCACGGGCGGCATTCCGTTGATCTCGCTGAACAACTACACGTCGGTCGGCATTCGCAATTTCCGGCCGCAGTTCCAGAATCCGGTCGCGCTCCAGGTGCTCGACACGGTGTCCCTGCTGCATGGTCGACATGCCATCCGGGCCGGTCTGGAAATGCGTCGCAAACAGAGCGACACCATGGACACGACCCGCGTGAGTCCCAACTACAGCTTCAACGGGCAGTTCACCGGAAACTCACTGGGAGACTTGATGCTCGGTACTGCGTCCAGCCTCGCCGCATCGACCGTTCCCGTGCTGGACTGGCGTCAGGAGGCCTACTCCGCGTTCGCGCAGGACGACTACAAGGTGACGGCGAACCTCACAGTCAACGCCGGACTGCGGTACGAATACACGACGCCGTTCTACGGCGCCGGCAAGAACAAGAACATCAACTTCGATCCGGCGACCGGTCAGCTCGTGACGGCGACCGACGACGACAAGTATCTCGTCGACCCGGACCGCAACAACTTCGGACCGCGACTGGGGATCGCTTATCAGGCCATTCCCGATCGGCTGGTCCTGCGCGGCGGATTTGGCGTGTTCTACTCGCTCGAAGACCCCACGGGATCGGAAGGCATGCTCGCCTTCAACCCGCCAACCACCATCAATGCGACGCTGCAGACCATCGGCACTGGCTTCAGCGCCACGCCGGCCGCGATACTGTCCGCTCCGTTTCCGGCCAGCATGCTCTCCAGCTACGTGTCGAGTACGGTCAGCGTCAAGGCGCGCGCCCGCGATCAGGATGCCGCGACGATCAAGCAGTGGAATGTGGCTGCCGAGATGCCGCTGCCGTGGCGGTCGAGCGTTGAAGTCGCCTACGTCGGCAATCGCGGATCGAACCTGCAGGCCAACCTGCCGGTCAATGCCGTGCAGTTCGGTGTGAACGGCGCGATCGCGGCGAACCGGCCGTATCCGCAGTGGCAGCAGATCGGCATGGTCTTCACGGCGGCCCAGTCGACGTACGACTCGCTGCAGCTGAAGTTCGAGAAGCGGCAGTCGAACGGGCTGTATCTCCTCACGAGCTACACGTTCGCCAACGCGCAGGAAGAGGTCGGCGCGTTTGGCGCCGGCGGCCACACGATCCAGAGCACGCTGACGCCGGATTACTCCAACCTCGCCGCGCTGCTGCGCGCCGATCGGGGCCCGAACGCGCAGACCGCGCGTCACCGGCTCGCATTCACTCAGATCTGGCAGATTCCCATCGGCCGGGGCCGAGCGATTGGCGGACAGATGCGTCCTGCGTTCGATGCGCTCGTGGGAGGATGGCAGGTCTCGAGCATCACGTCGTGGCGGACCGGTCTACCGGTTGACGTCACGCTGTCGGCCTCGGGCACGGACCCGGCGACCGGGTTGACGTACACGTTCTTCAGTCGAAACGGTGGAGGTCTCCGGCCCAACCTGACCGGCATCGATCCGAATCGCAACTCGAACACCGACGACCGGCTGCACTACCTGGATCCCGCGGCCTACAGTGTGCCGGCCGTGAACACGCCCGGCAATGCGGGACCCACGTCCGCGTGGGGACCCGGAGCGTTGACGACCGATTTGAGTCTGGTCAAGCGATACACGTTCGATCGCATCAGCGCGGACGTGCGGGCGGAAGCGTTCAACCTGTTCAACCGCACGAACTACAACAACCCGAATGGCACGTTCCCCAGCGTCAACTTCGGGAGCATCACCAGCGCGGGCGAGCCGCGGATCGTTCAGTTGGCGCTTCGGCTGGGGTTCTGAGGGCAGAC
>Ga0137452_1000468_pt1 | contig 12007 bp, 13 predicted proteins | sample EasRivERMGT513_2_FD_102312 | JGI IMG/M metagenome (GOLD analysis project Ga0137452, IMG submission 102312) | Soil microbial communities from meander-bound floodplain in the East River, Colorado, USA - East River MetaG ERMGT513_2 | ecosystem: Environmental > Terrestrial > Soil > Floodplain ...
GTTGTCCATGCATGCGGAAGACATGGGGGCGCGCGGCATAGTCAACGGGGATGGCGTGCGCGTCTCGTGTGCGCGCGGCGAGCTTCTGCTGCGCGCCGAAAGCTCGCCCGAGCAACGCCGCGGCGACGTATACATCCCCATGCACTGGGGGAGCCGATTCATGAGCGGTGCCGGCGGCAACGCGCTGACCGTAAGCGCTTTCGATCCGATCTCCAAACAACCGGAACTCAAGCATGCGGCAGTGCAAGTCGAGCGCGTCGAGTTGCCGCACGAGCTGATCGCGCTGCGGCGGCTCGACGTGGACGGATGGGAACGGTTCGAGCGCCTGCAGTCGCTGCTCCCACGCTTTCCGCTCGCGGCGCTGTCGCCGTTCGGAAGAGAATCTGCCTGCGTCATGCTTCGCGCCCGCGGCGGCGCGCCCTTCGAACCCGCCGCGCTCGCCGAACTCGACCGTGTGATCGGTGAATCCGATCTGCGCTCGATCAGCTACGAGGACCCGGCGCGCGGGATCGCCAAGCGGCTCTGGATCGACGCGAGCGGCCGAATCGCCGGCGTGCGGCTCGCCGGCGAGACGGACGCAGCCGCCTGGCTGAAGGAGCAGATTGAGAACGGCGCCCTCGTCCCGCCGGCGCTCGCCCTCGCCCCGCGACCGGCCGGGTCCGCGGCCGCCGTGCCGCGAGGACGGATCGTGTGCAATTGCTTCGATGTCTCCGAAGCCGACATCCGTGCAGCGGCCGGGCGCGGCGCGGATCTTCCGGCGCTGCAGCGCTCGCTCAAGTGCGGGACCCATTGCGGGTCCTGCGTTCCGGAACTGCGGCGGCTGTGCGTTGGGCGGGGCGCAGTGTCGGCGGCTGCGTAGGACAATCGTGGCGGGCGGCGATTGCGTCATCTGAACATTTCGGCAGCCGGCGACGGCTGTCGCGCGGCCCGGTCTATCCACGGAATGGCGCTTGCTGTCGCGAATGGGCGTTTGGGTTCAGCGCGCAACGCGCTGAGGGAAAAAAAAGTGAAGCTGGCCGGTAAGCCGGGTTCTGTCGTGGACAGTCATTCCTCTAGGCCTTGAGTTGCCCCAAAGCTCAAGCCACCTACCCGCGGACTCGGCGAGCCACGTCATCGTCCGCCTATTTGATGTTGCTCCGGGTGGAGGTTGCCGCGTTTCACCCTCGTCGGATTCGACCCGCACCCTGCCTAAGGTACGAGACTTTGGCGCGGCGCTTGCGCGCCACGCCAAGTCCGCCGAGACTCGTCTCTGTGGCCCTGTTCGTCGCCTCGCGGCGCCTGGGCGTTACCCAGCACCCTGCTCTGTGGAGCCCGGACTTTCCTCTGGCAACTGAAACACTTGCCAGCGACTGTCTAGCCAGCTTCACTCGCGATTTTATCGCATCGCGAGATCGGCGGCTTGACTTCGGAGAAGCAGCAGCCTAGAACGAATCACACAGTCGTGTTCCCAAAGGAGGACGGCATGAGACGCAGACTGTACTTCCTCTTGCCCGATCTGGGCAGCGCCATCCAGACCGCCAACGATCTTCTGCTTGCGCGGCTCGAAGACCGGTACATGCACTTCCTCGCCAAGCGCGGAATGTCCCTGGGCGCGCTGCACGAGGCGAACACTCTGCAGAAGTCAGACGCCGTCCACGGGGCCGAACTCGGTTTCGTGATCGGCGGCGTGGGCGGCTTCCTGTTCGGCATCTACATCTATCTGACCCCGCCCGACGGAGTCGCCCTGCAGCTTGTCACGGTGCTGCTCAGCACCGTGATCGGCGCGATCTTCGGCGCCTGGGCGGCGAGTCTCGTGGCGATGTCCGTGCCGAATTCGCGTCTGACGCCCTTCAAGAAGGACATCGATGCCGGCAAGATCCTGCTCATGGTGGACGTGCCGACTTCGCGCATAGACGAGGTCCGCGAACTGGTGGGCAGGCGCCACCCCGAGGCGAGCGCTCACGGCATCGAGCCGACCATCCCGGCATTCCCTTAGGATCAAGCGCGCCGCGGCCGGAACTGCGAGGCGTCGTCGTAATACGCCTCGCGCTCGTTGCCCGGCTCCCAGCCTGGAATACCGAGGATAGGGAGCGGCGGCAGAGTGTGCGTTGAGGCAAGGGCCCCTCCCCTGAGAAATAGTCCGCCGCGCGCGCATCCAGTTCCGGGAGCTGCCGCTCGAGCGGCGCTTCCAGCAGCGCCGGCTCGCAATCGAGAATCAGTGCCTTGGCCGTCACGCCCTTGTAGGGCTCGAGCGCCTTTTCGTAGATGGCATGGCCGAAGACGTAGAAGCGCACCGAGCGCAACACCTCGGCGCGGTGCCTCCAGAAAAGCTCCTTCCAGCGGAATTCGAGCAGCAGGGCCGACAATTCTGCATCGGCCGACGCCACGACGATCCCGCCTTCGTCGAACAGCGTCAGCACGTCCCGTGCCGTGCCCCTCAGCGGCTCGCCTCGGCGCGCGCGGATCTCCTCGTAGTGATGGCCGTTCAGCACTGCCTTGGTTTTCGGAAACGCGAGCCACACCAGCGCGTTAAACAGATCGTGCCAGTTGTCCGCGCGCGTTTGTACTTCTCCTCTCTCGAAAATGCGGACTTCGTACTGCGCGGAGAATTCCTTGGAGGGCGGCGCCGGCGCCACGAAACGAATCGGTACGCCGCCGCCGCTCACGACCGATGGCATCGTCATGGCGTTGAGCTCGTCGTGCCGGGGAAACCGGTCCCGGGGAAGGCGTCCGAGCAGAGGCGTGAGCGCCGTGAAGGTCGGCGCGTCGAGCGCTGGCGTCAGGCGAGCCGCCATCCGACCGATTCGCCCGCCCGCAGCGGCACCAGCGTCGCCGCGCCAAACGGGATTTCGCCGGGCACCGTCCAGGCTTCCTTCCGCAAAGTGATCGAGCCGCGGTTGCGCGGCAGCCGGTAGAACTCCGCGCCGTGAAAGGCGGCAAAGGCTTCGAGCTTGGCTAACGCTCCGGCCTGCTCGAACACCTCCGCGTAGAGCTCGATCGCGGCATGCGCCGTATAGATGCCGGCGTGACCGCACGGCGTCTCCTTGTCGGCCCGCGCGTGCGGCGCGCTGTCCGAGCCGAGGAAAAATTTCGGACTGCCGCTCGTCGCCGCTGCGAGGAGCGCCTGGCGATGTTCCTCGCGCTTCAGCACCGGCAGACAATAGTGATGCGGCCGGATGCCGCCGGCGAAGAGCGCATTGCGGTTGTAGAGCAGGTGGTGCGCGGTGATCGTGGCGGCGATATTCGGGCCGCCTGCCAGGACGAAATCGACCGCTTCGCGGGTGGTAGCGTGCTCGACCACGATCCGCAGCTTCGGGAAGCGCCGAGCGATGGCGGCGAGCACCGTCTCGAGAAACACGCGCTCGCGATCGAAGACGTCCACGCCGGGCGTCGTGACTTCGCCGTGAACAAGCAGGGGCAGATCGTGCTCCTGCATCGCATCGAGCGCGGGGTACGCGCGCTCGATGCGCGTGACGCCGGCGTCCGAATTCGTCGTTGCTCCCGCCGGGTAGTACTTCACACCGCACACGAAACCCGAGCGCTTCGCGCGCGCGATCTCCTCGGCGCCCGTATTGTCGGTGAGATACAAAGTCATGAGGGGCTCGAAATCCGACCCCTTCGGGAGCGCCTTGAGTATGCGCTCGCGGTAGGCCGCGGCGAGCCCGGTGTCGGTGACCGCTGGCCGGAGATTGGGCATGACCACGGCCCGCGCAAACACGCGAGCGGTGTGGGGCAGCACGCTCGCCAGCGCAGCGCCGTCGCGCAAATGCAGGTGAGCGTCGTCCGGCCGCGTCAGGGTGAGGGACTGCACGGGTTCAGGGGCTTCGAGCGGTCTTGTCGCGGGCGAGCTGGAGAGCGCGAGCGTATACGGCGTTCTTCTTCGCCCCGGTGGCCTTGCAGGCGAGCTTCACTGCCTGCGCAAGCGGCAGCTCGGCGAGGAGCGCAGTGAGCACGCGCTCCCAATCGGTCTTCGGGCCTTCTTTTGGGACCGCCGAGCCCTCCACGATCAGCACAAACTCGCCGCGCCGGCGATCGGGGTCGGCGCGAAGCCAGAGCGCCGCTTCCCCGAGACGACACCGATGAATCTGCTCGAAGAGTTTCGTCAGCTCGCGCGCGATCACGAGGATGCGCTCGGGTCCGAGAACCGCGGCCAGGTCCTCGACGCATTCGACGATGCGATGTGGCGCCTCGTAGAGCACCAGCGTATACGGCAGCCCGCTCAAGCCTTCGAGCGCCTTGCGCCTCGCGGCGGGCTTCGCTGGAAGAAAACCCACGAACAGAAATGGTCCCTCCGCGACGCCTGCCGCCGAGAGCGCAGTCACCGCGGCGTTCGGGCCGGGAATCGGGATGACCTTGAATCCAGCCGCGCGCGCTGTTGCGACGACCGTCGCGCCCGGATCGGAGACTGCGGGCGTGCCTGCATCGGCGACAAGCGCAACGTTTCTGCCGTGCGCGAGCTGTTCGACGATCCAGGCCGCGGAGCGTCGTTCGTTGTGCTCGTGCACCGCTACGAGCTTTCCCCGCACGCGATGGTGCTCGAGCAGGCGCGCCGTGACACGCGTGTCCTCCGCGGCGATAACGTCCGCTCGGGAAAGCGAATCGAGGGCGCGGGCGCTGATGTCTTCGAGGTTCCCAATGGGCGTGGCCACCACATATAATTGACCCAGCCCGTTTGGGCTCTCCTCATGCTTGCCGGTCCTCGCGCCCAATTCTGCTTCGCCCTGTTGGCGTTGTTGAGTCCGGCATTGTGCTCGGCCGTCGACGATCCGGCAAGCCGGCCTCCTGTAGGCGAAAGACCTTTCATAGGTCTGCTGCTGCCGCTCAATTCCCCGGATTTCGCCCGTGCAGCCGAAGCCGTGCGCCTGGGCTGCCAGGCCGCGCTCGCCTTCGCGGAGCACCGTCAAGCGCTGCAGGTCGTGCGCACCGACGCCCAGCCCGAAAGCATCCTCCTCGAATACGAAGCCGCCGTGCAACGCGGCGCGGCGGTCATAGTGGGCCCATTGACGCGTTCGGGCGTCTCGGCGCTCGCCAATGCCGGCCGTGTCAGCGTAGTGACGCTCGCCCTCAACGTCGCCGAGGGTGACGCGCCGCTCCCGCCGCGCCTGTACACCTTCGGGCTTTCGGTGGACACCGAGGCGCGCACAGTCGCGCGCACGGCCTATGCGCGCGGACTGCGCGAGGCGGTGGTCGTGCAGGCGTCGAACGCGCTCGCCAAGCGCCTGAGCAGGGCATTCGCCGACGAGTGGTTTTCTCTCGGCGGGCGAATCAGCGACGTGCGGGAGTTCGGGCCCAGAGGCGAATTGATCGATTTGCGCCGCGGTCTCTCAGACTCGCAGGCGCAGCTCATTTTCCTCGCTGCGGAGGCCGACCAGGCTCGCACCGTGCGACCCTATCTCAACAACCAGATGCTGGTATTCGCGACTTCGCAGGTCAACGACGGCAAAATTGGGCCGCTCGTGAACAGCGACTTGAACGGGATTCGCTTCGTCGACATGCCCTGGCTGGTGCAGCCCGATCACGCGGCGGTCATGGTCTATCCGCGCCTCGAAGGCTTTTCCGCCGAGCTTCAGCGCTTTTATGCGCTCGGCATCGATTCCTGCCGGATCGCAGGGGACATCCTCGCTGGGCAACAACGCATCGCCCTCGACGGCGTGACCGGGAAGGTCTCCTATCGCGGCGGAAGCGCGCTTCAACGCGAGCCGGTTCAGGCAGTTTTCAAGGACGGCGTGGGAATATCGGCCGAGGACCCGAGATGAAGGCGGGCGACCAGGCGGAGAGAGTCGCCGCCGGTTACTTGCAGCGAAAGGGCCTTGCTTTAGTCGAAACCAACTATCGCTGCCGCTGGGGCGAGATCGATCTTGTCCTGCGGGACCGAGACACGATCGTCTTCACCGAAGTCAAGCTGCGGCGCTCCAGGAGTTTCGGCGGCACCGCCTACAGCGTTACTCCGCGCAAGCAGGCGCGGATCATCGCCGCGGCGCGCCACTACCTCGCGGGGAAAAAGGAAACGCCCTGCCGGTTCGACGTAGTGTTGCTCGATCGGCTCGAACCGCCGAGGATCGAATGGATACGCGACGCTTTCTCGGCCTGAAGCCTGCCGGTTCTGCCGTCGGGACTCGCGCGCGGTCCTGCATCGGGCGCAACGTAATCGCAAAGAAGCTTGCGGTAAAATGAGGCTCACATGGCATCCATAACCGCCCGCCCCTCCGAGGACAGCGTTGACCTGCTGGCGCGCATCCGCCGGCAGTTCAACGACAGCGCTCAACTCAAGCTGAAGGCGATCGACGCACTCGCCGAGCCGATCGCCCGCGCCACCGAAATCATGGTTAAGTGCCTGCTCGCCAACGGCAAGATCCTCGCTTGCGGAAACGGCGGCTCGGCCGCGGACTGCCAGCATTTCTCCGCCGAGCTGCTCAACCGTTTCGAGCGCGAGCGCCCCGGGCTCGCCGCCATCGCGCTGACGACCGACACTTCCACGCTGACCTCGATCGCGAACGACTACGCATATGAACAGGTGTTCTCCAAGCAGGTAAGCGCCCTGGGACAGGCGGGCGACGTGCTTCTCGGGATATCCACGAGCGGCAACTCAAAGAACGTTGCACGCGCGATCGCAGCGGCTCACGAGCGCGACATGCGAGTGATCGCGCTTACGGGCCGCGGCGGCGGGGAAATCGGCAAGCTGCTCGCCCCGGAAGACGTGAACGTCTGCGTGCCGCACTCGCAGACCGCCCGCATCCAGGAGGTGCATCTTCTTACCCTGCACTGCCTGTGCGACGGGATCGACGCCATGCTGCTGGGGGTCGATTGACAGGCAGTGCCACATCGAGGCGGTGGGCCGCCGCCGCTCTGCTGCTCGCTCTGGCGCCGGCGCTTCAAGCTTGCGTCGAGGCCATTCTCATCGGCAGCGTTGCGACCGGAGTGATCCTCGCCACAGACCGCCGCCAGTTCGAAGTCATTTTCGCCGATCAACGCATTGAAAGCTCGGCGTCAGACCGCGTCGGCGAGGCGCTCAAAGGCCAGGGACACATCGTCGTCACCAGTTTCAACTACACCGTGCTGCTCACGGGCGAGGTACCCACTGCCCAAGCCAAGACACGAGCCGAGAAGATCGTGGGCGAAGTGTCTCAGGTGAAGACCGTGGTCAACGAGCTACAGATTGCCGGCACGAGTTCGGCCACCTCACGCAGCAGTGACGCCTATATCACCAGCAAGGTGAAAAGCAATTTTCTCGGAAACGGGAAATTCCGGCCCACCGACGTCAAGGTCGTGACCGAGGCAGGCGTCGTGTACCTGCTCGGCCTCGTTACGCGCGAGGAAGCCGACGCTGCGACCGGGATCACGCGCGGTACCGGGGGCGTGCAGAAAGTCGTACGCGTCTTCGAGTACGTCGCCCCGCCAACCAGGAAACCAGTGCAAGTTACGGAATGAGGGGATATCCCCTCGCGCCTACAGCCTGGGCGCAGGCGCCGCGAGCATCCGTTCTATTTCACCCACGAGCTTGCGATCCCCGGGGGTCACCTGGGTCCCGAAGGACAGCACATTTTCTCCCGAGCGGTCGATCAGGTATTTGTGGAAGTTCCACTTGGGTCGTTCACCGGTCTTCGCGCCGAGCGCCGCGTAGAAGGGGTTGGCATTTCCCGCTCGCACCGCGGATTTCGCGAACATCGGAAAACTCACCCCATAGTTGACCTCGCAGAATTTTGCGATGTCGCTGTTGCTGCCGGGCTCCTGGCCGCCGAAATCGTCTGCCGGAAATCCGAGCACCACCAGACCCTTTTCGCGATAGCGGCGATACAGCGCCTCCAACCCTTCGTATTGCGGCGTGTAACCGCATTGACTCGCGGTATTCACCACCAGCAGCACCTTCCCCTGGAACCGGCACAGCGGCGTGGCCTGATCGGTCAGGCTGGGAAAGGTGTGAGCGAGCAGCGGCGGGCACGCGGCGGCCGCAGGCGCGGAGGCAAACAACAGTAAAGCGAGGGAGGCGCGCCTGATCGTCGGTGAGAGCATGATTGTGGGCGACCTTACTATCCGTGGATGGTTCTGTCAAAGCTCCCGGGCTCGCCTGGACGCATCGGGTAAGATACAAGGCAGCCGGGCAACACTCTCCATGGGCACTCCTTTCGAACAGAAGATCTGCCCGCCGCAGCAACTTGCGGCGCGGCTCGGCTCCTGCGCGCGCCCGCTGGTGTTCACCAACGGCGTATTCGACATCCTGCACCGCGGGCACGTCACCTATCTCGCCCGGGCACGCGCTCTGGGGGCAACCCTCCTGGTTGCGATCAACGGCGACGCGTCGGCGAAGCGCCTGGGCAAGGGCGAGGAGCGCCCGCTGAATTCGCTGACCGACCGCATGGCGGTGGTGGCGGCGCTGGAATCCGTCCATCTGGTCACCTGGTTCGATGAAGATACGCCGCTCGCGCTGATCCTTGCCAGCCGGCCCGAGGTGCTCGCCAAGGGCGGGGACTGGAAGCCCGAAGCAATCGTCGGGGCGGGTGAAGTGCAAGGCTGGGGCGGAAGCGTGCACTCGATTCCATTCGAGCACCAGCGATCGACAACCGCCCTGCTCCTGAAAATTCGCGGAAAGCCGGAGCCCAACAGGGGAACCTAGAGGTTCCCCCGTTACATCCGATTACGAACAGGGGAACCTGAAGGTTCCCCCGTTACCCCCTCCGCCCCGGTCCGTTCAGGTTCAATTCCCCGAGCGCTTTTCCTCGAGCGGGCAGGTTTTCAGCTCGCTTCCCGGAAAACCCTGGCGCAGCTCGTTCAGCTTGGCGGCGAGCGCCTCCGGGACTTCCCGCACTGTGAAGTAGATCTTGTGCACGGGGGTCTCCCTGGGGCCGACCTTGGCAGTCCGCACGCCCTTCGCGCGCAGCTCCCCCAGACGCGCCTGCGCAGCCTCCGAGGTCTTGAAGACGCCGAGCGATATAGCGAAACGGTGCTTGGGATCTTCCTGGACTACGAAAAAATCTTCGACCCCGAGCTTTCGCAGCTCGCCGGCTTTCTGGTTGGCTGCCTGGCGATCTCGCTGCGGCGGCATGAAAACCCAGTAGCTCGCGATTTCCTCCGCGCGGCGCTGCGAGAGTCTCGGCCCGAGCGCGAGCGGATCGAGCGCCTGCTGCACGCGCGCAACGTCGCCGGGATTGAACGCCCCGAGCTCCAGGCACGCGGCAACGATCGGCTTGGGCGGCGGTTTGGGGCGCTCGGTGGCAAGGGCCGCAACCTGCTCGGCGCTGAGCAGCCGGATCGCCTGCGGATTGAGCTGCTGCTCCATCAGTTGCGCCTCGCTGAACGCAGGACCCGTTCCTAAATAGCTCCAGGCGAGGAAACCAAGGTTGGCCACCAGCAACAGGAAAAATGCGATCTTCACGAGTACCTCGGGCCCTTCTCTGCCTCCTGGACGATTCGGACCAGGCCTGCAAGCACGAGATTATTTTCAAGCCTAACCGGAATGCTGAGATGCCGGGCAATCCGGCTCGCCGCGCCACCGGTGAGCGTGCACATCGCGCCGGGCTCCATCGCCGCGAACATCCGCTCGATCGCTCCGGCCTGTGCGAGGAGACACCCGGTTTCGATGGCGTCCGCCGTACTCCGGGGCTGGCGGGAGAAACGTCCCTTGGCGAATGGGAGTCCCGCGGTGTCACGTGCCAGCGACCGTTTCATGAGTTCCAGACCCGGAAGAATCGCCCCGCCTGCGAATGTCCCGTCACCCTTCAGGACATCAGCCGTCGTCGCAGTGCCCGCGGCGACCACCAGGCAAGGTCCGTGCAGAATAGACCAGGCGCCGATCAACGCCGCCCAGCGGTCGGCTCCGAGCTGCGCCGGCCTGCCGTACGCGTTTGTCACGCCGCATTCACGCCGCTTCGCCTGCACCCATGCCGGCGCCCGGCCCGCAAGAAGGGCTTCCAGACGCCTACGCACGGAAGGGCCCGCGACGTTCGCGACCACGACCCTGGCGCCCGGGGCGATTCTCCTCCATTTCCCGCTCAGGCGCGCGATGTCGGCCAGAGGCACGGAGCCGGTGCTGCGCCAGGCGCCGGTATCGTGCACCCCCCATTTGAGCCGAGAGTTGCCGCAGTCGATCGCGAGAATCATCGGGCCTTGAGCGACAGCTCGCCGCTGTGGAAGCGCTCGACCCCTCTCGCCGAGGCGAGCATGAGCGCGCCGTCCTCGGCGACGCCGACGACCTTGCCTTCCGCCACGCGCCGGTCGGCCATCGACAACGCAACGTGCCGCCCCTGCCAGGCATGCAGTCGCAGCCACTCATCTCGAAACGGCGCAAAGCCTTCGCGCGAAAACTGTGCGAGGGCGGCGGCAAGGGACGGCAGCAGCGCAGCGAACAGCGCGGTCCGCGAGGGCGCCACATCGGCGTGGCTCGCAACATCGGTCGCCGGCCGGCCGATCCGCCCGCGCATTTGGGTATCGAGGCGAACATTGATGCCCACGCCGATGACCGCCGCACTCGGTCCCAGCACGTCGCCCGATATTTCGATCAGTATGCCGCCGAGCTTGCGCCCCTTGAGATACAGGTCGTTCGGCCATTTGACCCCTGTGCCGCGGACGCCCAGAGACTCGAGCGCCTTCGCAGCACCTACCGCCACGGCAAGGCTCAGACCCCCGAGCGCCCCCGCGCCCCGGGCAAAACGCCACAGTATCGAGAACGCGAGACTGCAGCCTACGCGGGACACCCAGGAATTGCCCCGCCGGCCGCGTCCGGCAATCTGGTGTTCGCAAACCAGCACCGCACCGTGCGGGGCGCCGGCCGCGGCCCGCTCGACCAGGACGGTGTTGGTCGACGGGCATTCATCCAGCACCTCGAGGGAAATCTCGGGGGAGATCTTTTTCAGCTCGGTCGCAAGGACATTGGTATCGAGGAGATCGGGATTTTCCGCAAGCCGATAACCGCGGCCTCGAACTTTGAACACCCGCAGGCCGAGCGCCTCGATCCGACGCACGAGGTTCCAGACGCCGGCGCGGGAAAGGCCCAGAGATCGCCCAAGACGCTCGCCGGAATGAAACCTCCCGTCAGCCAGGATTCGAAGCAGAGAAAAGTGGGCGCCACCCATGCAAGACGCAGCGGCAAGAAAGTCGGGCAATACTAGCACCGGGGCACCGATCGCGCCGGCGAAGCGCGCGGACTGAGACTTTTTCGGCGCTCGCTGCTTCCGACCATGAGCTTCGTGAAAAAAGTCACTAGGAAACTTTGCCAGCGGTGATATGATGCCGTCATAGTTGAATTTAGCAGGCTAGGCGACGAAGCTTGGCCTTCAGGTTGCCCGCCGGCCCAGCAAACGGCGGCTAAACGGGGGAAACCCTCCCTTCCCCCGTTTTTTTTTGCCTGCGCGCCGGACCTTCGGACGCGATTCTCGGCACCTATAATACGTTCCGGTCCCGCTTGAAGATCGCGCCCTGCACCTACGACCCCAAGCATGCGACGACCCTGGCCCTATTCCCGAGTAGTGGGACATCGCGGCGGCGGCACGCTTGCGCCCGAGAATACGCTGGCGGGTTTTCGCAAGGCCGCAGCGATGGGATTCGGCGGGGTCGAGTTCGACGTGATGCTTTCGGCAGACAAGATCCCCGTTCTCATTCACGACGAAACGCTCGAGCGCACCACCGACGGCCGCGGCGCCGTGGCCGCGACCCCTTATGCGAAGCTCGCGAGCCTGGACGCCGGCGCCTGGTTCGGCCGCGAATACCTGGGCGAGCGCATGCCCTCGTTCGAGCAGGCCGGGAAGCTGTGCGTCGAGCTCGGCCTGTGGGCCAACGTCGAGATCAAGCCGGCGCCGGGGTACGAATCTGAGACGGGTACGATCGCGGCCCGGCTTGCGCGTGAGCTGTGGCGCGGCGCGCCGTCCGCGCCGCTGCTGTCGTCGTTTCAGCCTGCGGCTCTCGAAACCGCGCGCGCCGCAGCTCCGGAGCTGCGGCGTGGCCTACTCACGGACAAGATCGAGAAGGGCTGGCGCACGGCCGTGGAGGACCTGGAATGCGTATCTCTACACAGCAACTGCGAGCATCTGACCGCCGA
>Ga0137452_1000469_pt1 | contig 12001 bp, 9 predicted proteins | sample EasRivERMGT513_2_FD_102312 | JGI IMG/M metagenome (GOLD analysis project Ga0137452, IMG submission 102312) | Soil microbial communities from meander-bound floodplain in the East River, Colorado, USA - East River MetaG ERMGT513_2 | ecosystem: Environmental > Terrestrial > Soil > Floodplain ...
CCGGCGCCTCTTCGAGCACCAGATGGACGTTCGTCCCGCTCGCGCCAAACACGCTCACGCCGGCCAGCCGGTGTGCGTCACCAACGGTGGGAATCGCACGATGCCGGAGCGCCAGCACGATCTTGATGAGACCAGCCACACTGGCCGATGTCTCGACGTAACCCACTTCCTCGGGCGCCACGCCCGCATTCGCCAGCGCGGCATCGATGACGGTCTGCCGCGCTTTGATGCTCGCGGCCGAGCCGCCGGTGCGAACATCCTGACTGCAGGCCGTACCGCGAATCACCGCGAGCACGCGATCGCCTTCTCGCCTGGCGTCCGAGAGTCGCTTGAGCACGACGATGCCGCAGCCTTCCGGCCGGGCGACGCCGCCGGCGATCGCCATGCTGGATGTGCGTGACCGCAAGCTCTCGCAGGCGACGTGCACCGCGAGGAGCGAACCGGCCGTCCCGGCGTCGAGCGAGATGCTGGGGCCCTGCAAGTCGAGGAGCGACGAGACGCGTCCGGACGCCACGCTGAGCGCGTCGCCGATGCCGACGAACACACCTGTTTGAGATCCGCTCAGCCGATCCGGCGCGCGTCCGGCGTGGGCGAGCGCTTCCCAGACCACTTCGAGCAGCAGACGTTGCTGCGGATCGATGGCGTCAGCGTCGCGCGGAGTGAGGCCGAACGGATGTGGATCGAACCGATCGAGGCTGTCGATGAATCCGGCAGCGGAGAGCCGGCTGCCAAGGCCGATGACGGCGATTTCTTCGTAGCGCGCGCGTTCCAGCTCGTCGAGCCGGGCCCTCAGTCGACGCTGTTCCAGGAACGCTCGCGCATCTGCTGAAAACTCTCGCCGCACCGTGACCTCTGTTTCGGGGGTTGGTCTCGTGGCTGTGGGTGCGGTACGGCTGATCTACTGCGGCGCCGCTATTCGGTATACCCGACGCACCTGCCTGCAGACGTTCGATCCGGGCCGCCCGCGCCCCCAGCCACGAGACACTGTTTTCCGGGGTGAATTCAGAGTAGCGCGCCGTCGTTTCCTTTTGGCCGGGCAGATCGATTTCTTTCGTCGTGCAGGACGCTGCGGAAACCGCGTCCTGCACATTTCTGAAAGCGCGACGTTTCAAAAATGTAGGAAATCGGTGATCCGATGCAGAACACCGGGGTTCACCTGAGGCCTGAGGCGGAGCTACTCCTCGATCGTGGCTTTTCTGATGAACGACAGCCGCGGGAAGACCTGCAGGAGGTACGGATTGCCGGCGGCCTGAATCAGTCCCTGATCGGGCGTCTCGCCGTATTCGGCGTAGATGCGCTCAACAAGCAGCATGCTCGTGACGATCTCGCCGAATGGCGCAAAGCCGTCGATGTCGAGCTTCGAGTTGTCGCCGAAGTTGATGAAAACCTGCGTGGTCCGCGTATCCGGCGTGCCTTGCGCGAACGTCAGACGGCCGCGCGTATTGCTCAGCCGGGCACGATCGACCGGCAGGAAGAGCTTGTTCCAGGCCGCATTCACAGCCGGATCGCCGTGAATGCCGAACTGGGCGACGAACTTCTTGACGACGCGAAAAAACCGGTTGCCGTCGTAGTAGCCGCTCTTGACGAGGTTGTAGAAGCGATCCGCCCCATGCGGCGCCCAGGCCCGGTGCACCTGAATGACGAACGTGCCCACCGACGTTTCCACGATGACCTTGTACATGTCCGGCCCCGGCCCCGAGAGCTTCGAGGGCTCGAGCAGGATGGCGGGTGTCGAGGGCTGCGGTTGCGGTGCCTGCTGCGCGAGCGCGGTTATGCCGAGTGCGAAGGCGATGGCAACAATCACGCCGGCCGATGCTCTGAACGTCGAGGTCATCGCTCCTAGTTTGTCAGATCAAAGCTGGGACGTGGAGAACAGCGGCCCACGCGAAACCGCGAACGCCCAGGGAAGAGCCTCTCCCGCGAAGACGCGAAGGAAGGCTGCCAACACGAAGTCAGATGACGTGGCGTCGCAGGACCGAGGTGAGCGTTCGGAAGATGAGCGCCGCAGAATCCACGGAGGCGCTCATCTTCCGAATGCACACCTCGGTCCGTGCGGCTTCGCCGCCACGCACACGCGCGTCACCTGACTCCTGGCACTCCGATCAAGGTCAAGAGAACTTCTCCGCGAGCTCCGCGCCCCCGCGTGAGACCCGCTGCAGACAAATCGCATCGCGGCTTCGCGTAGCCCTTCGCGTCTTCGCGTGACCCTCTGGGTATGAGCGACTACGCGTCGACTGGTGTCGGCGGTGGGAGTGCGGCTGCGGCCCGCAGTTCGACGACGAGCTCGTCGAGCCGCTCGCAGGTCTCGCGCATGTACTCGTAGAGATGCTTGTGAATCAGCGCGAGCGTCACCGCGTCGCGGAAAGCGCGCGGCCGGCGCAGCAGCGTCTCGAGCAGGAGCGACGACGTCATCAGCGCCCGGCGAGGTGACGCGCTCACGATGCAGGTCCAGAACACCCGCAGCAGAATGCCGAGGTCCTGGCGGCTCGCGATCAGCTTGCTCTCGATCTGTGTGCCCTTGTGAAGAATGAGCTGCATCACGCGCTTGCGATAGTTGCGGTGGCTGTAGAGCCGGGCGAGCAGCTTGCGGTACCCCTCGTACAGCTCGGCGCTCGACATGCCCTTCGGAATGACGTTCGTCAGCACGAACTGATCGCCGACCGACTCGGCGACGAGACGCCCGGCTTCCTTCAATCGCTTGTGCAGCGGCGTCTTCGGCAGGGCGTTGGGCATCCCCGTCATCGAGACCGGGATGCGCGCGTCCTGAATGAACCGGAACTGCTCTTCGAAGATCGCCGGGTCGTCGTTGTCGAAACCCACGATCATGCCGGCCATCACCTCGAGGCCGGCGCGCTGGATGCGATGCACCGAATCGAGCAGGCTCTCGCGCAGGTTCTGCGTTTTCTTGGTTTCTTTCAGGCTCGACGCGCGCGGGGACTCGATGCCGATGAAGATGGTCGTGAAGTTCGCCTTCCGCATCAGCACCAGCAGGTCGTCGTTCTGCGACAGGTTGATCGAGACCTCGGTCATGAACTCGATCGGATAGTTGTTCGCCGCCTGCCACTCGACGATCGCAGCCAGGAGATGCTTCGCTTCCTTCGGGTTGCCGATGAAGTTGTCGTCGACGATGAAGATGTTGTGGGCGCCGAGCCGATGCAGCTCGCGAACCTCGGCCAGCACCTGATCGACGGTCTTCGCGCGCGGCCGGCGGCCGTACATCACGATGATGTCGCAGAACTCGCACGTGAACGGACACCCGCGCGTGAACTGAATCGTCATGCTGCGGTACTCGTCCACCTTCAGCAGATCGAAGCGCGGCAGCGGCGAGTCGTGCATGCTCGGCTTCTCGTCCTGGCGGTACTCACGCTGCCAGGTGCCGGCCTCGTAGTCCTTGAGGAATTGCGGCCAGCTGTACTCGGCCTCATCCACGAAGACGACGTCGACCTTGTCGCGCAACTCGTCGGGGCAGAGCGAGGCAAACGGGCCGCCCGCGACGACGAACTTGCCGCGCCGCCTGAACTCCGCCGCGATCTCGAAGATGCGGCGCTTGTGAATCACGTATCCGGTCAGCCCGATGATGTCCGCGTCGACGTCGAAGTCGATCGGCTCGACGTTCTCGTCCATGAGGACGACGTCGTGATGGCGCGGCGTGATCCCCGCCACTGTCGGCAGCGACAGGTTCGGAAACACGCACTTCTTGTTGAGGCTGGGCAGGATTCGGTCGAACGTCCAGAAGGACTCGGGGTTCTGGGGAGCGATGAGGCAGATTTTCATTCTGCGCACTCCGGAAGCACTAGACACTAGCACTATTCGGAGACGCCGGCAGGTTGTGGATGGTTCCCAGGGTCACTGCTTCGCGAGTCGCGCGAGCAGCACCGCCGCGCGCTTCGTCTGCACGGACATCGTCGTCAAATCGGCCGTTTCAGCGGGCGTGTGGTCGTCCCGGCCCTTCAGACCGACCGCGTCGATGATCATCGGCACGATGCCCGCGACAAACGACACGTCCGCGGCGCCCGCCTTGTCCGGGCTCACGGCCGTCACCGTGCCGAGGCCGAGATCGCGGCTGGCGCGGTTGTACGCCACCAGCAACTGCTCGTTTCCGGCCGACGGCGCCAGCGGCGGATACCCCTCGTCGAACGTCAGCTCCGCAGTCGTGTGCGCGAGCGACTGCTTCGCGATCTGCTGCATTGCGGCCTGAGCCGTAGCGAACTGTTCGCGCGTGAGTGCCCTGATGTCGCCGAGCACGGTGGCGCGTTCCGCGATGATGTTGGTCTTGCCCGAAGCGGTACCGCGCGTGTGCGCGGCGTCGACGTCGACGGCAGTGCCGCCGAGCACCACGCCCGGGTTGAACGTCAGATGGGCCTGACTGGCGAGGCGTTCGCGGAACGTGTTGAGGATGCGGGCGGCCTCGAAGACCGCGCCCGCACCGATATCCTCGCGAAAGATCTGTGACGAGTGCGCGGCCTTGCCGGTGACATCGAGCCGCCAGTTGGTGCTTCCGCGACGGGCGGTGACCGCATGCGCCGGATCGCCGTCGCCGTCCTCGAATCCAATGGCGGCGCGAGCGCCACGGGCCGCCGCGATGAGGGCCTCGCGCGCTTTCGCCAGCGGCCGTCCGACCGCTTCCTCGTCTCCGGTCATGACGACGGTGATCGACATGGACTTGAGGAGACCCGCCGCCTCGAGTGCTTTCAGCGCGTAAATGATGATGACGTCGCCGCCCTTCATGTCGATGATGCCGGGACCGCGCGCCGTCGTCGCGTTCACCCGCTCGAACTTCTGAAAGGGACTGTCCGGTTCGAACACCGTGTCGAGATGGCCAATCAGCAGGATGGGCGCACCGCTGCCGGAGTGCGTCCCGACGAGATGTCCGGCGCGGTTCCATGCGGCGCCATCGACCCACGACGTCTGAAACCCGAGCGCGTCGAGTTCCGCGCGGAAGATGTCGCCCACCTGCCGGACACCGGCGAGATTCTGCGTCCCGCTGTTGATGTTGACGACCTTCTCGAGCAGGGCGATGGATTCGTCGTTGTGTGCGTCGATGTAACTCACCAGCGCGCGCTCAGCGGCGCTGATTGTTTCCGTCTGAGCAACGGACGCCGTCGTGGAGCAGAGAAAGACACAGGCCAGTGTCGAGATCGCAAGGACGCGCATGCGGAGAGTGTACGTCACCCAAATCGACATGATGGAGGGCGGGACTTCAGTCCCGCCGCGCGCCGGGTCTAAAGACCCGGCCTCCAGTTTCCTTCACCGCAATGTGAGGAACTGCGCGATGTGGGCGCGGTCCTGGGCGGTCATCCGTGGGGCCGCGCGCTCGAGCAGGCGCGTGAAGGACTGGATCTCGACCGCTGTGGTCGGGTACCCGACGTTGGCGCCGGTCGGCATCGCATTCGAGTCGGCGATCTTTCGGCCGGCAGCATCGAGGAACACGTAGAACGGCAGGGCGGATTCGCGACCGCCCCACTCGTCCATCAGCGCCTGAGCGCCCAGAGTGTTGAGGGCACGCTTCTCGGGCCTCTCCTGCACGGTGAATCTGACGACGACGAAGTGCTGCGACATGATCGAGCCGACTTCATCGGAGTCGACGAAGGCGTCGAACCGGCGGCACCAGCTGCACCACGACGCACCGAACTTGACCAGGATGTTTCTGGCGCCGGCAGCGGCCGCAGCACGCGCGGCCTCGAGCTGCACGGACGCGGTCGGTGCGGCTGGCGCCTGCGTGAGCGCCGGATCTGAAGACCCGGCCTCCATCGTGAGGGCAGCCGCAGCCATCGGCAGCACAAGAACGGCGATCGACAAACTCGCGAAACGGCGTAGAAAGGACACTTCTTCCGCCTTTCTCGATCAAGTTGTCGGGGAGTGACTCAGATCTTAACACTCAGCGCTAGCTTCCGCCGACAACACTTGGGTTCGCGGTGTTGACGTTCCTTTTGAGCAGCACTTCGTGTCCGAGCTTCCAAAAAAAACTGACTGTGCCGTCTTGCGAGACCGCGAATGCGGCCGTGCCTTCGGACTGACTCACGCACCGAAGCGCCGAACGGTGCCGCATGCCGAAGCTCTGACTGTCGACGGCGGCGCGCGGGCCGCTGAATCCCCAGTGGCCGCCTGCCTCGTACGCGGTCACGTGCGCTGAGGCGTCGAGGACGATCTCCGCGCCGAAGCCGATGAGGCGCAGATCCGATCCGAGGACCAGCGCGCCGTCCACGGCACTCAGCCGGGAGACGAGATCTGCCGCGTCGCCCAGGTTCACTTCCGCCGTCAGTGCCGCGCTTTGCAGCGCGGAGAGCGCCATGCGATTGATCGTGGCCTTCGCCTTCGGATCGACACGGGCGCGCCACTCGGCATCGGCAAAGGCATGGCGGGCATTGAGGAAGTCGACGAATCGCGCCCCGAGCAGTCGCACGTCCGGCCCGACGTCGTACTTGAACCGGACCGGCAGCGTCGCTTCGGCGCCGGGCGCGACGAGCAGCAGCATGCCGCCGTGGTCGTGCTCCTTCACGCCGTTCACGACCGAAAGAATCGTGGACAGCAACGCCGTCCATTCGAAATCCGACGACTCGCGCGCGGGCTCGTACATCGGGGGCGTCACCTGCGCGGCAAGCGCCCGCTCGCCTCGAGCCAGGATGTCCGTGATCGGCAGGAACTCGAGCGACGAGAACGCGACCTGATCCTGCAGCCGTCCCGCCTTGATCGCCGCCAGCTTGATGCCGCCTTGATAGACGTGGAGCTCGCCCGCGTCCCGCACATCGATCGTCAGCGCGAAGGGTGCGGACCGGTGATAGAAGGACCGTCCATTGCGTGCGCGCGCGAAGTGCGCGCCGATGAGCAGCAGGCCCGTGATGCGGCAGGCGTCGGCATCCGTCGTTTCGCGCGGACATTCGACGAGCATCGCCGCGGTTTCCGGGCTGACCGCCGGCGCCAGCGCGCGGATGGACTCGACGGAGAGCGGTCGCGACGGCTCGAGGGGAACGACCGGCACGGTGCCGTCTTCCGCGTCTCTCGGAATCCGACTGTCCGGAGCGCAGCAGAGCACGAATCGCGGGGCGCGGCCTTCCTCCCGTTCGAAGCTGGCAAAGAACGCGGTCTCGAGCACGTGACGCAGCAGCCCAGGCGCCGGCAACGGCGGCGCCGCCTGATGCGCGGCAAAACTCTGCCATCGCGCTCTGATCTCGTCGGCGAGATCGGACGGAAACACGTACCCCATCAGGACACGCGTGAGACCCAGGCCTTCAGTTCCGCAAGCGCCGCGGCCACATGCGTCGGATTGGTGGATTGCGGTGTCAGGCGCGCGGCGACCGCCGCCTCGGGCGTCAGCGCGGCAAACACGCCGGCTTCGAACCGCGCGTCGTAATTCCGCCAGTCCTCGATCGTCAGCACGCTGAAGTCTTTCCCTGCCGCGTCCAGATCGCGAACGACGCGACCGGTGATCTCATGTGCGGTCCGGAACGGCACGCCACGCGAGACGAGGTAGTCGGCAACTTCTGTTGCGAGCAACAAGCCAGACGCCGCCGCCCGCATCCGATCGGGATGCGGCGTCAGCGTGCCGACGACCGCGGCCGATACAGCCGCGCACCCCATGAGCGTGTCTTCGGCGTCGAAGACCGCTTCCTTGTCCTCTTGATAATCCTTGTTGTAGCCGAGCGGTGTGCCCTTCATCGCCACGAGCCACCCGGTCAGCAAACCGAGCGCGCGTCCGGATTTTCCGCGCACGAGCTCCATCGGATCCGGATTCTTCTTCTGCGGCATCAGGCTCGAACCGGTCGCCACCTCGTCAGCCAGCTCGAAGAAGCCGAACTCTTCGGAGGTGAAGAGGATCACGTCCTCCGCCAGGCGCGAGAGGTGCACCATCGCCAGGGCCGACGCATATAAGAAGGACGCGGCGAAATCGCGATCGCCCGACGAGTCGATGCTGTTCGACACGATCCGGCTGAAGCCGAGCTCGGCCGCGAGCCAGGCGGTGTCCACCTGGTAGCTCGTGCCGGCAATCGCGCCGGATCCGAGCGGCATCGCATCCGCCTCGTCGCGGACACGTGAGAACCGTTCGACGTCGCGGCGGATCGCCGCGGCATGCGCGAGCCAGACGTGCGCGACGAGCACGGGCTGCGCCCGGCGCAGATGCGTGTACGACGGCATGACCGCAGTGCCCGCGCGTTCGGCCTGCGCGATGAATGCCAACACGAGATCGGCCAGCGAACGCTGCACGACCGGAATCCGGCGGCGCAGGTACAGCCGGAAGTCGAGCGACACCTGCTCGTTGCGTGAGCGGCCGGTATGCAGCCGCTTCCCGGCGTCGCCGATGCGCTCGACGAGCTCGCGCTCGACGAAGGCATGCACGTCTTCGTCCGACGCGCGCTCGATGCCCGCCGGATTGGCGCGCACCGCCTGCCGGATCGAGTCGAGGCCGCCGAGAATCGCCTGCACGTCGGCGTCCGTCAGCACGCCGGCTCGCGCCAGCGCACGCGCCCACGCGTGACTGCCGGTCAGGTCGTCCTCGACCAACCGGCGATCGACCGACAGCGACTTTCCGAATTCAAAGACGGCCGCGTTCGGATCCACGGCAAAACGGCCCGACCAGAGATGACTCATGACAACCCGGCGTGAGATTGCGCGCGCAGCGGCAGCTCGACCATGGCGTGGTCGTACAGCGCAAACGGCGACGAACGGCCGACGACGTGGCAGCCGCCTTTGAAGAGCTTCATGCGAATGGTGCCGGTGACCTTCTCCTGCACCTTGGCGACCAGCGCGTCGATGGCTTCACGCGTCGGGCTGTACCACTGGCCCGTGTAGACCAGATCCGCGTACTTCACGCCGAGATCGGTTGTGAGCCGCTCGAGGTCGCGCGGCGTGACGAACACCTGCAGATCCTTGTGCGCCGCGTGCAGCACGACGGCCGCCGGCGCCTCGTAGAACTCGCGCGATTTCGGACCGACGAGGCGATTCTCAACCATGTCCACGCGCCCCACGCCGTGCTCACCGGCAATCGTCTCGAGGCTTTGAATCAACTCGGCGAAGCCCATGACGACCCCGTTGATCGCCATCGGGACGCCTTTGTCGAACTCGATCTCGACGTACGCCGGCTGGGCAGGCGCTTCGCCTGGTGACTTCGTCAACTGGTAGACGTCCTCAGGCGCTTCGCTCCACATGTCCTGGACGCCGCACAGAATCGATCGGCCCCAGAGATTCGTGTCGATCGTGTTCGGACCTTCCGCGCCGGGCGGCACCGGAATGCCCCGGCGCTTTGCGTACTCGATGGCCTCGGCGCGGCTGAAGCCCCACATCATGGCCGGCGCGATCACCGTCATCGACGGGTCGAGCGCGCGCACAGCGGATTCGAACCGCAGGTGGTCGTTGCCCTCGTTCGTGCCGCCGTGCGCGATCATCGTCGCGCCTTCGATGCGGGCGACCTCGACGAGATGCTTCGCGATGAGCGGACGGCCCAGCGCGGTCGCGAGCGGGTACTTGCCTTCGTAGATGGCGCAGGCACGGAGCGCCGGCAGAATCACGGCCCGCGCGAATTCCTCGCGCAGATCGAGCACGTGGGCGCGAAGGGCGCCAATCGCCAGCGCGCGCTCGCGCACGGCATCAAGCGCCTGGCACTGTCCCAGGTCCATCGTCACCGCGACGACGTCCGCGTTGTACTTTTCCGCCAGCCACGGAATCGCCACCGAGGTGTCGAGACCGCCCGAATAGCCGAGAACAATGCGTTCCATCTGACTGCCTAACCTCCCTTGACCATGTCGTGCAGGCGCCCTTCGAGCGCCTGTGCCGCCGTCGCGCCACGACACACGAGCAGGATCGTGTCGTCGCCGGCGATCGTGCCGGCGACTTCCGCCAGCCGCGCGCGGTCGATCCATTCCGCAAGGCCTTGCGCCTGACCACGATCGGTCCGCACGACCAGCAGCGGGTCGATGCGCTCGACTCCGCGCACGAGCGACGAGACCGCTCGTCGCAGCTGATCGCTGACGTCGGCGTTCTCCGCGGCGGCGCCAGGGCGGACGTAGGCGCCGTCTCCGGCGCGCTTGACCAGCCCTAACTCCTTCAAATCACGCGAGATCGTGGCTTGCGTTGCGTTGATGCCGCGCGTGATGAGCTCCTGCCGGAGCCCTTCCTGCGAGGCCACGGCCTGCCGATCGATCACGTCGAGAATCTGGGATTGGCGCCAGGACTTCATAACTATCCACTTCCGACCGACGAGTATACATCGGCTGCATGGCCGCTCGTGTACTTTTCTGGGCCAGATTCAAGAATATCGTTGACCGTCCGATATTTATTCATGTATATATTGATGTCTTCGTGAATACTTATTCGTCTCCAGTCAAGGTCGGAATCGCCGGCGCTACCGGGTACGCGGGTCAGGAACTGGTCGCGCTTCTCGCTCGGCATCCAGGGGTCAATCTGCAGGCCGCGATGTCATCGGGGCCGGATTCTGCCAGCCGGCCGCTGCCGCGTCTTGCGCGCATCTGGAACGGCCAGGTCGAACCGCTCGATGCCGCGCGACTCGCACGCTCAGTCGAGGTGGCGTTTCTCGCGGTTCCTGAAAAGGCGGCTGCGGAGTTGGCGCCGCCGCTCGTCGATGCGGGTGTGCGCGTGATCGATCTCTCCGGGGCGTTTCGCATCCGGGATGACGCGGCGCGCGCGCGCTGGTATCCCGCAACGAAGACATTGCCGAGTGGCGCGGCGTACGGTCTCACCGAACACTACAAGGATGATGTGCGCGGCGCGGCACTCGTCGCGAATCCCGGCTGCTACCCCACCGGTGCGCTGCTCGCGTTGCTGCCGCTCGTCCGTGCAGGACTCGTCGACCTGTCGAGAGACGTCATCATCGACGCGAAGTCCGGCATCTCGGGCGCCGGACGCGCGGCGAGCGATCGCACGCATTTCTCGGAGAACCACGGCTCCGTGTCGGCGTACGGCTTGTTCAACCATCGCCACGTGGCGGAGATGGAACAGGAGCTCGGCGCGACGATCACGTTCGTGCCGCACCTGGTGCCGCTCGATCGCGGCATTCTCGAAACGATTTACATCCGGACGACACCCGGCACGACGGTCGAGCGGGTGTCGGATGCCTTCACGTCGGCGTACGGCAGCGAGCCGTTCGTGCGCCTGACGGGTGATGAGCTGCCGGAAATCAAACACGTCGCACACACGAACTTCTGCGATATCGGCTGGCGCCTGGATGCCGGCGTCGGACGGATGGTCATCGTCGTCTGCCTCGACAACCTCGTCAAAGGCGCGGCCGGCCAGGCATTGCAGAACTTCAACGTCGCGTGCGGCTTCAACGAACGGACGGCGCTACTGTGAACGGACCTTTGATTCTCAAGCTCGGCGGCGAGCTGCTCGAAACACCGGAACAGCGTGCACGCATCGCGGCAACCGCTGCGTCTATTGCGGCGCATCGGCCGCTCGTCATCGTGCATGGCGGTGGCCGCGCGATTGACGCGGAGCTCGATCGACGCAGCATCTCGCCGAAAAAGGTGGACGGCCTGCGCATTACCGATGCGGCCACACTCGACGTGGTTGTTGCCGTCCTCGGCGGGTCCGCCAACACGGAACTCGTGGCGTCGCTGGTTGGTGAAGGCGTCACCGCCGTGGGTTTGACGGGCGTGGATGCCGGCTTCGGACGCGCAGTGAGAACGAGCGCGTACCGTGCGACTTCCGGCGCAGTGGTCGATCTCGGCTTCGTTGGCGATCCAGTCGGCGTGGAAGCCTCGCTCATCGAGCTGCTGCTCGTGCATGGCTACGTGCCGGTCATCGCGAGCCTCGGGCTCGACGAAAGCCTGCCTTCGGGCGCCGATGGGTCTCGCATCCTCAACGTGAACGCCGACGTCATGGCGTGCCGCATCGCGGCCGCCGTCTCGCCGAGTGAGCTCGTGATCGCGGGCACCACACCAGGCGTGCTCGACGAGCAGGGCGAGTCGATCCCGATGCTCGACGCGTCCGGCATCGACGCGATCATCGCGACGGCTCCGAGCAGGAGGCTGACGAACGCTTTCAGTCGCAG
>Ga0137452_1000473_pt1 | contig 11993 bp, 5 predicted proteins | sample EasRivERMGT513_2_FD_102312 | JGI IMG/M metagenome (GOLD analysis project Ga0137452, IMG submission 102312) | Soil microbial communities from meander-bound floodplain in the East River, Colorado, USA - East River MetaG ERMGT513_2 | ecosystem: Environmental > Terrestrial > Soil > Floodplain ...
ATCGTACGACGGATCGAAGTAGGCATAGCCGCCGCGCGCCCAGGGATCCGCGGACCAGGACTGCTGGTAGTGGCCGACGAGCTGGGCATCCTTGGCGCCCAGCCAATCGAGGTCGTGCGCGAAGCCCTCGAGCCCTGCCGTCCTGATGCGGTCGTCGGTGGCCGTGCTCGCGGATCCGCCAGCCATCAGCGACAGAATGCCGGCCCGGCCTCGCTGCTCCTCGTTGCCGTCCCACGCGGCGCCCCAGGAGAACGCAGACCCGAAGGCGCGCGGCTTTCCTTTGACCCGCCAGAACGGCTTGGAAAATTGAAGCAGGGTCTTGGTGACGGCGCCGTACTTCAGTTTGGCGATCGCATCGTGCTGCTGCGATGGCAGTGCCGGTGCGAGCGGGATCCGGCGGAGCAGGGAAGCCGGCACCGCGCAGACGACATAGTCGCAGTCGACGGTGGCGATCCGGTTGCTGTTCCGCACACTCGCGCGCACGCCGCGGCCGCGCTGCGACAGCGCAGCGACCTCGGAGCGCAGATGCAGCCGATCGCCGAGCTCAGCCGCCATGGCGGCGGCCAGGCGATCGTTTCCGCCCTCGATCCGGTAGGCGCGGAACGTCCAGTCGTCGTTTTCCGAGAACACCGCAAACTGATCGACGAGCGCGAGCAGCGACAACTGTTCGGGATCGGCGAGAAAGAAACCGCGAAGGCCTCGAACCGTGGACCGCAGCTCTTCGTCGGCGTGGATCTCGTCGAGCCACTGCGCGGCCGACCGGCGCCCGAGAGCCGCCGTCACAGGCGAGTCCCAGCGGCGCTCGACGAGGCGGTAGCGGTCGATCAACTCGGACAGCGCCTCCGACAGGCGTTCCCAGCCGCGTATTCCGTGACCTGAAACAAGCCGAGGGCGGCCCTTCGCATCCGGCGCCGCGTAGCCCCATCCCGCGCGCAGGATGCGCGTGAGCGTCAGTCCGAGGTCTCCCGCCAGTTTCCGGATCTCGTGATGCTGCTCATCGATCATGTCGCCGCCGGCTTCGGCGTGCTGGCGATCGATGAAGCCGTCGCGCGCCGTCAGCACGCGGCCGCCGACCCGATCGCGTGCTTCGATGACTGTGACGCGCGCGCCCATCGACGCGAGGTCGCGCGCGGCCGCGAGGCCCGCGAGGCCTGCACCGGCCACGAGCACAGAAACGGAGGACAGATCAGGCAATGTTCAGCGTCCGCTGAATGTAGGCGTCGATCTGCTGTTCGAGGAGTTCGAGCGGCAGCGTGCCGGCTCGCAGGACGGCCGTGTGAAAGTCCTTCTCCGAGAAACGGGATCCCAGAGCCTTCCGGGTCTTCTCGTGCAGCTCGACGAGCTTCAGTTCGCCAATCATGTACGAGCACGCCTGCCCCGGATAGACGACGTAGCGCTCGACCTCGCTGGCTTCGATGCCATAGTCAATGGCCTGCTGCCTCGTCCAGTGCTTCGCGTGAAGCCCCGTATCGACGACGAGACGCCGCGCGCGAAAGAGCTCGCCATCGAGCTGTCCGAGCAGGCCCTCCGGATCGCCCTCGTACCAACCCGACTCCCTTGCGAATCGCTCGGCATACAGTCCCCAGCCCTCGCTGAGCGCAGGGATGCCGCCAAACGCTCGAAGACGCCGGAACTGAGGCAGGGAGTCGTTCTCGCGATCGAGCGCCACCTGGAAATGATGACCCGGAACAGTCTCATGATAGACGAGCGTTCGCAGGCCGAACTTCGTCATCCGCTCCGGTCGGAGCGGAATGCGGAACACTCCCGGACGCGATCCATCGGGCGACGGCGCCGTGTAGTTGGCGGCGGCGTTGGCTTCCTGGAAACGGGGAAACGGCTCGACGATGACTGGCGCCTTCGGCTTCAGATCGAACAGCGGCGCCGATCGCCTCTCTGAGTCGCGAAGGATGGTCTCGACGTCGGCCATGATTTGTGTGCGCCCGGCCTCGGTCAGGGGATACGCCTGGTCTTTCTTGAGCTGCGCGATTCGGGCAATGAGCGTCCCTTCAGTCCGGCCCAGGCGACGAAGAATACCGTCCATCTCCTTTTCGAGACGCGCGACCTGCTGGAGTCCGATCTGATGAATCTGGTCGGCGCTCATCGTGGTCGTCGTGTAACGGTGCAGGTTGTACGCGTACACCGCTGCGCCCTTGTCGAAACGCCAGAGTCCCGCATCGTCGTTGGCCTTGGGCACGAGCGATTCGAGAAGGGCAATCGCGTTGCGCCAGGCCGGATAGATTTCCGCGGTTACGATCTTGCCGGCCTCTCCGACAAGCGAGTCGCGCCGGGCGGGCGTCATGCCCTTCATCGCGTCCATCTTCGTCGAGAGCACGGTCAGGTACGGGTTCTCGGAAGCCGGCGTGCCGATGAACTGGCGCATCTGCGCGATCGTCAGCTGCAGGATGAAACGAGGCGGAATCCTTCCGCTGTCTGCAATCCGCCTGGCATCGTCGATCGCCTCGTTCATGCGCGGGGCAACCTGCGCGAGGCGGGCCACGTAGTTGTTCGCGTCGGACTCGACGACGAGCGGGTGAGCGGAGGTCAGGACCGTGACCAGATTGATGTTCGCGCCCTGAAACTGCTCGAAGGGGAAGAAGTAGTCGAGGTACGGCTCGCCTTCGACCACGCGCTCGAGCTGCCACTGCATCAGGTTGGCCGATACGCGATCGGCCTCGCTCAATCGCGTGCGGTCGAAAGCCGACAGCGCGGCGAGTCCTTTTTTCGCGAGCGCGACGCGGTTGCGTTCGAACGTCTTGGTGACCGGCGTCAACTGACGCTCGAGGCGTCGCTGCTCCTCACCAGTGAAATAGCGGGCGCCGGTGGCCTGGTCGGGATTGGCGCGCATCCACTCGGCGGTGAACTCGGAGAAGAAATCCAGAATCGAGCGCGGCTGGGCCGGCAGCAGCGTCACGGACGCGCCAACGAGCGCGGTTGCCACGATCCATCGTCTCATCGCCCACCTCGACGCGTCGCCATCGGGCGAGGCTTACTGCTGTTCAACCGTGTACCCGCGGGAGCGAAGCATGGCAATCAGGCCATCGCTTCCGACCAGGTGGGCGGCACCCACCACGATGAACGGACGTCCGCCTTTTGCCGCGATCGCCTCGATCTTCGGCAGCCAGTTCCTGTTGCGGTCGACGAGCATCCGTTGATACAGGCGCGTGTCGGACTTCAGGTCCTGCAGAACGATGCGCTCCACCGTCGCGACATCGCCGGCCTTCCACGCGTCGGCCAGCTTCGTCACTTCCGACTGCTGCGTGTCGAGCTCTTTGATCGTCTCGGCGAGGAGCCGCTCCTGCTCCTCCCTGGTCATCCCGTCGAACTGCGAGATTTGAAACGCGATCGTCTCGAGGCCCTCCACGGGCTTTCCGGCCTCTTTCGCGAGATCGTAGAAGTGTTTGTCGAGGCCAAGCTCCGCCTCGAACCCTGCTTTCTGCCACTCCATTCCGAGCAGCGTGATGGCCAGCAGCCAGGGCTTCATCCGCTTCAGCGGCTCAACCGGCAGGCCGAGGCCTTCCAGACGCTTGCTGACCATGTCGAAGGTGGCCTTCGAGACGACGTTCTCGAGGGACTGCCCGGAAGGCAGCATGCCCTCCATGAGCATGTTCAACTGGTTTTCGGTGGCCATCATCTCGCCGAGATCGACTTCTTCGACGAGCCTGTCGGATTCCTTGAACGCCGATTCCAGAATCGGGTTGAGCGGATAGTAGTCTTTGGCCAGCAGGTGGACCGAGCCGACGAGATACATCGTCGATCCAGTCCTGGTGGCCTTCCAGAGAAAGTTGCGGCCGGCACCCTGCGCGCCCATGGTGGCGAGCAGAAGAGCCATGATCGTTGCGCGCCGGACGGAGAGGGACTGCCGTGACATCACTCTGAAATTATACGTGGCGAGGCGTGCAGCTACTAGAATACGCATCGTGATTCGCCGGCTGTTTCTGCTCCTTGCGCTGCTCGTCGCCCTCGGTTTTGGCGCTGGGGTGTACGTGGGCCTGATCAAAACGAGATGGATGTCGAGCGCGCCCGGGCCCGCGGCTGCCAATGCGCCTGTTGCTCCGGCGCCGCGCGCGACTCCTGAAGCGAAGCGGGCCGAACCCTCGGCCCCGCCGGTCGAGCGCCCGATGCGTCGCGCGCCTGCGCCGAAGCCGGAGCCCGAGCCTGCAACACCCCCACCTGCGTCGAAGTCCGTCGGTCTCCTCTCGATCGACAGCGATGTGCCCGGCGCTCAGGTCTTCATCGATCGCGAATTTGTCGGAACGGCTCCGGTCAGGGCGCACGAGGTCGCGCCCGGTTCGCACAAGGTCAACGTGTCTGCGCCGGGCTTCGAGGGCGTTGCCGAGACCATCGACGTCGTGCCTGGCCCGCGCGAGCTCGTCATCAAACTGCGCGAAGTGCGCCTGGACAGCGAGATCGAGGTCATTCACAAGCACCGCATGGGGGCGTGTAATGGACGTCTCATCGCCACGGCTCAAGGCATGCGCTACGAGACGCGCAACGAGAACGATCGCTTCGACGTGGCGCTGGCCGATTTCGACACACTCGAGGTCGACTATCTGAAGAAGAACCTGAGGCTCAAGGTCAAGAAGGGACGGACGTTCGATTTCGCCGACCCTGAAGGCAACGCCGATCACCTGTTTGTGTTTCATCGCGACGTCGTCAAGGCGCGCGAGCGCCTGATGAAGGGCGACCCGCCGGCTACCCCTTGATGCTTCGGGTCATCGAGTCGGTGTCGGCAGCCCGGCGCCTTTCTGAGGCGCACGCCTTTCTCGAGCAGTTCTCTCCCTCCACGGAAATCCTGATCGTCGGCGCGTCGCGCGGGGCAGCAGACGATTTTGCCCGCGCCGTGGCTGTCGAGAAGGGCGCCAGCTTTGGCCTGTACCGGTTCAGTCTCACGCAGCTGGCCGCGCGGCTTGCCGCGGCCGGATCGTCAGGCGCTGCGCTGGCCCGAGGCACTGAAGCCGGCAGCGAAGCCATCGCGGCCCGGGCCGTGTTCGATCTCGTGTCGTCGGACTCGCTCCGGTATTTCGCGCCGGTGGCGTCGATGCCAGGTTTTCCGAAAGCGCTCGCGCGCACGCTTCATGAACTGAGATTGGCAGGCGTTCGACCAGAGGGGCTGCTTCAGGGCGGCGCCGCCGAAGGGGACATCGGACGCCTTCTCGAACGCGTTGAATCTGAGCTCGAGTCGGCGTCGGTTGCGGACCGGGCGACGCTGTTTCGCCTCGCCGCCGACGCCTCTCGATCAGCAGATCGCTGGTCGGGCTTTCCCATCGTGTTTCTCGATGTCCCGCTCGATTCCCGCGCGGAGCGCGCGTTTGTCGGCGCCCTCGTCAGCCGTTCACGCCACGGGTTTGCCACGCTGCCCGATGGTGATGACTTTGCCCGTACAGCCTGGGAAGCGCTCGGCGCGACGGTTGAACACGCTCCGGATTCCGCACCCGGCGAATCCGATCTCGCGCACCTGCGGCGCTACATCTTCGTCCTCGATCGGCCTCCGGCGCGCGAACGGGCGGGCGACGTCCGGCTCTTTTCTGCTCCCGGCGAAGGACGCGAGGCGGTCGAGATCGTCCGCCGCGTGCTCGATGAAGCTGAAACCGGCGTGCCGTTCGACGAGATGGCCGTGTTTCTCCGTTCGCCGCAGCCCTATGTCGGCTTGCTCGAGCACGCGTGCGCTCGCGGAGGCGTACCCGCCTATTTCGATCGCGGCACTCGTCGTCCCGATCCGGCCGGTCGAGCGCTGGTCGCCCTCATCGCATGCGCGGCCGAAGGGTTGTCGGCGAAGCGCTTCGATGAGTATCTGTCGCTCGGGCAAGTCCCGCCGACGTCGAGCGCAGCCAGAAGTCCGGTTGAGGTCGCACCCCAGGACGAGGTGTATCGCGAGTTTGCTGATGCTGACACCGCGGAAGCCGACGGCGAGTCTGAGAACCTGCCAGCCGCCCCTCCTGATTCCGACGATGAGGCGGTGGTCGCCGGAACATTGCGATCACCGTGGAAGTGGGAAGAGCTGATCGTTGAGTCGGCGATCGTCGGCGGGCGGAGCCGCCTCGACGGCAAGGCGCGATGGCGGCGACGCCTCGACGGCCTTGCCAACGACTACCGGTATCGAATCGCGGAGCTCGAGACCGAGGAGCCCGAATCGGCCAGGATTGCCGCCTTCGAACGCGATCTGAAGAATCTGTCGCACCTGCGCGCCTTTGCGCTGCCGCTCGTCGACGAACTCGCGGCGTGGCCCGAGCGCGCGACGTGGGGTGATTGGCTGGATCGTTTTTCCGCCCTGGCAAACCGCGCGCTGAAGAACCCGGTTCGCGTGCTGAAGGTCCTGGCCGACCTCAGGCCGATGGCGGAAGTCGGTCCTGTCGGCCTCGAGGAAGCGCGCGACGTACTGCGCGACCGCCTGGTCACTCTGGATTGGGATCCGCCGACGCGGCGCTACGGCCGGCTGTTCGTCGGCACGCCGCATCAGGCGCGCGGACGATCATTTCGCGTCGTGTTCGTCCCTGGCCTGGCCGAGCGCGTCGTGCCGCAGAGGCCTCGCGAGGATCCGCTCCTCGTTGACGATCGTCGGGAAAGAATCGATGCGGGCCTCGTCGATCAGAAGTTGCGGAGCCATGCGGAGCGGCTGCTGCTGAAGATTGCGATCGGCGCCGCTCAGGAACGCGTCTATCTCTCGTACCCGCGGCTTGATGTCGGCGAAGCGCGTGCACGAGTGCCATCGTTTTACGCGCTGGACGTGATGCGCGCCATCACGGGCAGCGTGCCGGATCATCGCGCCCTCGCGGCCGAGGCCGCTGAGGAAGCCGGGGCGAACCTCGGGTGGCCGGCGCCCGCCGATGCCACCCGTGCGATCGATGACCTCGAGCACGACCTCGCGTCGCTCCGGCCGCTGCTCGACTCGCACGATCCGGCCTCTGTGAAGGGACACGCGCACTACCTGCTCGGGCTGAACGAGTCGCTCCGGCGATCGGTCATCAGCCGCTGGGCTCGCGGACGGTCGGCGTGGTCCGACAGCGACGGTCTCGTCCGAGTGATGCCCCGCGTCGCACGCGCGCTGGATGCGAGCCGTTTGGGACGACGAGCGTACTCGTTGTCGGCGCTGCAGCGATTTGCCGCGTGTCCGTATCAGTTTCTTCTGGCGACCATCTATCGCCTGCGGCCCTGGGAAGAACCGGAGCCTCTCCTCCGCCTAGATCCGCTGACGCGAGGGAGCCTGTTCCACAAAGTGCAGGCGGAATTCTTCCGCGAGCTCGACGCCGCACACGCGCTTCCCGTGACGAGCGAGTCGCTGCCCGCGGCGATCGCCACGCTCGACCGCGTGCTCGACCGCGTGTCGGGCGAGTACGCCGAGAAGCTCGTCCCGGCCATCGAGCGGGTATGGCGAGACGAGATCGCCGATCTCCGGCGCGATCTCGGCATCTGGGTGCGCAGGCTCACGGACGAACACGACTGGCTCCCGACGTTTTTCGAATTCAGCTTTGGCTTGCACGACGAAGGACGCGACCCGCGAAGCCTGAAAGATCCAGTCGTCGTGGACGGCCGCTTCATTCTTCACGGCTCAGTCGATCTGATCGAGCGGCGGCCAGATCTGGACGTCCTGCGCGTCACCGATCACAAGACGGGGCGGAACCGCTCGAACCGCGATCTGATCGTCGATGGCGGGAAGGTACTGCAGCCCGTCCTGTACAGCGCGGCCATCGAGCAGGGCCTGGGAAAGAAGGTCGTGGCTGGCCGGCTGTTCTATTGCACGACGGTCGGGGGATTCGCGGAGCACGAGATCGACATCAACGACTACACGCGCAGTCAGGGCCTGCAGGTCCTGACGATTGTCGATCGCGCGGTCGAGCAGGGATTTCTCGCAGCCGCTCCTGCCGACCGTGCCTGCGCCTGGTGCGACTTCAGGCCCGTGTGTGGCCCACATGAGGAGTTGCGCGTGAAACGCAAGTCGCGCGATCGACTCGCAGATCTCGAAGCCCTGCGGTCAATGAGATGAAGCGCCTGCGGCCAGACGACGAAGCACGCAAGGCGATCGGCGAGTCGCTCGACGAGACGCTCGTCGTGGAGGCGGCGGCGGGCACGGGCAAGACCACCGAGCTCGTCCGGCGAATTCTGCGCGTGCTCGCGACTGGCCGCGCCGAGATGAAGCAGATCGTCGCCGTCACCTTCACCGAGAAGGCGGCGGGTGAGCTGAAGCTGCGGCTTCGCGAGGCGCTCGAGATTGAGCGCGCGCAGGCCTCCGGCGACGAAGCGCTTCGCCTCGAGCGGGCTCTGGAAACGCTCGAAGACGCGCACGTCAACACCATCCACGGGTTCTGCGCCGATGTGCTGCGCGAGCGGCCTGTCGAAGCGCGCGTGGATCCGATGTTTACGGTGCTCACTGATGCGCAGGCCGACGCGCTCTACACCCGGGCCTTTCGCGCCTGGCTTCAGGAAGCGCTTCGCGATCCACCGGAAGTCCTCCGGCGCGCGCTCGGGCGCACGAGCGCTCCGATGTTCGGCGACGCCGAGGACGGCCCGATCGATCGTCTCCGCCGGGCAGGCCGGCAGCTGGCAGAGTGGCGGGATTTTCCAGCGGCGTGGCGGAGACCTCCCTTCGATCTGCATCGGGAGCTCGATCGCCTGATCGCCGCGCTGCATCAGCTGGCGGCCGTCACGGCTGGCGCATCGTCGCAGAAGGACAACCTCTACATCGACACCGACGCGGTCCGCCGACTCAGTCGCCAGATTCAGCTCGAGCAGTTGTCCGGCGCTCAGGATCATGTGGGTTGGGAGGGGCGGCTGATCGACCTGCTGCGCGATCGGGGGTTCTCGCGCACGCGAAAAGGCAGCGGCTACAAGTTCGGGAAGGATGTCTCCCGAGCCGATGTCCTGCTTGCCAGAGACTCGCTCCACGCGGATCTCCAGCAGTTCAAGCGCGAGGCGGATGCCGATCTGGCCGCGGGCCTGCAAACAGAACTCGCCGGCGCAACGGCCCGGTATCAGGCGCTCAAGGTATCTGCCGGTGCTCTGGACTTTGCGGATCTTCTGACCAGGGCGCGCGATCTCATTCGCGACAACGAAGATGTTCGCCGGCATCTGCAGCAGAAATTCATCAGGATTTTTGTCGACGAGTTCCAGGACACCGATCCGATCCAGGCCGAGATCCTTCTACTGCTCTCGTCGAGCGATCCTCGCGTCACACGGCGCCACGAGATCGATCCCGTCCGCGGCAAGCTGTTCATCGTCGGCGATCCCAAGCAGGCGATCTATCGCTTTCGCGGCACCGACGTGGCCACGTACTGGACAGTCAGGGATCAGCTGGGCGCTGGTGGTGGCCGCGTGCTTCAATTGACGACGAGCTACCGCAGCCTGCCCGAGATCCAGCGGTTCGTGAACGCGGCGTTCGCCGAGGAAATGGCGGCCAACGAGGCGACGCTGCAAGCCGGCTACGTTCCGCTTTCCGAGTGGAGAGCGGCCGTCGCTGATCCACAGCCGGCCATTGTGGCGCTGCCGGTACCGCGGCCGTACTCAGGCCGTGGTCCGCTGAAAGCTTCGGCGCGTGCGATCGAAGAATCGATCCCCGACGCGATCGGTGCGTTCATCAAGTGGTTGATCGAGAAGAGCGGGTGGACCATTGGCGAGCGCGGCGCCGACAACGCCGAGCGCCGCGTGCCCATCCGGCCCCAGCACATCGCCATCCTGTTCCGGCGATTCGTCAGCTTTGGCGAAGACATCACCCGGCGGTACATCGACGCGATAGAGGCGCGCGCCATTCCGCACCTGCTTGTCGGCGGCAAGGCATTTCATGGGCGCGAGGAAGTCGAAACGATACGCGCGGCCCTGGCCGCCATCGAATGGCCCGACGACGAGCTGTCGGTCTTTGCCGCGCTGAAAGGCTCCCTCTTCGCGATCGATGACGCGCACCTGCTGGAATTCCATCATCGGTTCCGCGTTTTTCATCCGTACAGGGTGCCAAAGGAGCTCGGAGGCAATTCAGGGCAGGAGCTGGCGCTGACCGGGGAACCGACCGCGCACCTCATGCCTATCGCCGATGCCCTTCGGCTTCTCCAGGATCTGCACCGCCGGCGGAACTATCGACCGGTTGCCGACACCATCGGGCGCCTGCTCTCGGAGACCCGCGCGCATGTCGGCTTCATCCTGCGCCCGGGAGGCGAGCAGGCGCTCGCCAACGTGCTGCACGTCGCCGAGCTCGCGCGTCAGTACGAAGCCGGCGGCGGCATCTCGTTTCGCGGGTTCATCGACGAGCTCCGGAGCGCGGCGGAATCAGAGGCGGCCGAAGCGCCGATTCTCGAAGAGAGCAGCGACGGTGTGCGGCTGATGACCGTGCACAAGGCCAAAGGACTCGAATTTCCCATCGTCATCCTGGCGGACCCGACCTGTCGCCTCAGTCGCGACGACGCGAGCCGGTATCTGGATGCGAGCAGGCGATTGTGCGCGCTGAAGATCGGCGGCTGGGCGCCGCGCGATCTGATCGACCACGAGCCGGAGGAAGTCGAACGCGACAAAGCGGAGGGCGTACGTCTGGCGTATGTGGCCGCCACACGGGCACGCGACCTTCTGGTCGTGCCGGCGCTTGGAGATTCGCCCTGGGAGGGCGGTTGGATCAGTCCGTTGAATCGAGCGGTATACCCGCCGCTGGCGTCGCGACGCGATGGATCGCGCGGGCCTCGATGCCCGGCCTTCAAATCGAAAGACTCCGTGGCATCCCGGCCCGACGATGAAATGGCGGGCCCATCAACCGTCTGCCCCGGTCTGCACGGGATGCCGGGCGACTATTCCGTCGTGTGGTGGGATCCATCGGCGCTCGACCTGGATGCGCCGAGGCTCTTCGGCGTCCGTCGTGAAGATCTCATCGTGAAAGACGTCGCGCGCAATGTCGTGGCCGACGGAAGAGGGCGCTACGACCGCTGGCGGCTCGCGCGTATGGATGCCCGCGTGGCTGGCTCGATCCCGTCGCTCAGCGTCGCTACGGTTCGCGAGTGGTCGGCGGATGTCGCTCGCGAGCTGCCGCCGGTCGCTCGAGACGTTCGCGTTGCGGTGCTGAAGCGGCGGGCGGAGCGGGCAGGGCAGGCGGGTGCCGTGTTCGGTGCGCTCGTACATGCGGTTCTTGCGCAGGCGCCGTTCGATGCCGATCGCGACTCCCTTCGTGCCATCGCCACAAATGAAGCACGGGCGCTGACCCTGGATGACGAGTCGGCGGCGGCCGCTGCGGAAGCGGCTGGCGATGTCCTCGGTCATGAACTTCTGGGCCGCGCGCGCCGCGCGGCCAGCCGTGGGGCATGCCGCCGCGAAACGCCGGTGACCTGCAGATTGCCGGACGGCACGATGATCGAAGGCGTCGTCGATCTCGCGTTCGAGGAAGACGGCGAGTGGACGGTCGTGGACTACAAGACCGATCGTGAAATCGAATCAGCCGGCGAGGATCGCTACCGTCGTCAAATCGCGCTCTACGCGATGGCTATCGCGCAGGCGACTGGGAAGGCGGCGAGCGGAGTCTTGCTGAGAATCTGATTAATCACGGTGCTGTCGTCGCCGGGACCAGCGTCACGACCGTGTAGCGATCGAGCGGGAAGTAGGTCCTGAACACGTCCTGCACGGCCGCGGGGGTGACGGCGTCGATCCGCGACGGCCGTGTGAGGATCTCGGCGACCGGAGCCCCGAACATCTGCACGGTCTGCAGCCGGCGCAGCCAGTACCCGTTCTCCCTGAGCGACGTCTCGTAGCCGCGCCGGGCGGTCTCCTTGGCGCTCTCCACGAGATCGGCCGACGGCGCTTCCTGCTGAAGCCGTTTCACCTCGGCGAGGACGCGATCGGCCATCGCCTGAATGTTTTCCGGCGCGGCGCCGAACGCCACACGCAGGTAGCCGCCGCCCTTCTGCGGCAGTTCCTGAGACAGTCCCACCGAGACCGTGTAGGTCTGGCCCAGTTCTTCTCGCAGGACGTCGCGCAGTCGTGTCTGCAGCACCGTCGTCGCAGCAGTGATGCGCTCCGCAATCGCCGAGTCG
>Ga0137452_1000474_pt1 | contig 11967 bp, 9 predicted proteins | sample EasRivERMGT513_2_FD_102312 | JGI IMG/M metagenome (GOLD analysis project Ga0137452, IMG submission 102312) | Soil microbial communities from meander-bound floodplain in the East River, Colorado, USA - East River MetaG ERMGT513_2 | ecosystem: Environmental > Terrestrial > Soil > Floodplain ...
CGCGGGCAAGACGACGGTGACGGACCTGGTGGCGCGCTTTCACGATCCGACGCGCGGGCGCATTCTCCTGAACGGCACGGACATCCGCGACTTCCAGCTGCGTAGCTATCGGAGCCTGCTCGCGATCGTGCAGCAGGACGTGTTCCTGTTCGACGGATCGGTGCGCGACAACATCGCCTACGGACGCGTGGATGCCACCGACGCCGAAGTGCGGGACGCCGCCGAGCGCGCGAATGCACACGAGTTCGTGATCCGGCTTCCTGATCAGTACGGCACGTTCATCGGCGAGCGCGGCGTGAAGCTCTCGGGCGGCCAGCAGCAGCGGCTGGCGATCGCGCGCGCGATCCTTGCGCGGCCGCAGATTCTGATCCTCGACGAAGCCACCAGCAACCTCGACACCGAAAGCGAGCAGCTGATCCAGGCGTCGATGGCTGCGCTGCTCGCCGGCCGCACGACGTTTGTCATCGCGCACCGGCTCTCCACCATCCGCCGCGCGGATTTGATCCTGCTCATGGACGACGGCCGCGTGATCGAGCGCGGCACGCACGACCAGCTGATGCAGGCGCGTGGCGTGTACCACGACATGGTGCTGCGACAGATGGAGTCGCACGGGGAAGAGGTACTTCGCTGATGGTGCTGGGTGCTAGGTGCTGGGTGCTGGGTGCTACCATCCGGCCATGCGACAACTGGCCACGTTCGCCGTCGTCATCGCCGCCACCATAGGGCTGTCCGCCCAGCAAGCCGCGCCGGCCCGGCCGACGATCGGTCAGTCCATCACGACGCCATCCGGCTTGATCTACAAGTTCACCAAGCTCGGCAAGGGAATCCAGCCGCAGACCGGCGACCTGATGATCATCCACGGCATCGGGACGCTGACGGACGGCAAGGAGTTCTGGAACACGCGGACGGAAAGCGCGCCGTACGAGTACGCGCTCGGCGTGGACAGCGTGATCAAAGGCTTTTCGGAAGGGATGAAGGAAGTGCGCGCGGGCGACCGCATCATCATCACGATGAAGCCGGACCTCGCGTACGGCGAGCGCGCCCGGACCGGCATTCCGCCGAACTCAACCCTGGTGTTCGACTACGAAATCCTGGCGGTGAAGCCGCAGTCGTTCGTGGAGCTGATTCGCGAAGGGCTGGCGGCGGGGACTGTCGATGACGCTATCGCGCGGGCGAAAGCCACACGCAATCTGAAGAACTACTACGTCAGTCCGTCGAGCGCCCAGGCCGCGGCAAACGCCGCGAATCGCAAGCAGGCCGGCGAGGGTGAGAAGGTGCTCGCCCTGGCGTTGACGCTGCAGCCGAAGATGTATCAGCTGCACCAGTCGATCGCACGCGCGCAGGCGCAACGCGGCGCGAAGGCCAACGCGATCAAAAGCTACGAGACGGCGCTGAAGTTGAATCCGAAGAAGACGCCGGCACACGTCAGCGACCGCGACGCCGCGACGAAGGCGCTGGCGGATTTGCGGAAGTAGCCGGACCTGTACGTAGGGCGGACCGGTTTATGGTCCGCCACAAACAGGCGAACCGAAGTTCGGTTCGCCCTACGTACTGTCTGTTTCTAACTCTCGACGACGACCGGCTGGCCCCACGTCAGGTGGTGCGGATGCCACGGCTGCATCGGACCGCTGAGGGCGCCGAACCGGCGGCGGAGATATCGAATCGCGGAGTTCCAGGCGAGCGGCTCGCTTGGCGCATGAATCACCACGCGGTCGCCGTCCCCTTTGACCAGGGGTCGCAGGACGTTGCCGTCCTGCTCGAGCAGCGAAAGATGCACGACGAAGTCGGCTGGACGGGCTTCGCGGAAGTCCGGCTCTACTTCGACGAGAAACGCTCCGTGGGTGAAGGCAATCGACGTCGGCTGCATCAGGCACCTCGCGATCGTTATGCGGGTCGCCTTTGTGCACGTTGGGTACCAGCCCAATCCCCGCAAGTGCCTGCGTTATCGGCAATCGCGGGCGCGTTCTGCAGGTCAGTTTTGCCGGTACGTTTGTAGGAATTGCTCGGCCTAGGGACTGCACCTGACGATCCATCAGGTGAATCTGGTATGCGCGCTCGACGTCGCGCGAATGCGGCGACGGTCCTACGGGTTGGTCTTCTGTTTGTCGATCAGCGGGAGCCAGTACTCGCGGCTCGCGACCAGATCCGACAACTCGCGGAACATGTCCGGATTGACCTTCTCCGCGTAGGGCAGGATGCAGGCCTTGGTCTCCTGCAGATACTTCTTCACGAAGGCGACGTCGGTCACGAAGCCGAGGGCCGTGAGATTGCTGATGCGATCCGCAAGCTTCAACAGCTTCGCGCGCGGGGTGCCCTCGAGCATGATGCGTCGTAGATATTGCTCCTTCGGTTCCCGGATGCCGTTCTCGCCGCGAATCGTCACTTCCATCACGAGCGCGTAGACGGCGTGGCCGTCGGCGTCGATGTTCCTGATGTCGCGCTCGGTCACGCCCGGCAGGCCGGCCGCGTCTTCGAACAGGTCGTGGATGACGGCGGCCTTGAGCAGGATCGGGTCGATGATCCGGTAATCGATCAGGATCGCCATCGTGCTGAGCTGATGCCGGAACATGTTGCTGCCGGCGCGGCGTTTCACGCCGATCAGCGCCATGGCCTTCACGATGTACGGCGCCATCGTGATGCGGCCGAGCGTGTGAGTGAAGTCGTCGAGAGAAGGTTCCAAGTTATCGAATCGCCGGGTCTGAAGACCCGGCCTCCATCGCGCGCATCCACGCGGCTTCCAGTTCGGCCCAGCTCTCGCCAAACATCGAGGCGGCGACTTCGCCGCCCGTCGCGGGCGGCGGCGCCACCGGCGGCGTGATCGCGTTCCAGTTCGGCGTTTTCATGTCCAGCAGATTATTGACGAAGAAGTCCCAGAGTTTGCGATCGCCGTACGGCGCGCTCGCGCCGCGGCGCCCGGCCGGGTGATCTTCGCCCGGCATCACGAGCAGGTCGAACGTCTTGTTCGCCTTGATCAGCGCATTCACCACCTGCATCGTCGACGACGGGTCGACGTTCGTGTCGAGCTCGCCGACGACCAGCAGCAGCTTGCCTTTGAGATTCGCTGCGTGCACGGTGTTCGACGACGCGGCGTACTGCGGGCCAATCGGCCAGCCCATCCACTGCTCGTTCCACCAGATCTTGTCCATGCGGTTGTCGTGACAGCCGGCGAACGACACGCCGACCTTGTAGAACTCCGAATGGAAGAGCAGTCCCGCCATGGTGTTCTGACCGCCGGCCGATCCACCGTAGATGCCGACGCGCATGATGTCGTACGACGGGTACTTCTTCGCCACGGCCTGGTGCCAGAGAATCCGATCCGGGAAGCCGGCGTCCTTGATGTTCTTCCACGCGACGTCGTGAAACGCGCGCGACCGGTTCGCGGTGCCCATGCCGTCGATCTGCACGACGATGAAGCCGAGCTCGGCGATGGCCTGCATGCCGTAGTACGGCGCGAAGTGCTTCGGGACGAAGGAGCCGTGCGGGCCCGCGTAGATGTTCTCGATCACAGGATACTTCCGCGCCGGATCGAAGCGCGTCGGCCGGATGATGATGCCGTAGATGTCCGTCGTGCCGTCGCGGCCTTTCGCGACGAACGCTTCGGGAGCGCGCCAGCCGGCAGTGGTGAGCGCTGCGAGATCAGCTTTCTCGAGGTCGAGCAGCACCTTGCCGTCGGCCGCGCTCTTCAGCTGTGAGACCGGCGCGAGATCCACGCGTGACCACGTGTCCACGAAGTACTTGCCGTCCGGCGAGAAGGTGGCGGTGTGGGTGCCGTCCGCAGACGTCAGCGGCGTGAGGCCGGTGCCGTCGAAGTTCACGCGGTAGTACTGCGCGAAATACGGATCCTGGCCCGCCACGATCCCGCCCGCCGTGAACGTGATCTGCCGCGCGGTCTCGTCCACGCTCACGACCGAGCGCACGACCCACTTGCCGGACGTGATCTGGTTCTTCACGCGACCGGTCATGCCGTCGTAGAGATACAGGTGCGCCCAGCCGTCGCGCTCGGACATCCAGATGATCTCGGCGCCGTCCTTCATGTCGCGCCGGTAGGTCCGGCCCGCGTCGGTGAGATTGCCCGTCGCGCGGTTGTAGTGGATGAACGTGTCGGAGTGCTCGTCGATGAGCGCGCGCGCCGCGCCGGTCGTGCCGTTCACTTCAATCACGCGCAGGTTCTGATGGCCGCGCTCGTTGTATTCGAATGTGAACGCGCGGCTGTCGTCGCGCCAGACCATCTGATTGATGTTGTAGGGATTTGAGAACAGTGACTGATCGAGCTTGATCTCGCGCTTGCCCTCGACGTCGAGCAGCACGCGCTCGTGCTGGACGAGCGTGTCGCCGGGCTTCGGATAGTTGCGCTCGAAGGTCTTCGGCTGCAGCTGGTCGGCCGGCGACGAGTCGACGTAGCGCACCATGTGCTGTTGGGCCGGGACGACGACGCGCGCGGCCGCGATCTTCTTCGAGTCGGGCGACCACACGATCAGGTTTTGTGTGAACGGATGATCGGCCGTGCCGGTGCGGCTGAGCTGAACGCCGGTCTCCGGCGCCGCGTCGACTGCGCGGACGAAGATGTTGTTGTCGCGGATGAAGGCGACGAGCCGGCCATCACGCGATGCTCCGGCCGGTCCGCCCTGACCACGGCCGCCGCCGCGTCCCGCGCCTTGTGCGCCGCCCGCGCCCGCGCCGCCGGCCCCGCGTCCACCTTGACGTCCGCCTGCGGCATCAGCCGGCGCCGTCGAGGCGCCCTTCGTGCACGCGTAGTCGGCCAGCGTGCAGGTCCATGCCGTGTTGTCGTCGCCCGTGAACGTGATGGCGCGCTCGCTGTCGACAAACGTGAAGGTGGAGAAGGGCAGTTTCGTCGCGGTGTAGCTCTTCCCGGCGGCGCCGCTCAGTGCCGTCGCGAGCCGCGCGTGATCGAAGGCCGGGCGTCTCAGTGCAGTCGCCGGATCGACGAGGACGAACGCGTTGCCGCCGCGGACAGACTTCCGGTACCAGAACCGGCCCGAAGACAACCACGTGGGCGGCTCGGGCGCGTCGATCACTTGTCCGTCATAGCGCGCCTGGAGCGCGAGCGCGCGCTCGTAGTCGGCGACGGTCATCGTGCCGGTGCCGGGCGCGGCCGCCGCTCGAGGCGCGGCCGGCGCCTGCGTCGCGCGGCTCTGCGCGCTGGGCAGGGACGACAGGGCAGCGACGAGAGCACCGAGCAGGACGAATCGACGCATAAGGCTGTAGCCGGACCGGGTGCGGAATGACATGGGCATGATTATCGGGGAAACATGCCTTCGTAGGGCAAACCTTCAGGTTTGCCCGCTATGGCAGACCTAAAGGTCTGCCCTACGAAGGACGACACCGGCTTATCGGCTCGAGTAACTGATCCGCCAGATCCGATTGCCGCCGTCGTCCGACACGAGCAGTGACCCGTCAGGAAGCTGGAGCAGGCCCACTGGCCGTCCCCAGGCCTCTTTCTGATCGTCGTCTCGCGCGATGAACCCGGTGAGGAAGTTCTCGGGCGGGCCGCTGGGCCGGCCGTTGCGGAATGGCACGCGCGCCACACTGTAGCCGGACAACTTCGAGCGGTTGATCGAGCCGTGGAGCGCGACGAACGCGCTGTTGCGGTACTCCGCGGGGAATTGCGTGCCCGTGTAGAAAAGGATGCCGAGCGCTGCGGCATGTGACGCGAGCAGCACGTCAGGCGCGATGGCCTTCGCGACGAGATCGGGCCGCGGCTTCAGCACCGTCGGATCGACGTTCTTCCCGATGTATGAGTACGGCCAGCCGTAGAACCCGTCGTCTTTCACAGACGAGATGAAGTCCGGCACGAGATCGTCGCCGAGATGGTCGCGCTCGTTCACGGCAGTCCAGAGCGTGTTCGACCCTGGATACCACGCGAGGCCGACCGGATTGCGCAGTCCACTCGCAAAGAGCCGATGACCGCTGCCGTCCGGGTTGTACTCGTGAATTGCACCGCGCGCGATCGCGACATCGTCGTTCTCCGGCGTCGCGTTCGTCGCCGATCCAATCGTCACGTACAGCTTCGTGCCGGCCGCATTGAAGATGACGTTCCGCGTCCAGTGGTTGTACCCGCGCGTCTGGTTGAGCGGGATGCCGAGGCGCGTGGCGGTGTCCTGATCGAGCGCGGCGTCGCTCGCCGGCAGATCCGCGATTTTCTCCGGCACGCCTTCCGCCTGCGTCTGTCCGGTCTTGTAGGTGAATCGAATGACCGAGTCGTTGTTGCCGACGTAGAGATAATTGGGCCGGGCCTGCCCGGCCCCTACGGGGACGAACGCGAGACCGAACGGACGGTTGAGTCCCGTTGCAAACGTCTCGCGCACTTCAGCGACGCCGTCCTTGTCGGCATCGCGCAGCACGGTGATTTTTCCGTTCGTGCGGCTGGCGGGCTCGCTGAGGAACACGTCGCCATTCGGCGCGATCGCCATGAACCGCGCGAGCGCGAGCTTGTCTGCGAAGACCGTGACGTTGAATCCCGCCGGCACCGTCAACTGATGCCCGTCCGGCATCGCGACGACGCGCGTGGCCTTACGAAACCAGGGCGTGGCAAAGGGCGCCGGAAGCGGCCCGGCGGGCTGCTGGAGAAGGATCGCGAGAAGCATGAAGGCCATGTTGTTCTTCATGACCCTCATGCCCTCATGATCCTCATGTCTGCTCTTGTGACTCTGCGGTGACTACTTCAACCCGAGCTGCGTCGCAAGCGCCGCGCTGTTGTAGAACAGCCACTCTTCCTTGATCTTGTTGTTGTCGATCTTGAGGACTTCGACAAAGCGGCCCTTGAACGGCTTGTTCGTGGCCTTCGGGATGCCCATCGACGGCATCGGGCCCTTGTTCGTGCCCTCGATGTGGCCCTCGAGCACGACATAGTCGCCGGCGGTCCAGGTCGCGGCGGTCATGGACACGTCGGGAAACCCCGCCATGAATTCCTTGGTACTCACGGCTGTTTCCTTCTTGTTCATGTCCTTGGACTGACCCATTTCGACGAGCTTGTAGTCGTCGCTCTGGAGCGCTTCGATCGCCGCGGGATCGTGTTTGTTCATGGCGGCGATCATGTTTTGCGCGACGACGAGGTTGTTGCGCTCCTTGTCGTCGTTCGTGCCGATGACGACGGTCGGAATCGCGCCGGTCGCCGCGATGGCTTTGCGCGCCATGGGATTCTTGATCACGCCCAGCTGCGCCAGCATCGTGCCTTCGTCGAAGTAGATCGCGTCCTTCTCGCCCATCCTGCCGGCCGCGTCGAACTCGAGCGTGTGCCCGACAGACAGACCGATCTTCTTGTTGGTCGCCGGCGTCATCTTGCCGTCGGGACCGGGCATCGGGCCGGTGTTGGTGCCGGTGTAGACCGCAATGGCCATGATGTGCTGGCCGTTCGCGAGCACCAGGTGCACGTCGCCTTTGCGGTCCGGGAACGACGCGGCGGACTGCCTGGCGTGCTCAACGATCGCCGCGCGGCCGGTGATCGACGGCGTCGCTGAATCGACCTCCTCGGAGACAGCGTTCTCCGTGTAGCACTGCCCGAACGCATCCCAGTTCTTGTCGTTGAAGTACTTCCAGCAATCCTGATACGTCCGCACCTTCGCCTCGGGGGACGGGGGCGGGACGGCTTTGGTGGTCGTCTCTGCCGGCAGTGGCGGCGTGGAATCTGAACAGGCCGCCGCGATGGCGAGGACGAGCGCGGCGCCTGCCCACGACCACGGCGCGGATTGAGTATTCGACTTGCGAGTCATCGGGACCTCCAGGGAGTCAGGGTAACAACAAACGGCGAATACTACCCCGTCTGCCGCTGGAGTTATTGTGGTTTTCGGACGGGAACCAGGATGCCGGGTCTGAAGACCCGGCCTCCATCCCGAACGGTCTCAATACGTCACGCGCACCCGGTACTTCAGCACGCTCGTGCCGTCCGCAGCGACCGGCACCTTGAACTGCGCGGCCCAGGCGTCGGTCTTCGTCCATGTGTACGTCGACTGCAGCATCCGCCACGTGCCGCCGATCGGCTCGTTCACCTCGATCGAAATCGGCGTGGCCTTGTGGTTGCGGAGCGTGACCTCGAACTCGACGTCGTAGACATTCGAGCTCACGCGCTGAAAGTCCGTCTGCTTGCGCTCGGCGACGACGTCGAAGGCGTTGCCGATCTTGAGATTCACGGTCTCGTCCTTCGGCGTGTGATCGATGTGATCTTCACCGACGAACTGCAGTCCGCCTTTTGAGTCTGCTTGATACACACGCACGACACCGGCGGGCATCGGCATCCCGAGCCCGGCCTTCTCCTCGTTCTTCAGCTGGTAGTACACCTGCACGACGTCCTTCAGCGGCGCGCCGGGGTGCTGCGCGTTCCGGTAATAGAAGTTCTGCCCGTCGACGACGTAGCGCTTCAGAACGGAAAAGTTGGTGGCATTCAGCATGCTCACCTGCTTCGTCTCGTTGTTGTTCACCGTCGTCTTTCGGCCGAGCGTGTAGAGGTGGTAGTCGGAGAACGACTCCTGCTGCATGGGCGGCGCCATCGCCGCGCGTTCATTTCGGGCCATGTCCGCCATCGACTTGGCCATCACTTCTCTCACACAATTCAAGTCGCCGGCGACGAGCTGCAGCGACGCGTTCCTGAAAGAAGTTCCGCTGCCGTTGCGAACGGTGACCCAGCCGTCGAGATCGGCGGCCTTGTCATCGCGCGCGACCGTCAACACGTAGTCCGCGTTCCAGGCGAGCGAGCGCGCGAGGTACGACGCTTCCACGCGATGCCGCTGGCCACCTTCGTTGTCGAGCGTCCAGATCAGGGTCGGCCGCGTGTAGAGGTTGCCGGGCAGCTCGGGAAAGCGGATGTGATCCGCGCCCATGCCCGTGACGATCTCGCCGTCGATGCGCCAGACGGGCGCGTTGTTGTAGCTGATGAGGTGGGCGGTCACTTCGCGCTCGCCGTTCTGATCGCGGCGCACGAGCGTGACGTCACGGCCGACGTACTTGCGGAGCAGCTTGTCGGGCTCGAGCAGGTCATACTCGTAGTTCTGCTCGAGGACGCTCACGCGCGATGGCTCGCTGAGCGAGCGGAAGTGCACGGTCGCCGGATTGACCGTGGCGGCGATGTCCATGAAGTGCAGATCGGACGTGCCGCGTGCGAGCTCGATCGACCGGACGTCGCGGACGAGCGCGATGTCCGAGTTGTACACGGTCACCGCGAGGTCGGTCTGGTCTTCGAGCGTCGTCGTGCCCGGACCCGACTGCGACGGCCCGGCGGCGGAGACGACATCGGCGCGACGCATGGACGCGCCGGCAATCACGACAAGGCCGAGCGCAAGCGCGGCCGGGGCAACCCAGAAACGTAATGACATGGAACGGCTCCTCTAGGCGTTGAACGGAGGAGCCGGGGATTCTTGCAGCGGGGGGCAGTACGTAGGGCGGACCGGGTTGGGGTCCGCCAGGTCAGCGGACCGAAGTTCGGTCCGCTCTACGTACTGGACCGCGTCGTGAGGTGCTGCGCCGCCTGCGTGCAGGTGCTCGTCACGTAATCGGCGCTGTCCACCGTGCAGTCGAGGTCCTGAAGCAGGCCGTCGTGCACGTCGTAGATCCATCCGTGGACGGCGATCGCCTGTCCGCGCCCCCACGCATCCCGCACGACCGTCGTCTCGCAGACGTGACGCACCTGCTCGATGACGTTCAGTTCGCAGAGCCGCCGGATGCGCGCGTCGTCCGACTCACCGCTGTGCATCGCCACGTCGTGGCGCTCGCGCACGTCCTGCACGTGACGCAGCCAGTTGTCGATCAGGCCGAGCGACGCGCCCTCGTAGGCCGCCCGCACGCCGCCACAGCCGTAGTGGCCACAGACGATGACGTGTCCGACCTTCAGCACGTCAATGGCGTACTGAATGACGGACAGACAGTTCAAATCCGTGTGCACGACGACGTTCGCGACGTTGCGGTGGACGAAGAGCTCGCCGGGCAGCAGGCCGACGATCTCATTGGCCGGCACGCGGCTGTCCGAGCACCCGATCCACAGGTACTTCGGTGTCTGCTGAGCCGACAGTGACGAGAAGAAGTCAGGATCGCGCGCGCTGATGCGTCGTGCCCAGTCGCGATTGTTGCTGAAGAGCGTCGTGAGTCGGTCCACGTGTCGGTAATTGTATCGGACAGTACGTAGGCCGGGCCTCTTAGGCCCGGCATTTCGGCGGACCTGAGAGGTCCGCCCTACGTACTGACGGCCGCCATCGGCGCGGGTGCCACAGGATCCGCGCGCGGAAAGAGCGCGTCGCCTTTTTCGATCGGCGTGCCTGGCTTGAGGCCGCCCCATCGCGCGAGGTCCTGCAGTCGCGCGCCTTCGGCGCGCACCGCGCCCGGCGCCGGCGGCGTGAGCGTGCTGCCCATGCGGCGCCACACGTCCTCGATCTTCGCGGGCATGGCCGGCCAGAGCAGCAGGCTCGCGATGCGGAGCGCTTCGGCGGCGTTGTACAAGATGAGGCCGACCTCATCCATCTTTGCCGGATCCTTGGCGAGCTTGAACGGTTCGGTCGCGTGGATGTATCCGTCGACGCGCCCGGAGAGCGCGATGCCTTCCTGCAGCGCGCCGGCGACGTCGAGATCTGACGCACAGGCGATCGCCCGTTCGACATGTTCCGCCGCGATCGCCGGCCAATCGTGGCCTGCATGCGACGTCGCGCCCTTCGGATCCGGACAGCGGCCGTCGAAGTACTTGCCGACCATGTTCGACACACGCGAGAACGCGTTGCCGATGCCGTTCGCGAGATCGGCGTTGTAGACCTCGATGAACTTGCTGTGCGAAAAGTCAGCGTCGGTCGCCGCGAGCGGGCCTTGCGTGAGCATGTGCCAGCGGAACGCATCGCGGCCGAACGCGTTGCAGTAGGCCTCGATCGTCGGCAGGTCGAGCGCCATCAGCAGCGCGGGCCAGATGACGGCGTGAAACCACAGGATCTCTTTGCCGATGAGGTGCAACTGGGCCGGCCAGTAGCGCGCGCGGTTCCGTTCGGACGCGGGCAACGCCGACGGATCGATCACGCCAAGCGCGGTCGTGTAATTGAGGAGCGCGTCGATCCACACGTACGTCACGTGCTTCGAATCGCTGCCGTCCGGCGCCGGCACCGGGACGCCCCACGAGAAGTTGGTGCGGCTGACCGGGACGTCCTGAAGACCTTCGGGCCCGTTCACGCGACCGAGCACTTCGTTGCGTCGTCCTTCGGGCCGGATGAACTCCGGATGCTGCTGATAGAACGCGTTCAGTCGATCCTTGTAGGCGCTCAGCTTGAAGTAGTAGTTCTCTTCGTTCGCCTTCACGAGCGGCTGGCCGTTGAACGCCTTGTAGTTGCGCTCGCGCGCCTGGATCTCGGTGACGTACTCCTCCTGCCCCTCGTCGTACCAGCCCTCGAACGTGCCGAGGTACACGTCGCCCGATTTGATCAGGCGCCGGAAGGCTTCCTGCACCTGCTTGGTGTGGCGCGGCTCGGTCGTGCGGATGAAGTCGTCCTGGCTGGCGCCCACGTATGCGAGTGCCGAGATGAAATGCGCGGCGTTCTCGTCGGCCAGTGCCTGCGGAAAGATGCCGCGCGCGGCCGCAGATTTCTCAACCTTCTGGCCGTGCTCGTCGGTCCCCGTGAGAAAAAAGACGTCGTCACCCGCGAACCGATGGAAGCGCGCGAGCGCGTCCGCAACAATCGTCGTGTAGCAGTGCCCGATGTGCGGCCGATCGTTGACGTAGTAGATCGGCGTCGACAGGTAAAACAGCGGCGCAGACATCAGGCCATTCTATGCCGCCACTCGGCGGTGATACGCTTCGACACGATGATTCGGCGTTTGGCTTCTGGCTTTTGGCTTCTGGCTTTTCTTGTTGTGTTCGCAGTGCCGGCGGCGGCGCAGACGGTGACCGACGGACGCGCCTGGGTCACATTCACCATGCAGGGACGCGCCCGGCAGGACTCGCCCTGGCGCTGGTCGCTGGACTCGATCGCGCGGTCTCGCGAGGGC
>Ga0137452_1000476_pt1 | contig 11956 bp, 14 predicted proteins | sample EasRivERMGT513_2_FD_102312 | JGI IMG/M metagenome (GOLD analysis project Ga0137452, IMG submission 102312) | Soil microbial communities from meander-bound floodplain in the East River, Colorado, USA - East River MetaG ERMGT513_2 | ecosystem: Environmental > Terrestrial > Soil > Floodplain ...
CCGACACCAACGGAGCCGCGCCTGGCGGCATCGTCGTCCAGATCATCGACCACACCGGCTTCACGAGCGCGGTCGGAGCCTGGGGCGATGGCCCTGCGGCTGGTGAGTTCCCGCCCGTGCAGACCACTGGCGGCAACTGGTATCGAGGCCGATCCATCGGTGACCCCACCTACTGCAACCTCCAGAAGAGGAACAGCGAGGGCAAGTGGGTGAACATGAAGAAGATCAACAAGCCGAGAAACTGGAGGAAGCCCAAGACGCCGCAACGCGCCGAAGCTGGTGGCGGACTCCAGATCGGCGAGGAAGGAACCTCGGTTCCGATGCCTCGCGCTCCGAAGCCTCTGTGACCATGGAGGACAAGCCGGAGGGTGCGGCGCGGCAAGGCGTCAAGACACCCGTGAATGAGCAAGCGAGCAGCCCGCGTGGCGCTACTCATGGGGACAGACCTGCGGGTCACGTCACCCCTCCGGCACTTCCCCGAAATGAATCCTGACGACACCAACCGCGGCGTGTATCTCGGCGACGGCGTGTACGCGCATTTCGACGGATACCAGATCTGGCTGCGTACTCCGCGCGAGCACATATGGCACGAGATCGCGCTGGAGCCGCCCGTGCTCGCGGCGCTGGACGAGTACCGCGCCAACCTCGCCCGCCGCGCCGTGGCGCAGAAGGAGGAGCCGCATGCTGACGCCTGAGGCGATCAATGTCGCCGCGCTGTTCGTCGAGCGTGGCGGCGTCTACTTCAATCTGCCTGGCGTCGATCCTTGGGACGAGGAGCGCGACGCGCGGCTCTACGCCGGCCCGCATCCGGTCGTGGCACATCCGCCGTGCCAGCTATGGGTCAACTTCGCGGCGCTGAACTTCAAGCGCTACGGCGGCGAGCACAACCGGCCAGGCAACGACGGAGGATGCTTCGCGTCGGCGCTCGAGAGCGTGCGGCGCTGGGGTGGCGTGCTCGAGCATCCGGCAGGCTCTCGCGCTTGGGCAGCGCACGGATTGCTGCGCCCACACGAGGGGGCGGGTTGGATGCGGAGCCCGTGGTCCGGCGAATGGGTCTGCGAGGTCTGGCAGAGCGCATATGGTCATCCAGCGCGCAAGCGGACGTGGCTCTGCTATGTCGGCCCAGATCCGTTCGCGCTCCGGACGGGGCGCCCGGCAGGCACGCATCAAGTCGGCTGGTTCGACAGGATCAAGCCGACACTTTCGAAGGCCGCAGCGAGGGCTACACCGCTTGCGTTCCGCGACGAGCTCTTGTCCCTGGCGGTGCGCGGAGCTGGAGACTCATGACTGTACGGCGTCTGAGGCTTACTGCATGCTGCAAGACGAAGAGCGTGCGCTGCGCGCGCGCGTCGCGGAGTTGGAGGCCTAGCCCTTCTTCTGCGCGCCCTTTGCTTGCTTCGCCTCGCGCATCCGCTGCATGTGCTCACGCCTTGGGTTCGGAGGGATGACCACCTCGCTCTGCGGGAGCCTCTTCATCCCCTGCGGTAGCGGTCCAGGTGCGCCCTCGAGCTCGCCAGGGTCACCCCACTTCGGATCCCAGCGCTCGTGCCCATCGGTCTCCTTCTCCCCGGCGTGCGCGGCCTTGATGCGCTCATGTTCGTTGATCTTCCCGAGCTTGGTGCGCTCCTTGAGCGTGCGCGCGGCTGCCTGAGCAGAGCGCGGGGCCGGGAGATCGTCGTCACCCTCCTCGTGGTCGACCGTGGGCGTGGCGCCCGTCTTCATGGGGTCGGGGAGCCTGGGAAGCCTCCGCACCTGGCGCGCCTCGAGCTTCCGGAGAGCGCGTTGCCATTGGCTCTTGGCGTACTCGATGCCCTTCCTCAGGGGTTCCGTCCGGCCAGGCGAGCCCTTCTCGAGCCCCTTCACGTACGCCTCGAGCAGAGGCCACAGCATCTTCTGTTTCGCGATCGGGTCATCCTCGAACCAGAAGGCATCTGGGAACGAATAGCGCGCGTAGTTCCGAAGGTGGGGCATCTCCTTTTCGTGGATGCCAGCGAAGGCCATCTCGCTGCGGGAGAGGACCTTGGTGATCGGGGTCTGGACCGCTCGCATCCGCTGGGTCATTCGCATGATGGAAACAGGCTAGCCTCGGGCAAGCAGGATTTGCAGACCAAGGTAGAATCGTGGGTGCCAGCGCTAGTGTTGGCCCCTCTGACCAAGGAGACCCTGATGAGCGACGCCCAAGAGTCCTACGAGCGTGCCTACGCGCAGCACCGTGAGACCCACGGGCCGCATGGCGCGAGACCTGAGCCCGCTCTTGACGCGAGGCTTGAGCGCATCGGCAAGCTGGCCGACCTAGGTGCGCGCGTGCTCGAGATCCTGGCCGAGCGCTCTGCTCTGCGCGTGTCCAGGCAGCACGGTGGCGTTCTAGAGCTCCATCGCAAGCTGATGGGGGAAGGACCCGCGTACCTGATGACCGAAGGCGAGATGCGGATGTTCCAGGATGACGAAGCGGACCGCGTGGTGCTGCAAGCGCAGACTGTAGACATCATCGAGCACGCAGCCCGCTCGCTCGGGCTGCTCGACAACGCACCTACCAGCGGAGACGCACCGTGACCGCGATCTCCCGCGCCGCTCTCGCCGCCGTGCTCTCCGGCCCGCGCGATGAACGCTACTGGGCGATTCGCTGGCAGTACATGCACGGCGACGGGTTCTTCGACGCGCTGCTCCGCGCTGCGGAGCACGCCGACCCGGAGAACCTCGCGCGCATCGAGCTCGGATTCCCGGAGATCGCTCGCGCCGTGCGCTCCTGGAAGAACGTGGAAGGCTGGGCGCAGGAGGTCGAACGGTGGGCCGAGTCGCTCGTGCCCAAAGACGGCCTGTCTCGTCGCGAGCCCCACTGCGAGCCGGGGGGAGAGGTCTTCAAGCCGTGAAGTTCCTCGCCTCCTGCGCCCTGCTCTCCGCTTGCAGCCAGCAGCTCACCTACTCGGGCTCGGACCTGGGTGCGGTCACGCACATCCGCGAGACCGATGGAACCGCGGTCCTCATGGTCTCGAGCGCTGAGCCAGGCGGTCGCCTCTCGCCAGGCGAGCCCGTCCAGGTGCTCTACCTGGACGCTGGCCGGGCGCTGATCGTCCAGGAGCCCCAGGTGCTCGAGGTCGACGGCGAGGCGCTGGCCACGCCACCGGAGGCCGCTGAGGCCCTCCTGTGCTTCGAGCCAGCGAGCCCGCCCGCCGGCGGAGGCACCTTCGGGTACGGCGGCGGCTCGAGCTCTCCACGGGGCTGGCCGTATCGCCTGGTCACCCTGGACGGCCAGGCTCGCCCCTGGAGCCGCTTCGTGGACTTCACCGCGCGTGCACGCTCACGCACCCAGGCTGACGCCCTCGCCCTGCTCTTCCTCAAGGCTCCATGGCAGCAGGCCCCGCCCCAGGGCATCACCGTGGGCGCCTACGCCCTCGCCAGGGCGGAGCAGCAAGGTCTCTACCTGCTCATGCTCTCGCTCGATGGGCCGACCTACGCCGCCGTGCAGCTCAACTCCTGGAGCCATCAGGGCCTCCCAGGCATGCGCCTGGGCTACACGGCGCCGTGGTGGTGCGTTATGGCCTACATCCCCTGGCCAGGCTTCCAGTACCGCCCGCGCCTCGGAGGCTCGAATCACATCGAGTTCCACCTCCTGAATGGCACGGGCACGCATCACGAGGGCGTCCTACAGCTCGAGCTCGGGCCTTCACGATGAAGCGCCACAGCGGCCCCCGCATCGAGATCGAGGGCGTCCGCATCGTCGACACCCTCAAGGCCTGGTGGCTCGAATGGTGGGAACGGCGACCAGGCTCCGACTGGCGTGTCCGACACCTCCTTCTGGCATGGAAGGACGACCACGGGCCCGCCTGATTGCTGATGGGTGAAGGGGACGCACTCCCCGAGAGGCGGGCGCCCCGCTGAGGCCATGGACGGGCTTCGGTGTGGCGCCCGCTGCTTCTTCTGAAGGGGAGCGCCAGCAGGGCCAGGCCCCCCATCGGCACCGGAGCCGCTGTCAGAGCTGTCAGTGTCAGAACTGTCAGAGCAGGAACCCATGGCGGCGGAAGCCTCGTTCGGTGATTGCTTCCCCCGCGCCCCCGAGTAGGCTCGGCGTCCGACGGGTCGAGCTGTCCCCACGGCTCGCTCCGCCATCGGTTGGCGCCGAAGCATGTGCATCCATGCGGCTACCCTGGTACTCGAGGCCCCCTGCAGGCGACGGTCTGCGGTGAGTGGAGGCGCACCAGTCTCTCTGGACGGTGCGAATCCCTGGGCAGGGCCGCACGCTCGAGCTCGAGCGGCGAGCTGACTGAGCTCCTCGCAGAAGCGGGAACTCGAAGGGGCCTGAAAACCCCCGGCGCCGACCGGCTTTAGGACAACGCGCGCCCGTGGGCCGGCCTTTGCGGCTTGACGCGCGGCGGTTCTGGAGTGTACGCCTGGCGCACCAGGCCGCCTGGTTCCGCGCGGCGTGAACGCGAAGCGTCGTGGCCTCATGAGCAAGGCAAAGCCCGTCCCGATCGAGCTCCGGAACCCAGAGCTCGGATCGCCGGCTCACGAGCGGCTGATGCGCGCCGGCGCCCACGAGGGTATGAGGCGCAAGCTCGGCCGGGCGCCTACGGCGACTGAACGGCGGATCGCGTGGATGAAGGCGCGGAGGGATATCGTTCTCGCGCGCGTGCGGCACGGCGTCGAAACGATCGGCTGATAGAGCGGGGAAGGCCGGTTTTCGGGCGCTAGGCAAGGGGCTTGCCTGCCAGGGGCGCTTTTCGCGAGCTTGTACACCTCGTGTCCAACGAGATCATCTTCCGGGACGTGGCCTTCACGCTCCCGAACGCGACCGGGAACTTCACGATCACGGACACGGGCGGGCCGGGCCTAACCCCAAAGGCCTGCATCATCGTGCTCTCGGGGGCCACCGGCACCGGCTCCGAGACGAACCCTGCCCGGATCTCGGTAGGCCTCACGGACGGGACGGCTGCCATCGCAATCGGCCTCATGGCCGAGCACAACGTGCTCGCCGCGAACGCGGACACGGGCCGACGCAGAGCCAACAACAAGATCCTGAACATCCCGACGACGACGACCGAGGCGCTCGGGGTGGGTGCGACGTTCGTCTCCGTGGGCACGAACGCGCTCACGATCAACGTGGACACGGCGAGTGTCCTCAAGGGGTTCGTGCGCTTCTTCTACGGCGCACAGCTCTCGGCCAAGGTCGTGACGGTGACGAGCGATGCAACCTCGGGCAACTCGGTGACCTGTCCGTCCCTCGGCTTCACGCCCGATGGTGTCATAGCGATGAGCGCGCGAACCGCATGGAACACGGACGCGGGACTGAACAACGTCATCTTCTCGATGGGCTTTGCTGGGCGGCTCCCTTCGCCATCGCAAGCGTGCGTGGGTATCTGTGCGCAAGACCTGGCGAACCCGACCAGCGTAGGCATGAAAGCCAGAAACGATCGGCTGCTCTCGATCGTGATCTCCACGGCGGGGGTCGTGACGGAGCCGGTCTCGATCGAGCTCACGGCCTGGAACGCGGATGACGTGACACTGACCACGCGCGAGACCGGCGAAGCGATGGGGATCGGGCTCCTCGCGTTCTCGCTCAACGGGGAGAAGTGCTTTGCGGATCTCCCGGCGCTGAACTCGGACGCCTTGGGGGTCTCCTCCTACGTGGGGGCGGGCTTCAAAGCGCGAGCACTCATGACGGTGGGCTCGGCCGCTGCGACGGCGAACACGATCGACTCGACGGTGGGAGCTATGTCGATCGGGGTCTACTCGCCGGCGACGGGGACCGCGGGCGGGAGCATGGCGAAGTGGAACAGCGCGGACGCGCAGTCAACGAGCGTCACGACGTGTTCGATTGCCTCCGACCAGTTCCACCATGTGGAGTCGAAGTGGGCCGCCCGGGTGGTTGGGATCACAGCGACGGGCTTCGATTATAACGTGCTCGTCTCGGCCTCGGCGGATCTCCCCACCCTGTGCTTCTTCATCGGTGTGCAGCCGCCTCCCGCGGTCAAGCGGCCGGCCCTACAGAGGATCATCCAAGGGGTTCGGCGGGTGGCCCGCGCAGTGCGCGGCTTCCCGCTCACGAGGCCCGTGCGAGGCGGGACGGTACGGCCAGCACCAGCGGCCCAGCGCGCCCCTGCCAGCCAGCCAGCGCGCCTGCAAGCTGCGAAGCCCCCCAGCAGGGTGCACACGCGGGCGCCCACCTGGATCAGGCTCCTCCAGTTCTGGGAGGTGCAGCGCCAGGCCATGACGCTCCGGCTCTTCCCGAGGAAGAAGCTGCCCGTGCCTCCGGTCGTGGTCACGGAGCGCTTCGAGGGCTACCCGAAGGGCGCCAACGCCTTCGCAGGCAGCCAGCTCGGGGACGATGCCACCGCGGGCTCGCGCAAGGGCTCGACTCTGTGAGGCACAACCGCTAGCGTCTCGGGCGTCCAGAGCCCCTACAGGAGCCACCCACGATGGGACGTCGTTACACCACCATCATCTCGCAGGTCACGTTGCCGGCGACCAACGCCTTCGACGTCTTCGAGCTGACCACGCCCGCGACGTGCATCACGAAGATCAAGGAAGTGGTGATCGGGATCGACGGAGTGGCGGACTTCGGTGACACGAACGCGGGGGGCCTGGACGTGCGCTTCCTGCGGGGCACGGGCACGACCAACAACGGCTCCGGCGGCAGCACTCCCACGCCTGCTCCGCATGAGACTGGCGACCCGGCGGCGGAGACCACGATCGAGGCGGCCAACACGACCGTGGACTCGACCGCGACCCTGACGACCCTGCGTGAGGAGCCCTTCAACATCCAGATTGGCTACCGCTACACGCCGCCCGAGGGCCTCGAGTTCGTGATGGCGCCCTCGGAGCGCTTCATCGTGCGGCTCCCGCGCAACAGCACGAACGAGCTGACGACCTGCCTGTACGCCTCGATCACGTTCGAAGAGATCGGCGGCGCGTAGGCCGCGAGGCGGGATAGCCGCCCGTGGTCGAGCAGATCGCGGTAGTCCACTTCGACGCCCCCCTCGCGACGGGGGACTTCGACATCACGGACCCGTCCATCACGGAGACGGTCAACCTCGCGCTCTTCATCTACTCAGGCACGACAGCTCTCGGGACTGACGCGGACGGGTGCATCCTCGGCATGGGCGCTTGCACGCCCAACGGCTCCGACTCGGGGCATCAGAACGCGAGCTATTGCACGCACGGCGACAACGCCTCGCTGAACGCGCCCGACTACGACACGCTGCGCGACACTGGCGACGCTTCTAGCCATTGCATCGTGGTTGTGAACCAAGCCTTCACCATCGTGAGCAATGCGGCCTTCGTGAGCACGATGGCGGGCGGCGTAAAGATCAACTTCAACGTGGCCTCGGCTGCCGTCAAGGTGACGTGCATCCTCTTCGCGGGCTTCTCGGCCGGAGCGGTCGGATCCTTTTCAGGCGAAGGCCCGACAGCGGAGCTGGTCGGCATCTCGCCCCACTTCGCACCTGACGTGCTGGCGCTATTCGGCGGTGGTGGGACGCTAAACACGGCCATCAACGACGCACAGGCCAACCTCGGCTTCGCGACCAGGGTGCAGGCTGCCGAGCGCTCGATGTTCGTCAACTTCGACCAGGTCGAGCCAACCGACATGGACGGCATCGTGTCGAGCGACGCCATGGCCACGGGGCACCAGAACCAGACCAGAGCGGTCGAGTACATGGACCTCGACTCGTGGAACTCGGACGGCTTCACCTGGCGCGGCGATCGTGTGGCCGGTCTCCCAAGCCCCTCCGCCATGTACTGCGCCCTGAAGGCTGCAAGCTCTCAGGTGAAGATCGCTTGCGCCGCCATGACGGTGGCGGGTGCCACGGGCCGGCAGGACTTCAACCCCTTCGGCTTCACCCCTGACATCGTGGTCGGGATGCTGACGCCGCTGACGGCGCTCGACAGCTACACGAGCGGGGCGCTCGCGGGCGCGGCGGCTTTCTTCGTGACCGGGAAGTATGGCAGCCGGGCCGCCGCCATGCATGCCGAGAACGCGAAGAGCGGCACAGGCATCAGCTTCAACAACCGGAACCGCCAGGAGAACGTGGCGCTGCTCGGCTACAACCACACCGGGACGGTGGTCCAGCGCGCGACCTGGGCGGGACCGAGCGGAAACGGAGGCTTCGCGCTCAACTTCTCGGTCGCAAGCCAGGCGGGCTACATGGTGGCGCTCGGGATCCAACTCGCCCCGACCTCGCTGGTGGCCCCGCGCAGGCCCCAGGGATCGGCCAGGGCCAAGCAGCGCCGCTCGCCCCAGGCCAGGGCCGCCTTCACCCGGCGGGCCCGTGGGACCTTCCTGCGGCTCCTGCAGTGGTGGGAGGTGCAGCGCCGGGGCATGTTCGACCGCCTGCACCGGCGCTCGCTCCCGCCCAGGGCTGGCGTCGTGATCGAGCGCTTCGAGGGCGAGACCCGCGGTGACAACGCCTTCGCCGGGTCCCTGAAGGGCGCTGACGCCGGGGCTGGATCCCAGGTCGGGGACACGGGATGATCGGGCCATGAGCTCGCCGCGCGTCTACACGCACAAGGTCTTCGAGGGCGCGGACTGGCAGCCCCTGGACCTCTTCACCTACGGGGACGGGGAGCTCCCGATTCACTCGGAGATCACGGACATCGACATCCGGATCTTCAAGGGCAACGACCCGACCGTGATCCACGAGTTCCTGGCGCTCTCGCCCGGCAACGGCACGACAGGCCCCATCTTCAACACGCCCCTGCTCGATGCCGGGTGGAAGCAGGGCCCGCCGGGCTACAACTTCAAGCGGCGCATCCAGATGAGCGTGCTCGAGGCCGTGCCCATCGTGATCGAGCCCGGGCAGCGCTACCGCGTCGAGATCATCCTGAACGGCACGCCCGAGGGGCGCCTGATCTCGGTGCACGAGTACCTGGTGCGGGACTTGGCCAGCCTCCCGGAGTAGGCTCGGAGCCGGGCACCCGCGCGACCCCTGGCCTCACGTTCGTCTTGATGGTTCATGTTTCCCCGGGCCGGCACGGGGAGCCGATCGGCGGGCGCCGGCACTTCTTCTCCCCCATGCCCACGAAGAAGCAGAACCAGAAGCGCGACCAGCGCGGCCTCCAGCCGCCCAAGGAACCGGAGCTCGTCCCGAACGACGTCGCCCTCGAGCGGCGCAAGACGAAGAAGCTCGGGAGACCCCAGCGCAGCCAAGGCACCATTCCGACGCAGTACCAGCTCACGATGCTGGAGAAGGTGCTGGCGGGGGGCAACCACTTCCAGACCGCCTGCAAGGCGGCTGGCATCCCCTGGAAGGTCTTTGAGGGTTGGAAGGACATGGGGTATCGGGGAGACCCGCTCTACCAGCCGCTCCTCGAGGCGATCGACCGAGGCGAATCCGCCGCCGAGATGCTGGCGCTCGCGATCGTGGTGGAGTGCGCGCAAGGCTCGACCATCGAGCGCGAGATGAACGTGAAGGGCGGGAAGAACAACTCCAGGGGCTGGCACGAGAGCGAGACCACAAAGCAGAAGGACTGGCGCGCTGCAGCTTGGATCCTCGAGCACCGCTTCAGCGAGCGCTTCGCCAAGCTACGCAGGCTCCAGCATTCCGGTGGGCTGACACACCGCCAAGTCATCATCGTTCACAACGAGGACCCCAGCCTTGAGTTCACCGAGTGGGAAGAGAAGAAGGACGGAGACCCCGAGCTCGAGGCAGCTGACCCTCAAGCAGATGCAGACGCGGAGGGCGGAGAGCCGAGAGTTCCAGAGTGACCGGGAGCTCGTGCACGGGCTCGAGCTTCTCGAGCTCGCCTTCCGCTGGGAGCAGGAGCTCCTCGAGGAATGTAGTGAGCGCGTGTACCAGCATGAGCGCGCGCTACTGCCAAGGCAGAGGGAAGCGGCTGAGAAGGTGATAGGCAGGCGCACCGCGGCCGAACACGGCGAGGAATGAAGGCCGCCCCGCCGCCCTCCGAGAGGTATCACGCGCACGGAGCAGCGGTGGTGCTGGCGAGTTGGCTGGAAGGGAAGGAGATCCCGCCCGAGGAGTGCATGATCGTCGGGCCCGCTGGATGCGTTGCCGGCGAGACGGAGCTCTGGGATCCGATCGCTGGCGAGGGCCGGCGCATCGACGAGCTTCAGCGTGCGCAAGAGCGACCGTGGGTGTCCACGCTTCACGGCCCGGTGCGCGCGCACGCGCCTTTTGTCAAGGGCTTCGCGAGGCTCTACCGCGTCGAGCTCGCCGGAGGCGCGTCTTGCCTGGCAACGGGCGACCACCTTTTCCTTTCCCGCGCGGGGTGGATCCGTACCGATTCGCTCTCGCCGGGCATGGAACTCCTGTCGTCGTCGCTCGAAGGTGCTCCCCGTTCGTCGAGAACAACCGCAGATTCGACAGCCGGTTGTCCCAGCTCTTGCCGTTCCGGTGATCGACGACCTCTCGTCGCGTCAGGAAGCGCCCGAGCTTCTTCTCCATCAGGAGCCGATGCTCGCGCACGTAGCCATGCCGATTTGCCTGAGGGTGGTCCGGCATCAGCACGAGCCAATAGCCGTCCTTGTCCTGCATGCGGCCTCCACGCCACGCCGGATTCAAATACCCAGCGACCGGCCGCGCCATCGGGTGTGCTCCAGGAGGCGCACGCCGCCAGCCTGGACGTGGGAGCGCGTGGCGCTCTACGTACTCACGGACGATCCGCTTGTTGGTCCCGACGCGACGGCCGATCGCCTCCAGGGTGGCGCCTTCTCGCGCCATCCGCGCTACAAGCTCGTGATTACGCGCGCACGCGGCTGTTGCCCGAGGAGGCATCGGTCCTGTGGGACAGGGTACGGTCCGTCCGTTTCGAGCGCAACGACTTCTACTATGACCTCCACGTCCCGGGAGCCGAGCACTATCTTGGTGACGGCCTGTGGTCGCACAACACCGGAAAGTCGTTAGGAGTTGGCTGTTTTCTCTGGGGCTTCCTCGATCGCTGGTCGAACGCGAAGGTGCTCGTGCTGCGCAAGACGCGCGTCTCGCTCAACGACTCCTTCCTCGACACCTTCGAGACCGAGGTGCTCGGCTTCGGGCACTACGCCATCGGAGACCGCACGCGCGAGCACCGCTCGAGGTACGTGCACCAGGACGGCGGCGAGCTCGTGCTGGGTGGCATGGACCAGGGCCGGCGGCTCTTCTCGACGCAGTACCACATCGTCTACGTCAACGAGATGACCGAGCTCACCGAAGCTGAGTGGATGTCGCTCCACCGCGCGCTCCGCCGTCCTGGCGGGCCTGGCTGGCATCTCCTGATCGGGGACGCCAACCCCGATGCCGAGTTCCACTGGGCGCACAGGCGCTTCCCTGACCCCATGCCCCACGGGCTCAGGCGGGTTCGCCAGGGTGGGCGCGAGCGGATCCTCTCGTGGCACAAGGACAATCCCGCCATCACGCCCGAGTACATCAAGCGGCTCGACCAGCAGATGGTCGGGCACATGCACGACAGGCTCTTCAAGGGCCTGTGGAGGACGGCCTCCGGACTCGTCTACGGCGGCTACAACCCCTTCGTGCACCTGCAGGCGATCCGGCTCCTGTGGCCGCGGGACGCCTTCGGGAAGCCCATCCGCGGCGAGACGGTCACCTGCCAATTCACGTCGCTCCAGTGGTCGACCGAGCTCACCTGGTTCGCGGGCGGCATGGACTTCGGGCACACCAGCCCGGGCGCCATCGAGATTGGGGGCTTCGATGCCGAGCGGCGCTGCGTGCGCGTGGCTGAGGTCTACCACACGAAGAAGGACCTCGAGTGGTGGGCAGAGTGGGTGGCGGACCTCTGGTCCGTCTATCGCATGCGGTTCCTGGCGTGCGACTCAGCGGACGGGAGCTCTACCGGCCCTGGTGCTATCGAGAGGCTCAACGACCACCTGCAGAAGCGAGGGGTCCCCCGGATCGCCAAGCCCGTCCAGAAGCCGAGACGGAAGCTCACGATGCTGAACGCGGTCCGGGAAGCCCTGCGGCCACGCATCTCCGATGGCTTCCCGAGCCTCGTGTTCGGGCGGGATGCC
>Ga0137452_1000479_pt1 | contig 11919 bp, 9 predicted proteins | sample EasRivERMGT513_2_FD_102312 | JGI IMG/M metagenome (GOLD analysis project Ga0137452, IMG submission 102312) | Soil microbial communities from meander-bound floodplain in the East River, Colorado, USA - East River MetaG ERMGT513_2 | ecosystem: Environmental > Terrestrial > Soil > Floodplain ...
TACGTCGACAGCGCGAAGCAGTTCCTCGCGAAGAACCTGACGCTGCCGGTGGGTTATTCCGTCGAGTGGACCGGTCTGTACGAGTACACAACCGCGGCCCAGGGGCGACTGCGCGTCATCATTCCATTGACGCGCAGTCGCCCCTGGGCCGCGGTTGTGTACTCGTACAGACCGGTCCACTCGACGGAATAACCCACCGGCAGCGTCAGGTTCTTCGCGAGGAACTGCTTCGCGCTGTCGACGTAGTCGGTTGCCGTCACATTCTGGATGTCGACGTAGATGTAGCCAGCCAGCGTGCCGTTGTCGTTTCGAATCATCTCCGGCAGCTTGCGAACCGACACGTCCGCCACCTGGCCGAGCGGCACGGAGCCGCCGTTGCCCGTCATCACGGGCGTATTACGGACCTTCTCGAGGGTGTCGAGATATTCAGCCGAGTACTGCACGGCCAGCGGGATGACCGTGCTGTCGGACTGTTTGATGCCGAGCACGTTGTCGCCGCCGATCGCATAACGCACCGTCAACAGCGCTTCGTCGGCGGGAATGCCGTGTACCGCAAGCCGCGCGAGGTCGTAACGTACGTCGGTGTAATACCCCTCCGAAATCCGCTCCGCGAGCACGTATTTCGTCCCCGGCAGATCCCGCAGGAGTCCTTCGACCTGCTGGGAGATCCGTTCGATCTCGACAACGTCAGGCCCCTTCACCTTGAGGCCGACAGGCGTCTGAATGCCGGTCGTCTGCATCATGACGCGCGCGCGAATCGGCTGGACCCAGGTGTTGACGTATCCGATGACCTGCATCGCGCGATCCATCTCGGCGATCAGCGTCGCCTTCGTCATCCCCGGCCGCCACGTCGATTTCGGCTTCAGAAGAATCGTCGTCTCGATCATGGAGACAGGGGCCGGATCGGTCGACGTGTCCGCCCTCCCAAGCTTCCCGAACACCCGCTCCACTTCCGGAATGGCTTTCAGCTTGCGATCCATCTGCTGCACGATCCACCCGGCCTCGCGTGTGGGCAGGCCCGGCAGGGTCGTCGGCATGTAGAGGACGGAGCCTTCGTCGACGTCAGGCAGGAAATCCTTCTGGAAACCGCGCATCAACACCACGGCGGCGACGACGGCGACCAGCCCGAAGGCGGTGAACGCATAGCGGTGCCGGATCGTCCAGTGGAGCGCAGCCGCGTACAACCTCACCGGTCGGGTCTGCTGAAGGCTGTACCTGATGCCCGATCTCCGCATCAGCGCCCAGACCAGGACGATCGCGACGACGAAGCCGGTCACCTCGAAGATCTCTGCGCGGAAATCGGCGCCGGCAAATCTCGAGAGGACGGCCCCGGCGACGAGCGCGGCTGCAACAACGGTCCCCGCGAGCGCGTATCGGTGCGATCCGAGACGGGACATCGTCGTGACGCGACGGGCACCCGACTCCGCTTCCGCCCGTCCACGCACGTCCCGCTCGAACACCCACACCATGATGATCGGCAGGAGCACGATCGTCAGCAGCGTCGAGAGGGCAACCGCGAAGGTCTTGCTGTAGGCCAGCGGGTCGAAGAGGCGCGCCTCGCGCGCCTCGAGGAAGAAGACCGGCAGGAACGACGCCACGATGATGAGCAGCGAGTACAACAGCGGCCTGGCCACTCGGACGATCGAGCGAAGGATGACTTCGCGCTGCGCGGCACGGCCGATCGCCGCATGCGCGCCGAGCTCGGCCGCACAGTTCTCGACGATGACGATGGTCGCGTCCTCGATGGCGCCAATCGCGATGCATAGTCCCGCGAGGGAGAACAAGTTGATTGTCTGGTGGAAGGCAACGAGCGGCAGCACCGTGAAGAGCGTGCTCAGGAGCAGGATGGCGATCGGTCCGACGGCGGATCGAAAGCTCCCGAGAAATAGAACGGTCACCAGAATCAGGACAACCAGCTCGGAGACCAGCGTGCCGAAGAACTGCTTCAACGTCGCCCAGATCCAGATCGACCGATCGTAGGTCGTGACGATCTCGATCCCCTCTGGTAGCGACGCGCGAACCGACTCCAGCTTCTGCTCGATGCCGCGCGTCACCGCGAGAACGTTCTGATCCTGCGCCATGATGGCGATGCCGCCAACCGCCTCGCCCTCACCGTCGAGATCGGCCGTGCTGCGCCGGAGGTCGTACCCGACCTGGAGATAGCCGACATCCTTCAACTGGATCGGGGTGCCATCCGTGCCTCGCCCGAGGACGAGATCCGCGAGCTGGTCGATGCTGTCGGTGTTGATCGAGCCGCGAAGCTGGTACTCGCGATTGGTCACCTCGATTGTGCGGCCGCCTGTTTCCTGAAAGACGTCCTGCAGCGAATCGATCACCTGCCGCATTGACAGACCGGTCGCCGCCATCAGCGGCGGGAACAGCTTGACCTGGTACTGTTTCTCCAGCCCGCCCACCGACGCGACTTCGGCAACACCCGCGACACTCTGGAGCGCCGGCTTGATCACGCTCTCGTTCAGCAGCCGGAGCTCCCGCAGGTCTCGCAGCCGCTCGTGGTCCATCAGCGCGTACTGATAGATCCACCCCATGCTGCTGGCATTTGGTCCGAGCGTGACGACGGCATCCGGCGGGAGCTGCGGCCGGATGGTGTTGATGCGATCCACGATCGTCTGCTGTACCGCGTCGCGCCGCGCGCCGTTGGCCAGAATGACGTAGATGAACGAGTACCCCATATGCGAGGTCCCGCGGATTGACTGAATCTGCGGCGACCCGGCCAGCGCTCTGATCACTGGCTCCGTCACGTTGGCTTCGATCAGCTGCGGGCTGCGCTGCCATTTCACATAGACGACGACCTGGGGATCCGAGATGTCGGGGATCGCGTCGAGCGGCGCGGTGGTGAGCGCCCATGCACTGGCGACGACGGCAACGGCCAGCAGTGCCCAGACGATCACTCTGAAGCGGATGACGGTGCGGAGGACGGCGGCAATCATTGAGCGCTCTGCGCCGTGCCTTTGAGCTTGTACTCGGAGTCGATGAAGAAGCTGCCGAAGGTCACGACCTGATCACCTTCGCGAAGTCCGTCGAGTACTTGCGTATAGAGCTCGCCCTGGATGCCTGTCTTGATCTCCTGCGGCTCGTATTGCCCTTCCTGCCGCTGGATGTACACGATGTGCTTGTCGCCCTCTTCGATGATTGACTCGTTCGCGACCGACAGCATCTCGCCACGGTCCGTGACGATCTCAATCAGGTAGCTTCTCGTGTTCTCACGGCCAGTCGCGGCCAGCGTCACCTCGATGCGAAGCCGGCCGTTGTCGGGAGCGACTCGCGAGACGCGCGCCTGGTTCATCGAAGATCGCGATTCGACCGGGAAGACACGGGCGCGCTGTCCGGCCTTGACCAATCCCGCGTCAGGCTCGCGCAGGTACGCGGTGATCACTTTGCGCGCCGTGTCGATCCTGCCGGCGGTACGGACCCACGTCTGTACAGGACGCGTTGCGGCCTCCGTAACCGTGAGGGTGAGATCAGCCGCCTGGGATTGGCTGACGGTGGTTCCCCGAGGAGTCAGGCGGGTATGGGAGCGAACGCCCTGGCCGCGCGTGGCGCCGGCCAGGGACGTGAGAAGAAGGAGAAGAACGACGGAACGTCGTGACATCAGTGACAGTAATTATCCTTGCTCTCCATGATGTGCGTACCCCATGGATACAGTCCGACGTTCCCGATTTTTGTGAACGTGTTGGTCTTCGCATCGATGACCACAACCGAGTTCTCGGTAGAGTCCGCCAGGTAGAGTTTCTCTTCCTTCGTGTCGGTGGTTGCCGTTTCGAGCTGGTTATTCGTGCCGATCTTGATGCGACCGGCCGGCTTCAGCGAATTCATGTCGTAGACGTAGACCATGCCGCTTGTCGAGCTGATGACAAAGGCCTTGCCGGCGGCATAGTTGACGCCCGTCATGTCGGGTCCCGCTTCGAGGGTCGCGGCGACCTTGTTGGCCTTGAGGTCGATGATGGAAATCGTTTGATCCCCGTTGTTCGGCGTGATCGCGTACTTGCCATCGTGGTTCATGTAAATCCGCCAGGGATCGCGGCCGACGCGGATGACCTTGATCACCTTGTCTTCGATCGGATCGATGACCCCTACCACGCCCAGGTCGCCGTCAGCGGCATAGAGAAGCTTGCCGTCGTTCGACAGCGCGGCAATGTTGATGCCCTTGATCTCGCCAAGGTACTTGTCCGGGTCCAGCTTCGCCACGCCAGGGACAGCGGCCACCTGGATCTTCTTGAGGAGCTCGTGACGTCTGACATCGACGACGCCCACCCAGTGTGCGCCGTAGTTCCCGACGTAAGCCTTTGACCCGTCTGGCAGGAATGTCACGTTGAGCGGCTCGACGAAACCGGGGATCGTTTTGATCTTCGTCAACGACACCATGTCGATCACCGAAATCGAATCGCCATCCGGATTGCCCTGGTAGTACCAGCGGCTGTCAGGCGAGAACGAGAGGTGCTCGGGCGCGATGTCGACCGGAATCGTTTTCACCAGCTGTAAGGTGCGCACGTCGATGACGTACGCCTTGTTCGCGCGCGTGCCGCCGGTGACGACATAGCGCCCGTCGGGCGACATCATCACCATGTGCGGATTGACGTTGTTCCCGAGGAAGACCCGCCCGATCATCTTTTCCGTCTTGATGTCCATGAACCCGATGTCGTTCGAGTCACGATTGACGATCATCACGACCGATGTCGGGTCAGTAATCTTGACCCCTGGGGCCTGGGCCCCGAGACCGACGGTGGCAATCGTTCCACCCGCGAGTGCGACGAGGCCACCAACCAGCAAGCGCCGTGCTGCATCAAACATAATGTGTGCTCCTGACAACGAATGATCCCGAACGCATGATCTTAGAAAGCCGCCTGCAGTCGAATGCCGGGCAACAGATAGCCGAACTTGCTTTCGACACCAGGTGAATCGAGCACGTGCTGCAGCATGAACGACAGCCGCAGCCGGTCGGTGAGCTGGAAGTTATAGTAGCCCTCTGTCAGCCTTTCCTTGTCTCCTGTCGCAAGATCCATCTGCGCGTATCCGACTCCCCACGTGTCCAGAGGATTGAAGACCATCCCGTTGCTGAACCCCAGACCGGCGCTCGCATAGTGATCGCGATCTCCAGGAAGCTTCTGTGTGCCATAGCGACCAAACAGCGTCACGAAAGGCGACAGCTTCTGGTCCAGACTGATGCCAACCGCCTGCTTTGAGTCGACCTCACCGTTATTCGCGCGGAACCAGACGCGATAGTGCCCTTCAGGCAGCGAGAACGGCGTTGCCGTGTAACCGACCTCCGCCAGAGAGTACATGGAATCTGAAAGGTTGCTCGCGTCGGGATTGCTCTGTTGCACCCCAAAACGAAAATTGAAGGCGTTCTTCGGATCGTACTCGGCGACAACCCCCGTGCCATTCACCGCCAGGCCCAGCATCTGGTTGTTGACGAGTGCGTCGCTGAGGAACTGCGTCGTCTCATCGTTGGCGGCCGCATTGCGGTCGAAGTAATTCGTCAGGTCCAATCGTCCAGCTGTCAGTGCCAGGCGCTGGCCGAAGAACTCCGTCCGGAGCCACGCCTCACGTAAATTCAGCTCGTTCTGGTTCACGAGACGCGCCGTGTAGCCGTTGAGAAGCGTGAGCGACGGAATCTCCCGGTCCGGAGGAGCGCCGCTCAGAGCCACCACGTCAGCGAAGAACGACGTGTACTGGGCCAGCTTTGCCGCGAAGAACAGATCGGCGGACGCAAGGGCATAGGCCTTCTTGTTCGGGAACGCCTCACCACCCCTTGTTCGGCCCGCGCCTTGAGCCACGGTCGTGGCATCGACTCCGAGTCTTACGCTCTGATCATCCGCGGACGCAAGCGCCTCTTCGATCTTCTCGTTGATCGTCTGACGCCGGTATACCCTTTCTCGCTGATAGGTGACCTCCAGCTTTGCGCCGGGCACCGGCTCGTCTGTCTGGACGCCGTTAGGATCGACGTAGACCTCGATACGCTTGACCCGCGTTTCGGGGTCCGACAGCACGGCGCTCGTCTCAATGTCGCTCAGGCGCTTTTCGAGCACCTCGATGCGATCGAGTAACGCCTGGCGCTCAGTGTCGGTGTCGCCGGGTTCGAGCGCCGCGTCCACCTGCGTTGCGCTATTGGTCCCAACCACGACGGCGGCGCGCTTGAACGGCTTGAACCCGCCCAACTGCACAGCAACGTCGTAGGTCCCGACCAGCATGCTCGGGAGCGAATACTGCCCATCATCGCCTGTCGACGCGCTGTACTGCGAGCCGTTCGTCGTATTGGTCGCGCTGACCGTAGCGCCCGCGACCGCACCGCCTGAGGCCTTTGTGACCGTTCCCAACACGTTGCCGACGTTTGGCGGAGTCGCCGGCATTCCGGGCATACCCGGCATCTGGGGCTGACCCTGCGCGCGTGCGACAGGTGGACTCACGACTGATGCGAGCAGCGCTATCGCACATCCGACCAGCACTCGCCCAATCAGCCGACGGTACTTCTGCATACAGATCTCTCCTTACGGTTTGAGAAATTCTTGACGGATTTTGATGTCGGCGAATCGTACTGATGCCATACGGCGGTTAAAACTTAAGAGTTCCTGAATTGTTCTTCAGGCAGCCGTCGGGAGCTTGCCGGCTGAAACGAGGAGAAAAAGGAGTATTTTGTGTGGCACCCTCGGCACTGTTCATGTTGAAACGAGCGCTTATCTTCGTGCACCGCTGGCTTGGGGTCGCGCTCTGCGTGCTCTTCCTGCTGTGGTTCCCGTCGGGTATCGGCATGATGTACTGGGATTTCCCGGGGGTCAGCGCCGCCGATCGACTGCAGCACGCGCCTGCGCTCGACCCGTCGAAGATCGTCCTCTCGCCCTCGGCGGCGTATGCGAAGCTCGAGTTCTCCGGTCCGCGACCGCAGATTCTCCTCAATAGTTTCGACGGACGTCCGGCCTATCGCTTCCGCTTTGGCCGCGACGACGCCATCGTCTACGCCGACACCGGCGAGGAGCAGATCGACGTTCCGCGCGAGATGATCGATCGGGCGGCGACGACATGGACGCGGCAACCCTTGAGCGCAGCGGGCGTCGAGCGCGTTGAAGAAGTCGATCAGTGGACGGTTCAGCGCGCGGTTTCTTCGCTCAGCCCGCTATGGAAGTACTCCTGGCCGAACGGCGAGCAGGTCTATGTTTCTCCGACCACCGGAGAGGTCGTCCAGTACACGACCACCGCGTCGCGGCTGGGCGCGTACGTCGGCGCGATCCCCCACTGGTTCTACTTCACTCCGCTGCGCAAGCATGGTCCCGAATGGAGCCAGGTTGTTATCTGGACCTCGGGAATCGGTACCGTCTCCGCGATCCTCGGCGTCATCATCGGGATCTGGATGTATTCGCCGTCGAAGCGCTACCGCTATGCGGGGACGCCAACCAGCATCCCGTATCGCGGCCAGAAACGTCTGCACACGATCTTCGGGTTGATCTTCGGCATCGCGACCGCGACGTGGGCGTTCAGCGGGATGCTCTCGATGGATCCGTTTCCGCAGCCGACCGGGGGCCAGGCGCTGGCTCTACGACCAGGCCTCGGACCAACCATTCCGGAGGCGTTGCGCGGAGAAATGGATGTCGCCGCGTTCGACGCGAAGGCTCCGCGTGAGGCGCTCTCGCAGCTCGAAGGCGCGGATGTCAAGGAGTTAGAGCTGACGACGTTCGCTTCCGAACCAATCTATCTCGCAAGGCTCGGGGACGGAAGCACGCGTGTGGTCCCGTTGAACGGCGTCCCACAGGCGGAGCTTGATCGTCAACGGGTCATCGACGTCGTCACCACCGCTGCGCAGCCGGAAGGCCTCGCCGAGATTCGCGTCATCGATCAGTACGACGCGTACTATCTGGACCGCCGTCGAACTCGTCCGCTTCCCGTGATCCTCGCCCGGCTCAACGATGCGGACCAGAGCCGCTACTACATCGATCCGAAGACAGGGCGCGTCGTCGGCAACTACAACAACGGCAACTGGGTCTCGCGCTGGCTGTATCACGGGCTTCACTCGTTCGACTTTCCGTGGCTCTACAACTACCGCCCGCTGTGGGACATCGTGGTCATCACGTTCATGGTCGGGGGAACGGCGCTCTGCGTGACGTCACTCATCCTTGCGTGGCGCGTGCTCGGAAGGAAGCTGGCGAGTACGGTCGCGAGTCCCGATCGCGCATTGAGCGAGGACCTCGCGTAGAACCCGCGACCTTCACGCTCCCACGAGTCGGACACATCGGGCCGACGGGCCAGCAAAAGAGACTGACTCTTGTCCAGGGAACCAAAGAACTCAAGAAGCGCTCATCGCCAAGGCGAACGGGCTATCGGGACATTTCGTAGTCAACCAATCCGGCTGCACAGCCAACCAGTTCTCACGGTCAGACAACCGGTCTTGCCGATCAGGACATTGCTCACGCCACGCAGCTAACCACTTGCCGCGTACACCAAACCGCTCCGGGCCGTGAGCCAACCATCACGGGTCCGTAGCGCCGCACTCACCCGCCGTCAGTGATGCACTCGGGGGCCTCACGGAGGCCTTCTGGATCTGAAAGGTAAGCGTTTCCGTTGTTGAGGACACCATTTCCGCCCCGAAGGGAGGCACTCCGGCCCATGACCGTCGCGGCCACGCGCGAGCGCTTGACGTCACAGCACGGCAGCATGGGCTAACGATATGGAAGCGTCACGGTGGTCCTGAAAAGTGTGCATCTCACGCAGCGCAGACGTTCTCGATGCGCGCGATCGAGCCGCGTGACCCGGGACCAACCACGCAAACGCCGAATCGATGACGTTGCCGGACGGCAAGAAGATGTCGGCAGTCACCTCTTATCCTGGCGATAATCAGCGAACCGGCCTCGCCAGCAGCGCAGCCCCTGATCCGAACGCCGTAGGCACGGCTGGTGGCCAGACGCCGGCCGCGGCCGCCGCCGACAACACGCTGCCCGCCACCGCAAGTCCGCTTACGTTTGTCGGTTTGATCGGGCTGCTGTCTCTCGCTGGCGGTTTCGCGCTTCGCTTCGTTCGCGGATAACACGCCCGCAGACGTCTGCGTCCGGGCCATCGGCCCGGACGCTCATTCTTCCTTCGTAACGTCAGACTGCGGACACCATCAATGCTGATGGTCCGCTGGGGACTCGGACGAGGGCGTGATTCGTAACGCGCCGAGCAGCGAGCCGAGTCGAGAGGGTTTCAGGCCGGCGTCCGAACTCTGAATGAATTCGAATCGCGCCAGGGCGTCCTCGCCCCACAGCGTCCCAACGGCAATAAGCAGCTGAAGGTCGCTGCGAATTGCATCCGGAAAAATCGTTTCCGTCACAATCTGCTTGAGATCCTCGAAGGTGGCTTCGTTGAGATGTAGTGTGCGCCGTCCCTGCCTTAACAAGTAGTTCGGGATGGTCACGTTCTGGACAAGTACGTCCAGCATGCGATCCCGCCAATCCGTGGACAGGCGGGGAAACACGGAGCGGACCCAGAACGTCGTCACGAGTTTTCGGAGGTCGGTGCTGTCGATCGTCATCCTGCAATCAACGCCACCCCGAGCCAACGCGAGCGCTTCAGGTTCCAATCGGTTCAACGCCCGTGCGAACTCCCACACGTTGGCAAAGGCACGCTCGCTCTGGGAAGGTGACGCAGGTGCTTTTTCTCGGGATTCGGGATTCGGGATTCGGGATTCGGAAGTTGGGAGTCGGGATTCGGAAGTCGGAAGTCGGGAGTCGAATCGCGAATCCACCTCAGCGTGTGTCGGTCGCACAAAGGCCGCAATCGGGACAACGGCCGAGCTCGGAAGGGTCACTGGCCGTCGTTCGAGATTCCAGTCAATCTGCAAGGGCGAATGACTGCCCGTGTGTTCCGCAAAAATTGCCGTTACGCCCCACGGCTTGGGCACATGCGGCGCACGCGCATAGAGGGGGTTGTAGGTCGCCCTCGCGGCGTCGCCATTTGCCAGGGCGGCAAACCGACCCTTGATCCTGGCGTCGACGACATTTGACCACTCGCCCTGGACGCAGATAAGCGACGTCCCGACGTCGTGGCCAAACGCACAGTACGGGTTGTCCCAGCAGCCGTGAACCGCGTCCTGCACCTGATCCTCCGTCGGCTCGTGGCCGAGGGACGCATCGATCTCCGAAAAACCGATTCGTAACCGGCCCCGGCCGGCGAACATCACGGACAGGTCGGAGGGATCGACCTGCGAGAGGTCGGAAAGGACGTACAGCAGCCCGCGGAGCGCGCCGGCGATCGGACGATTCATCCTTTCCCAGACAGCGGATTGAGGCTGGGGATCGCTATCGACGTACCCGCGATCATTGAGAAGCTCTACGAGGCGGATGTTCGCGGCATCGAATTGGCCACAGACGTTCAAGGCGTGGTCGTAGCGGCGCTTCTCTACTTCATGGCGCTCGAAGGACGGTCGAACAAAGATCGGAATCACCAGCTTGTGCTGTGCGCGCGCAATCTGCGCCAAAGGAAACATCGTGCCGGCGCCCGTTCCCTTGCCACCCGTTCCGACGAGAACGATCACCGAGAATCCGCTGATCAGCCTCGCCACCTCGTCTCGCGATTCCTCGAGGGCGGCTCGTGCGACATCAGGATTGTGCCCCGACCCGAGGCGTCGCGTCGTCGTGGCCCCAATGAGCAGCCTTTCATCGGGTGGGACGTCGAGCAGGGAGAACTCATTGGTATCGAGGAACCGTGTGACGACCGATCGGCGGAGCCGTTCGGCGTACTTCGGGTCGCTTTTCTGGGTCACGGTCAGATCGCGGCGAAACATCGCCTTCACGGAGCGCAGAATATTCCCTCCGCCTCCGCCTGCACTCAAAAGGAGAACGTTCACGTGGCACCTTCCTGTGGCGGTACGACCGGGTTCTTCTGAAAGGGGATGACCACCCACTTCCCCTGTTGGTACGGTTCACGGCAGACAAACGATTGAGTCGGGACGACGCGAAGGACGCGCTCGATGTCGTAGAGGAGGTTCTTCCTGTGGTCGGACAAATTGGGATAGCTATGCCCCTGCGCCGGTGCGACCAGAATCTCCAGTCGTTCTCGATACGGAGCGCAACGAAGATCGACCGCGAGCGGGCGATCCGCCGGATGGAGTCGGGGAAGAGGCTGCGCGAATTCGCGGATGAACGCGACCGCAAACGTCGTCATGCCGTCGAGCGTTTGGCGTCGTCTGTCCAGGTACTTTTTCGCGAGTGGGGACGCGAGGAACGGCGTGAGGATGGCGAGCACGAGAATCCATGAACTTGTGAGATCCGCAGTCGTGAGCCGGTCCACGACTGCCAGCGCGGCCGGCGAGGCGCGATGCGACGCTTGATCTGTCGTCGCGTTCTGCGCGCCCCCCGCGCGGGCCGCAAGGCAGACCCGCCAGCCGGGAAGGATGAAGTCGTACGAGGACTTGGATACGAATCGAGAGCGTGCGGGATCGACGATTTGAAACCAGGGCTGGTGCCGAGACTCGGCATTGTTCGTCAGCCGCAACGCCAGATGGGCCGCGGTGTCCCCTTGCCGTACATCGGAGCAGATGAAGTGCTGCGCGGACGCGGTGCCCGGCATGACCGCGGATATGATCGCGAGCGCCAGCAGCCTGTTATTTGATTGCGCCACGGAATCTTGCCGCGCCGAAGCATTCTTGCGAAGGCGGGCGGCTGGTCGGAGTTCAAGTCACGTACCACCGCGTTCCATGGAACTGGCGCGATGCGCCGCGCCTTCTGTCCTCGTCGGCCCTTCCCGATGACCCGGTGTGAGGACGCTTCTCTGCCATAATGCCCGAATGCAACACCGGGCGGGTCGCATCTTGGCACGAACGGTGTGCATTCTGGCGTTCCTGCAGGCGTCCATTGGTTTCTCTTCAGCTGGAGCGCAAGAACAGGCTACACCCCAACCGACTTTCCGCACCGACGCCAGCTACGTGCGGGTCGA
>Ga0137452_1000480_pt1 | contig 11914 bp, 8 predicted proteins | sample EasRivERMGT513_2_FD_102312 | JGI IMG/M metagenome (GOLD analysis project Ga0137452, IMG submission 102312) | Soil microbial communities from meander-bound floodplain in the East River, Colorado, USA - East River MetaG ERMGT513_2 | ecosystem: Environmental > Terrestrial > Soil > Floodplain ...
ACGTCGATCACCTGCTTCACCGAGTGAAACGGTCCAGTCTCGAGCATGCGCAGCGACAATGCGAGCGCATCCGAAATCGAAGTGCCGCGCGCGGAAGGCCGGCGCGCCGCAACGAGGGCCTTGGAGAAATTGATCGCGCTTGGCTGATCCTGGACGACCATCCAGTTCACCGGCACGCTCATCACGCCGTAATCGGCGCTCGAGAAGTAGACGACCGAGAGTCCGATGCGTCCAAGCGAGCCCGACTGGATCGCCTGGATCACTTCCTTGCTCATGACGGCATCGACGATGCCCTTGCGCTGCAATTCCGCTTCTTCGTAATCGATGCTGCCCGAGACATCGACAGCGAGCACGAGCGCGACATCGACTTCCTGGGCCTGCGCCTGCGCGCCGAGCACCGGCGGCCGCGGTGCACTGGAAGGAGCGGGAGCGGGTGCAGCGAGAGCGAGTCCTCCAAGAGCGAACGCTGCGCACGCGATTAGGGATTGGATGACGCTTCGCCTCATGCGCAACTCCAGCTCAAGATATTGAGTGAACGATACAGTTAACCCAGCCCAGCGGCAATGTGGCACCGCCTCCCGGAACTCATCACGAGAGGTACAAATCGGGTTGAACTGGACTTCCACTCAGTCCAAGCTGCGATCAAAATTCCGGCTTCGCGGTGAGCGCGCTTTGCGAGACAAGCACGTGCTCGCGGGCATTGGATTCGGCGGACGAGAAGGAGGAGTGACGTGCCTGGAACGGCGCGGGCCGGTTCGAAACGCCATCCCTATCGCCGCCGGCGTGGCCGCTTTGGTCGCGGGCGAGGGCAGGTGAACGGCACCCCTGTGCTTGGCGCCATCGATGTCGGAACCAATGCCTGCCGCCTCCTCATTGCCGTGCCTGAGCACGATGCGACGAGGGGGCAGATGCTTGTTCCGCGCGTGATCGACTCCTTCACCGCGAATGTGCGGCTAGGCGAGAGCCTGGAGCGAACCGGCACCATCACGGTCGCAGCTCTCGACCGTACCGTCGCCGCGCTCAAGGAATGCGCCAAGCGCCTCAAGAAACGGCGCGTCACGCACATCAAGGCGATCGCGACCGAAGCCTGCCGAAAGGCGAACAACGCTCACGAGCTCGTCGCGCGCGCTGAGAAGGAGGCGGGGATCCATCTGTCGATCGTCACGCCGGAGGAGGAGGCGCGCCTTGCAGCGGCAGGCTGCGTGCAATTGATCGGCGCCGAGTTCGACGGTGCGCTGATTTTCGATATCGGCGGCGGTTCGACCGAGCTGATCCTCGTGAAGCGGACCGCGGTAAACGACTCCCTCCGTCACGATATCGTCGCCTGGACCTCGGTGCCTATCGGCGTGGTGAAGCTCGCGGAACGTCACGGCGGTCGCGAGTTGCGCGCTTCGAGCTATCCCGCGATGAGCGCCGAGCTGTTGGACATGTTCGCGGCGATGAAATCCGAGCTCGAGCCCGAGACTTTCGATGCCAAGCGCTTTCACCTTTTGGGCACATCGGGGACGTTGACGACGCTCGCGGGCATCAAGCTCGGCTTGAAGCGTTACGAGCGAAGCCGCATCGACGGCCAATGGCTCAATCGCGACGACATAGTCAAGATCAGCGACACGATCGTGAGCCAGGACTTCAAGGGGCGCGCGGCGATCCCCTGCATCGGCACGGACCGCGCCGATCTCATACTTCCCGGCTGCGCGATCTTGCGCGCGATCATGGACAATTGGCCTTGCCGCACGTTGCGCGTCGCCGATCGCGGCTTGCGCGAGGGCATGCTGATCGCGCTGGTGCGCGAGTCGCAATCGTCCGCGCGCTCGCACGCGAGAGCCGCGTTCTGAAGCACTCCACGGGGGACATCATGCGGATCACACGTCGTGCGTTCAACACACTCATCGCGGGATCGGCCGCCTCGATGGCGCTCGCGCCGAGCGCGCGCGCCGCGAGCGTCACACAGATCATGACGCCAGGCGCGATCGACACCCACAACCACATCATGGGCTCGCAGGCGAAGTATCCGTATTCCGCGAACCGCCCCTATACCCCGCCGGAAGCGAATGTCGCCGATCTCAGACGCTTGCGCACGCAGATCGGCACGGCGCGCAACGTGATCGTCACGCCCACGCCCTACGGCTTCGACAACCGAGCGACCGTCGATGCAGTGACTGAGCTCGGAGCGACAGCGCGCGGCGTCGTGCTTTTGCCGCCCGACGTGTCCGACAGCGAGCTCGCGCAGCTCGAAGCCGCAGGCATCCGCGGCGCGCGGCTGAACACGCAGAACCCCGCACTCAAGGACACACTCGTGGCCTGGGCGCCGAGGTTCAAAGCCATCAACTGGCATGTGCAGATCGTCGGCCAGCTTCCGGTCATCGTCTCGCTGGCGCCCCAGATCGCGACGCTGGGCCATCCCGTCGTGATCGATCACTTCGGCGGCGCGCGCGGCGAGGACGGCGTCGAACATAAGGACTTCCAAGCCTTCCTCGAACTGGTGCGGACCGGGAACGTGTATGTGAAGCTCTCGGCGCCCTACGACCGTACGAGGGAACCCGGCTATGCGAACATGACGCCGTTCGCTCGCGCACTGATCGCTGCGCGCGCCGACAGGATGTTGTGGGGAACGAACTGGCCGCATCCCCTCCCGCAGCAGGGCGTTCCGATCACCCAGATCTCCCCGTACCAAAACGTCGACAACGTCATGCTCGTGACCCGGCTCGCCGAATGGTGCCCGGATGCGGCGACGCGGAAGATGATCCTCATCGACACGCCGGAGCGGCTCTACCGCTTCCCGAGGGCTTAGAGCCGAACGCATCGCGCGTTCGAAGTCCAGCTGATATGCGCGCCACTTTCTTGAGCATGAAGGAGCTGTGGCTCAAGCTCGCAAGCGAGATCGACCGCCGTCAGCCCCCGGCCTATCCCGCGTCCTAGCGCGAATCGGAATTTCCTCCGGGCACGCGTCGCCTCCGTCGACCCGGTGTCCATTTTGCAGGAGCCGCCCGGCTCGAGCCGAGCGGCTTGTGCGTTTTCGATGTCTCCGGCGAACCGGGGCAGGTGAGGGGGCCTCGAGGCGGCCCCCGCGGCAGCGTTGAATTCGCGGACATTTTTCGAAGCGGGCCGCTCCGGCCGGAGTGAGCACGTCGGCCAGCGCTCAGAAAGTGGGTCGGAAGTCAAACTTCGCCCAGCACCCCTCACGAACTGTGCTATACCATTAAAAAAAAGACATACGGCCTCGACCGCCTGGAGGAAGCATGGGCACACACCTTCACTTCCGTCACCGCGTTTCCGTGTTCTGCCGCACCCGAAAATCCGGCTCAGTATCCAGTGCGCGCCGCGCGCTCTATCTTGGAGTCGGATCGTTCGCGCTCGCGAGCGCTCTGGGCGTCGGACTCGCAGGCGTGGGCTACGTGCCCGCTCAGAGTCAGCAAGTCGGAGGCAAGGCTCCGCCCGCGCACTACCGCGAGGTCGTCGATACTTATTGTATCGGCTGCCACAACGGTCAGCTGAAGACCGCAGGCTTGGAGCTTGACAAAGCGAACGTCGCAAATCCGGCGGCCGATGCCGAGACCTTCGAGAAGGTGGTCCGCAAGCTTCGTGCCCGAGCGATGCCGCCGCAAGGTTTGGCGCGCCCGGACGAGGCGACCTACAAGGACATCGTCACCTATCTCGAAACATCGCTTGATCGTGCTGCTGCCGCAAAGCTCAATCCCGGCAGGCCCGCGACCCATCGCGTCAACCGCACCGAATATGCCAACGCGATCCGCGATCTTCTCGCGGTCGATACGGATGCGATCGATCTCACATCGGTGCTTCCGACCGACGACGCCGGCTACGGCTTCGACAACATCGCCGATGTGCTCACCGTTTCGCCGCTGCTGATCGAGGGCTACCTCTCCGCGGCGCGGAAGGTGAGCCGCGTCGCCGTCGGCGATCGTAAGGCGGGTCCAACGACCGAGACGTATGACCTGCCGCGCTTCCTGATTCAGAACGACCGCATGGGCGAGGATCTCTCGCTCGGTTCGCGCGGCGGTATGGCGGTTCGACATCACTTCCCGCTCGATGCCGAATACACGATCCGCATCAGGCTGCAGAAGAACGGCTACGAGTACACGATCGGCACCGAACACGCCCGTCAGTTCGACGTCCGCGTCGACGGCGAGCGCGTGAGCCAGTTTACCGTTGGTGGCGACTATAAGGGCGAGCGCCCGGCGATGCCGTCGAGCAATCTCGGCAAGCAGGGCGATTTCGAGCGCTATCTCAACAACGCCGACCAGGGCCTCGAAGCGCGCTTCAAGGTCAAAGCGGGGACGCGCGTTGTTCAGGTCACGTTCCCCAAGCGCACGAGAGAGCCCGAGGGCGTGTTCCGCCCGCCGGCAACCGACTATTCCTATGTCTTGCTCCAAGCTCGTCCTGACGAGGAACCGGCGGTCGCCAGTATCACCGTGGGCGGGCCGTACAACGGCACCGGCATGACCGAGACGGCGAGCCGCGCCAAAATCTTCGTCTGCACGCCGAAGAGCGCGGCGGAAGAAGAGCCCTGCGCGCGGCAGATTCTCGCGAAGCTCGCGCATCAGGCTTATCGCCGTCCGACGAACGATGCGGATATGAACGTCATCATGCGCTTCTATCAGCAGGGACGGCAGGGCGCGACGTTCGAAGAGGGCATCCAGGTCGTGGTGCAGCGCATCCTCGTCGATCCGGAATTTCTCTTCCGCACCGAGCAGGATCCGCCGAATGCCGCGCCGGGGACTGCATATCGCTTGAGCGATATCGAACTGGCGTCACGGCTGTCGTTCTTCCTCTGGAGCAGCATTCCCGACGAGGAGCTCCTAAAGCTCGCCGAGGAGAAGAAGCTCAGCGACCCCGCCGTGCTCGAGCAGCAGACGCGGCGCATGCTCGCCGATCCCAAGTCGAGTGCGATGATCAAGAACTTCTCCGGGCAGTGGCTCTACCTGCGCAATGTCGAGCAGGCGCATCCCAATCCGGATTTCTTCCCGGATTTCGATGCGAATTTGCGGCAGGCCTTCCTGAAGGAGACGGAGCTCTTCTTCGAAAGCCAGGTGCGCGAGGACAAAGCCGTACCGGAGCTGTTGAACGCGAAGTACACGTTCTTGAACGAGCGTTTGGCGCGCCATTACGGCATTCCCGATGTCTATGGCAGCCAGTTCCGGCGCGTCGAGCTCAACGATCCGAACCGCCAAGGCGCGCTCAGTCAGGGCAGCATCCTGACGGTGACGTCGTTCCCGACGCGGACGTCGCCGACTATCCGCGGCAAGTGGCTGCTTGAGAACATCCTCGGCACGCCGCCGCCGCCACCACCGCCCAACGTGCCGTCGCTCGACGACACCAAGACCAACAACGGCAAACCGCTGACGGTGCGCGAGGCGTTGGAAGCGCACCGCGCCAATCCCGCCTGCGCCGTCTGCCACAAGGTCATGGACCCGCTCGGGTTCTCGATGGAGAACTTCGACGCGACCGGACGGTGGCGGACCACGGACGGCGGCAATCCGATCGACACATCGGGTCTTGCGCCTGACGGCTTCCCGCTCAACGGGCCCGCTGATCTGCGTAAATATCTCGACTCGCACGCCGATCAGTTCGTCAACACCGTGGCTTCAAAGCTCATGACGTATGCGCTCGGACGCGGCGTCGAATACTACGACGCGTCGGCGCTCAGGAAAGTGATGAAGGACGCCGAAGCGAACAAGTACCGCTGGTCGAGCTTGATACTCGGCATCGTAAAAAGCACGCCATTCCAAATGAGGAGGACTCGAGAGTCATGATGATCATCACTGGCAAGGCGATTCCTCGCCGCACGATTCTGAAGGGCGTTGGCGCAACATTGGCTCTGCCCTTCCTCGACGCCATGGTTCCGGCGCTTGCTCGCGCGCAAGCGGCGAAGGCTCCAAACCGGTTGTCGGTCGTCTATGTCCCGAACGGGATCATGATGAACGACTGGACTCCGGAGAAAGAGGGCGCGGACTACACGTTCAAGCGGATTCTGGAGCCGCTCGCTCCCTTCAAGGAGAAGATGCTCATCCTCTCCGGGCTGACGCTTGATCCCGCTCGCGCCCGGCAGGGCGAGAACGGCGGCGACCATGCTCGCGGCGGCACGGCCTATCTTACCGGCGTGCATCCGAAGAAGACGGAGGGCGCCGATACCGAAGCCAGCGTCACGATGGACCAGATCGCAGCGAGAGAGCTCGGCAAGCACACGCAGTTCGCTTCGCTCGAACTGTGCGTGGATACGCCCGAGCTGCTCGGCCAGTGCGAAGCCGGTTACACCTGCGCCTACATGAACACCATCAGCTGGCGCACGCGGACCACGCCGATGCCCATGGAAAACCGTCCGCGTCAGGTGTTCGAGCGGCTCTTCGGCGACTCCGAAAGCACCGATCCCGCGGTTCGGCTCCGCCGCATCAAGCAGGACAAGAGCATCCTCGACTCGGTGACCGAGAAGGCCAATCAGCTGCGCGTCAAAGTGGGCACGGCCGACTCCGCTAAGATCGACGAATATCTCGATGCCGTGCGCGACGTCGAGCGCCGGGTCCAGACCGCCGAGGCGCAATCGGGACGCGAGCTGCCGAAGGTTGAGCGTCCTGTCGGCATCCCGGACACGTTCACCGACCATGCGAAGCTGATCCTCGATCTGAAGGTACTGGCATTGCAGACGGACTTGACTCGCGTCACCACCTTCATGATGGGACGCGAATTCACCTTCCGCACCTTCCAGGAGATCGGCATCCCGGACGGCTACCACACGCTGACCCATCACCAGTACAGGCCCGATAGGATGGAGAAGGTCACGCAGATCCAGACCTATCACGCCAAGCACTTCGCCTATTACCTGGACAAGCTGAACAGGGTGAAGGAGGGCGACGGCACGCTGCTCGACCACATGACCGTGCTCTATGGCGGCGGCATCTCCGACGGCAATTCGCACCTGCACGACAACCTCCCGACGGTCATTGTCGGCGGCGCGTCGGGCCAGTGGAAGGGCGGGCGTCATGTTCGCTATCCGAAGGACACGCCGCTCTCGAACCTGCTGCTGACCATGCTCGACACGGTCAGCGTGCATGAGAAGGGACTGGGCGACAGCAACGGACGTGTTGACCTGAAGAAGGTTTAGCGACCTAAAAAGAAAGCGATGGAGGATGTGACGATGCGCATCCAATCACGGTATCTCGGCGGCTTGGTGGCGGCGCTGTTGCTTGGCGTCGCCAGTGTTGCTGCTTCGGCTCCGAATGCGACCGACACACGGGTAGTGAATGCGGCGCAGAAGCAGGACAAGACCCTGCTGACGTCATTGCTGCAGAACGGTGCCTATGTCGGCGGGACACAGCCCGACGGCACGACCGCGCTGCACTGGGCGGTCAACTGGGGCGATCTTGACAGCGCCGAATTGCTGATGCTGTTCGGCGCCGATCTCAATGCCAAGAACGACTACGGCACCACGCCGCTCTTGCTCGCCTGCGAAAAGGGCAACGCAGCCATGGTGGAGAAGTTGCTCGCGAGAGGCGCAAATCCGAACGTGGCGTCGCCTGTGGGCGAGACTCCGCTGATGCACTGCGCGCGTACGGGCAATGTAGCGGCAGTCAAATCGCTTCTCGCGCGCAAGGCCGACGTGAACGGCAAGGACCGAGAAGAGCAACAGACCGCGCTGATGTGGGCGGCTGCGCAAAAGCACGCCGACGTCGTGAAGGCGCTGATCGACGCCGGCGCGGACATCCACGCCAAGTCGCGCGGCGGATTCACGCCGATGATGTTTGCAGCCCGCGCCGGCGCCATCGAGGTTGCGGACGTGCTCGTCGCCGCGAAGTCCGACATCAACGAGGTCGGGCCGGTCGGTATGACCCCGCTGATCCTTGCGAGCGCAAGCGGTCAGTCAGACTTTGCCATCAAGATCCTGGACAAGGGCGCAAACCCGAACGCCAAGGATCAGCATGGCGCAACCGCAATGCACTACGCGATCCTGAAAGGCTTGACCTCGCTCAACGGCACCAGCCGCGCCAATTATTCCTTGTATCTGTACCGGCCGGCCCAGAAAGAGCTGGTCACGGCGTTGCTCAAGCACAAGGCCGACCCGAATGTGCGCCTTGTGACATCGGCATCGCTCACCGGCGTCTACGATGCGGGTGTGCGCCGTGACAGCGAGTCTGCCGCGGGCGCAACACCGTATCTCCTGGCAGCCGCCGCACCCGATGCGGAAATGATGCGCCTTCTCAAGGACGCGGGAGCCGACACCACCGTCAAATCAAACAGTGGGCTCAACGCTGTGATGGTGGCTGCGGGCTTGAGCCGCGGCCAGGACTTCAACGACGACGAAAGGCGCGCCTCGGCTGAGGCCGTCAAAGTTGCGTTCGAGCACGGCAACGACGTCAATGGTGTCGACGACCAGGGGCTGACGGCGCTGCACGGGGCCGCTCTCAACGGCGCCGACGCAACGGCTCAGTTCCTGATCGAGAAGGGCGCCAAGCTCGACGTGCGCGACAAGTATCAGCAGACGCCGCTCAGCGTCGCCGCGGGGCATTGCCTGCCGTGGATACCGTATGGCGAAGAGCTCTGCGAAGTCATCCGGCCGACCACGCGGGACTTGCTGTTGAAGGCCGGCGCCACGCCGCTCACCACGGCGGGCTATTTCAAGGCGCCGACCGATTACTCGGACGCCTATCGGGTCAACCAGGCACTGAGGGGCGAGAGCGTGCCTCCGCAGCCACCGGCGCCCACATCGCAAAAGTAGGTCGCTTAGAAACGCATTGAAACACATCGACCCTCCCGCAAGGGAGGGTCGATGTGTGTATGCTGTCGCCCAATTGGAGGCTTGGGATGGGTTTTCTACTTTTGCTACTGTATTTCGCCACGCCGATTGTCGTCGTCTTGTTTAACGGCACGACTTACACATTTGGATTCAGTCTTAGCGGAGTCGGATTGATCCTCCACATTTTGAGCACTGTTCTAATTCGGAGATACATTACGAAGCGCGCTCCCCAGATGGCTAACGACTCGATGTGGGAACTGACAGCAGGTATGGGAATCGTTCCGAGATGGGTTTCTGAAATGGGCTTAGCCTGTTGCGGGCCTGTGCATCGCACTTGCTCTCCTGTTCGGCCTTGTCGCGGGGCGTTGATGTAAGATCGTTTGCGAGGCCGAGCGGTACGCGAGGTGAGGACGTCTACGGACCAGGAGCACCGAGATGATGGATTATCAGGAGTACATTGTGAGAGACCCTGGGATTTGTGGTGGGGAACCCGTCGTCCGAGGAACCCGCGTCACAGTGCGGACAGTCCTGGCTAGCCTAGCCGAAGGCATGAGCATCGCCGAGATTGTGAAAGACTTTCCGACGCTGGACGAGAAGGCTGTTCGTGCGCTCATTGCATTCGCAGCGGCATCAGCCGGAGAGGATTTGCCCCTCCCTCCGGTGCCCTCTCAAGTATGAAAGTCAAGATCGACGAAAACATTCCACTTCGTCTTGCCGTCAAACTGGCGGACTTGGGACATGACGTTCATACCGTTGCGTCAGAAGGACTGAAGGGAAGGCCAGATGATGACGTTTGGCTGGCTGCGGGACGCGAGCAGCGTTTTCTGATCACGCAGGATCTGGACTTCTCCGATGTTCGGCAGTTCAAGCCAGGAACACACGCGGGCCTGTTGCTCGTGCGGTTGCGTGAGCCGGGCGCCAACGCTCTGTTGAAACGGATCAGCTCAGTCGTTGAAGCGGAGGGACTTGAGTCGTTCGCCCGCTGCTTCGTCGTGCTCACGGACCGAAAGCTGCGGATCAGGCGACCCTGATCGGTGTTATCCGAACAATCCGGAGAGGGGCTGCAGACCATGACGCGCAAGGTCGCGAAGGGAGGCCGGGGGCCACGTGTGCGCTTGCGCACGAAGGGACTCAAGGCATCCTCGACGCGCTGGCTCGAGCGCCAGCTCAACGATCCTTACGTTGCGGAGGCTAAGCGCCAGGGCTATCGCTCGCGTGCGGCATTCAAGCTTGCCGAGCTGGACGACAAATTCCGCATCCTCAAGAAGAACTTGACCGTGCTCGATCTCGGCGCCGCACCCGGCGGCTGGAGCCAGGTCGCCAGCGAGCGCATCGGTGCGGGCGGACGCGTCGTCGGTGTGGACACCCTCACGATCGAGCCGATCAAGGGCGTCGATCTGCTCACGCTGGACATGCTGTCCGCGGAAGCGCCCGGCGCGATCCGTGCCGCACTTTCCGGCCCCGCCGACGTGGTGCTGTCCGACATGGCCGCGCCCACCACGGGACACCAGCGCACGGACCAGTTGCGCACCGCGGTACTGTTCGAATCCGCGCTCGAGATTGCCGATGATGTGCTTGCACCAGGCGGCGCCTTCGTCGGCAAGGTTTTCCAGGGTGGCGCATCGCCCGATCTGCTCGCGCGACTGAAGCGTTCGTTCCGCGAGGTGAAGCACCACAAGCCGCCCGCCTCGCGCAGCGGGTCGGTCGAGCTCTATCTCGTCGCGCTCGGATTTAAGGGCTGATCGCAGCGAAGAGGGCCCCAATCTTGGGGGAGTGGAGCCCCCTTGCCGCCGTCCGCGAAATGTTGGTCAGGACATGTGCACGTGCGACCTTCAAAAGAGCCTTCAGGGCCGAACCATTTCGCTCATCGTCGCCAAACAGTGGTGACGTTCGGGTCGTGACCCGGACCGAAGGGGCCGGGCGGCACTCGGACAAAGGCGACGTTTCGTCCACCCACCTGCTAAGGCAACGTTTGACCCCTTTCCGGTCATGAGGCCCTACGGGCCTTATCGGCCAGGCCGCGGCAATGGTATGGTCTGCGCCGCGCGCAGGGGCACCGGGCATGGCCGAGTTCTTCGCCGAGTTGAAACGACGGCAGATGTTCCGCGTCGCCGCGGCCTACGCAGTGGTGGCGTGGCTGCTGCTCCAGCTCATTAACAACCTTACACCGGCGCTCAGGCTGCCGGACTGGGCCGCCACGTTGGTTGCCGTGCTTTTAATTGTCGGTTTTCCGGTGGCGCTGCTTTTCTCCTGGATTCAACATCTACCGCCCGCAGATGGTGCATCATCCGCGGCAAAGACCGGGAAGCTGGATTGGGTGCTGGTCGTCGCGCTTGTCCTCGTGATCGCGCTGGTGTCCTACCAGCAATTCGCGCTTGCACCCCGCACGACGACAGCCCAACAAACAACCGTCGCAAGCGCTGCCCCCAATCCGGCCGGCGGCGTGTCTATCGCCGTGTTGCCGTTCGTGAATTTGTCGTCGGATCGGGAGCAGGAATTCTTCTCCGACGGCATCACCGAAGAGATCACCTCGGCCCTCGCCAGAGTGCCCGATCTGCGTGTTGTCGCCCGCACGTCGGCGTTTCAGTTCAAGGGCGAGAACAGGGATATGCGCGCGGTGGGACAAGCTCTCGGCGCGACGCATCTCATCGAAGGCTCGGTGCGCAAAGAGGCAAACCGCTTGCGGATCACGGCCCAGCTCATCGAATCCGACAACGGTGTTCATCTGTGGACCGAAAGCTACGACCGCGAGCTGACCGGCGTGTTTGCGATCCAGGAAGAAATCGCAAGGGCGATCGCGGGGGCTCTGCGCGTGCCGCTCGGTTTGGCTCCAGGCCAGACCGTGGTTTCCAGTCGCAGCATCGATCCTGAGTCTTACGAGCAATATCTCCGCGCCAAGTCGCTGCGGCGCACGAGCATCAGGAGCAACATCACAGAGGCGTTCAACCTTCTGGAGCAAGTCGTCGCGCGCAATCCCGATTATGCGCCGGCTTTGGCGGCGTTATCGAATTTCTACCGTGGGAGGGACAACAACCGCCAGGAGGCGATGGCACGGCGGGCGATCGAATTGGATCCCAATCTCGCAGACGGATACTTGGCCCTGGGCGCAGTGGAGGGTGGTCGCCAGAAATCGGTGCTGGCCGAAGAGCTGTTTTCCAAGGCGCTCGC
>Ga0137452_1000481_pt1 | contig 11910 bp, 16 predicted proteins | sample EasRivERMGT513_2_FD_102312 | JGI IMG/M metagenome (GOLD analysis project Ga0137452, IMG submission 102312) | Soil microbial communities from meander-bound floodplain in the East River, Colorado, USA - East River MetaG ERMGT513_2 | ecosystem: Environmental > Terrestrial > Soil > Floodplain ...
CCAATCGAAAAACGACCCGCAGGGTTTGCGGAAATGACCACAAGGCCTTCGTCTGCATGGTTGCAGACGCGCTCATCTCATGGTCATTTCGAACTCGGAAGCCTCCGCGCCCTGATGATGATCACCACGGACCCGCTATCGCAGTTCCCCTCGAATGGGACAGCGGAGACGACAGAAGGATATATGACAATGCCGAGTTTGTGGAGTCGCGGGTGACCCCAATCCTCAACCCCACTTGATCGAGCAGCCCATCGAGGCGATCTGGTCCTTGGGGCCTTTGCCAGTTTCGGCGATCTGCGTCATCGCCTCGTGCAGCTCGCGCCGCGCATGGGGGACGATCTGCATCCGCGACTCGTCCAGCCGCCCGCGATATTGCAGCTCGTCCTTTGAATTGAATCCGAAGAAGTCGGGCGTGCACACCGCCTCCCAGGCGCGCGCCACCGCTTGAGTCTCGTCGATGACATAGGGGAAGTTCAGCCGGTGCTCCTTGGCGAACGCCTTCATGTTGTCGAAGGAGTCGTCGGGCGAGACCTTGGTGTCGTTGGGCATGATCCCGATCACGCCGAAGCCCATCGCTTTAAGCTCGGCGACTTCCTCGACCAGCCGGCCGATGATCGCTTTGACGAAAGGACAGTGGTTGCAGATGAAGACGACGAGCGTCCCCTTAGGGCCCCGCACGTCCTTGAGCGAGTAGGTCTTCCCGTCCACGCCCCTGAGCGAAAAGTCGCGCGCCTTCCAGCCGAATTCGCAGATGGGGGGTTGCACTGCCGGCATCGTCGTCTCCTGAGCTCAGATCATCGCCGCAACGTGCCATGGAGATATGGCGCACTCAACCTCGTTGGCACGAAAACGCAAGATGCCCCATTCGTCCCCCATCGCGCTAGCTTCAGAGGACGACCTCATCTTTCGGGTGGAGGAAAATCGTCCACGCACTGATGGCGCTTTCCGTGCAGCTCATCGGATAAATGGTCAGGAGACGGACGGGTCTCGCGTCATCGATCGCACCACGATTCGAATATTCGTTCGGAACCATGGCGGAACATCCGCGTTTGCGGTTTGCAACTCGCCAAAACGGAGCGGGAATTATGGCCAGGTCATCACCACGACAACGACGCACGATGGGACGCGTCATGCATGAGTACAAGCATGGCGAACTGAAGAGTGGACGAAAGGGTAAGGGCGGCAAAGTGAAGAGCCGCAAGCAGGCAATCGCGATCGCTCTGCATGAAGCCGGACAATCGAAATACGACACGAAGACGGAAAAGAAGAGAAGCGCCGCCAAGTCGACGCGCAAGGAGGCAACGGGCCGGACGGGTCAGCAGGAGCGCGAAGGCAAATCGCGCGTCGGCGCACGCGGGAAGCGCGAGAGCACGCGTGCCATGGGTGGCAAGAATGCCACGAAAACCACGCGGGCGCGCAAGGCTCCGAGCCGCAAGCGCAGCTCGAGCAGTTCGAGCCGCTCGAAGAGGGGCGGCAAAAGCCTATTAAGCCGGTTGCTGTCCAAATAGATCGTCGGGGGCGCTGCCGGCACGCCGTTCGGTGTCCGCCTGCGGCTCGATTTCACCGGTGGACAGGATGTGCGCGACGGGGATCTGTCGCGCCGCCAGTTCGCGCCCGATCAAGCGGAATCTGTGGCAGTCGAGAGGGTCGCGCTCCGCGCAGAGGAGCGCGACCTTTCTTTTTGCGCTCTCTTCGATGACGGAAGCGAGCCCGGCTTCGAAGGCCGGCGTGCGCGCCATGGCGGCATAATCGGGCTTGCCGTTCCTCAAGAGCGAAGGATTGTCGGGTCTTCCCCCGAGCTCGCGCCCGAGGAAGACGTACGAGATGCCGCGTTCGGCGAGCGCCGCTTCCAGACGCGCGCGGTTGAAGTGCGGCACAAAGCGCGAAACCGGCTTCGAGCGCACATCGGCAATCGTGGATACGCCAGCGCCTTCGACGAGCGTGACGAACCGCTCCAGCGCGTGATTGGAGTGGCCGATCGTGAGGATGTGGACATCCGTCATGGGCTTGTCCGCCTGCCGCTTTCCGGCAACATAGAACTGTCTTCGAACGGATGCCGCATGCGTGCCCTTGTTTTGGTGCTGTCCGCGCTTGTCATTGCCGCTTGCGCACTGTTTCCATCGCGGCAGAACGCGCAAGTCTGCACCGACGACTACGCGACCGTCGACACCTGGTACGGCACGATCCTCGACATCGTTCCCGCGCCCGAGCCGTTCTCTTCCGCCGACATGCTGCTCAAGGGCCCCGAGAACTGCACGCCCATGTGGATGCAGGTGCTGAAGTCCGATGCTGTGCAATGCCGCCTCGGTGACAATGTCGAGGCGCGGGGCATCATCGTCTCCGACCCTGAGAACGGCGCCTGGAACATCAATCCCGAGCGCAACACCTACATGCTCTTGGGGCAGGATTTCTCCTGCACACGCTGACTTGGCGCGAAGTGTAAGGGCTCCTTTTACGCGCTGGTAACGCTGCAACGCGAGTTTTCCGTTCATCCCGATCACATTTGGCCCCGCCACCTTGTGACGGAACCGGAAGCTGAGGGACAATCGCCTTCTGTCGAGGGGACGCCGATGCGAACGAGTTCGCTGATCCTTGCTGTTGCGCTCGCCACGCTGTTGTCGGGCTGCGTCGTCGTCCGCACGACCGCTGCTGTGACCGGCGCGGTCGTGTCGACCACCGCGGTGGTGGCGGGCGCGGCCGTCAAAGGCACCGCGCGTGCGGTGAGCAGCATCGGCGAAGACGACGACGAAGAGCCGGACGAGCAGAACTAGCTCAGAACTTGTCCTTGCGGCGACGGGTCTCGGCGAAGACCTCGACATTCGTTCCGCCTTCGAGCCCGAGCGTGTGCCGTATCTCCGCTGACTGCGCGCGCAGGAACGGATTGGTTTTTTTCTCGAGGCCCATGGTCGTCGGGATCGTGGGAAGGCCCTGGGCGCGGTTCGCGCGCACGTCCTCCATGCGGACCTGAAGGTCGGCATTGTCCGGCTCGACAGTGAGCGCGAACCGGCCGTTGGCCTCGGTGTATTCGTGACCGCAATAGATGCGCACGTCGTCTGGGAGCCGCATCAGCTTCGAGAGACTGGACCACATCATGTCGGGCGTCCCCTCGAACAGCCGGCCGCAGCCCATCGCGAACAACGTGTCGCCGGTGAACACCGCTTTGTCGGCCTCGAACCAGAACGCGATGTGTTGCGACGTGTGGGCCGGGATCTCCAGCACGCGTGCGACATGGCTGCCGAGGCTGAACGTGTCGCCTTCGTTCAAGCCGATGTCGATCCCCGGAATCCGCGCGGCGTCCTTGGCGGCGCCGACGACCTGCACGCCGAACGCCTGCTTCAGCGCGAGATTGCCGCCGACATGATCCATGTGGTGATGCGTGCTCAAGATGTGGGTGAGCTTGAGCCCCCTCGCTTCGAGGGCGCGCTTGACCGGCTCGGCTTCCGAGGCGTCAACAACGCCGCACACGCCCTCCGAGCGGTCGTAGACGAGATAGGCGTAATTGTCCCTGAGACAGGGAACGAGTTCGACTTCGAGCTTGGCCATGGGTCCATCATTGAATCAAACGGCGCGCCGGTCCACAGGGAATCGAGCAGTTCCTTGAATTCTGCGGCCATCCCGATGCTGTGACCGTAAGAGCGTTTTCAGGCGTCGCGAAACCCTCTATGCATTCGCCATGCCGCTCGATTCGCCAGAACTTGAGGCATTCTACGAGAGCCGTATGGGCCAGGTTGCGCGGCGGCTGATCTCGCGGCGGCTGCGCCAACAGTGGCCCGACCTCTCCGGGCAACGGCTTCTCGGCTTCGGTTACGCCACGCCATATCTGCGCTCGTTTGCGGAAGCCGAGCGCTCGCTCGCCGCCATGCCGGAGGCGCAAGGTGCGATTCCCTGGGGCGCGACGGGCCGCGTGCAGACCGCATTGATCCAAGAGCATGCGCTGCCGTTTCCCGATGCGGCGTTCGATTGCCTCCTGGTCGTGCATGGACTTGAAGCCGTCGAAGCGCTGCGTCCGACGTTGCGCGAATTGTGGCGCGTGCTCACCTCTGCCGGTCGATTGATCATCGTCGCTCCCAATCGTGCGAGTCTGTGGGCTCAGCTCGAGACGTCGCCATTCGGTCACGGCCAGCCTTACACGCGCGGTCAGCTCGAGCGGCTGCTGACCCAATCGCTCTTCCAACCCGAGTCGTGGGAGTCGGCGCTCTTCATGCCGCCGTTCGGCGGGCGCCGCTCGATACGCACCGGCAATGCGTGGGAGCGTGTCGGTCACAGACTGTGGCCGCGTCTCGCCGGCGTTCACATCGTGCAGGCGTCGAAATCGATGTACGTGCCCGCACCCGTGAAGGAATCGCGCCAGCGCGTGCTCGCGCCCGCGGTCGCGGGATCGCGCTCGCGCGCCGACATTCCCGAGCACGCGCTAGACAAACCGCAAGATTGACCCGAATTCACTGTCGCGACAGAGGAGCGACAGGTTAGGGGCGCATAGTCCTGAGTGAACGCCGTGATACGGCGCGCCACTCACAAGGAGTACATCATGCGTCCCACCAAACTCGCCCTTTCGGCGCTCGCGATTGCCTTCGCGCTTGGCGGTACCGCCTATGCCGCGGACACCGCGACGCCTGCAAAGCCGGCCGCGAGTTCGACTGTGCAGACGGCTCAGGCGAAACCCGCCGCGCCGGCGAAGCATCGTATTTTCCATCGCAGGGCCGCCAAGAAGGCACCGGCGAAAGCGTCAACATCGACATCCACGCAAAACACGAGTTCCGGCGCCCATTGAGCCGGCTGAGCGGGCTTCGCGGTTCCGTCCCTCCCCGGCACCCCCGCGAAGCCCGCTAATTTTTCGCCAGCAGAAATATGGCGCCCTGTGCGAACAGGTTCGGGCCCCACGCGGTGGGTGTCATCGTCTCGGTGCGCTGGCCCTCACGCAGCGCCCACGCCTTTTCGATATGCGCGCCGACCTCGCTCGTGAGCGAGAGAAAATCGGCGATCGTGCAGAGATGGATGTTCGGCGTGTCGTGCCAGGCATGGCCCAGCGCTTTCGTCACCGGCATACGCCCTTTGGTTGCGAGCGATAACCGCACCCGCCAATGGCCGAAATTCGGGAACGAGACGATTGTGCGCTTGCCGATGCGCAACAGCTCTTCGAGCACGAAGCGCGGGCGACGCGTCGTCTGGATCGTCTGCGACAGGATGACGATATCGAACACGCCCGATGGATATTCGCTCAAATCGGTGTCGGCGTCGCCCTGAACGACCGAGAGACCGCGCGCCACGCACTGATTGACGTTCTGCTGCGAAAGCTCGAGCCCCCGGCCATCGACGCCCTTCGCGCGCACCAGATATTCCAACAGCGCGCCGTCGCCACAGCCGATATCGAGCACGCGCGTCGACGGCGGGATCATCTCGGCGATGTGGGCGAGATCGGGGCGCAGGGCGATCGCAGGCCCAGCCTTCGGGATCGCGTTCATTTCACGCCCTTGGCGTAGGCGGCCGCGTTCAGGAATCCGCGGATCGTATCGAACAGTTCGGGCTCCTCCAGGAGGAACGCGTCGTGACCGCGATCGCTCGCGATCTCGACAAAGCTGACATTGGCGCCCGCCGCGTTCAGCGCGTGCGCGATGCGCTTGTTCTCGACCGTCGGGAACAGCCAGTCGCTGGTGAACGAGACGAGGCAGAACCGCGTCTTCGAACCGCGGAAGGCCTCGGCGAGCACGCCGCCGTAATCGGCCGCGAGATCGAAATAGTCCATCGCGCGCGTGATGTAGAGGTAGGAATTGGCGTCGAAGCGGTCGACGAACGTCATGCCCTGATGGCGCAGATAGGATTCGATCTGGAAGTCGGCATCGAATCCGAATGAGAGCACGTCGCGGTTCTGCAGCGTGCGGCCGAATTTGCGCTGGAGCGCGGCTTCGGAGAGGTAGGTGATGTGCGCGGCCATGCGCGCGACCGCCAGTCCCTTCGAGGGCCTGACCTCGTGAAGCTGATAATTGCCGCCGCGCCAATCGGGATCGGCCATGATGGCCTGACGCCCGACCTCGTTGAACGCGATATTCTGCGCCGAGTGGCGTGCCGCCGTTGCGATCGGCATCGCCGAGTAGACCCGCTCCGGGTATGACGCCGCCCATTGCAGCACCTGCATCCCGCCCATCGATCCGCCGAGCACACAGAGAACCTGCTCGATCTCGAGCGCATCCAAGAGCATCGCCTGCGCGCGCACCATGTCGCGGATGGTGACGACGGGGAACTTCAATCCATAGGGCTCGCCTGTCGCCGGATTGGTGTCGCTCGGTCCGGTCGTGCCCATGCAGCCGCCGACCACATTGGCGCAGATGACGAAGAAGCGGTCGGTGTCGATCGGCTTGCCGGGGCCGACGACCGTATCCCACCAGCCGGGCTTCCCCGTGACCGGATGCGTGCTGGCGACGAACTGATCGCCGGAGAGCGCATGTCCGATCAGCACCGCGTTCGAGCGCTCGGCATTCAAGGCGCCGTAGGTCATGTAGGCGGTGGTGAGCGGGCTGAGCTTTTTGCCCGAGTCCAGCACCAGCGGATGGGTCGGCCCAAGGCGCAGCACCTCGCCCAGATTCTCATCCGGCGCTTTTAGTGGGCGCAGAAAGCGCGGGTGGGCGGCCTCGGTCAACTCAACACCTCCAAGCGGGGGCGTGTGCTAAGCCCCATGCTCCCCCCTGTCAACGACAGCGGCAAGTCGCGGGGTCTCGACAGACGCCGGAACCTCGAATACAGCGCCGGTGATTCTGTAGTTATTCGCGAGCCAATAGAGCTTTGCCATCGAGCGTTTCCACCCCGCAAAGCCTATGAACGGAAACGGGAAACGCAACGCGTGCCTAAGCAGAATCCAGGGCCGGCGCTTCACTTGCCCGCGATAGGATTCGCCCACGTCGACGATCTCGCCCTTGAGCATCGTCGCCGCCCGGAAGAGTCCCGCCAAATCATCCGGCCCCGGACGGTACATCGTGTCGATGGGATCGCGATGATGGGGATAGCTGCGCGGCACCGTGACGAAGATCAGCCCCTTAGGACCCACGATCTCGATGCAGCGGCGCGCCAGCATCTCGGGCTCTCGGACATGTTCTAAGAGGTTGCAGCAGAGGATGGCTTTCGGCCCGAAGGCCTTGATCCTCGGCAAGTCGGCGTCGGACAGGATATCAGCCCGGATGTCGATGCCGTCGCCATCCCGGGAATCCAGATGGACCAGCTCGATCCCGCGCTGCCGGAGGGGGCGAAACAGCTGCTTATCGGTCCAGGGTTGGGTGGTTTCCCGAAATTCGCGGGTGCTGCTGCCCACGTTCAGAAGCGGCGAAAGCCGCTCGGGCGCCCATTGGCGCAGCAGTTTCTCCAGCCAGGAGGCCTCGGCTTCAAACATGCTGGGACACTGCGGCAAGGCCAGGGTGCTGGCAAGGAAGCCCGCGCTTTGCTATTGCGCTTGCCCGCCCCCGACACTGGGCGCCTGGGCGGGAGGGCCGGTCCAGCCGGGAAGCGGCGGACTTGGGCCACGAGTTTGGGATTGCACCATTCCATGCAACAGGTTTCCGGCAGCCTCGATGATCTCCGCAGCGAGATCGACAAGATCGACGACGCGCTGCAGGATCTGCTGGCCCGGCGGGTGTCGCTGAGCCGCGCGATCGCCGGCGCGAAGCTCGCCGAATCTTCCGCCGTTACGCTGAGTTCCGCCATGCGCCCGGGGCGTGAGGCGCTCATCATGCGCCGGTTGCTCGCGCGCCACACGGGCGAGCTCGCGCCGCGACTTGTGATCGGCATCTGGCGCGAGATCATCTCCTCATCGCTCCGCGCTCAGACGAGCTTCCATGGCCATGTCTATGCCGGCGACGGCGAGACGGCCTATGTCGAGATGGCGCGCGCCTATTTCGGCTCGGAGACGCCCATCCGTGCACACGGCAAGCCGTCGCTCGTGATCCACGCCTGCGCGGAGGATCAGAACGCGCTCGGTGTCGTGCCGCTGCCGCTCATCGAAGAGCTCGGTCAGGCCTGGTGGGCGCAGCTCGCGCCCGCAGGAGAAAAAGGACCCCGCATCATTGCCAAATTGCCCATCGTCACCGAGAACGACGACGCCCCTTCGGCTTACGTGATCGGCGCCATCGAACAGGAGCCGACGGGCGACGACACGACGCTCCTGCTGCTCGAAGTCCCGCCCGGCAAGAGCCGCACAAGGCTGCAGCCTCTGCTCAAGGAGGTCGGGTTGCCTGCGCGCCTCGCGGCCGCCGGCCGGATCGCGGAGAAGCACATGCCCGACGAGATCCTGCTGGAAGTGAACGGTTTTGTCGGCAAGGGGGACTCCCGTCTCGCAGCACTTGCCAAAGCGGCGGGCGATACGATCGCGCGCATCGTGCCGATCGGGGGCTTCGCCAATCCGGTCGTGCTGCCGGCGGTGCGCACCAAGGCGGCCGCGCCATGACGCGCAAAGTAACAGCCCCCAAAGACCTGCCGCGCGGCAAGGCAGTGAAACCCGAACAACCGGCCCCCGCCTCCAAGCATGTCATCCTTCCCAGGCCCGGCGTGCTCGATGTGAGCGTCTATGTCCCCGGCCGCTCGGAGGCGACAGGCGCCATGCGCACCTTCAAGCTGTCGTCGAATGAATCGCCGTTCGGACCGAGCCCGAAAGCCGTCGCCGCCTATGAGAGCGCGGAGTCCGCGCTTGGCGTCTACCCCGAGGGCACGTCGCGCGTCTTGCGCGATGCTATCGGCGCGCATTTGGGTTTGGACGCGGATCGCATCGTCTGCGGCAACGGCTCGGACGAGATCCTCCACCTGCTCGCCAACTCCTATCTTCGCGCAGGCGATGAGGTCATTTTCACCGAGCACTCATTCTCGCTCTACAAGATCGCGACGCTTTCCAACAGCGCAGCCCCGGTCGAAGTCCCGGAGCCGAAGCTCGTGTTCGATGTCGACGGCGTCTTGAAGCGCGTCCGCGAGCGCACGCGCATGGTGTTCATCGCCAATCCCAACAATCCGACCGGGACCTATCTTCCCGCATCCGAAATGCGCCGCTTGCACGCGGGGCTGCCGAAGACCGCGCTGCTCGTGATCGACGCGGCTTACGCCGAATACGTGGGCAAGAGCGACTATGACCCCGGCATCGAGCTCGTGAACGCGTCCGACAACGTCGTCATGACGCGCACGTTCTCGAAGGCGTATGGGCTTGCCGGCGTTCGCATCGGCTGGGGCTATTGCTCGAAGGAGATCGCCGAGGTGCTGAACCGCGTGCGCGCACCGTTCAATGTGAACATCGCGGCGCAACGCGCGGCGGTCGCCGCGCTCGCCGACCAGGCGCATGTCGAGCACGCGCTCCAGCACAACGCCAAGTGGCGCGCGTTGATCACCGCGGAGATCCGCAAGCTCGGCAATCGCGGCATCCGCGTCGACGATAGCGCCGGCAACTTCCTGCTCGTGCACTTCGCCGACGCGAGGCGCGCCCAGGAGGCCGATCGCTTCCTGATGTCGCGCGGCGTGATCCTGCGCGGCTGCGCGTCGTACGGCTTGCCGCAATGCCTGCGGCTCACCATTGGCAGCGAGGAAGCAAACCGCGTCGCCCTCGCCGCGCTCAAGGATTTCGCAGCGTCATGAAGGCGAGCAAACCGATCTTCAAAAAGATCGCGCTGGTCGGCGTCGGCCTGATCGGCTCCTCGATCGCGCACGCCGCGCGCCGCGCCCGCCTCGCCGAGCATGTCGCGGGCTACGTGCCGCGGCCCGAGACGCGCGCACGCGCGCAAGCTGCGGGCTTTGCCGATTCGCTGCACGCGGAGATCGCGCCGGCCGTCGCGAACGCCGACCTCGTTATCCTCTGCACCCCCATCGGCGCCTACGCGAGCCTCGCGCCTCTCATCGCACCGCATCTGATGAAGGACGCGATCCTCTCCGATGTGGGCTCGGTCAAGACCGTGGTTCTGCGCGATGTCGGCCCGCACGTGCCCGACGGCGTGCATTTCGTTCCCGGCCATCCCGTCGCGGGCACCGAGCAGTCCGGACCCGAGGCCGGTTTCGCCGAATTGTTCGACGGCCGCTGGTGCATCCTGACTCCGCCGCCCGGCACCGATGCGGCCGCGGTCGAGCGTCTTGAAGCCTTCTGGCGCGGCTGCGGCAGCGAGGTCGAGATCATGGACCCGAAGCACCACGATCTGGTGCTGGCGATCACGAGCCACGTGCCGCATCTGATCGCCTACAACATCGTCGGCACCGCGGCCGATCTCGAGACGGTGACGCAGAGCGAAGTGATCAAATATTCCGCCAGCGGCTTTCGCGATTTCACCCGCATCGCCGCGTCCGACCCGACGATGTGGCGCGATATCTTCCTGAACAACCGCGAGGCGGTCTTGGAGATGCTCGGCCGTTTCAACGAGGACTTGGCCGCGCTTCAGCGCGCGGTCCGCTGGGGCGACGGCGATGCGCTGTTCAATCTCTTCACGCGCACCCGCGCGATCAGGCGGTCGATCGTCGAGGCGGGCCAGGACACGGCGGCGCCGAACTTCGGGCGCTCGCCGCGTTCACCGCGCAAGCCCTAGGTTCAAGCCCGCTTCGATATCGCCGTTGCGGAAGCGCAGCGCGATTGGAACCGTCGCGTTGAGCGCCTCGAGCTTCAATTGCCCGCCCGTCAGCGCGCCCACCAGCGGCCCCGCATCGAGAGCGCCGGTGAGTTCGCCCTCGAGGCGCTGGTTCCCATCGACGCCGAGCGAGCCTTTCAAGTCCGTCTTGATGCCCGCCCAATCCAGCGTGAGCCGCTCGACCGCGAGCATTCCGCCGTTCGCGCGCCAATGCTCGAGCGCGTCCGTGCGCGTACCGCTCCCCCGCTCGAGCGGCTCGAACGCCGAGGCCAGCAGGATCTTGCCGCGCAGATCGGCCAGGTTGAGCGCGCCCGGCAGCTTCGGCTTGTAGCCCTCACCGATCATCACGTTCTCGAGCTTGAGCGCGAGGTCGATGCTGTCGTCGGGACGCGCCATCAGATGGAACTGCGCGCGCGATGCCGAAAAATTGCGCTTCGCCTCCGGCGCGGCGCGCGCGTCCTTGGCTTCGAGATCGCGCACGTCGAGATCAAACCGCGCCAGCCGGCCGTCCTGGATGAGCGCGCTCGCGCGTGCCAGCGCGGGCGTCACATAGAGCACCCGCGAAACCTGCCCCGCCTCGCCGGCAAGCTCGAAGGACTGCAGACCCGCCACTTCGAGCACGTAGAGATTGTTGCGGTAGGCGAGCTTGTGGACCGCCATCCGTTCGGTCCGCCACGAGGTCTCGCCGTCGGGGCGGCGATCGGTGAAGGTCACGCCTTCCAGAACAACGTCCAGACGGAAGGGAAAGCCGCCGACCGACTTCTCGGCGAACGCAAACACGATTCCGGGAACGATCTCCCCGCCATTGGCGCTATCGAGCCGCGCCGCGATCATGTCGGCCTGCACCCGCCAGAAGACGGAGTAGAGGATGATCACCAGCAACAGAAGGCCGACAGGGCCGTAGATCCAGAAACGATGCGAATACGACATGAAACAACTCTGCGCCAAACCGGGACGGATTGCACTAGCTCCGACGTCACGATGAGTGTTGGTCCGACTAGGCTTTAGACCAAGGTCTCATTGTTGAGTCTTGAAGCCTCCGCTTGAGTCCGTCGCAGTCGGCAAAGCCGGTGCGGGATTGTTCGGGAACGAAATTGGGTAAGATGCGTGGATTCTTGAGCAGCAGTTCCTTGCTTGTTTCGACCGTGGCAACGCTCCTGATCGGCGGCTGTGCGACGAAGGAAGAGGTGGTACTGGCGCAAACGACGGCCAATCAGGCTGTGACGACAGCCAATCAATCTTTGACGACCGCGCAATCGGCTGCCGACACCGCGCAAGCCGCGCTGCACGAGGCCGGCCATCATGATCTTGGAAGATCTGACAAGGCGCGCGTGTCCCG
>Ga0137452_1000482_pt1 | contig 11888 bp, 9 predicted proteins | sample EasRivERMGT513_2_FD_102312 | JGI IMG/M metagenome (GOLD analysis project Ga0137452, IMG submission 102312) | Soil microbial communities from meander-bound floodplain in the East River, Colorado, USA - East River MetaG ERMGT513_2 | ecosystem: Environmental > Terrestrial > Soil > Floodplain ...
CTGATCCCGAACCGCCGGCACAGCTCGGTCATCGAAACGTGGCCGCTCTGCGCGGCCGCCACGAACTTCAGGCGCTCGTTCACGGGATCTGTTTGGTGCCAGGGCATCCGGGCACCCTGACACCTCGACCCACCTCGGGTCAGTCACCGGTGTCACCCATGTGCCCAGACACGGGTGTCACCCATGTACCCGGACCGGACCCAGCCCGGCTCCGGTCCCGGCGGGCTCCCCCCCCCACCCGCACTCCCACGAAACCAAGCAGAGCGCCACGCTGGAGCGTGGCGTTCCCAGGGCCGCGCTGGAGCGCGGCGCTCCGGCTCAACCCCCGAGGGCATCGGGCCGATACACCCGCGGAACGGCCCTCCCGTGACGCAGCCCACCGTCCGCCAGCCGATCTCGGTCGGGAAGTACTTCCTCGACCGCGGCAAGATCAGCGAGCAGCAGCTCGAGCTCGCGCTCCAGCACCGCGGGGAGTTCGGCCTGAAGCTCGGGCAGTCGCTGGTCGAGCTCAACTTCGTCACCGAGGCCGAGATGGTCGAGGCGCTGCGCCACCAGGCGCGCTTCCCCTGCATCCACCTGACGGCCGGCATCGTCGACGCGCGCGTGGCGGCCAAGCTGGGCGAGGCGGCTTCGCGCCGCCTGAAGGCGATCGCGCTGAACCAGATCGCCGACCACACCACCGTCGCGCTCGAGGATCCGAGCGATCCGGCGGCGCTCGAAGAGCTCGCAAGCATCCTCACCACGCGCGTCTTTCCCGTCTACGCCGAGCCCAGCGTGATCCTCGCGCTCGTGGACCAGCTCTTCGGGGCCGGACAGGGCAAGGTCGTGAGCCAGGCGGCCCCGCCTGTGCACGTCCCGAAGGCCGCTCAGCCCTCACGCCCGGAAGCGCCCGAGCGAGATGCCCCTCCCGCGACCGCCGCGGTGCCGGATGACCGCGCCGTGGTCGAGGCCCTGCGCGCCTTCCTGATGCAGGCCTTCGAGCAGGGCGCGAGCGACATCCACCTCGAGGCTCGCCGCGACGAGCTCGCCGTGCGCTTCCGGGTCCACGGCGCGCTGCACGAGCACACGCGCCTGCCCGGCTCCTGGGCGCGGCCGGCGATCGCCTGTCTGAAGGCGCTCGCGCACATCGACGGCAAGGACGAAGGCGAGGGCGACAAGACCCCGGCGCCTGCGGCGCGCGAGGGCAGCATCCCCTTCGTGTTCCGCAAGGCGAACTACGAGGTGCGCATCAGCACGCTGCCGACGCTGCACGGCGAGAGCGTCGTGATGCACGTCCAGGGCGGCCTGCGCTTCCAGCGCGATCTCGAGCACCTGGGGCTCGCCGCGGAACAGCTCGCCCAGATCGAGCCGCTGCTCGCGACCCGCGGCGGGCTCTTGCTCGTGAGCGGGCCTTCCGGGAGCGGATGCCGGACGACCCAGCACGCACTGCTCGCGCGCTTGGCGACGCAGGACAGGAAGGTCGTCGCGCTCGCGGAACACGGCGCGCACGAGGTCGAAGGCGTCCTGTACGTACGCGCTCCGGCCGGGCTCGATCCCGCGGCGCGCTTGCACGCGCTCCTCGGTCAAGATCCCGACCTCCTGGTCGTGCCCGAGATCGACGGGCGCGACACGGCCCGGAACCTGCTCGGTGCAGCGCTCGCCGGACGCGGAGTGCTCGCGGTGCAGCGCGCGCGCAGCGCCGTCGAAGCGCTCACGCGCCTCGTTCACCTCGGGTGCGAGCCTTACCTGCTCGCCGACGGCGTGCGCGGCGTCATCGGCCAGCGCCTGGTGCGGCGCATCTGCGCGGGCTGCAAGGCTCCCATCGTCCCCGACGAGGCCTTGTGCGCGCGCCTCGATCTCGCGAGCGACGGCGCCACCTACTTCGAGGGCGAGGGCTGCGCCGCCTGCCACGGCACGGGCTTCGCCGCGCGCATCGGTCTCTTCGAGGTGTTGAGCGTGACGAGCGCCGTGCGGCGCGAGCTCGAGAAGGGTGCGAACGCCGAGACTCTCGTGCAGGCGGCTCGGGCGGGAGGCTTCGTCAGCCTGCGCGAGCACGCGCTGCGCCAGGCGCGCGCGGGCCTGACGACGCTGCACGAGGTCCTGGTCGCGACGGTGGGGAGCTGAGAGCCTGTGAAAGAATCCCCCGCCAGCCGAGAGCCCGCAGGATGCGCCGTGGCAAGGCGCGGCGCCGACGCGTATTGGCGGAGGAATACTCGGAGGCGCCGCAACGCCGCCACGGCGCATCCTGCGGAGCTCGCAGGCGGCGCGGGATTCTTTCACAGGCTCTGAGCATGCGCACGATCTTCTTCGCCCACGACCAGCAGGAGAGCCCCGAGCCGCGCAAGCACTTCCTCGAGCTGTCCGGCTACGTCGTGCAGCTCTTCCCGAGCTGGTCCGCGCTCGAGACCGCATTGCGGCGGGGACCGACGCCGAGCCTGGTGCTGGTCGACTCGCTGCTCGAGGAGAAGAACGGCTTCGAGGTCACGCGCGCGATCTCCGAGCTCCATCCCAAGCGCGACTTCCCGATCGTGCTCTGCTCCCAGATCTACCGCATGCGCCCGTTCCGCGAGGAGGCCCTCAAGAGCGGCGCCCAGGACTACCTCCTGCTGCCGATGGCCCCGGACGAGTTCCTGCGCCGCGTGAACCAGGCCATCGGCTACTTCGTGCCGCCCGACAGCGCGACGGCCGCGGCCTAGGCCAAGTCTCCGGGCCCGCCGGCGAATCCTGGCGGAACGACGGGCTTCTGCCGCGAGGGGGGCGAGGTTCGCGGGGAATGCCGTCGACGCCGGCGGCCTTTTTCCGTCTCTGGAGCCGCCTCCCGAGCTACACAGGGAGCCCCATGCCGTTCCAGCACCCCTCCGCCGCACCGGAAGACCCGGGGTCGCCAGACCAGGCCGAGCTCGAACGCATCGCCCGCGCGCGTGCCGGTGAACGGGGCGCACAGGAGGAGCTCCTGCGCGAGCACTACGCGCGCGTGCATGCGACGGCGTTCCGGCTCGTCGGCAATCCGGAGGACGCGGAGGACCTGGCGCAGGAGTGCTTCGTGCGCGCCTTCCGCTCGCTCGCGTTCTACCGGGCCGACGGGAGCTTCGCCGGCTGGTTGCGGCGCATCCTCGTGCACCTCGCGCAGGATCACTTCCGGTCGCACGGGAAGCGCCCCGAGCCGGCGCCGCTTCCGGGTGAGCTTTCCGGCGGCCGAGAACCGCACGGTCTGGCCGAAGGACGCGAGCTCGGGCGCGTCCTGGCCGACGCGCTCCAGGCGCTCGCGGCGCCGCTCCGCATCGCGTTGCTCCTGCGCACGCGCGAGGGGCTCGAGTACGCGGAGATCGGCGGGATGACCGGCGTCACGCCGGAGACGGCGCGCACGCGCGTCATGAAGGCGCGCAAGCTCCTCCTGCGGATGCTCGCGCCGTACCTCGCCGGCGAGCGCACACGGGCCGTGGGGAGGAAACCGTGATCCGCTGCCGCGTCGCGCGCCGCTTCGTCGATGCCGCGCTCGAGCGCGAGCTCGGCCTCGAACAGCGCTTCGAGCTCGAGGAGCACACCTCCGGGTGCAGCGCCTGCGGCGACTACGAACGCCGCGCGCGCGGCCTGCAGGAGCTGCTCGAAGGGCCGGGCGATCCCGCGCCCACGGCGCCCGACGTGCAGGCGGCCGCGCGGGCGGTCTTCGCGCGGCTCGAGCGCGGTGAGGGCGAGCCGTGGCGTCCGCGTCGCGTGCGGTCCCGGGACAGGCGTAGAGCGCTGCTCGCGAGCGGCGTCCTGGCGCTGGTCTTCGTGTCCGCCCTCCTGTTACTGCGAGACCGGCGCGCTCCGGCGCCGCTCGTGGGGACGCCGGGCGCGGTCGCGGAGAGCGACGATGCCCCCGAGTGGACCCCGACGAGCGTCGAGGTCACGGTGCGCTCGGCGCTGCTGGACAGCTTCGGCATTCCCGGCGCGGACGAGGAGCGCGCGCGCGAGCGCTTCCTGGCGGGGTCGCGCGACGTGGCGCGCGCCGGCTGGCCGGTGCGGCGCTTCGTGGAGGGCTTGCTCTCGTGCCCGGAGGCGAGCGTGGCGCTGGCGGCCGCGCGCTGTCTCGGAGCCCTGGGCGAGGCCGGCGCCGTGCCCGCGCTCCAGCGGGCGCTGGCGCGTGAGGAGCTCGCGGAGGGCGTGCTGGATGCTCTCGGAGCGCTGGGCGAGCCGGCCCTGGGCGGGCTCGAGCGCGCCCTGGGCGAGCCCGAGCTCGCGGCGCGGGCGCTCTTGCAGCTCTGCCGGATCGGTGGGCCGCGCGCCGCCGTGGCGCTGGAGCGCGCTGCGCGGAACGCGCGCGAAGACTCGAATCCGTCGCACGCGGCGCTGCTCGATGCGCTGACCAGCACGGGGCCCGCGGCCGTCGCGAGCCTGCTCCGGCTCGCGGCCGAGCGCGCGAGCGAGCGCGACGAGAGCGCGGCAATCCTGGCCCGCCTGCCGCTCGTGAGCGGCGCCGGGCCCGAGCTCGTGCGCATGCTGGTGCAGGAAGAGCTCGCGCGCGACCTCGCCTACCGCGCGCTCCGCTTCCTGCAGCCGGCCGAGGCGCTGCCGTGGCTTGCGGACCGCTGCGCAACGCAGCGCGAGCGCGCGAGCGCTCTCGAAGCGCTGGCGAGCTTCCCGGACACGGAGCCGTTCTCCGCTGCGCTCCGGCTCGCGCGCAGCGGGCGCGTGCCGCGCGAGGACCTGAAGCGCTTGCTGGTGGCTCTCTTCGAGCGCGACGCCGAGCGCGCCGAGGCCTTCAGCCACGGGCTGGTCGCGATCCGCAGCCCGGACTGCCGTCCCTGGCTCGAGCTCTTGATCGAGAGCGAGCACCCGGGAGCCGCGCGCGCGCTCGTGCCGCTGGCCTTCTGCGACGCCCTCGCGGCCGACGACCGCCAGTGGGCCGCGCTGGCGGTGGGCGAGCTGGGCACGGAAGCCGACGCGGAGCGCCTCCTCGACGAGCTCGTGGCGCGCCCGACCGATGACCGGCGTTGCACCGCCGCCTGCCTGGTCTCGATCCACGCGTGGCTCGGCGCCAAGGGCCTCGAGCGGCTGCTCGCGCCGTGCTCGCCGGCGAATCGGCGCCGCGTCCTGGCTGCGTTCGAGGGCGGGAGCTCGGGTGCGGCCGTGCGCGTCCATCGCGTCGCGCGCGCCCTGGACGGGGCGCTGGCCGAGATGGCCGGCTCAGCGGATCGGAAGGACGCTCTATGACGAACCTCGTGGCCGTTCTCGCGACGGCATTCGCGCTCTCCGCCGGGCCCGCCGCCCTCCAGTCCGAGGACAGCGTGCTCGTCGGCTACGACCTGCGCGCCGTGATGCCGAACTGGGACGCGGGTCCGAGCTGGAGCCAGAGCCTGCTCGAGCCGCCGGTCGTCAGCCCCCTCAGGGAGGAAGACACGATCGAGGGTTCGCTGCGCTACGCCGACCTGACGGCCTTCGAGCTGCTCGACCTGCTCACCCAGGTCCTCGGGGACGAGCTGCGGCGCGAGGGGCGCGAGCTGATGGTCGAGGGCGACAAGCTGAGCGTCCTGGCGCCGGCCGGCTTGCACGAGCAGGTGCGCGCGGTCCTGGACGGTCTCGCCGCGGCGCTGGCCGGCACGATTCCCGTGCGCGTGGACGTGCTGGGGCTCGCGGAGGGCGGGGGCGAGCTCGTGCCCGCCGGTACGCTGCCCGATGCAGAGGCCGCGAAGCTCGTGGCCTCGCTCGTGGGGCGCGGCGCCTCGCACCGCAGCTACTCCCTCGAGCTGTGCACGGGCCGCACGGCTTATCTCGACGCCTACCGCCGCATCCCGTTCCTGTTCGACTACGACGTCGAGATCGCGCAGACGATGATGGTCTTCGCGCCGGTGATGAGCGCGCTGCGCGAGGGCACGCGCCTGGTCATGCGCGGCCGAGCGGCGCAGGGCGGGGTGGCGCTCTCGATGCTCCTCCTGCGCTCGGAGCCGCTGGGCAAGGTCATCAAGGAACAGGGCTTGTCGCTGCACGGGATCGTCAACCACCCCGAGGGCAAGGGAGTCGGGGAGATCCAGGGACCGACCAGCATCCAGTCGCCCGAGGTCCTCGCGCGCGGGCTGGCGATCGACACGTTCCTGCCGGAGGGCAAGGCCCTGGTCATGACGTTCGAGGGGCACCTCGGCGCCGGCAGCTCGCGCGAGATCGTGCTCGTCCGGCGCCTCGGCGGCGCGATGAGCTCCTACGTCGTGCGCCCCATCCCGCGCACGAATCGCACGCTGATCGCGCTCGACGCCGAGCTCTTCCGTCCCGGAAGCCTGCGCACGGGTGGGGAAGCGGAGATCGACGCTCAGGGAGCCGCGCAGCCGAGGGTGGTGGCGAGGTTCGACGGCGAGTTCTCGGGCTTCCTGCTCGAGTGGCTGAAGCGCTTCGCGATCTGGCGCCGCTTCGGTCCGTGGATCCTGATCGTGACCGATCCGGCCTGGGACCGCGACCTCGCCGCGCAGCTCGACCGGCTCGTGAAATCCCTGCGGCCAGAGACGACGCTCTACAGCGTCGCGGTCGATCTGCGCGCCCAAGGACGCGAGGCGGAGTACCCGGTGCGCATCCGGGTGCCGATCCTGGCGGGCTCGAGCGCGGGCCTCGTGCTCGCGCGCGGCGAGACCGCGGTGACCGGCTTCGACGTCGAGGTGGCCCAGGGCGCGGCCGTGCCCGATCCGTACGTCGCCTCGGTCTTCGAAGGGCTCGCGCTCGCGCTCGGCCTGAGTGACGCGAGCGTCGAGGCGAGCGGCCTGGCGCAGCTCCTGGATGGGCCGATCGCGTCCCTGGAGACCGAGGCGTACCCGCTGTTCGGGCCGATCGAGCGGCCCGAGCCGCGCGTGCTGCGCTTCGACGAGCGCTTCGAACTCGCCGACGGCCGCACGGGGCCGCTGCGCATCGGCAGCGGCTCCGATCGAGCCGACCAGCCCGGGTTCGCGCTCGAGATCACGGTGGCGCCCATGCCGCGCTGAAGTCTCCCTTTCAGTCCGGCGGCGGAGCCTGCGGACCAGGCCCACGCTGGAGCGTGGCGGACCCGGGGCCGGGCTGGAGCCCGGCGCTCCACGAGGCAGCGCAGGTACCATCAAGTCTTCCGGCTCGGACGCCCGAGCCTGAGAAGCGTGGACGCGCCGACCTACCAGACGATCAAGCGCCTCTACCTCGAGGCCCGCGAGCTGGGGCGGGATGAGCGCCGGAGCTTCCTCGACCAGCGCTGCGCGGGCCAGTCCGAGCTGCGTGCGGAGGTCGAGGGCTTGCTCGACCAGGAGCAGGAGCTCGGAGAGTTCATGGCTCGCCCGGCGACCCACGAGCCGTTGCCGGCGCACGCGCCCGAGACCCTGTCGCACCCGGAGCGCATCGGCGCCTATCGCATCCGCCGCCCGCTCGGCTTCGGCGGCATGGGCGTGGTCTACCTGGCCGAGCAGGACTCACCGCGGCGCGCCGTGGCGTTGAAGCTCCTGCGCCTCGACAGCGCCTCGCCGCGCCAGCTCGAGCGCTTCGAGCGCGAGGCCGAGCTGCTCGGGCGCCTCTCCCACCCCGGCATCGCGCGCGTCTACGAGGCCGGCTGGACCGAGACCGAGACCGGCCGGCGGCCGTTCTTCGCGATGGAGTACGTCGAGGGCGAGCCGCTGCACGAGTACGTGACCGCGCGCAAGCTCGATCTCGCGGCCAAGCTGCGGATCGTCTGCCAGGTGGCCGAGGCCGCGCACTACGCGCACGAGCGCGGCGTGGTGCACCGCGACCTCAAGCCATCGAACGTGGTGATCGACGGGCGCGGCGAGCCCAAGGTGCTCGACTTCGGCGTGGCGCGCCCGCTCGGCGACTCGTCGCACGCGACCCAGACCGGACAGCTCGTCGGGACGCTCTCCTACATGAGCCCCGAGCAGGCCGGCGGCCACGGCCAGATCGGGCCAGCCAGCGACGTGTACTCGCTGGGCGTGATCCTGTACGAGCTCCTGACCGGGCGCCTGCCGATCCCGACCGAGAACCTCGCGCTGCACGAGGCCGTGCGCCGCGTGCGCGAGGAGGAGCCGATCGCCGCGGGCTCGGTGCGCCGCGAGCTCCGGGGCGACCTCGAGACCGTGCTCGGCAAGGCGCTCGCCAAGGAGCCCGAGCGCCGCTACGCCTCGGCGGCCGAGTTCGCCGAGGACCTGCGGCTCTTCCTCGACCACCGGCCGATCCGCGCGCGCAAGCCGACCTCGCTGTACGTCACGTGGAAGCTCGTGCGCCGGCACCGCCTGCTGGCGGCGACGGTGATCGCCCTCTTCCTGACGCTGAGCGCGGCGCAGTACGTGTCCTACGTGCTGATCCAGCGCGGGCGCGCGATGCACGCGATCCAGATGGCGCGCGATTTCTACAAGGAGCTCAACGAGCGCCAGCGCATCCGCGGTGTCGTGGTCGCCCTGAAGGTCGAGGCCGAGCGCATGCGCCAGAATCCGCCGACGATCCACGCGCTCGAGGACTGGCTCGCGCGAACCCAGCTCCAGGAATCGCACCTAGAGGAGTACCGTGCCTTCCGCGACCAGGGCCGGGTGTGGCTGGAGCGGGCCGAGCGGGAGGCCATTGTTTCTCCGGAGGACATCGAGTACGCCCTGTACGTGCTCGACGACACCGTGGAGACCCTGGAAGGGATGCAGGGCCCGCGCGGCGAGATCCCGCTCGCGCGCGCGCGGCTCGAGAAGCTGCGCGTTGCCGCGGGCTCCGGCAAGCCCTTGGAGGACGTGCGTTGAGCGAGCCAGGCGAGAAGCCGCCGGCGCGCTCGATGGACGAGCTCGTGGCCGAGATGTACACGACCCTGCGCGAGCTCGCCGACCGGGCGCTGGGCCGGGGTCGAGGGCTGACCTTCGACGCCACCGACCTGGTGCACGAGTGCTACATCAAGCTCTCGAGGGTCAGCGAGTACCAGGGCCTGGAGCGGGTCGAGTTCGTGGCCCTGGCGGCCACCGTGATCCGGAACGAACTGGTCGATCGCGCGCGCCGGCGCGGCGCCAAGAAGCGCGGCGGCGACCGCGACCGCGTCACCCTGCACGACGAGGCCGCGATCGGCGAGGGCCCGCCGATCGACCTGCTCGACCTGGATTCGGCGCTGCAGAAGCTGCGCACCCTCGACGAGCGCCAGGCGCGCATCGTCGAGCTGCGCTTCTTCGGCGGCCTCTCGAACGAGGAGGCGGCCGAGATCCTGGGCGTCAAGCCGCGCCTGGTCGCCGACGAGTGGACCATGGCGCGCGCCTGGCTGAAGCGCGAGCTCTCGCGCGGCCTGCCGGAGTAGCTCTTCCGCGCGCCGTGCTCGTGGAGCGCCACGCTCCAGCGTGGCCCTGGGATCGCCGGGCTCCAGCCCGGCTCCGACCACGTGTGCGTCCCGCTCGCGCGCTTGCCAGGAAGCGACACTTCGCCGACCATGACCCCCGCTGCGGTCGCCGGCGGCCTCGGGCCTGCCGCGGATTCCCCGGTGTCGATGTCGAGGATCCATCTCCGGCTCCGACTCGAGGGCGAATCCCTGACCCTCCACCAAGGAATCACGACCATGAAGTTCATGCTGATGATGCACCACGCCGGTGAGGGCGCCGCGATCTACACCTGGCCTCCGAAGGACATCCAGGCGCACATCGCGTTCATGATCGACCTCAACAAGAAGCTCGCCGCCTCTGGCGAGCTGGTCGATGCCCAGGCCCTGGCCGGACCGGAGCAGGCCAAGATCGTGCGGGCCCGGAAGGGCGGCCCGCCCGCGATCACGGACGGCCCGTTCCCGGAGACCAAGGAGTTCCTGGCCGGCTTCTGGATCATCGACGTCGCGTCCGAGAAGCGCGCGATCGAGATCGCCGGCCAGGCCTCGGCGGCGCCCGGGCTAGGCGGCGCGCAGATGAGCATCCCGATCGAGCTCCGCCAGGTGATGAGCGCGCCCGACGTCGAATGACCGCCGGGGCCCTGGGGCCGGAATCCGAGCGCTTGCTGCGCGAGCTGGCGCCGCGCGTGCTCGGCGCGCTGGTGCGGCGCTCCGGGGACTTCGCGGCCGCCGAGGACGCGCTGCAGGAGGCACTGCTCGCGGCGGTCGTGCAGTGGCCCGCCGAGGGCTTGCCGTCGAATCCGGGCGGCTGGCTGTTCCAGGTCGCCTGCCGGCGGCACGCCGATCAGCTCCAGAGCGAGGAAGCGCGCCGGCGGCGGGAGGAGGCTCGCGCGGACGCGCGCGAGGAGTCGATGGTCGGCGCGAGCGAGGCGCTCGATCACGACGACACGCTCGAGCTCCTGTTCACGTGCTGTCACCCCGCGCTGACGCCGCCCTCCGCGATCGCGCTCACGCTGCGCGCCGTGGGCGGCCTGACGACGGCCGAGATCGCGAGGGCCTTCCTCGTTCCCGAGGCGACGATGGCACAGCGCATCAGTCGCGCGAAGCAGAGCATCCAGGACTCCGGGACGCCCTTCAAGGTTCCGTCCGGGGAGGAGCGAACGAGCCGCCAGCGGGACGTCCAGCACGTGCTCTACCTGACCTTCAGCGAGGGCTACACGAGCAGCGCCGGACCGGAGCTCCAGCGCGTCGAGCTCGCCACCGAGGCGATCCGCCTGACGCGCGCGCTCTACCGCCTCGTGCCCGGGGACTGCGAGACCGCGGGGCTCCTCGCGCTCATGCTGCTGACCGATGCCCGGCGCAGCGCGCGCACGGGGCAGCACGGCGAGCTGATCCCGCTCGACGAGCAGGACCGCAGCCTCTGGGACCGTGCGGCCATCGCGGAGGGCACGGCGCTGATCAGCGCTGCGTTCGCGCGGGGCGCGGTCGGACCCTACCAGCTCCAGGCCGCGATCGCCGCGCTCCACGACGAGGCGCCGAGCACGAAAGACACGGACTGGCCGCAGATCCTGGCGCTCTACGGCCTGCTTCGGCGCATGTCCGACAATCCGATGGTGGCGCTGAACGAGGCGGTGGCGACGGCCATGGTGCACGGCCCGGCGGCGGGCCTCGAGCGGCTGCGGGAGCTCGAGGCGGACGAGCGCATCGCCAGCCACCATCGCCTCGAGGCCGTGCGCGCGCACCTCCACGAGTTCGCCGGCGACAAGCGCGCGGCGATCGCGAGCTACCGAGCGGCGGCCAGCCGGACCTCGAGCACTCCGGAGCGGAACTACCTGACGACCAAGGCCGCGCGCCTCGTGAATGGCTGAGCGGAGCGCCACGCTCCAGCGTGGCCCCGGGACCGCCGGGCTCCAGCCCGGTCTCGTCTTTCCTCTCGATCCTCGAGGTTCCTCCGAGAACCGCCAGGCTGGAGCCCGGCGCTCCCACTACGGGAGCAACTTGCGGAGGCGGGCCGCGAGGGCGCTCTCTCGCGCGCCTTGCTCGGCGTTCGCGACGGCGCGCTGCAGGGCGCGTGGCTGGCCGACCAGCACGACCAGCCGCTTGGCGCGCGTGACGGCGGTGTAGAGCAGGTTCCGCTGCAGCATCGGCCAGTGCTGGGTGACGAGCGGGAGCACGACGGCCGGGAACTCGCCGCCCTGGGAGCGGTGCACGGTGATGGCGAAGGCGCACGCGAGGTCGGCGAGGTGGCCGGCCTCGTAGACGACCTCGCGCTCGGGGTAGCGCACGGTCACGGTCAGCCGCTGGGTGTCCACGCTCGCGATGCGGCCCATGTCGCCGTTGAAGACCTGCTTCTCGTAGTCGTTGCGCGTCTGGATCACGCGGTCGCCGACGCGCCAGGTCCGGTCGCGCCAGGCGAGCTCGCTGCCGCCGGAACCGAGGGCCGCGCGCAGGCGCTCGTTGAGCGCGTCGACGCCAGAGTGCCCGCGGTACATGGGCGCGAGCACCTGCACGTCATGCACCCAGTCGAGCCCGAAACGGCGCGGGATGCGCTCGGTCACGACCTCGAGCGTGCGCTGGGCCGCCTGCTCGTCGGTCTCGGCCGGGAAGAAGTAGAAATCACCCACCGGATCGTCGCGCGAGAGCGAGCGCGGGA
>Ga0137452_1000488_pt1 | contig 11825 bp, 12 predicted proteins | sample EasRivERMGT513_2_FD_102312 | JGI IMG/M metagenome (GOLD analysis project Ga0137452, IMG submission 102312) | Soil microbial communities from meander-bound floodplain in the East River, Colorado, USA - East River MetaG ERMGT513_2 | ecosystem: Environmental > Terrestrial > Soil > Floodplain ...
CGGCGCCCGCGAGCCGCGCCAGCGCGTTGTAGCCGAGCGCCTTGCGCGCTTCCGGCGTTGCATCGGGGCCCGCGGTCGGTGCTTCGGCGTGCTGGGGCTGATCCATCAGCATTGCCGTCCGGCTACGCATGTGCAGGCGAATGTAGCGGCGTGTCGATGCATCGCCCGGCAATGGCTTGAGCTCGGCCGTTCCCCAGCCGGATTCGGCTAAGAACGCGGTCATGGCGTCGCGCCGCGCATCCGTCATGAGCTTCATGAGAGCCCCCCGGCAATGACGTGCCGCCAGCGCGCAGGGCCGACGATCTGTGCTTCGCGCGCGGCGGCATCTGTCTGGATCAGTGTCACGGTGAGCGCGTCGCTCGCGAGACGCGCGGGGAAACCGCGCTCCGGCCACTCGACCAGCGCCACGCCGTCTTCGAGCGCGTCGTCCATGCCAAGCTCTGCAACCTCACGCGGATTTTCGATGCGATAGAGATCGTAATGGAAGAGCGCCAGGCCCCGGGTCTGATAGGCCTGTACCAGCGTAAAGGTGGGGCTCGGCACGTGACCTTCCACGCCAAGCGCCCGCAAAATTGCGCGCGCGAGCGTGGTTTTTCCCGCGCCCAGTTCGCCTTTCAGCAGCACGGCGTCGCCCGGCATAAGGCCACAGGCAATGCGCGCACCCAGCGCCGCTGTCGCCGTTTCATCGGAAAGCGTCACGGTCGTCTCGAATCCCGCCACCGGTCTTTTGTAGCTTGCGAGCGGAAGGGGCTCAACGCGCGCCTTAAGCGATTGCACCCGTTCTTTTCGCATGTTAACCGCCCATGCCCGAGAAATGAGGCCGCATTAGGGTGGATAAAATTGTGATCATCGGCGCCGGACAGGCGGCGGCGCAGGCGACAGCAACCCTGCGGGCCGAAGCCTATGCCGGCGCACTCACGCTTATAGGCGAGGAACCGTTTCCGCCTTATCAACGGCCGCCTTTGTCCAAGGCCTATTTGTCCGGCGATTTCGCGCGCGACCGGCTGTTTCTGCGGCCGGACTCGTTCTACGCCGAGTCGCAATGCACGATGCTTTTGAACACGCGCGCGACAACAATCGATCGCGCCCGAAAGCTCGTCCAGCTCTCCGATGGCGTGGCCCTTCCCTATGACCGGATGCTTATCGCAACCGGCGCACGCGTGCGTACGCTTCCCCTGAAGGGGTCCGACCTCAAAGGCGTGCACTATCTCCGCGGCATCGCCGATGTGGACGCTATTCGCCCGCACCTCGTGCCAGGATCACGGCTTGCAGTCGTCGGCGGTGGCTATATCGGGCTGGAAGTCGCGGCGGTTGCGGTCAAACGCGGAGTCGACGTTACCGTCATCGAGGCGGCCGACCGCGTCATGGTGCGCGCCGTGACCCCGCGAATGTCCGCGTTCTACGAGCAGTACCACCGCAACGCGGGGGTGAAATTCCTCCTCAACGCAACTGCGCAGGCGTTCCAGGGGACGTCCTCGGTCGAGGCGGTCGTCACCAGTGGCGGGACCGTTCCCGCCGACCTCGCACTTGTCGGCGTCGGCGTCGTTCCCAATCAGGAGATCGCGGCGGACGCGGGCCTTTCCTGCAACAACGGAATCGTGGTGGATGAGTATGCGGCGACTTCGGATCCGGACATTTTCGCCGCCGGCGACTGCACCAATCATCCCGCCTTCGCGGGCGGACGCGTGAGGCTGGAATCGGTCCAGAACGCGATCGACCAGGCGAAGCACGCAGCCCTCGGCATGGTGGGCCGGCCGTCTCCGTACAGCGAGGTCCCGTGGTTCTGGTCCGATCAATATGATTTGAAGCTTCAGATCGCGGGGCTGGCGAGGCCAGGCGATGTCGTCGTGCTGCGCGGCGATCCGTCGTCGCGGAAGTTTGCCGCGTTCCACCTGCGCGAGGGCGTGGTCGCCGCGGTGGAGGCAGTCAACTCGGCGCCCGATTATATCGCCGGCCGGCGGCTGATCGCGGCGCGCGCCCGCGTCGCGCCCGAGCGGCTTGCGGATGTCAGCGTGCCCGCGCGGTCCCTGGGCTGATAGTCGCCTCTTTGCGGGCTTGCAGACGGGCGGGCGTATCTCTAAGTCACAGGCTCACCTCCGCCGTTGCGGGGGCGTTTTTTGCAGGCGAGATCAGGGCTCGGATGCCGAAAATCACCTACATCGACCACAGCGGCAAGGAACGGACCGTGGATGTGCCCGCCGGCTGGACGGTGATGGAGGGCGCGGTCAAGAACCGCGTCCCGGGCATCGATGCCGATTGCGGCGGGGCCTGTGCCTGCGCCACCTGCCATGTCTATGTCGATCCCTCGTGGCTGCCGAAGCTGCCCACGCGCCAGGACATGGAAGAGCAGATGCTGGACTTCGCCATCGAGCTCAAGCCGAACAGCCGGCTTTCCTGCCAGATCAAGGTGACGCCGGCGCTCGATGGCCTGATCGTCCGAACGCCAAAGAGCCAGCATTAGCTCGCGGACGGCCCTGTCACGCGGTAAATTCGCGGGCGACGTCGGAGGCCGACATGCACAGGATCTCGATCCCCCAATCCGTCATCGATGACATCGTGCGAAGCCGCGGCCGCGAGCATGTGTTCGATAGGCTCGATCCCGCGAAGACCGCGCTCATCGTCGTCGACATGCAGAACGGCTTCCTGATGAAGGGAGTCGCGCATGCGCTCTGCGAAGAGGCGATCGAGATCGTGCCCAACATCAATCGGCTGGCGGATGCGGTGCGCCGCACGGGTGGCATGGTCGTGTGGATCCAAACCGCCGCCACGCCCGAAACACTGCAGAGCTGGTCGGTAAACGTGGAGATGAATGGACCCGAGCGGACTGCGCATCGCGTCGCGTCTCTCGCGCCGGGCACGAAGGGATACGAGCTGTGGGCGGACATCGACGTGAAGCCCGATGATCTCAGAATTGAGAAAACCCGGTTCTCCGCATTCATTCAAGGCTCCTCCAATTTGGAGGCGGTGTTGCGCGCTCGAGGCATCGACACGGTGATCATCACCGGCACCGTCACCAACGTGTGCTGCGAGTCCACCGCGCGCGACGCCATGATGCGCAATTTCAAGACCATCATGGTGACGGACGCGAACGCCGCAACGAGCGATGAGCTCCACAATGCGTCGCTGAGCGCGTTCTATCTGAAGTTCGGCGACATCATGCCGACCGACATGGTGGTCTCTTCGCTCACCGCGAACGCTGCGCGGGCGGCGGCCGCCGAGTAGAAGCGACCGCCTACGATACGGTTTGCCGCTGCGGTTCTGCGCGGCGCGGGAGGTGGCACGTAACGCGCGTGCCCTGGCCCGGCTGCGATTCCAGCTCCACCCAGCCGTGATGCAACTCGACGAAGCGGTTGACGAGCGCAAGGCCGAGGCCGGCACCGGCGCGCGTCACCGCCACGCCCTTCGCCGAAAAGCGCTCGAAGGCTTGCGGCATCAGCTCCGGCGACACGCCAGGGCCGGTGTCGGCGACGTATATGCGCACGTCATCGCCGCTGATCTCGCCGCCGAGCGTCACGCGACCCATGCGCGGGGTGAACTTGAACGCGTTCGAGAGAAGGTTGAACACGACCTGTCTCAAGCGTCGCCCGTCGCCGATGAACGTGCCCGCATCCTCGCGGCAGTCGAGCGTGAGCGTGAGCCCGATCTTGCCCGCCCATTCCTGCGCGTGCTCGGCCACGCCCGAGAGCAGCGTGTAGAGATCGAGCGTTTGCAGGTCGAGCTCCATCGCGCCCGCTTCGATGGTCGAGAGATCGAGGATGTCGTTGATGAGATCGCGCAAGCCTTCGGAGGCGCGCACGATCGCATCGGCATACTCGCCCTGCTTCTTGTTCAGCTCGCCGTGCTCGGGTCGCGTCAGCATCTGCGCGAAACCCATGATCGAATTGAGCGGCGTCCGGAGCTCATAGGATACGCGCTTGACGAATTCCGATTTGAGCTTGTCGGAAGCCTCCAGCGCCTCGTTGCGTTCGCGCAGCGCGGATTCGATGCGGAAGCGGTCCGTGGCATCGACGAAGGTGACCATCGTGGCGCCATCGGGCAACGGCGCGACCGACAGCGAGATGATCGCGCCGTCGGAGCGTTCCGCTTCGCCCCACTCGCGCCTGCGCTCGGGCGCTGCCGCCGTCACGGTCGAGATGACGATCTCCCACACGCGATCGCGGCCGAAGCGCGCCGCGCAGGCATCGGCGATGCGCTTCAGATGCGGCTCGCCGGCAAGATCGCTTGGCTCGAGGCGCCAGATGCGCGCGAACGCGGCGTTGTACAGCTTCAGACGGCCGTCCGGTCCGAACACCGCGACACCTTCTTGCAGCGTGTCGAGCGTCGCCTTCTGGACCTTGATCAAGGTGTTGTAGGAGCTCTCCAGCCGCAGCTGGTCGCTGACGTCCTCGTAGAGGAACAGCAGGCCCCCGAGCGGATGGGGCTGGGTCACCACGCGCAGAGTCTTGCCTCCGGGCAGGTGCCACAGCTCTTCTGGATGCGGGTCGAGCCGGTCGAACAGCTTCAGCCGCTCCTGCTTCCAGGCGCGGAAATCGGGCTGCTCCGGCAGCCGTCTGAGCTCGCGGAGGCGATCAAGGATCTCGCCTTCACTCGGATGCTGTTCAAGCCATGCCTCCGGCAGTCCCCAGAGGCGGACATAGGCGCGATTGTAGAAGGTGAGCTTGCGATCGGAGCCGAAGATCGCGACGGCGGTCGCGAGCCTGTCCAGCGTTTCCGCGTGCGCATCGAGGTGCCGCTGCAGCTTGGTTTCGGCCTCGGACGATGCGGTCACGTCGATGGCGCTGCCGACAATGGCGCCGTTGGGCAGCGGCGCCAGAGTGAAATTGAGCGCCCGGCGATGACCGGCCAGCACGGCGAAACGCTTCGCCTCAACGGGCTCGTTGTCGACCTTGGCCGTGTTCGCGAGCTCGCGTTCGGAACGGTCGAAAGCGACATTCATTTGCAGGGCCGCTTCGCGGGCTGGGATGCCCGAGGCGGTCAGAAAGGCGCGGTTGGCGAAGGTGAGCGCCAAGTCCTGCGACCGTCTTGTCCAGATCGGGATCGGGATCGCATCCAGAATGGCCTGGACGTCCGGTTCCTTTGCCTCGCTGCTGAGGACGTCGGGTTCAAGGAAAACGGCGACGGAACCGCCCGCCGGCCGCCCACGCACATTGATCGTGCGGCCGTCTGCGGTCCGGCACAGCATCACGAATGACGTCCCGCTGGCGGCGAGCGCATCCAGGGCCGCCGAGAGGTCGGTCGCGTCGGGCCCGACGAGGCAGGCCTCCATCAGCGCCGCGCCGTCGCTGAAGCTCAGGGGCGCACTCATGTCCGCGCCCCATACCATCAGCGACTCCCGGCCTGCGGAAAGCCATGCGTCCCGCGCAGCGAGGAGGGCGCGCGCCTTTGAGGTCGTAGCGCGCAAGCTCTCCCGGACGGCAATCGTATTCCTGCGCTCGGCCAAGCCCCACAGACCGCCGGCAATCGACAGCGCAGCCGCGGTCAGCACGATCAAGAGAACCAGGAAATCGCCGCTGAAGATCGGGCCCACGGCTTCGGCGGTGAAGCCTGGAGATGGTGTCAGCGCTACGGCCAAGCCCAAGCTTGTTCCGCAGGCCCTAGCTGCCCATGAGCCCCTAATTTTGTCCCACCCCGCGCCGGGCTGTTTCGCCCTGGGCACCATTCCCGCTGGCCCCGAAGCCGCTCTCTGCGGCGAATCACTCTATGAATCCAAGATGATAAGGAGCCTGGGCTTCGCCGCAAGAGAATGTGGTTAAAAAAGTGTAAATAACTAAGTGTAGACCGGTTAACAACTGGTCGCGGCCGGCGTCTAATCCCAAACACAAACCCAATGCGCGTCAACGATCAATGTCGGCGAAGTCAAATTGAAGACAAGATCAAGTATAGCGCAGCCTCACAAATATTCGATGGAATAGCAGAATCCCACAGCCGAACTGAAGCGGCGGCATTCCAAATGCTGGAGGCCGCTCTTGCGCCCTGCCTGCAGGCACTCACCTCGGTTCGGGGAGGTATAGACTTCGCGGGCGAGAATCACGAAGCGAGAGGTGGGACAGATGTCGCGGCTGACGATCTATCTCGGCAGGCTGATCGGGCCGTTTCTACTGATCGTGGCGGCGTCCCTGTTCATGGACAGGGACTCGATGATCGAGATGGCAACCGCGCTCATCGATGATCGGGCGCTGCTTTTGATTGTGGGGCTGATCGCGCTCGGGGTCGGGCTGGCGATGGTGATCGGCCACAATGTCTGGTCGGGCGGCCTGCTTCCGATCGTGGTTACGCTGTTCGGATGGTCACAGCTGGTGCGCGGGCTGGCGCTCCTGCTGCTGCCCGTAGAGACGCAGGTCGCGTTCTTTCAGCTGATGCGGCTCGAGGACTTCTTCTATGTCTATGCTGGCATCCCGCTCGTCATCGGCGCCTATCTCACCTATGCCGGCTTCACCCATCAGTACCGGTAGTGGTCCGGCTTGAAGGGACCGGCCTGCGGCACCCCGATATAAGTGGACTGCTTGTCGGAGAGCGTCGTGAGCTTCGCGCCGATCTTGCCGAGATGCAGACGCGCCACTTTCTCGTCGAGATGCTTGGGCAGCGTGTAGACCTGCTTCTGGTACTTCGCGGAGTTTCCAAACAGCTCGATCTGCGCCAGCACCTGGTTGGTGAAGGAGGCGCTCATGACGAAGCTCGGATGCCCCATGGCGTTGCCGAGATTCACCAGGCGTCCCTGCGATAAGAGGATGATGCGTTTGCCGTCGGCGAATTCGATCTCGTCCACCTGCGGCTTCACGTTGTGCCATTTCAGGTTTCGGAGTGCGGCAACCTGAATCTCGGAATCGAAATGGCCGATATTGGCGACGATCGCGCGGTCCTTCATGCGCCGCATGTGGTCGATGGTGATGACATCCACGTTGCCCGTGGCGGTCACGAAAATATCCGCGCGCGGGGCAGCGTCCTCCATCGTGGTGACTTCGTAGCCCTCCATCGCCGCCTGGAGCGCGCAGATTGGATCGATCTCGGCGATCATCACGCGGCAGCCGGCGTTGCGCAGCGATGCCGCCGAGCCCTTGCCGACGTCGCCGAAGCCCGCGACCATCGCGAGCTTGCCCGCCATCATCGCGTCCGTGCCGCGGCGGATGCCGTCGACAAGACTTTCGCGGCAGCCGTACAGATTGTCGAATTTCGACTTGGTGACGGAGTCGTTCACGTTGATCGCGGGGAACAGCAGCCGGCCGTCCTTATGCATCTGATAGAGCCGATGCACGCCCGTCGTCGTCTCCTCGGTCACGCCCTTGATGTTGCGGGCGAGCTCGGCGAACCAGCCGGGCTTCTCCTTCAGCGTACGTGAGAGCAACGCGAAGAACGCTTCCTCTTCTTCGTTGGCGGGATGGCGCAGGAAGCCGTTGTCGCCCTTCTCGGCCTGCAGGCCCAGATGCACGAACAAGGTGGCATCGCCGCCATCGTCCAGGATCATATTCGGCGTGCCGCCGTCTTCCCACTCGAAGATCTTGCGGGAGTATTCCCAATATTCTTCGAGCGACTCGCCCTTGTGTGCGAAGACGGGCGTGCCGCCGGCTGCGATCGCGGCGGCCGCGTGGTCCTGGGTCGAGAAGATGTTGCACGAGCACCAGCGCACATCGGCGCCGAGCGCGCGCAGGGTCTCGATCAGGACCGCGGTCTGTATGGTCATGTGCAGCGACCCCGCGATCCGCGCGCCGCGTAAGGGCAGGGAACGCCCGAATTCCTCGCGCGTCGCCATGAGGCCTGGCATCTCGGTCTCGGCGATGGCGACTTCCTTGCGGCCCCAATCCGCAAGCTTGATGTCCTTGACCGCGTAGTTCTGGCTCATGGGGGCGTCCTTCGTGCTTGGCCGGGGTGATCCAGCGTAAATAGCAGCCGGGCCCCTTCCGGGCAAGAAGGATATAAAGAAATCTACATATCTTTATTGGATGGACCCGGTTGGGGGCAGAGAGACCTGGCGTGTCCTGAGTTCCGGCGGTGCCAGCGTCTTCACGGACTGCCCCGGCTGCTTCGCGGGGCAGGCAGGCGGCGGCTGGGTGGGGCCGGTCTTGACCCTTTCGACCTTCCAGCCGCGGACGCAGAGCATGTCGACAATGCCCCCAGTACCGACCAAGTGCGCAGCGCCTACGGTCACGAAGTTCGTTTCCTCGGACAGGAGCATGCGCTCGATCTGCGGGAGCCAGTTGCGGTTGCGCCCGTCGATCAGCAGCGCCTTTTCCTTCGGATTGCCTGGAGTCTCCTCGAGAATCTTATTCAGCTCCGTCTGATTTCCCGCCGTCCAGCCGTCGAGAAGGCGACCATACATGTCACCGGCGTTCAGCAGTTCTCGCATATCCCGTTCGAATCCGGCGATGTCTCCGTCAGGCGTAATCTGCATCAGCACATTCAGCTGAACCTCAGGCGTTTCGAGATAGCGTACGGACTTACCCTGCTCGAGCAATTCCTGTTCGAGTCTGTAGTCGACGCCCTCTTCGGCGAAGCCGCGTTGCCGATGCGGTCCGTTTTGCACTTGGTAGTCGGTCAAGACTGTGAGCGCGAGCCAGGGACGCATGGAGTCCACGGACTCCGGATCGAGCGGCGTGGCCTCCAGAAGTTTGTGAAGGGTCTTCACGCCCTCCGGCGACAGCCTGCCCGAGAGCACGTTTCCCTTGGGAAGTCGGCCGTTTCTGCGTGCGAAGCGCGCGAACTTACCAATCGCTTTGGCTGTCATAGACGTTTCGAAGAAGAAGCGATCCGACGAGTTGATCGCCGCATCGATCGGCTTCGTTCGCCAATCCCAGCCGGGCGGCAGCATGTGAATCGAGCCCAATAGATAGACCTTGCTGGGACCTTTGGTGACCTGCCAAAGCGCAGGCTCAGGCGCGCGATCGCTGCGCGCCTGAGCCGCACCGGAGACCAGTGCGGCACCCAACGCAACAGCCAGCAAAGGCCTGAAAAGTCCCCGCAACATGAACGCCCCCAAGCGAGGACGCATTCAAGCGGTCCGGCCTTGGTATGCGCTTAAGCCGGCGGATTGGATTTTAACGGTTGGGGAGCGCCCAACTCATGTGGGCCAAAAACAGTGTGAGCCAGCCGTAAACGAAATCGTTCTAGCTGTTCCGACCGCAAGCATCGGTATCGGGTGCGCCATTCACGCCGACGCGCTCGACGTCGCGGCCTGCCGCGCAGAGGAGAGAAATGAGGCCCTTCGAGCCTCCGATATGCGCCGCGCCGACGGTGACCATCGACGTCTTGTTCGCGGTCAGCAGTTCCGTGACCGTTGGCAACCAGTTGCTGTTGCGGTTGGAGATGAGCAGATCCTGGGCTTCGACATGACCGGCGAAGTCCTGCTCGATCATCGCGGCGAAACGCTCCGCGTCTCCTTGCGCCCAGGTGTGAACCAGCTCTTCGGTGTGCGACACCGATTTCGGGAGCGAGATCAGCTGCCGCTTGAGCGCCCTGACCTGAGCAAGATCGTCGCCCATGACGAGAAGCTTCATCTGGTCTTCGATGTTCTCGAGATAGCGCAGTTCTTTTCCTTCGCTTTGAGCGTACTCGATGATCTCGTCGTCGACGCCCCTCAGCATCGTGAGGTCGCGGCGATGCACATAGGCAAGGCCGACAATGACAGCCGCGAGCCACGGACGATAGCGCGTGAAATGTTCGGGCTTTAGGCCAGCGCCTATGAGAACGCGTGAGTAGGTGTCGAACTCGATCCGGTTCAGCACCTTGCGCAGCGACGCGCCGGCAGGCAGCAGGCCGTTCTTGACGATGAACTCCTTTTGGCGCGCTGTCGCCGCATTGTCGACCGGCACCTCGAACACGAAGGTGTCGCTGGAAGCGATGGCAGACTCAATCTCGGGGGCGCGCCACTTGAACGATTGCGGCAGGATGTGCAGCGACCCAAAGACATACACCGTGCTCGCGCCATTACGGATTCGCCAAAGGGCTGGATTGGGCGCGGCCGACTGAGCCACCACGCCTGCAGGCAGCAGCAAAAGGAAAGCGACAAAAAAACTGACCGCGCGGTGCCTGCTCATCTCCCACCCCGGCTGCTCAGACGTCGGGCAGTCTAGCACAATTTCCGAGCGCTCGGTCCTGCCCAAGCTTCACGTATCCTCCTGGAAGCGAGCGGCGATCAGGGAGGTGAGAGCGGCGATGGCCTCTCTTGCGTCCGGCCCTTTGGCCACCAACTCGACGATGCTCCCCTTGGCCGCGGCCAGCATCATGAGACCCATGATGGACCGTCCGGAGACCGAATGATCGTCCTTCATCACGGTGATCTCGCTGCGGAATTTGGCCGCCGTCTCGACGAACTTCGCAGACGCCCGCGCATGCAGTCCGCGCGCGTTCACGATCGCGACCTTCACTCGGACTATGTCGGCTTCCATCAAGCGGTCGGACGGGCCGGGGCCGCGGCAAGCTCCGCCGAACCCGACCGCATGTATTTCTTGCCCGAGGTGATCGCTTCCTTCACCGCCTGATCGAGCGCCAGTGTCGTCCGTACACCGATCAACTTGATGAGACTCGGCAGGTTCGCGCCGGCCAGCACCTCGACCTTACCCTTCTTCAGATGGGTCAGCGCGAGATTGCACGGCGTTCCGCCGAACATGTCCGTGACGAGCACCACCCCGCGTCCCAGCTCGACGGCGGCGATCGCCGCGGTGATCTCGTTGCGGCGTTGCTCGATGTCGTCGTTGGGGCCGATACAAATCGTCTTCACGTGGGTCTGAGGACCCACGATGTGCTCGGTTGCCGCGAGGAGTTCGGCCGCCAGCCGGCCGTGCGTTACGATAACGATACCGATCATCGTCCAAAGCAATTCAGAAAGGCGGGCACGATAGCAGGCTCCATTTGAGATTAAAGGGGCAGGTTCGGCGGAAATGGGCCTGCGACAAAGGCGCCGTGGACAAGGCCCGCCGCAGCCGCCGCGATTTTCGCGGGGGTCGAGGCTTCTCGAGCGTTAAGCATGATGAGCGGCAGTTTCACGTCCGCTTGAAGGCTCGCGGGCTGGTCATAGAACGCGGGCTCCGCCAGCCGGGCAACCGCCGCTTCTTGATCCAGCTGGACGACCAAGACGACGGGGCCGGGTGACGCCCTATCCACACGCAAGATGCCAAGGCCCCTTATTTCCATGCTGCCGCTCACATTGGGCGGTGCGTCGGCGTGGATGCGGCCACGTTCGACGAACAGCGCAGTCTGATCATCGGCGATGAGCTTCGCGCCGGCCGCGATCAATCTTAGCGCGACGTCGGACTTGCCCGCGCCCGATTCGCCGACGAGCAACACCGCGGATTCGATCCGGCCGCCAAACGGAATGGTTGCATCCAAGAGCGCCACCGCCGTGGCATGAACCAGAGCGCGCCCTTTGGCAGGCGCGGGAGTCGCACTCATGGACGGGAACGCGCCAAGGGCAATTCGACGACGAAGCGCGCACCGATTCGCTTGCCCTGGACGTCCGTGCGGTTCTCGGCCCAGATGCGCCCGTTGTGGCTCGCGATGATCTGCCGCGCGATCGCAAGCCCCAAGCCCGAGTTCTTGCCAAACCCGTGCTCGACGGGGCGTTCGGTGTAGAAGCGGTCGAAGATGCGCTCGAGGTTGTCCTCAGGGATGCCCGGTCCGTCATCTTCGATCATCGCGCGCACGAGTCCGCCATTCACCTGTGCGGCGACGCGCACTCGGCCGTCATCGGGACTGAATGAAATGGCGTTGTCGATCAGGTTGCGGAACACCTGGCCCAGTCGCTCGTCCATGCCCTGCACGATCGCGCCCTTGGTCAGATCGCGCCCCACTTCGACATGGACACCGCGCGGCATCTCCATCGCGCCATAGATAGC
>Ga0137452_1000489_pt1 | contig 11820 bp, 16 predicted proteins | sample EasRivERMGT513_2_FD_102312 | JGI IMG/M metagenome (GOLD analysis project Ga0137452, IMG submission 102312) | Soil microbial communities from meander-bound floodplain in the East River, Colorado, USA - East River MetaG ERMGT513_2 | ecosystem: Environmental > Terrestrial > Soil > Floodplain ...
CAACGAATTAATGGAAATTGCCGAACACATAGCGGCCTAAGCGCCCCGGCGCTTCCAAAGGAAGGCATGACCACCGATCGCATCCCCAACTGCGCCACCTGCTTCCACGTGGTGAATGATCCGGTTGTGGGCATGACTTGTGTCCACAATTCGTCCATGTACATTGCGGATGGGGATTTGTTGAACGCAAAGCTGCACAAGATGCAGTACCACACAACCAAGCACATGCGCGAACGTGAGGATTGCTGCGGTAAAACGGGGAAGCTGTGGTCCCCAGCGGTGTAGGTGGCCGCTCACTTAGTGATAGACTGGCAGACCGCCCGCCGCTGTGGTATACTGTGTGGGTCGTGAGGTGGCGGGGTCTGGTAGGATTTCTACAATACGACTAAGGAGGTTCGATATGAGATAAACCCATCACCATTGATTCCAGACGATTCAAACAACTGATGATTTGCGCTGGCGGGAGAAACGGCCCCCGCCAGCAATAGCTTAGAGAGGGCACATGAATGCGACACAAAAACGAGAACGAGCAGCCCGGGCAGCCGCTGCCTTGGCGAGCCTGGGCGACGGTGCACCCGAGCGTGAAAGACCGCATCCACCTGTTGATTCCAGGATGGCCAAACAGGCCACCGAAAGTACACTTGCTCGCCTGCACCGGGCGAATCACGGTCTACCACCCGCCCTGCCCGATCCCATCGACCCGAAACACTACCCCAAAAAGTGGAAACCCGGGGAACTGAAAGCCGGGGATGCGGTATTTTACCAGAATGAGCGCTGGTGGGTGGCCCGCGCCCCGGCCACGTGGGAAGAGTCGTGTGGGGTGCGTATCTGCAACATGGCCATTCGCCCCGCAAACCCTCTGCTCCCTGATAAGTGCACGTCATTTTATGTGTACGCAGATTCACTTTCCCCGGCCCCGGTGGCCAAGAATCCTTTTGCGAGACAGCCGACAGCCGGTGATGTGGAACGAAAAGCGCGGGCGCGGGCGGGCAAACGCGACATAGGCGACCCGGTGGCAGAAATGTTGCGCGAGTCCAAGGACATTTACAAGACTGCCGCTGAGTTCCTCGGGGTGTCAGCCGCGGATTTGAAGCAGAAGTATGGCCACATGGATAACGGGCGGCAGCGTATGAATTTGGGGAACCGGATGCGTTTCAAATGGAATAAAGAACAGGGGGTGTCATGACTGCGTTGACGTTGGGATTAGTGGTCTGGGCAACATTCATGACGTGGATGTGGTGGAAGGCGCATCTGTCCCTGATGGCCGTGCTGGAAATCGAGACGGCACAGGAGTTCTTCGAATTTCGCCAGTACATGAAAGGGGAACGGGAATGAAGATACTGATTGGCATCGGGATGTTTGTGCTGGGTCTGGTCGTGGGCGGCAGCTTGTGTCAGCCCCGGATTCAGCACCCGGTGGACTGTAAGTGCAAGCCGGAAATCCGTGGGCGGGTGCTGCAAGCCAGCTTCTGCAGCCGTGAAACGCGTGGCTGGGAACAGGAGTGCCTTTACAAATGAGCTATACACCGACGCAGGCAGATGTGGGTACGGGGCTGGTCCTCGTTCTGGTGATCGCAGCATTCATCAGCAGCTGGCGCTCGAAGGAACCCGGCGCTGATGCCCCTGATGAAGACGAGGATGATCGCCCATGACCACCAAGCCCACCCACCCTCCACTGATGTCCGCCCTTGCCTCTGCCACCCGCCACCAGCGCAAACGAAAGGAGCGGCGGTGACCGAATGGGGATTAGTAGTGCGGGAAGTAAAGCACCATCGGGAGCGGTTCATAGCGCGGCTGCAGCGCCATTTGGTTGTGGACGGCGAGTGTGTGATATGGACCGGTGCCTGTAGGGGTGGGCGGACAGGCCCTGGCTATCCCACCATGAACTTCAATGTCGGGAAGAACAAACGCCGGTGTATGGATGTGCACCGGATATTCCTGATGCTTATGCTTTGTAGACCGATAGCCCCAAAAATGGAGGCCGGTCACTATTTTTGCATGAATACCCGGTGCGTGCGCCATGTGCAGGAAGAAACCCGGCTGGAGAACCTGAAAGAATTGAATGGCCGCCAAAAAGTCACAGACTCCTGCCCCTTCTAGCGAAGTTGGGCGGATGATGCGGTTATTTCAATCCAATCCGCGTTCCTCGGGGAGGTTCGACCCGGACCGGGAGCGTATGTTCACAGAGAGCAAGCCACTGACGGAGGAAGATTTTGGAACCCACCTACAAGGTAAGATGGGGATTGGGGGCGTACCCATTCTCGACGACGATACGTGTTTTTGGGCCGCGATCGATATTGATAATCACGGTTCGGACGAGGATATACCTATCCTCCCACTCGATGAGCGGATACGAAACCATAAGCTGCCGCTGGTTCCGTGCCGCTCTAAATCCGGCGGAGTGCATGCCTACCTTTTCCTGGAGCGCTCTCAGGCGGCTGCTCAAGTACGAACGCTCATGACAGGTTGGGCAACAACCCTGGGTTACGCGGGGTCAGAAGTGTTTCCCAAGCAGACGCGGTTGATGTCCTCGAAGGACGGCACCCGGCAGTTGGGCAACTGGATCAACCTGCCGTATCTAGGCAACAGCACGACCATGCGTTATGCCGTGTACGGGGGGCGTCGCCTTTCGCTCGAGCAATTCCTGGACCATGCGGAACACCTGCGCCTGACGCCCACGGCGCTGCAAGGGGTGAAGATGGGCGAGCACCCGGACGCCCCGCCCTGCATCCAGAAAATGTACGCCTTGGGCGTGGCACCGGGGTTTAGGAATGAGGCGCTGTATAACACGGTCATATACTTAAAGAAGGTGGACCCGGATGGATACCAAAAGAAGGCCGAAGACGCTAACAATTCCATATTCGAGCGCCCATTGGCACGGAGCGAAGCTGCGCGTACAATTGCATCGGCGGCTAAGCCTGATTACAGTTACCGATGTAACGAAGAGCCGATTCGGAGTCTCTGCGACCGTGAAACTTGCCTTAAGAGAAAGTACGGGATCACCGCAGGTGATCTGGAGCGGATTAACTCTATCGAAGCCCTCCCCCCGTTTGCGAACCTTATCAAGTACGTGTCAGAGCCGCCGCGCTGGGAAGTGGAAGTAGATGCGGTGAAGATAACGAACATCAGCACGCAGACCCTGCTTGACTGGCGTTATATGCGGGAACTGATAGCGGATCGGTTAACACGTATAGTTCCCATGATCAAGAACCAAGAATGGGAACGGATGTTGCAGGACCTGATGAAGACCACACGAATTGTAACCACGCCCGATGACGCGTCGCTGGCGGGGGTGGTGCGCGATCGATTGCGTGAATTCGCCAACAAGACTGATCTGATCGGGGACCACGGCAAGGATAAGGACAGCCGGAAGGCGTTGCTGCGCGGGATGCCAGTGATACAGGTTGTGGAAGGTGAGCGATCCGTAATGTTCCGCCCGCAGGATTTCATAAATTATCTGAAACGCACGAAGTCCGAAGAGCTAAAAGGCGTGAATCTGTGGTTCGCGGTCAAGGATATGGGGGTGGGATATAGTAAGGTCCGCGCCGGCGACTCGAACATTAACGTATGGCACATCCCTGTGAAAGATGTGCTGCGCGGGCAACCTACTGCGCCTGAATACAAGAGTGACCTATGAAGAACCTGTCGCTTCAGCCCGACGAAGATATGAAGTGGATTTACGACTACACCCACCCGGAATATAACACAGACCGTGCACGCCATTTACGAGAGGCGAGGGCGCGGGCGCTTGCGTCTGCCCCGGAATGGATGATTGAGGGGGCAAGATTAAATGATATTTTGAAACGGAAGTGTGTAAAATGACTGAATACCACAACAACATAATCATCGATCATTCGGTCGAGCACCGGGCCTTCACCATCCGTTGCCCGATGTGGGCGAATGATATGCTGCAGGATGTGCCCGGGCGGCGCTGGAGCAAGGGTCAAAAAGCTTGGATGGTACCCGTCGTCCGTCAGGGGGTAGAAGCGATGAGGCGGCTATCAACCATGGGTGGGGTGCAGATTACCGTGGCGGCAAGGAAGGCGATCGAGAATTACGCGATCGAGCGCGAGAAACAATCCACCACGGCAGATGGGTTCCCGTCGTGGTACAAGCACAAGCTGGAGCCGCGAAAGCACCAGACTGCGGCACTCAACAAAGCGTATCCGAGGCGCGCATTCGCGCTCTTTATGGACATGCAGACCGGGAAGACCAAGACCGCGATCGATCTGACCGCCGCGCATCGGATGGAGGGGCATCTACAAGCGATGTTCGTGTTGACCAAGTACACGCTGCGCCGCAACTGGATCAAGCAGTTGGGCATCCACTGCCCGATCCCGTATGACGTGATGATCCCGGAAACGGGTAAACGGCGCGAGTTCGATCGCTGGATGATCCGGCCCCATGATTTCAAGATCATGATTGCGGGCTGGGAGTCGCTGTCCGCTGGTGCCATGCATGAAATGTGTATGGAGTTCGTGCGCGCATTCCGCTGCGCGGTGGTAGGTGATGAGACAACTTATATATCCAATCACAAAGCGATCCGGTCCGAGCGGTCGATCGATTTTGGCGCGGAGGGCGCGTTCGTGTACGCCCTGACCGGCACCCCGATTCTTGAAGGACCGATGAATCTGTACGCGCAGTTCGAGTTCATGGACCCGGAAATCATAGGCATCGGGGATTACTACGCCTTCCGCAACCGGTACGCCGTGATGGGCGGGTATCGCCCGAAGGAAGGCCCGATGGCGGGGAAGCCGCTGCAGATCGTGGGCTACCAGAACATGGATGAATTGACCGCGACCGTCGCCCCGCACTGCTTTCAGGTGATGAAGACGGAAGCTTATGACCTGCCGCCCAAGCGCTACAAGACCTACACTGTGGAACTGACCAAAGCGCAGCGTGAAGTGTACCAACAGGTCAAGCGCGAAGGCCTGATCACCCACGGCGGGCAGGAACTGGTGATGAAGAATGTGCTCGAAGTGGCGCTGCGCCTGCACCAGATAACTGGCGGGTACACTGTGAAAGCGGGCGCGAGGCGTCGCATGACCCGCACGAAGGGTGAGATTGAGGAAGTGGTGTACGAACCCGTGGAGATCATCGCACCAAAAGACAACCCCAAGATGATGGAACTCATGGACATCGTGGGGGGGTTTAAGAAGAAGCAAGGGATCATATGGGCGGTATACAAGCCTGAGATTGCAGCGATCGTGAAGATGATGCGAGCGGCAGGGTTATTGGTGGGCGAGCTTCATGGCGGAATACCGGAAGCGGACCGGCAGCCGATGGTGGACGCGTTTCAGAACGGACAACTGGACTGGATAGTGGGTAATGCCAGCACCGGGGGAATGGGCTACACGATGATGGCCAGTGAAGTAAACATATTCTACAACAACACGTTCAAGATGATCGATCGGGTGCAGGCCGAGGACCGGGCCTACGGTGACGGGCAACTCAAATCCGGCATATGGATCGACATCGTGGCCGAAAAGACCGTGGATGTGGCGATCATCGCTGCGTTGGAACTCAAGCAGGACTTGGCCACATATGTGCGGGAGCGCATCACCCGCGCATCGAAGATTCTGGAGGGAGAAGCATGAGCCGGGTGTACGTCACGCAGGAAGCAAAGTTCAACTTTCAGGATGCGGAGCGGTATGGGGAAGTTGTATTCATGACGCATGACGACCTGTGGGGGATACGCAACTCCGCGCACAACGAGATTGTGATGTGTGATCTGGCCCGGATGGTTACGCAATTCGACCCCCGGGAGGACTGGATCGTGATAGCTGGATCGCCGTACATTGCGGCAGCGGTGTTCCTGCAGTTGGGCAACAAGGGCGTTCGTGAAGTAAAGGTGTTGCGGTGGGACCGTATCAGTTCGCAGTATCAACCGATGTTCATTCAACTGAGAAGGGAAATATAGCTATGAGTTATGAAGAGAGAGAAGATTCAGTGTTCGAGGAAGCCAAGGCAACGGCGCGCACCAAATATTCAGGCATGAGCCTGCGCGATTTGGTGGAGTACATGGACCGCGAACGAAAAGAAAAGGACCGGTTGGAAGTGGCGCTCAAACTGATCAATGCGGCATATGACGTGCTTCGATTCGAATCCATCCCCGAGCGCATGGAATCGGATGGTGTCGAGCGCGTCAGTTACGAGGGAATCGGGCGCGTGTCCCTGACCGCCGATTTGCGCGTGCAGACCAAGAATAAGGATGCGTTGTTTGGTTGGCTGCGCAAGAACAAGTTGGGCGACCTGATCACGGATACCGTGAACTCGTCCACCCTCAAAGCTTTCGTCAAGGAACGGATGCAAAAGGGCAAACCGCTCCCGGATGAAACGATGGTCGCCATCAGCCCGATCACTCGTGCGAGCATCACCAAAGGCTGATAGAACGAAGATTTAAAGGAGATTGCATCATGGTAAAAGCAGCAAAGAACGGTGGCGCGGTGAAGAAGGCTGCGGAACCGAAGCAGGAAACCCGTGTCAGCACCGAGGTGAAAGGCTCGTTGGTGCTGGTGCAGGATCAGGCCCCGGAACACATCAAGACTGGTGTGACCCGGGGCAACGAGAACGTCAACACGGACGATCTGGTGATACCCAGACTCGAAATCGTGCAGGCGTTGTCGCCCTGCCGCACCGAAGGTAACGCGGAATACAACCCGCACGCCAAGGTGGGGGACCTGATGAATTCGGTCAACAATCAGTTGTACGGTCGCGAGGTGTTCGTCGTGCCGATCTTCTATACCAAGCAATGGCTGGTGTGGAAGAAAAAGACGGCGGGCGGCGGTTTCATGGGCGCGTTCCCGGACCCGGAGAAGGCTGAGGACCGGAAGAACGAGGCCGTGGGCGCGGGCGACAAGGCTGATGCGATCGAGGTTATCGACACCCCGACGCACATGTGCTTGCTCGTCAACCGCGAGAAAGGGACCGTGGACGAAATCATCCTGTCCCTGCCGCGCACCAAAGCGAAAATCTCCCGTCAGTGGAACAGCATGATCCGCATGGCGGGCGGCGATCGCTTCTCTCGCGTCTATCGCGTGACGACCAATCACGAGAAGAACGCCAAGGGCGAGTTCGAGAATTACGCCATCGCTCAATCCGGGTTCCCGGCCAAGGGTCTGTACGAACGGGCCGAGAAGCTGTACTCAGAAATCAAGGCCGGGACCAAGAACGTTGTAATGGACGTGAAAGGATACTCGACCGACGAGGGTGAGGACCCGGACAAACGCGACGACATGTAAAGAGTCTCTTCTGCCGAGAGTTATGGCGACCCCCGGTGCTACAAGCCGGGGTCTTTTTCAGGAGATAGCTAAGATGACAGTCAAAATTTTCTACGGCCCCCCGGGGACCGGTAAGACAAAACGGCTGGTGGGTATAGCGCGTGACCACGGGCGGGGTTTGTTTCTTTCGTACACCCGCGCTGCGGCAGCAGAGGCCGCGTCCCGTTTGACGGGTATCGAACCTTCGACCCTGCACAGCTACGCTTTCCGGGCGCTGAACATGAACCGGGCATCGGTGGTGGATAAGCCGAAGCTATCGGCCTTCGGCAAGACGATCGGCATCCCGTTCCAGAACCGGGCCGAAGGGGATGATGAACTGCAGGAGGGGGATGAATATCTGCAGGTGTATTCGTTCTCTCGCAACCGGATGATCGAACCGGACCTCGCATACGATGAATTCGGGCGGCCAGGAACCCACGACCGTTGGCGGCTATTCTGCGACGGGTATCAAAAGTGGAAGGACACCTACGGCTATATGGACTTCGACGACATGCTCGTACGATTCGTCGGTCTGAACAAGAAATACGCGTTCCCGTGCGTGTACGTGGACGAGGCACAAGACTGCTCACCCCTGCAATGGGCGGCGCTGGACCGCATTTGCACGGGCGCGGGTAATGTGTACTTGGCCGGGGACGACGATCAGGCGATCTATGAATGGAACGGGGCAGACCCCCACGGGATGTTGGCCTTCGAAGAGCGGCACCGCGGAGAGCACGAGGTTCTGCGTGATTCATACCGCGTGCCCCGGAAAGTGTACGCGGCGGTGAACAACAAGCTTATGAAGCAAATGGAACGCCGTGTGAAAAAGACCTGGAAGCCCCGTGATGCGGAAGGCTCGATCCTGACATATGGTGATGTGTCTGATGTAAAGTTCCTGGGATTCACCGGCATGATCCTGGGGCGCGATCGCTGGCGAGTGGAAGAAATCAAACACATGCTCAACAGGGAAATGATCCCGTACCGGGCACCGGGCGGCATGTCGCCGTGGACGAGCAAGATCGCAGAGGCGTTGCGAAAGAAAGAGAAGGTGGACATCCCGCCGCACTGGCAGGAATTCTATGCGCAGGCTGACCTGTCGCAGCCCATCAATATCGACGTGTCCACCATCCATCAGGCCAAAGGCCGGGAAGCGGGAGCGGTGATCGTGGATCTGCAGCTGTCCGCCAAGACGCTCTTGGGACTGGAACTCAACCGGGATGCGGAATTGCGCGTCATGTACGTAGCGCTGACGCGGACCAGCCATGACCTAATCCTATGTGGCGAGAACCCTTTGATATGATAAACCTTGACCGTCTGCGGGATTACCCGGTCGTGGCCCCGGATACGGAAACCACGGGACTACACTGGTATCGGGACAAGTGTTTCGGCATCGCGCTCGCCGTCTATGATGGGAAGCGCGTGCAGTCCGAATACTACGACATACGCGAGAAACCGAGGGTCCTGGAAATCTTGGCCGGGGAGATACCGCACTGTAAACGGGTGGTTAACCACAACATGAAGTTTGACTCTCATTTCTTGCGGGAGGTGGGGATTCGGGTGCCGCCCGATCGGATCGAATGCACGTCCGTACGGGCGGCGCTGATCGACGAGAATGAGGACTCATTCTCGCTTGACGCGCTAGGACTCAAGCATCTGGGTGAAGGAAAGGTGGACATATGGGACAAGATGGCGAAGCTATTTGGTGGTGCCCCTTCGCGTGCAATTCAAATAAAAAACCTGCATCGTGCCCCGAGGAACTTAGTTGCCGAGTATGCCGCCCCGGACCCTGCTTTAGCCCTTCGCCTGTGGCTGTGGCAAGAGGAACAGATCAAGAAACAAGATTTGAACTCGGTATGGTCCTTGGAAAAAAAGTTGACGCCGATGCTAATCGAAATCGAGCAGAACGGAATCCGGGTGGACGAGGCCCGGGCGCACCGGGCGATGAAGGAAACGACGATTCTGGCCGCTACCGCGCAGAAGGAACTAGACCGGGTAGCGGGAAAACCCATAAACGCGAACTCCGCGCCGCAGATGCGGGCGTTGTTCCGGGTGGAAAAAAGGGACGACGGTAACTGGTACACGGATCGAGGTTTCCAGTTGGAGAAGACGGACGGAGGCGAAGCGTCCACCGGCAAGAAGTCCTTGGTGATTATGGAAGAATTGGGCGACGAGCGGGCGAAGCACGTGATGGCCATCCGCAAGCTGCTCAAGGCGCAGCAGTTCTTAAAAGACCACATACTCGGGCACGCGGTCAATGGGCGCGTATACCCCAACTACAACCAGACGAGGGGCGACAATGAACTCGGGACCGGGACTGGGCGATTCAGTGTTGATGACCCCGCCATGCAACAAATACCGGCGAGGGATCGTGACATTGCTGCTATCGTGCGGTCGTGTTTCCTTCCGGAGAAGGGGCACGTTTGGTGCTGCGCGGATTGGGAACAGTTTGAGTTCCGTTGGTTTGCGCATTACACCAAGGACCCGAAAATCATCGCGGTCTACAAAGACGACCCGGCGGCGGACTTTCATGCAACGGTTGCGGAGATTACGGGCATCCCGCGCAATCCGCGTTATGCGGGTGACGCCAATGCCAAGCAAATTAATCTCGGCCTCGTGTTTGGGATGGGCCGAGGGGAAATGGCGTATCAGATGGGGCTAGACTACACGGTGGGCAAAAACGGGTTCAAACGAGCGGGGGATAAAGCGAATGGAATATTCGATCGTTATCACACGGCAATACCCGGTGTGAGCACTCTTCTTGCTGACGCTTCCGCGATTGCCCGGGCACGAGGGTACGTGCGAACTGCCATGGGTCGTCACATACGTTTCCCGGGCGGGCGGTCCACCCATAAGGCTGGAGGTCTTGTGTTCCAGGGCACTTCCGCCGATTCGCTGAAGCAAAAGATGTTGGAGTTATGGCCCCTGTGCAAAGAGTTCGGGGCGAAGTATCTGCTCTCAGTGCACGACGAGCACGACACATCAGCCCCAAAGAAGGAGGTGGAAGAATTTAAATCCAGGAAGAAGGCGATCCTGGAATGTTTCGATGGGGAGAGTTGCCCGATACATTGTCGGGTTCCAATTCTCTCTTCCGTGGCCTCAGGGCCTAACTGGTGGGAGGCGTGCAAATGAGTAAGTGGGGCGACATACTGTATCAAAAAGAGCAGTTGAAGAAACGGGAGTCCGATCTGTTGGGCCTAACCATGGACGAGCGCGACGCGTCCGAATCCCGCGACATACACATCCTGGAAAAAGCGCGGGTGGCCGTGTCCGAATCACTGGTTCAGATTGATCTTTTCATAGAAACACGCACCGCATCCAAATGGAGGAAAGAATGAAACGATTGCACATCATAACCGATCTACAGTACGGGTCCTGCGGCAAAGGGCTATTCGCCGGGTACATCGCGCTGAAGGCGAAGCCCGACACCATTATCACAGCGTGGGCACCCAATGCGGGGCACACATTTATTGATGGTGACGGCAATAAGATGGTGAACATTGCCCTGCCCAACGGGATCGTGTCCCAATCTTTGAAGCGTGTGTTAATTGGCCCCGGGTCCGTGATCGACCCGGAAAAGCTAATGGCTGAAATAGTTGCGTATAAACACCACATGGCCGGCGTGGAACTGTGGATACACCCGCACGCGGCGGTGGTGTTCGAGTCGCACCGGGAAGCCGAATCCAAATACGCGTATGCGATCGGCAGCACCATGAAAGGGGTGGGCGAGGCCGTCTGCCAGAAGATCAGGCGAAAACCCGGATATTTGAACGTGGCCAACCATTGCTTGCACAGTACCCCGCTGGGTAAATACGTGACCAACGTGGACGACTACAACCGCATGGTGGATGAGTGTGAAGTGGGACTAATCGAGGGCGCACAAGGGTTTTCACTCTCCATCAATCAAGGATTCTACCCATACACCACCTCTCGGGAGTGCACCACCGCACAATTGCTGTCCGACTGTGCGATCCCTGCATGGGTGTTAATGAATGCATGGGTGTACGGGGTGTGCCGCACATTCCCCATCCGGGTTAATAACCGGGAACACACATCCGGGCCATGCTACCCCGATCAGACCGAAATACAATGGGGGGATGTGGGGGTAGAACCGGAATTGACGACGGTAACTAGGCTGCCACGCCGGGTGTTCACGTTCTCGTACCTGCAGGTCAAGGAAGCGATCCGGATGAACGGCGTGAATCAGGTATTCCTGAACTTCTGCAACTATCAGGAAGAGGACGAGACAGAGGACCTAATTAAACGCATCGAGCAATTGGGGGCGCCCGTCCATTGGACTGGCTGGGGGCCGAGAATCACTGACATCAGGGAGGTACGATGAGCAAACTTAACGACATTTACATGGCCATAGTCAAGGAGCGCGAGTTCCAGGACCAAAAATACGGGCCGGTGCTGCAACCGGCGGTCAGCACCCATGCCGGGAACCCATATATTGACGGCGAAACTCAGGGACCCGGGGGTCATGAATTGGGCACTTGGCTGATCATCCTCGAAAAGGAATTGGAGGAAGCCAAGAAAGCGGCGGTGCACGGCGGGTCCAAGGA